>VOFD01002896.1_pt1 | contig 63245 bp, 55 predicted proteins | sample 5384101 | NCBI WGS metagenome assembly VOFD01 (sample SAMN12384723, study PRJNA508395) | human gut metagenome | isolation source: healthy gut C | host: Homo sapiens
GTGTTGCAGATGTTGAACGACGTGTGGAACGCCGCCAGCACGAGCGAGAGGCGGGCGGGGTCGGACGACGCCGGGCTGGGGTCGTGGCCCACCATCCAGCACACCATGTTGACAAAGGGGTAGAAGATGCAGAGCACCCACATCACCCCGAACACGTTGAACACCAAGTGGGCCATGGCCGCGCGGCGCGCCTGGGTGTTGGCACCGAGCGCGGCTAGGTTGGCGGTGAGCGTGGTTCCGATGTTCTCGCCCATCACAAGGGCAATCCCCAGGTATATAGGCAGCACGCCGCTCGAGCAGAGCACCATCGTGATGGCCATCAGTGCGGCCGATGATTGCAGGATGCACGTGAGCAGGGTGCCTATGAGCAGGAATATGATGATGGTGAGGTAGCTGCCCGTGTCGAACGAGCTGAAGAAGCCGAGCAGCGCCTGGTTGTGGCCCAGGTCCATGTCGTTGCCCGTCTGGCTGAGCATGGCCAGCGAGAAAAACATGAAGGCTATGCCGAAGAGGAAGTCGCCCAGGTAGCGGTGACGCCGCGTGTATATGAGCACTATGGCCACGACGAAGGCAGGGAACACCACGTTGGTGAAGTTGAAAGAGAAGCCCAGGCTCATTATCCAGGCCGTCAGCGTGGTACCGATGTTGGCGCCCATGATGACAGAGATGGCCTGGGCGAGGGTCAGCAGGCCCGCGTTGACAAACGAGACCGTCATCACCGTGGTGGCCGTTGACGACTGGACGGCGGACGTAACGAACATCCCGGTGAGCATTCCCGTGAAGCGGTTCTTGGTCATCGTGCCGAGGATGTGGCGCAACTGCGACCCCGCCATCTTCTGCAGGGCCTCGCTCATCACCTTCATGCCGTAAATCAGCAGGGCGAGTGAGCCGATAATCTTAAAAAATATCCAAATCGACATATTTTAATATAATTTGTTTCGCGATGTTGCTTAATGTCGGAAAAACGGCGTAACTTTACGAACGCTAATCCTAAAATGCCTTTGTTATGGAACAGATGCTACAAATACGTTGCAAAAATAATAAAAAAACGCAAAACATACGAATAGGAAGCACACTTTCTGAAGTTTACGATGAATTTGGGCTGAGCATGGAGTTCGGCCCCGTCAGCGCCAAGGTGAACAACCGGGTCGAGGGGATGCACTACCGCGTTTACAACAACAAGGACGTCGAGTTCCTCTCCCTGCGCTCCACGTCGGGGTGGCGCGCCTATGTCAGGAGCCTTTTCTTCGTGCTCTGCAAGGCCGTGCATGACCTTTACCCCGAGGGGAAAGTGTACATCGACATACCCGTGTCGAACGGCTATTACTGCGACCTCAGCATAGGCCGCGACGTGAGTTACGACGACGTTGACCGCCTGCGCGCCCGCATGCAGGAGATAATCGACATGGCATTGCCCATACACCGCCACGAGGCAACGACCGAAGAGGCCGTCGCCAAGTTCCGCGAGCTGGGCTCGCGCTCAAAGGTCAAGCTGCTCGAAAGCGTCGGCAGCCTTTACACTACTTACTATGAGATAGACGGGTACATAGACAATTACTATGGCACGGTGCTCACCAACACGGCCTACCTGCACCTCTTCGGGCTGGAGAAGTACTTCGACGGGCTGCTGCTGCGCATACCCTCGATAGACGACCCCTCGCGCCTCGGGGAGTACCTCAAGCAGGACAAGCTCTTCGAGATATTCAAGGAGCACCACCGCTGGCAGCAGATACTCGGCCTGCGCACCATCGGCGACCTGAACGAGGCGGTCGACAAGGGCCACGCCACGCAGCTCATCACGCTCTCGGAGGCCCTGCAGGAGAAGAAAATCGTGAACATCGCCGAGGAGATTGCCGACCGCCGAGGGGTGAAGATGGTGCTCATCGCCGGCCCGTCGTCGAGCGGGAAGACCACCACCTGCAAGCGTCTCTCGATACAGTTGCTGGCCAACGGGCTGCACCCCGTGCCCATATCGCTCGACGACTACTTCGTGGACCGCGAGCTCACCCCAAAGGACGAGCGTGGCGAATACGACTTTGAGCACCTGCACGCGCTTAACCTCGACCTGCTCAACGAGCAGATGAACGCACTCTTCAAGGGTGAGGAGGTGGAGCTGCCGCGCTATAACTTCCAGTCGGGGCGCAGCGAGAAGAGCGGGCGGAGGCTGCGCCTGAAGGGCAACGAGGTGCTCGTGGTGGAGGGCATACACGCGCTCAACCCCGAGCTGACGGCCAAGATACCCGACCCGCTCATCTACCGCGTGTACGCATCGGCGCTGACCACCATCCTGCTTGACTCGCATAACTACATCCCCACGACCGACAACCGGCTGCTGCGCCGCATCATCCGTGACTACAAGTACCGCGCTGTGTCGGCCCGCGAGACGCTGAGGCGGTGGCCGTCGGTGCGCGCCGGCGAGAACAAGTGGATATTCCCGTTCCAGGAGAACGCCGACGCGATGTTCAACACGGCCATGCTCTTCGAGCTGGCGGTGCTCAAGACGCAGGCCGAGCCGCTGCTTGAGCTGGTGCCCGAGAACGCCGACGAGTACAGCGAAGCCTACCGCCTGCTGAAGTTCCTGAAGTACATCAGGCCCATACCCAACCGCCAGGTGCCGTCGACGTCGCTCCTGCGCGAGTTCCTCGGAGGCAGCTCGTTCAAGTACTGAGGACTTGCCGGCTGTGCCGGGCGCCTGGCGGGGCGTCAATGCTGCCCGCCCGGCATTGCGGGGCGGGCAGCGATTGTAATGAAAATTCAGCTTTTGTGCAACTGCTTGTGTCTCAGTAGGTTGCAATGGGCGCCGTTTTGCGCTGCCAAACGGCACGCCCTGAAAGCCAAGACGGGCTGTTTCGCCATGCGAAACCTTTAGTTTTGCACATTGGAAAACAAACGCAATGAAAGAGCGTTATAATAAAAAAAACGTTAACCATGGGAGCGGAGGTGAACTATTCGCGAAACAGAGCCTTTCAGTGCTATGGGCTGTATCAGACCTCCGTTCCCTGCTGCGCCAAGGGTCCAGTTAGAATGCAAGCCGTCCGCGGCCATTCACATGGGCGTGGCAAGGCCAATAAAGGTTTTAGACGACGGCGCAGCCATGGTCAACGTTAAAAATATGGAGACAAAGATAATGAAAAAAAGTGTTTTGTGGGAGTTGACATCGCAAAAAAGACGTTTGATGCGGTTATTTATGAGCAAGGCACGGCAAAAGCCTCGGCTTCCTCATACCGCCACTTCAGCAACGATGCCGAGGGGTTCTCCGGCCTGCTGTCATGGCTGACATCGGAGACCGGGTTCAAGACCGGGGCTTTGGTCGTGGGGATGGAGAACACTGGCCTTTACGGTTACGCCCTGTGCCGCTTCCTTGAAAGGGAGCGTGTGGACTACTGCGTGTTCACCCCCTTGGCCTTGAAACGGCCCCTGGGGCTCGTCCGCGGCAAGGACGACAGGGTTGACGCCTTCCGCATAGCCCGCTTCACCTACCAGCACAGGGACTGCCTGCGATACCCAGGCTCTCCGGGGAGACCGTGCGCAAACTTAAGAGCCTCGCCACGGAACGGGCGCGGCTGGTAAGGCAACTGGCCGCAAACAAGGCTTTTGACACAGACCACAAGTCCTCGGAAGCGGGGAGCGGGAGCAAGTCGGCAGGGCGTTGGAACCGGCGGCACTCATCCAGACGTTCATCGACAGGGTCGAAAAGGACATGGAGGAGGCCGTCAAGGCAGACGTGGAGGTCATGACAAACTATTCACTGCTGACAAGCATAAAGGGCATAGGGCCCGTCAACGCCGTCGCAGCGATTGTCTCCACGGACAACTTCAGAGCATTCGACAACCCAAGGCAGTACGCCTGCTATATCGGGGTGGCACCATTCCCAAACACATCCGGAACATCCGTCAGGGGGGGAGGACAAGGGTGTCAAAGCTGGCCATGGCGGACATAAAGGCCAAAATAACGCAGGCCGCACTCTCCGCAATAACATACGATAGCGAGATGGCTGAGTACTACAGCAGGAAAACTGGGCAGGGGAAGCACCCATCCTCGGTGCTCAACGCCGTCAAGTTCAAGCTCATATGCAGGATGTTCGCAGTCATAAGGCGAAAAGGCAAATATATCAGCGGAGCTGGGCAATACAGGAACGTCTGCGCGGAAAGTAAACAATGCAACATCGGACTTAATGTTTATTAACGGAATTTTAACGCCGAATACTTGCATAAGTCTTAGAATACAGCCCGTCTTGTATTTCCATGCAGCCTCGGCGGCTTCTCGCCGGGGCTTTTGTAAATGTTGTTGACGCCCTTGCCCGTTTGCGGCCGGTTGTGGTTCGTAGGTCAAGGCTCTCGGTGAAAGGGCATCTTAGAAGCTGTTTTGATTTTATAAAAGCTGTCTTTTACCCCTGCCGTCTTGAGTGTCTTTCCGGTCATATTCGCCAGGTTGCTTCGTCACATAGCCCGCTATGCTCCTCGGCAACCAGGCAGATATGCCTCGAAAATACATCTCAATTCGGCAGTTTATAAAATCAAAACAGCTTCTTACTGTATCATCGAGCGCAGCGCGGCGATTGAGAGGGGGTACACAGGCACCGTCTCGGCGGCTTTCTCAAGGCACGGCACCATGCGGCGGGCGCAGCTCTCTGCCCACGGGCGGAACTCTGCCGAGGGGCTGTATGTGGCGGCGAAGCTGACCAGGCGGCCCAGGTCGAAGTCGCGCGCCGTTATCCCCGCGCCGCATCGGCAGGCGTCGTAGGCATTGCAGTCTTGCTCTATGTGGGCCGGCACCATCAGTATGGGCTTGCCGAAGTACATCGCCTCGCACACCGACTCGAAACCCGCCGTCGTGGCGTAGGCGCGGCATGAGGCGAGCGAACGTAGGAAGCTGATGTCGTCGAGGCGGTGGAACTCGAGCGTGGAGTCTACGCGCGTCACCCTTGCCGCGCCGCGTTTGTCCCAGAAGAAGCGCAGCGGCACGTCCTTGTTAGCCCTGTGCCACTCCTCGATGGTGCGCGCAAAGCCCGGGTTGAGCATGTAGCCGTGGAGGTAGTCGCCCCGCCCTGGCTTGAGCGCGAACACCTCGCGGCGCAGCAGCGGCGGCACGACGGTGATGCGGCGGGCCTCATCGGCGGGCATGGGGCGGAACGACAGCGCCAGCCTGCTGGTGGCCCCGAGGCTCGTCAGCCGCGTGAAGAGGCGCAGCAGGGCCAGGCTTGCGCGCCCGGCGCGGGGCAGCTTGAAGTCGCGGTGGAGGAATAGGTACTGGTGGCCGATGCTGGCCTGCGGCACGGGCGGGCGGAAGAAGAAGTAGGTTATGCCCGTGAGCAGCTCGTAGAAGTTTACCACCAGGTCGATGTCGCCTGCCGAGATGCGCTTGTGGAGCATCCATACGCTGCGTGCGAACGACGGTACGCGCAGCACGTTGTAGGCCACGCTGCGCGGCAGGCTGAACCGCTTGTTGGCCGGGGCAGGCAGGAAGTTGGGGCTGTCGAAGAGCCTCACGGGGGCCTTGATGGCGCGCGTGAAGAACTCGGGCAGCTCGCGGGCGTTGCTCTTCCCCACAAGCACTTCGGCCACTTCGTGGCCTGCCGAGCGCAGCAGTGCCTCGGTCGTGAGGGCCTGCGTAAGGTGTCCGCGGCCCTCGCCCTGCACAATGAATAACACTCTCATATCTTTATAACGTTCAAGATGCCTATTATATTATGTATGCCGTGCGCACCGGCTCCATGCCGGCGTTGACGGCGTAAAGGTACGCCTATGTTGTTAACCCGGCGTGTAGCCTGCGTTAAAATGCGGTTACGCCGCCCCGAGGGGCGCTCTTTGCCGTTTTTTCCCGGCCTCGAGGCATTGCTGTAACGCTTTTTTGACTAATTTTGCAGCCGCAAATGCAGAAACCATGACTCTGAGACAGACTGAATTCAGGCTCAGCCCCCGGCCGAGGGGCTTCCATCTCGTCACGCGCGAGGTGCTGGCGCAGTTGCCGCCGCTGCCCCGCCGTGGCCTGGTGTGCCTCTTCGTGAAGCACACTTCGTGTGGCTTATGCCTCGGTGAGAACGCCGACCCCGACGTGCGCCGCGACTTGCGCACCATCTTTGACGGACTCGTGCCCGAGGACCGGCCCGAATATACGCATACGCTTGAAGGCCCCGACGACATGCCCAGCCACGCCAAGTCGGCCATCACGGGCGTGAGCCTCACCATCCCCGTCACCGACGGGCGGCTCAACCTCGGCACATGGCAGGGCATATACCTCTGCGAATACCGCGACTGCGGCGGACCGCGCACGCTCGTGGCCACCGTCGTGGGGGAAGGAGGCGACGATGAGTAACCAGCTCAAGGGGGCCGCCTGCGGCGTTGTCGCCGCCGTGGCCTACGGCACCAACCCCCTCTTCTCGCTCAACCTGTACGCCCGCGGCATGGATGTAGAGTCGGTGCTCCTATACCGTTTCGCCATCGCTGCGCTCGTGCTGGGGGCTGCCTTGCTGCTCTCGGGCCGCAGCCTCGCCGTGAGCCGCCGGCAGCTCGCGGCGCTGGTGCCTGCCGGGGTGGTGTTCGCCATGTCTTCGCAGACGCTCTACCAGAGCTTCCTTTACATGGACGCGGGCGTGGCTTGCTCCATACTGTTCATTTACCCCATCCTCGTGGCGGTCATCATGACGCTGTTCTTCCACGAGAAAGCCTCGCTGCTCACCTATGGCTGCATCGCCGTGGCCACCGCAGGCATAGCCATGCTCTACAAGGGCGACGGCTCCGGGGCGCTCAGCATGGTGGGGCTGCTCCTCGTGGCGGCCTCTTCGCTGTGCTACGCCGTGTACATCGTGGGTGTCGACCACTCTGCCTTGCGCACCGTCCCGTCCGCCCGCATGACCTTCTGGGTGCTTGCCTCGGGGGCGGTGGTGTTCTTCGCGCTCACCGGCTTCGGCCTGCACGCCAGCCCAATCGGCGCCGACGCGGCCTCTGTGGCCAATGTGCTGGGCGTTGCCCTCGTGCCTACCGTCATCCCGATTCTGTTCATCAACATCGCGATAAAGAATGTAGGCCCCACTTACAGCGCCATAATCGGCGCGCTGGAACCCGTCACCGCGCTGGTCATAGGGGCGGCCGTGTTTGGCGAGCAGGTCACGGGGCGCATTCTGCTCGGCGCCTCGATGATTCTCGTCGCTGTCACGCTGGTTGTGGCCAGGCCGCTGCTCAGGCGTGTTGCGCCCCATGGCCGCCGCTGACCATGGCCGCGCGGGCTGCTGCCGGCCCTGTGGCGGGAGCGGGCATGGCCCTTATGAACAATTTGCCAGGTTGATATCAAAAGCAATATGAGGAAACTCCGCACGGTAGAAATGGCCCGCTTGAGCGTCAGTGAGTTCAAGGAGGCCGAGAAAATGCCGCTCGTCGTGGTGCTCGACGACGTGCGGTCGATGTACAATGTGGGCAGCGTGTTCCGCACTGGCGATGCGTTTCGCATTGAGGCAGTGTGCCTTTGCGGCATCAGCGCCACGCCTCCGAGCACTGAAATCCACAAGACCGCCCTTGGCGCCGAGGACAGTGTGGAGTGGCGTTACTGCCCTTCGGCAGCCGAGGCCGTGGCGGCCCTGCGTGCCGAAGGCTGCGAAGTGCTTGCCGTTGAGCAGGCCGAGGGCAGCACCAAGCTCCACCGTTTCCGCCCGGAGCGGGGCCGGCGGTATGCCGTTGTGCTCGGGAATGAGGTGAAGGGTGTTCACCAAGAGGTGGTCGACCTGTGCGACGGATGCCTCGAAATACCCCAGTTCGGCACTAAGCACTCCATGAATGTGTCGGTCACGGCGGGCATAATCATCCACCACTTTGCCGAGTCGCTGTTGCTCGGCGAGTGAGTTGGGGTGGCCGTGCTGCCCGTGCTGGCACTTGCGGCGGCCTCGGTCGTGGGGTCGCTCCGATGCGGTTTCGGGGCAGCCTGGCAAAGCCGGCCGCCCCGAAACGCTTTCTTTGTTCAGTCTTCAGGCTTGAAGTCGTCCTTGCCTACGCCGCACAGGGGGCATACCCAGTCTTCCGGCAGGTCTTCAAACGCTGTTCCTGGTGCGATGCCGCTTTCTGGATCGCCAACTGCGGGGTCGTATACGTAGCCGCAGGTCTCACATACATACTTCTTCATAATCACTTGTTTTTGAGTTTGTTGGTTATGTCATTGGGGGTTGCCTGCCTCGCCTTGGCTGGCGGCAGGGCTGTTGTTGCCGTTGTGCAGGGCCTTTTCCTTGGCCATGACGAAGGCCATTCGCTCCACGATTTGCTCCGGCGTGATGTTCTTCATGCACGCATAGTCGCCCCGGGCGCACGGCTTGTTGCCGTAGATGCTGCACGGGCGGCAGGGCAGGTCTATCTGCACGGCGTGGTCGGCGGCCTGGTTCCAGCCCATGAAGCCTGCCGCGGGGTGTGTGGCTCCCCACACGCTGACCACCGGTGTTCCCGCTATTGACGCCAAGTGCATGTTAGCACTGTCCATGGAGAGCATGAGGTCGAGGTGGCTCATGAGTATGAGTTCCTGCTGCATGGCTTCGAGATGGCTGCTGACGCTGACGCAGCGCGGCACGTCGCGGCACCACTCGGCGAACGCCTTTTCCTCCTCGGGGCCTCGGCCGAAGAGGAACAGGCGCGCGTTGGGGAAGCGTGCGGCCGTCATGTCTATCACCTGCCGCATCAGCCTCGCCGGGTACACCTTGCCGGCGTGGGCGGCGAAGGGGGCAATGCCTATCCACTGCTCGTTGTTTTTCTTTGGGCCGAATACGGCGGGGAGCAGGTTCAGGTTGCCTCCCTCGGGCGGGAAGATGGAGCGGAAGCCCAGTGTCACGGGGTAGCCCAGGCGCGCCAGCGTGTCGGCGTAGTTCCGGAATGGCGACGGCAGCTGCTCCATGCGCTTGTGGTGTTGCGCGGTGAGCAGTCGGCGCAGTCGGCGGTGCTTGTCTACGTGGGCCACGCGGTAGCCTTCCACGGCGAATCTCATGCGCAGGTATTCCGAGCGCAGCACGTCGTGGAAGTCGGCTATGGCAGTGAAGTTCTTCGCCGTGAGCCGCCGGTAGAGCGTGTTGAGTCCTCGTATGCCTTTGTATTCGCCTTTCACGTCGGCCTCCATGAAGTTGACGTTGGGCGCAAGGTCATCGAAGAAAGCCCTTGCGTAGGCCCGGCTGAGCACGGTTATGCGCACGTCGGGATAGGCCATGGCCAGCGAGTATACCACCGGCACGGTCATGGCCACGTCGCCGAGCGACGAGAATCTTATGATCAGGATATGTTCCTTCTTCATCCCAGGGCTTGTTTGTGTGGCGTGCAGGCTTCAGGCGTCGCCCCGGCTGCGGCCTTTTGCGGTTGCGCCGGCTTGGCCTCGTCAGCCCTTCTTGCCATAGAGTATGGGGTTTGTGGCAGGATCGTTGTACATTTTCATCTGCCTGTATACCTTCATGTATTTCCTGCCGGCCTCGATGTCGTCGAGCAGTTGGTCGATGGCCGTGGTGAGGTCCTGCCGCTGTTCGCACAGCACAGCCAGCTTGGCGGCGCAGCGCGCGCGGTGTTCTTCGGTGGCTTCGGCGCGGTTTGCCTCCTCGTTCATGTGATAAATCTTGAGCGCGAGGATTGAAAGGCGGTCAATGGCCCACGCCGGGCTTTCGGTGTTGAGGCGTGCCTCGGGCAGTGGCTTCACCTCGCTGTATGTATGGCGGAAGTGACTGTCAATCTGCTCCACGAGGTCTGTGCGGTCTTGGTTGCTGCGGTCTATGCGCCGTTTCAGGCTCAGTGCCTCGGTGGGGTCTATGTGCGGGTCGCGTATGATGTCCTCGAGGTGCCATTGCACCGCGTCGATCCAGCATTTTGTGTACAGGCTGTGGTCTATGGAGTCGCGCGAGTATGGGTTTTGTATCGGCGTGTCCACGTTGTCAGTAAGGTGGTAGTCGGCTACCACTTTGTCGAAGATTGAGTTGCAGTGTTCTGCGAATGACATATCTTTCATGTTTGTGCTAAATGTCCGCTTCGTTTTTCTGCGCGGGCGTAATTATTTGCAAATCTAAACAAACTTTTTTAATTACCCAACAAGATTGGCCGGTTTTTCGCTCCAATCCAAGCTTTTTATGAATATTTTGCCACATCGTGGCCTTTGGCGGGCCGCACTGTGGGCATGGAGGCGGGCCTTGGGGTGTTGTGGCGGATGTTGACTGTAAGTGTTAATTTTGCCGAAATAAATTTACATCAGCCTCTCTGAGGATTGCGCGCACGGCCATCGGCCTTCTTTTTGCGCCAAATGCGCCATTCTCGTGAGGTTTCGCCAAGTCGCTGACAGTGAGCTTCTTGTCGTTGCGCCCTGCTTCTTCCCGGTGGCGTTGGCTGCCGATTGTGGCTCATTGCCTTTGCCATGCGGCCTGGATGCTGCTGTCTTTGCGGTTGAAAATGGCATGCCGGGCTTGCCGCAGGGCCTGTCTTGCTTTTCAGTATGGCCTGTTTTGCCTTTCCGTGCGGCCTGTTTTGCCTTTCCGTGCGGCCTGTTTTGGTTTGCCATGTGTGCCGCCTTGGGGTTTTGGACGGTGAAAAAAGCAGTCCAAAACCTGTCTGAGGGCAAGATGAAGTGTTAAATTCCGGCCAATAATCTTTACACTGCCGCAGTCGTACGGGCGGCTTTCGGGCCTGCCGCCCTGTCAGGAGGGCTTGGCCGTATGGATTTTTTTGTGTACTTTTGCCGCCATGGACATAAAGTTAGTAATCGACGACAAGATTCCTTTCATACGCGAGGCGGTAGCCAAGATTACGCCTCGCGCGGTGTATAAGCGTGGGGCCGACATCACGGCAGCCGACGTGCGCGATGCCGACGCGCTCATTGTGCGCACGCGCACTCGCTGCGACGAGAGCCTGCTTGCGGGCAGCCGTGTGCGCTTCGTGGCCACTGCTACCATCGGCTTCGACCATATCGACACCGCTTACCTTGCCAGTGCGGGCATAGCCTGGGCCAACTGCCCCGGCTGCAACGCCGGCTCCGTGGAGCAGTATGTGCGCTCGGCCCTGCTGCTCCTGCAGCGCGACTGCGGCCTGCGGCTGCCCGGCTCCACGCTGGGCGTCGTCGGCTGCGGCCATGTGGGCAGCCGTGTGTGCGCCGTGGGGCGCGAGCTGGGCATGAGGGTGCTCGTGTGCGACCCGCCCGTGGGTGCGCCCGGCTATGTGGGCATGGATGTGATAGAGCGCGAGGCCGACGTGGTCACGTTCCACGTGCCGCTCACCGACGGCGGCCCATACGCCACGCGCCACCTTGCCGACGCCGCTTTCTTCGCGCGGCTGGCCCGCCGCCCGTTCCTTATAAACACGAGCCGAGGCCCGGTGGTGGACAACGGCGCGCTGAAGTCGGCCATCGCCGGGGGGCGCGTGCGGCAGGCTGTCATCGACACTTGGGAGCACGAGCCGCTCATCGACACCGAGCTGCTCTCTGAGGTGTACATAGGCACGCCCCATATCGCAGGCTATTCGGCCGACGGCAAGGTGAATGCCGACAACATGGCCATCGCTGCGCTGTGCCGTTTCTTCGGCATCGAGAATCCAGGGCGCATCGTCCCGCCCCCGCTGCCCGCCGGGTTCAGGTACAGCGGCGACCCGCTGCAGCTCTACAACCCGCTCGACGACAGCCGCCGGCTGAAGCTCAGGCCCGACCTCTTCGAGGAGTTGCGCGGCAATTACCCGCTGCGCCGCGAGTCTTGGGAGGGCTGAGGGCATCCAGCCCTCATGGACTTTCAGAACCCGGCCTCGGCCTTGAAGCTCATCAGCCGCCCCGTGGCGGGGTGGCACAGCTCCAGGCTCTCGGCATGGAGGTAAAGCCTGTCGGCGCGCCGTCCGTACAGGGCGTCGCCCAGGATTGGCGCGCCCAGTCCGTCGGGGTGGGCGCAGTGTACCCGCAGCTGGTGCGTGCGGCCCGTCAGCGGGTGCAGTGCCAGGCGCACGTGTCCGCCCCGCTCGCCCGTCACTCGCCAGTATGTCACAGCCTCACGCCCACCCTCGCGGTCGACAACCTGGCGCGGGCGGTCCATCGGGTCGGGCCTTATCGGGAGGCTTATGCGCCCCTCGCGGGCCTGGAGGCGGGGCGTGTCGAGCAGTGCCACGTAGCGTTTCCTTACGCTGCGGCCCTCAAACTGCGCCTGGAGCAGGCGGCGGGCTTCCTCGCTCTTTGCCACCACGAGCAGCCCCGAGGTGTCCATGTCGAGGCGGTGCACCATCAGCGGTTCGGCCTCGCCGCCCCACTGTGCGCGCAGCATGCCCTGCACCGACCTCCGCTCCGTCCGCCCCGGCACGGAGAGCATGCCGGGCGGCTTGTTCACCACGGCCATGAAGCCGTCTTCGTATACCGTTTCCAGCAGTCCGTCGTCATCCTGTCGCAGCGGGTCGGGATCAACGTCGAGCCCCTGCAGCATGTGTTTCAGTATCGGCAGGCACTTGCCCCGGCAGGCCGGGTAGTAGTTGAGGTGGCGGCGAAGCTCTGCCTTCGGCGACTCGCCCCACCAGAATTCGGCCATGCAGAGGGGCTTTAGGCCGTGCTCGTAGGCGCATTGCAGCAGTTTAGGGGCGCAACATTCGCCTGCTCCCGAGGGCGGCGCGCCGCCCGTCTCGGCGCGGAATATGTCGTTGAGGTCGCGCCGCCGACCCTCGGCGTTGAGCATACGGAACTGCGAGAATATCCACGCCTGCAGCCCGTCTGACAGCCGCCGCCGCTCGGCCCGCAGCCCGTCGGCCTCGCGCCCGGCCTCGTCGGCGGCGCGCCGGGCTTCGGCTTCCATCTCGGCGTGGCGTTTCTTCATGCGCCGCAGCTCGGCTTTCATGTGCTGGCTCTGGCGCACCAGGGCGGCCTCGTCGGCCCCATCAGCGCGGAGAGCGTCGCGGCGGAGCTTCGCCTCGGCCATAGTGGCCTTGTAGCGCGCCTCCTCTTCCTCGCAAATACGGCGCACCTTGGCAAGCCGCCGTTGCGCCTCGGCCTCCCCGCCTGCGGCCTCAAGCTCTGCCAGCCGTGCGTTGATGGCCGTTATTTCGCCCTCTTTTTCCTTGAAATACCCGCCGGGTTGCAGTATGTCGAACACCGCCGGGACGAAGAACGGCCAGTCGTTGCGCCCGCAGAGCTGCCCCGAATAGGCGGCCAGGTAAGCCATTCCGCCGCCCGGCACGGCCACCACTAGCACCCCGAACATCTTGCCGCGGCTTATCTCCTCACGCCAGCAGTATTCCGACGCGATGTATCCCTGCACCTCGGCGGCAGCCTGCAGGCACAGCGGATGGGGCTCGTAGCAGAACGGGTAGGTGAACTTCGGCGGCGGGGCGATGGCAGATTGGAGTGGATGGAGGAACACTGTGGAAGTTGAGAATTAAGAAGTAAGAATTAAGAAAGTATGCTTAAGGAAATCAAGAACAAAGAAATAAGAATATTGTACGTATGCCATATATAGGTGCCTCCTGCCATTTATTGGCTTTGTGATTTTGCTGTTGTTAGGCCAGGCATCCTGTTCAATCCTGTCATGCATACTTTCTTAATTCTTACTTCTTAACTCTTAATTGGCGCGTTTGGCGCCTCAGCCAAGCACAACGTCGAGTGCCATCATCAAGACGAAGCCGATTGCGAAGCCTACGGTGCCCAGGTTGCTGTGCTCCCCGGTGCTTGCTTCGGGTATGAGTTCCTCGATTACCACGTAGAGCATGGCCCCGGCGGCGAATGCCAGCAGGTAAGGCATGGCCGGGGTGAGCCATGCCGTGAGCATGATGACGGCCAGTGCGCCCAGCGGTTCGACCGCCCCGCTGAGGCTGCCTATGAGGAACGAGCGCCAGCGGCTGTTGCCGGCGGCGCGCATGGGCATTGATACGATGGCCCCCTCGGGTACGTTCTGTATGGCTATGCCCACCGACATGGCCAGTGCTGCGGCAGTGCTTATGCCCATGCCGCCGTCGGCCGCCCCTGCCAGGACTACGCCTACGGCCATGCCTTCGGGCAGGTTGTGGATGGTTACGGCCAGCATCAGCATGGCCGTGCGCGACAGGTGGGAACGCGGCCCCTCGGGCTTTGTGGTGCCGAGGTGGAGGTGGGGCGTGGCGTAGTCGATGAGAAGGAGGAACGCCATGCCCGCGAGGAAGCCCACGGCTGCGGGCAGCAGTTGCGGGGCGGAGTTCGCTTCGCCGCCGAATTCGAGTGCCGGGATGAGCAGCGACCACACTGACGCGGCCACCATCACTCCCGATGCGAAGCCGAGCATGGCTTTCTGCACCACGGCGTTCATCTCGCGCCGCATGAAGAACACGAACGCCGAGCCTGCGACCGTGCCGAGGAATGGAATCAAGATGCCTAGTATAATACCGTTCATAGCCTTGTTATTTTAGTTATCAGTGTGCCTTTGGTTGCATCGCGGCCGATGTTGCGGAGCGCGCGTGGCACGGTGAGCGCGCGCAGGTTCTTCGAGTAGGCGAACGCGCCTACGCCCACCGACGTCACCGAGCGTGGCAGCCGCAGCTCCGTGAGGCTGTTGCAGGAGTTGAAGGCGTTGGTGCCTATGGTGCGGAGCGAGGCGGGCAGCTCCACTTCGGCCAGGTTGAAGCAGCCATAGAAGGCGCACCGCTTTATCTCGCCGACCGTCGGCGGGATGTCTATCCTGTTGAGGTTCTGGCAGCCGGCGAACGCATAGCGGCTTATTTCGGGCAGGGTGAGCGGCAGGGCGACGTATGTAAGCGTGGCGCAGCCGTAGAAGGCGGAGTCTGGCAGGGTCAGTATCACGGCGTGGCTCAAGTCTATCGTGGCCAGCACGCCGCCTTGCTGCCCTTTGCTTGCGCCTCCGGCGAGCGAGCGCAGCAGGCGCACGTCGGCCCCGTTGATCACCCCGCTGACGCTCAGGTGGCGCAGCGTGAGGCGGTCGGCAGGCGTTATTTGCGCCGCCAGCGTACCCGGACGCCGCAGCGTGACGTTGCGCACGGCGGGGCGGTAAGGCTCCGGCGCCACGTCGACCACCATGCGCTGGTTGAGCCGGTAGCCACCGAGCGTGTCGGGGTTGTAGTATCCGTTGCGCTTGCCTGCCCAGCCCCAGTTTACGTGGACGGTGGAGTCGCGGCATCCGTCGATTACGAACACGTGGGCATCGTGGCTGTTGCGTTCGGCGCGGATGATGACCGGGCGCCCTGCCCGCAGCTCCCCGTAGATGAGCCGCTTCCATTCCTGCCCTCCGTCGCTGCCCCGGTAGTGCGAGCGTTCGGCTGTGTGCATATAGCGGCTGTAGCCAAAGTATTTTTTCAGCCCTGTCACCACGCCGTTCAGTTTGGTCGAGCTTGCCGTCTGCCCGTACACGGTCTCGGCGGCCTTCCCGCAGTCAACGATGAGCTGCGCCACCGCGTCTTGCTGGGCGGTCGGCGTGGAGTCGGTGGCCACGGCGGGCATATCGGCCCAGTCGTAGGCCGAGCCGAGGCGGCTGCTGCGCGGCGGAGAGGCGTAACGGCGCATCACTTGTGCCATCACCAGCGGCCCGCAGCCTGCCGGCGAGTGGCGCACTATGGTGTCGTGGCGTTCCCACGGGCATAGCTTGTTGTACGGGTGCTGCTGCCCCCAGGCTGTGGTGAGCAGCGGCTTCACCTCGGCGGGGAATACGAACGCGCCCTGCGCTGCGGCTTGAACGGCCGCGGCTGCGATGTACATTGCGGCAAGGAGTATGCGTTTCATGACCGCAAAGGTACGGAATAAATTAAAAATTATGAGGTAAGAATCAAGAAAATATGCGATGGGGAGTTAAGAAGTGGGAATTATGAATTAAGAAGTAAGAATTATGAATTAAGAAAATATGCGCGGGGGAGTTAGGAAGTAAGACTTATGGATTAAGAAAATATGCGCGGGGGAATTGAGAATTAAGGGGTGAGGATAGCTTGTGTCATGTCCTTCAGCGTAGCAGTGATCCGTACAGTGGCAGCTTGCAGGCCAGTCGGTTCGCAGTGGGCATCACATGGATTCAATGGTTGCTTTTGCCCGTTGCTGCTTGATTGTTTCTTGACATTGGCCGGTGTGGAATCACGCATGGGGCATCTTGATTTCCCAAACGGCCTGTTTCGGGCTGCCAAACAGGCCGTTCTGCAACCTGAAACAGGCTGTTTTGCAGCCCGAAACGGGTCGTTTTGCAATGCTCTGTGAATCAGGCGGTTGTGCGATAAATGCCGCATGGTGAAGTTTCTTTGCAAATAATGGCGTTGCTCCAGCTGTTCCGCTGCCTGTGGCTTAGGCTTCGTGGCTGCCCAGTTCGGCTGCCTTCCCCGCCGCAGGCGCGCCCTGCGGCGGCGTGTGGCGTCGGTGGGCATTGCGCCGTATAGTGAGCGCGCAAGCCTCGGCGGGAGTTGCCGTTATCCGCCCGCAATCCAATATTTTTCTTCTATGACGGAATTTTCACATGAAAAATTTTGCAGTTAGGAATTATATTCATATCTTTGTAGATGCCTACACAGCCCGAGCGATGGCTGCAGGGCATGAAAATACGGGAAAAAAGGACGTTTACGAGCGTTATTCTTCCACAATCAAATCTCGCAAATTTGACCTGTATAGGAAGATACTGCAACGAAGCGTCCATGTCGGATATGTTATATCCTGTCCTGTCTCCGCCCCCACGTGGGGCGGAGAGGGGCGAATATGCAATATCTCATGACGTGGGCTGGCTTGTGTTGCTTATCCTTATGCAAGGGCAATGCGAGAGCCTGATTGTGGGATAAACACGAAGTACAGAATCCCACGTCTTTCCATTGTAAATAGAAACTTGCCTAATCTTGGGGATACATCTGTAGGCGCAACCACTATCCAACGCCTATGGGCGCACTGTTCAACATCCTGGCTCATTCCATCGGCAGCCTGTTCATAGGCTTGCTCATCACCTTTGTGGGCGTGTCCCTCATGTTCTTCATCATCAAGTCGTGGCGGCGCGGCGCTCTGTTCTCGCCGCTCAGCTTCGTCGTTGGCGCGGTGCTGTTCTGCCTGCTGGCCTACCAGTCGGTGCTGTTCTGCGGCGCGGTAACAATAAAGTCTTACTCCGACGACGTGGAGCGGGCCATAAACGGCATGGTAGAGGGAATACCCGATGGCGTCGCCTTCAGCCAGGCCGACAGCCAGCAGCTGCTAGACAGCATCAGCAGGGAGTGGCCGCTGGTGGGCTACTACGTCAACCTGGCCGACTTCAGCGGCCACACGCCGGCCACGATAGCCTCGGCCATGGCCGACGAGCTGCGCGCCTTCATGAACCGCTTCATGCTGAGGCGCCTCGGCTGGTGCCTGCTCTTCGTGGTCGTGGGGGCCGCCGTGGTGCTCAAGACCATGCGCCACACGTGCCTGCCGCCGGGCAGGGGAAAGGACATGGCCTACGAGCCTGAGCGCCGTATTTATGACGACTGACCGGCAGAGGCCGCCACGACGGCCCGCAATGCGAATCAACAATAACTAAAACCATACACGAATGTCAAACCATCTGATTATCGGATTAGGCGGCACCGGAGGCAAAGTGATCCGCGAGCTGCGCAAGAGAGTTTATGAGGAGTTCCGCAGCAACGACCCCGGAGGCGGCGTAAACCTCGATTATGTCTACGTAGACTCATCGCCGGCCGACCTCAACGACCGCACCGGTTGGAAGGTGATGGGCAAGAGCGTGCACCTGGGCGAGGCCCAGAAGGTGAGCATCAACGGGGTGAACGCTTCCATGCTGCAGAACCTCAATATGTATCCGGGCCTTCAGTGCTTCATCAACGATAGCGACAAGAGGCTCATCGACGAGCACATGGGGCCGCTGATAACAGCCGGCATAGGTGGGCAGAGAAGGCGGCTCGGCCGCATCCTCATCGCCAACAACCTGAGCGACCGCAACAACACGCGCAACTTCGACAACGTGGTGCGCAGCGCCGTGGCGCGGCTGCAGCACGCGGAGCCGAATGACAACGACGTTACGTTCCACATCTGTGCCGGACTTGCAGGAGGAACTGGCTCCGGCTCCATCGTCGACGCCATAGCTCAGATACGCAAGCTCTTCCCATACGAGGAGTCGACGCACGCCTTCAAGATACGCCTTTTCCTCTACGTGCCTGAGCGCAACGTGGAGATACCGAGCCACGACAACGGCTTCTACCAGGCAAACGGCTACGCCGCGCTGCTTGAGCTTAACGCCATCAGCACCGGGCATTACGCCCCGCTCGACGTGACGGGCGAGAAAGACGTGTTCTCGCAAGACGTGCAGAGGCTGCTCGGCAGGAGCCAGGAGTCGTTCGAGGCAGCCTACATATATACTAATGTGAACGAGGCAGGCAAGAAGCTCGACCTTTCGAGCGGCCTGCCGGCGTCGGTGGCCGACTTCATGTTCCAGACCATCGTCGTGGCAAACCTCACCGGCGGCAAGGGAAAGATGGCCCGCCTCGTGGGCTGCGAGAACGACGGCGCAGGCCCGGAGCAAGACCAGGGCGGCGAGAAGAACCGCAGCAGGAAGTTCCTTTCATTCGGCATCACGCGCATAGAGTATCCCGAAACCGAGATAGCAGAGTTCGTGTCGTACAGCTATGCGGTGCAGGCCGCGCGCCAGCTGGCCTATAACCTGTGGCAAGACGGCGTTGGCTACGGCGAGTGCTCGCTCGAAGAGGTGGGCACTGGCTTCCTCGACGAAATCAAGGACAAGAAGAACCGCGAGCGGTTCCTGCTCTCCAACGCCTGCCTGACGCTGGCCAAGCCCATCATCGAGGGGCCAAACACCAAGCGGTGGCGCGACTTCAGCATCACCTGGGAGGAGCGGATGCAGCAGGATGCAGGCCTCGTGCAGAAACAGTTTGAGAAGAAACAGTGGTTTGCCGAGTTCACCAAGTTTGCCGACAACTACTACAACGAGAGCTTCCGCGCCCACGGCGTGAAAAAGTTCTACGACATACAGCGCGAGCAGATAAGGGGTTACGCGCGCCACATACGCCGCCACATAGAGAAGATACTGTTCGACGAGTGGGCCAGCGGCACCAAGGACAGCAAGAGCGTGCTTGAGATTGAGAAGTATGCCCAGCTGCTTCGGGGCGACTGCTCGGACCGCATCACCACGTTCAAGCAGCAGATAGGCAACATGGAGGCAGAGCTTCAGGAGTTTGCGCAGAAGATAAAGGTGGCCAATACGGAGTGGGAGGCCATAGGATGGCTTAAGGACGCGCTCACCAACGCATCGTCGAAAGTGTTTGCTTCCTACAAGTCGGCCAAGTGCAACTACTACATCACGGCCACGAGGATGGAGGCATACCAGTTCGGCATCAGCCTCTTGCAGGAGATAGTGGTGGAGCTCGGCAACATGATTGAGGGCATCAAGGCGTTCAAGGACGAGCTTAATGCCGTGCTCAAGGTAGTTGCCGCGCAGGCCGAGTCGAAGTGCCAGAAGAGCGCCATGGGCGACGAGGCCATAATAAAGAAGTACGATCCCGACAAGGTTCGCCAGCTTGTCCACCAGTATACCGTTAACTTCGCCTACCAGAACGACAACGCCGCCGAGATACGCTCGCGCATGATAGCGAGCCTGGGCGAGGACGGCGAGCGCACGTTTGCCAACCTCTACTCGTCGGTAGACTTCGACACGGCCTCAGACATCATCCTCGACACCTGCACGAAGAACGCCCGCGCGGCCATGGAAGACACCGCCAACAGCGACCCGCTGATGAAGATGGTGGGCGTGAACATACTCGACAAGCTGAAGAACGAGCTTAACTCCGACGAGAAGATAGAGGCATTCGTTAAGCAGGCCGTGGCGAGCGCCATGCCCTACGTGCAGCTTAACGCTGAAGAAACCAACAAGGTGATTGCCGGCAATGAGGGCGGCATGATGACCATGGTGCAGCTGGCCCTGCCCAAGGCCGGCAGCGACTCTACGCAAGCCTTTGTCAACAAGCTGCTCGACGCTTTCGCCCAAACCGTTCCGGGCTTCGTCCCTAAGTCCGACGGCGACTTGTCGGAGAATTTCAAGCAAAACCAGATAGTGGTGGTTTGCGCCAAGGCCGGCTTCCCCATCCGCTACGCCGAGAACCTGAAGGTGCTCAAGGACCGCTACGACCGCCTGCTGGCAGCCCCGCAGGGCGCGCTCAACCGCATGGTGCTCCACACGGAGAGCTTTGCCAAGCCGTTGCCGCCGCTCTTCGAGTTGGACTCGCGCGAGATAATGCACAGCGTGAAGAAGCCGCTCATGCTGGCCTTCGCCATGCAGCTGGTGCAGCCGCAGCAAGACCCCACCACGGGCGAGCGGTTCTTTGCGATGAACATTCCCGACGATGTATTCGGCGACAACTGGGTGAAGCTCAGCAAGGATTTCGCCGGATGCCTCGACGTGCTGGCCCACGACTTCAAGAAGTTCACGCTGCTCAGCCAGCAGGTTGACGCCGCGTTGGGCAAGCAGGCGCGCAGCAACGAGCAGAAGGCCGCCATGCGCAAGGCCGTGGGCGGCGTGGTGCAGCAGGTAATCCTGCCCACCATGTGCGAGGGAAACCAGTTCGACCCGAAGTACGCCGAGTACAAGAAGCTGGCCATGGAGATATTCGACAAGGAGCTGAAAGACCTCTGACGCAGCCGCGGCCCGCCGCGGCCCGAGCGGCAGGGGCGGGCCGTTGGCCATGCCGAAATATTATTACAAAGGCCCCCGCGCAGCCCCCTGCGGGGCGTTTGGGCTTGCAATACGTGCCGTTTCGCATTGCCAAACGTGCCGTTTTGCAGCCTGATATAGGCCGTTTCGCAATATAAAACGGCATGTATGGCAACGCGCTGTGGCTCAGGTGCTTGCGCCAATAGGCAGGCGCAGGCAAATATTATTACAAATAAGGAGCGGCCAAGGCTGCCGCGGCAACAAGCAACCAATAACAACCAACAACAATAAAGCAATGGCAAAGAAAATTGGAATATGTCGCGACGAAGAGTGCGATATGTTTAATGTGCAGCAGGAAGCTGAGAAGACAAATTTCGTTTGCAAGGAGTGCGGAAAGCCCCTCATGCCGTTCGACGGCGGCGGGGATAGCGGCTTCAGCAAATGGTGGAACGAGCACAAGCGCCAGGTTCTCATTGGCGTGGGCGCGCTTGTGGTGGTAGGAGGAGGCGTGTGGGGAGGCATGGCAGCCTTCTCCGGCGACGATGGCAAAGCCGGGCAACCGGTGGAGACGCCCGCCCCGAAGCCCGCCACCGTGGCAGCCGACACTGCCGCTGCCGCCGACACCGCCGCTGCGGCTCCCGCTGCGGCACCCGCCGTGCAGGCCGAGCCTGCGCCAGAGCCTGCCGCCAAGCCCGAGGCAAAGCCCTCGCGCCGCCCTGCCGCCCCGCAGGTGCATAACGGGCGCGGGCGGGTAGACCTTGGCTATGGCATCTATGAGGGCGACCTGAAGAACGGCCAGCCCCACGGCTATGGCACGATAACCTACACGAGGCAGCACAAGATTGTAAGCTCTAAGGACTTTGTCGCCAACCCCGGCGACCGCTTTGAGGGCGACTTCCGCGACGGCCGCATCAGCGGCATTGGCTACTGGCACCACGGCGACGAACAGACGGCCATAAAGCCATGAGTGCCTTGAGGCATATCGCGCTGGCGTTGGCATTGGCCGGAGCTGCCATCGCCGCCGCGTCGCCACCATTCGCCACCAAGCGGCTGGCCCGCATAGCCGCAGCAGTGGGCGTGAGCGTACCCGACGGGGCCGTCATTGGCATGGCCGACGACAGCACGTGGACTTACCGTGGCCGCCGGTTGCGGGTGCGCACCAACGCCTTTGGCGAGGTGTCGCACGTGGGCTACCGCCTTTTCGACAGCCGCATGGCCGATGCTTACCGCCCCATGGCGCTGCTCGACTTCCTTGAGCGTTACGCCCTGGAACTCGACCTCCGCCTCGACCTCCGCGAGCCTGCCGCCCGCATGGCCATCGACAAGGTGGCGTGCGTGGGCGGCACGGCAGCTATGCTTGCCGAGGTAGGCCCTGGCGCGCCTTTCACCGTAGAGGAGATAGAGCGGCGGATGTACCGCGTGGGGTGGACGGTAGGGGGCCGCAGGCTTGCGCTTACGTTCCCCGCCGACTGCCAGCTGATGCTTGGCGCCGACGCTGCCGAGCTTGAGGACATCTTCGTGCGCAACGTCAGGCGGGCCGAGCCGCTGGCCGACAGCGCCGCCCTCGCCCCATGGGCTGCGGCCAAGACGTACCGCTCCGGGGGCTATGTGGTGGCCGAGGGTGGGCAGTATCTGAGCAAGCTCATACGCGCCGACCTCTACCTGGCCGAGGGCAAGGCCGGGGCAAGGCCGCTGGCCGACCCGCGCAAGCCCGTGCAAACGGCCACCAACCTGTTCCTCACTGGCATTGCCGAGCGGCCAACGCCGCTCAGGCTCACCGTCAACCGCTACGGCTACAGATCCACCAAGGCCGACGTAACGCTCCAGCAGTTCGTAGCCCTGTGCCTGGGCGAGGGTTGCCGCCTCTACGTAGGCGTGAAGACGCACACCGACAAGGAGCTGACCGCCACCATATTCGCCCTCAACACCAAGCTGGCCTACAGCCACGTGCTCAGCATAAGGCTGCCTCTGGGTATGCTATCGGGCGGGGATGGTGCGGCCGAGGCCACGGCCTATGCCTACATACCACTGCAGAATGTCACCGAAGACTTCTTTACCAAGGACTTAAAATGACAAAGCTATGAAAGGAATACGCTTCCTGGCGGCCATCGCCGCCTGCCTCATGGTTGCCGTGGCCATGGCCGACGACACCGACGAGGCAAAGAAAAAGATAAACAGCATCAAGAAGAACAGCAGCTATCTCTACGCAGAGGTGACAGCCGCCACTGCCGACGAGGCGCGCTCGCTGGCAGAGGAGATACTCTACGCCGAGATAAACGAGTGGGCAGCCGGGCAGAAGAAACTGCGCAACAGCCCGGGCCTGACCGTGAACAACAAGCAGGCGCTGTGGACCACCATGTCGCTGCCGCGCGGCAATATGTTCCGCTCGTTCATCTATGTGAAGAAGAGCGACATACTGCCGGTAGCCAACTCGGAGGTGATAGCCAACCCCGCCGCCGCTGAAGCCGGCCGGGCCGCTGGCTCGGAGGCGCAGCCCGAGTTGGTGTCCACGGTGGCGCCGGTGGTGCCCGAGGCCGTGGCCGAGCTGATGAGGTTCGCCGACTACAAGCCCATGGCCGAGCGGATAATGCGCATGAAGGCCGAAGGCAAGGTGGCAAGCTACGGCTACTACGCCCAGCTGCCCAACCCCGAGGCCTGCTATCTCGCCATATACAGCCGCGAGGGCAAGCTCGTGGCCTTCCTCTCGCCGGGCAGGGAGCGCGTCAACCTCGCCACGGGCAAGCCCGACAAGGTGGCCAATTACAGCGGGCATGGCGCGGTAGGATTTATTGTTAACGAATAATCGACGCACAATGAACAATATGGAAGCAACCAAGACAATGAGAATCAAGGTGGCTGCGCTGGCCCTGGCCGTGCTCGGCCTGCTCGCCTCGGCAGCCGCCAGGGCCGAGCAGATAGGCGTGACGCTGCTCACCGACGAGGGCGTGGAGCGCCCGCTGGCCATAGGCACTGCCGAGCGGAACCTCAGCGTGGTGCTCAGCGAGATCAACAGGGCGCAGGACGCGAAGACCATACTCACCACCAAGGGCCTGCCCATGGACGACTTTTCGCTCAAGTCGCTGCTGCGCATCTGGGCCGTAACGCCTTTCTACTGCGACGACTCGGAGGTGGTGGAGCGCGTGTGGGTGTTCAAGGACGGCTCGATGATGGTAAGCCACATACCGCTCATCATCACCCCGGAGGGCGAGGAGTTCGGCCTTGGCACCTATCAGGAGGCCGTGGTGGAGTTCGACCCGCAGGGAAACATCACCGACTTCCGCTTCGCCCTCGACGCGCAGACGTCGGAGAGCATGGAGCGTTGCGGCTCGGTGGTCGACAAGGAGAAGCAGATGGTGATACTGCAGTACGTGGAGCGCTTCCGCACGGCCTACAACAAGAAGGACATACAGACCATTGAGAAGATGTTCAGCGACGACGCCCTCATCATCACCGGCAAGGTGGTGATGACCCGCCCGAGCGAGATGAGGCCCGCCCAGGCCAAGGTTGAGTATGCCAAGCAGAACAAGCAGCAGTACATCACCAACCTGAGGAAAGCGTTCCACCGCAACAAGTGGATCGACGTGAAGTTCTCGCAGATAGGCGACGGCGACGAGGCCGGCGGTTGCCCGGGCATAACCCGCTCGCAGAAGGACCCCACGAAGTATGGCGTGCGCCTGCGTCAGGAGTGGCGCTCGAGCACTTACAGCGACGAGGGCTACCTCTTCCTGCTCTGGGATTTCCCCGAGGATGGCGGCGACCCGATAATCCACGTGCGCACGTGGCAGCCCGAGATGGTGGGCGGGGTGAGGCAGCAGCCCGACAAGGACATAACCACCCTGGCGGGCTTCGACCTCTGATGGTACATTGACACATAACGCATACATACATGAGACGTTTGCTTTGCATACTGCTCGCGGTGCTGGCCATGGGCCAGGCGCGGGCGCAGGAGGAGTACATATCCAACAGCCGCGACGCCGCCTCCGACCAGTTTGCCGACCTCGAAGGGCGGAAGGGCGTGCTCGTGCTGTCGGCCCACAGCAGCCTTATACTGCGTGTGACCAACGCGAGTCAGCCCGTGGAGGAGGTGAGGCCCAGCGGCAAGCGGCCCGACGGGCTTTATGAATACAAGCTGATACTGGCCGCCGGCGACACCCGCGAGGCCAAGGTGGAGGTGAGCCGCATGGGCGACGTTTACACAACCGAGTTCATAGCCACGCTTAAGCCCGACTTCCTCGTGGCCTACCGCATAGAGGAGATAGAGCAGCCCATACGCTACGAAGACCAGACGCGCGGCAACGACGCGCGCCTCAACGCCGCTGAGGCAGAGCTGGAGATATCCACCACCATCAAGGGCCTTACCGTGAAGTGCAGCGACAAGCTAGGGGCAACGGTGACTTCGGCGCCGAGCAAGGCCGACCCGAACGTCAGCGTGATATCCGTGGTGCTGCCCGTGGCATCGCTGCAGGCTGCCCGCGATGAGGCCGAGGCTGCGCGCAAGGAGTATGGCAGGCTTACCGCGCTCATCGAGACAGGCAAGGCCACCGACGCAGACTTCGACAGCCACGACGCCGCCGAGGCGCGGCTGGGGCGCGCCGAGGCCGCCCTGAGGGAGCTTACGGCCGTAGACATATACTCCGACAAGACGAACCACCTCGCCATCGACATAAGTTCGCTCGGCCCGCGCTCAAAGAAGAACTACGTGGTGCTGCCCGTGGTGATAGAGAAGGAGGTGTTCGTCACCGAGTTCAGCGCCCGCATGGCCGACGGAGGCCGCCTCTTTGCGCAGCGCAACTACGCCGACGCGCGAGCCGCCTTCGTGGAGGCCATAGAGGCCAATGACGCCCCCTTGAGCATGAAACCGGCCGTAATGGCGAGCATACAGCGCTGCGACACGTGCATGCGTTACGAAAGGCTTGCCACCGCAGCCCTGTCGGAGCTTATCAAGATGAAGAAAGCCGGCACCGGCACGCAGGACGACGTGTACCGCTACGCCTCGGCCGGGATTTATTTCCTCGGTGTGGTGAACAACAACAACGCCTCCGACTTTTATACCTCGCGCATTGCCAAGCTTGAGGAACTCATCAAGAAGCAGCCGCTCAACGTGGGGTTCACCGTAGTGGAGTGGCTCACCCTCAGCGAGGGCAACCCGCTCCCTACCGTGGAGCTGTGGGCTTACTATGGGGCGGAGCCGCCTTCCCCGGTGGTGTACAACACGCCGCGCCGCTTCCGGCGCGCCATAAAGGCCGAGGCCGACAAGTACGTGCAGGTGGGAATGACCGACGCACAGGGGCGCGTGGAGATAGAACTTGACAGGGCAAAGCTGCCCACGGCCTTCGTGTTCTGCCCATCCGCCGACGAGAGCATAAAGATAACCAGCCTGCCGTTTGCCGACTTTGTGAGGCGAGCCAGCGGCGACTACCACATGAAGCAGCTGCGCGTCAAGATGTACAAGCGCACAAACAAGCATTTCTGAGCGTCCACGGCAGGGCATGGCAAAGGTTCGCCAAGGACTGTTCCATCATTAATATTTACAACAATTAAAATCTTTAAGCAATGAACAAACGTTTTTCGCAAGCCATAGTGCTGGCCGCAGTGCTGGCAGTGGCCCCTGTCGCATCGCAGGCTCAGGGATTCTTGAAAAAAGTGGGAAAGGCAGCCCAGGACGTAGCCACAGCGCAGGCTGGGGCCTCGCAAGCCTCGCAGGCCGCAGCGCCGGAGCTTTCAGACAGCGCCAAGGCCATAAGGGCCATGCTGCTCAACGTGCCGGAGTTCAAGGTGAGCAAGATGACTCTGAAAGACGAGTCGGGCAAGGTGATAACCAACGCTGACGGCACCGAGAGGTACTATTACTTCATCACCGACGCTGAAGGCAACGCCTGGGACGTGGCAACGGTGAACGGTGTGCTCAAGGCACGCCGCAACCTCTATGGCAACATACTTAAGAAGGTGGGCGTAGGGGCCGTGGCCGGAGGCATAGGCGGCCTGCTCAAGGGCGACATGAAGCAAGCCGGCACTGGCGCCGCCGTGGGCGCGCTGGCCGGGCTGGGACTTTCGGTCGCCGACATCGGGCAGATAAGGAAGGTCAACAAGAGCCTGAAGAAGTACGACGAATTGGTGGAGGCCTACCAGCAGACCATCACCGACGAGGGTTTGCCCAAGGATGCCGCTGCCGACGTGGCAGCCATCGACAAGGCCCTCGGCGTTGAGGGCGATGCCGTAAGCGGCGAAATAGCCTCCGTGATGAAGAGCATAGAGGAGAAGAAGCCAGAGGTTGGCAAGCTGGAAGACCTGGACCTGGATGCGCTCTGATGCAGGCGGGGCGCCAGTAGCGCCCCGTGCAGTGTAATGTTTTTTGCGTATTGCTAACTTTGAGCGGCGTTGCTGCCAACTGCTTGATGGCCAGGCGGTTGGTGGCTGCGTCGTTCTTGCGTTGCAAAACGGGCTGCTTGGCAGGACGAAACGGCTTGTTTTGTCGTGCCAAGCAGCCCGTTCCGCATTGCGATATGTTTGCCATGGCCGTGCATTGGGCAGATTGTAACATAAAATTACCATGCGCGGGCAGCACCAAACCATCGGTTAAAACGAATTAAAATTTAGTTAACGACAATTAATTATGGGTATAAGGAAGCCAACTTTGGTTAAATTTCTTTATCTTTGCGGTGCGAAAAGATAATTAGGAAACGCGAATCGAGATTAAAATTCAGGAATCGAAAAAGTTATAAATAACCAAGTGACAAATGTCGCGCGCCGGTTAAAGCACCCCCAGTCGGCAGGCGGCATGAACCAAAACTTAAGGGGGCGCACAATATTATAAGATTTTACTTCTGGCAGCCATCGCGCTGTCGAGCCTTTCCGTAAAGGCACAGACCGAACCCGGTACGTTCACACTCATGCCGAAAGTCGGCTTGAACATGGCAACAACAGGTGAGGACGACGCAAAGATGAAGCCCGGTGCCGTGGCCGGCGTTGAGGCTGAGTACCGCGCAAGCAACCTCATCGGTGTGTCCGCAGGTGTGCTCTACTCTATGCAGGGAGCCAAGTGGTCTGAGGGCGATTACACGAGCAAGGTATGTGCTGATTACATCAACATCCCAATCCTTGCCAACTTCTACGTATGGAAGGGTCTGGCTCTCAGCGTAGGTGTGCAGCCCGGCTTCATGGTGAGCGCAAAGAACAAGTGGGACGATGGCGACCGTGACGGCGACGTTGACATCAAGGACGGCTGCGAGAGCTTCGATTTCTCAATCCCCGTTGGAGCCTCTTACGAGTGGAACGATTTTGTACTTGGCGTTCGCTACAACATCGGCGTGACCGACATGTACAAAGTTGAGGAGGGTGTTGAGGACGACGACAATGGAAAGAACGGCGTTCTGGCCATCACCCTTGGCTACAAGTTTGCCCCCTAAGCCAATAGGCTAATAAAAACAGTGTTTCATAATTTCAAAAATGCAGCGCTGGCACTCGGTGTGTCGGCGCGGCATTGTCTTTTCTTGTGGCTCACTGCGGGGTAGGGCGGATGCCTCACCTTTCACTCTTCATTCTTCACTTTTCACTCTTCATTCTTCACTTCCTCTACGTACTGCCATAGCTTGCGGTAGAAGGGGTGGCGCGTTAGTGTTGGCACGTCGCCAAGGATGATGAGCTTCATCCTTGCGCGCGTTATGGCCACGTTCATGCGGCGCAGGTCGCGCAGGAATCCTATCTCGCCGCTGTCGTTGGAGCGCACGAGCGATATGAGGATTATGTCGCGCTCCTGGCCCTGGAAGCCATCGACCGTGTTCACCGAGATGCAGCGGCGCAGCGGTTTCAGCCCCTCGCGTTTCGTAATGAGGCGGCGCAGGTACTGCACCTGTGCGCGGTAGGGGGATATTATGCCCACGTCGATGCGCTCGTCGATGAGCCGCTGGCGGCCTATGCGCGCGAAGTAGGCTTCGAGCGTGGCGAGCGTCAGCTCAGCCTCGGCCTTGTTTATGCGCCCGTAGCTCTCGCCCACGAACTCCTCGCGGTAGCTCGTGGCCTCGGCGGCGTTGCCGTCGGCCTCAGCCGCGCCCATCTGCGAGGTGTCTATCCACTCCAGCGGAACGTCGAGGTCGAGTATGCCGCGGTGGCGCACCTCGGGCGCCGACTCCACCTGCCCGCCGTAGAACCAGCGGCTGGGGAAGCGCATTATGGCCTCGTTCATGCGGTACTGCACGCGCAGCAGCGTCACCGCCGAGGGGTGAAGCTCCACTATGCGCTCCATGAGCGTGCGCCCCAGGCCGCCGCGCAGGGCCTCGATGCTCTTCACCGTGGGCGGCAGCTGGCAGTGGTCGCCCGCCAGCACCACTCGCCCGGCGCGCCTTATGGCTATCCAGCAGGCGGCTTCGAGCGCCTGGGCCGCCTCGTCGATGAAGAGTGTGGGGAACTTCATGCCCTCCAGCAGGCGGTTGGCCGCGCCAGTGAGCGTGCAGGCTATCACGCGGGCCTCGCCAAACAGCTCGGCGTTGATGCGCAGCTCTATCTCGGCGGCGCGCCCCTTGAGGCTCTCCAGGCGCTGGTGCCAGCGGTCGTCGCCCCGGCGGCGGTGGGCGCGCAGGTCGCGTATGGCCTTGCGGATGCTCCACAGCTGGGGGTAATCGGGGTGGGCCTCGAAGCGCCGCTCGTAGGTAAAGGACAGCATCTTGTCGTTCACCCGCGTGGGGTTGCCTATGCGCAGCACGCTCACGCCGCGGTCGAGGAGCTTCTCCGATATCCAGTCTACGGCCATGTTGCTCTGCGCGCACACCATCACCTGCGGCTCGCGCAGCAGCGTTTCGTGTATGGCCTCTACGAGCGTGGTGGTCTTGCCGGTGCCTGGCGGGCCGTGGACTATGGCCACGTCCTTGGCCCGGAGCACCTTGTTCACGGCTTCTTCCTGCGTGGCGTTGAGGTATGGGAAGCGCATCGGGGCAAAGGCCCTGCGCTCAGGTTCGCGCCGCGAGTAGAAGAGGTCGCGCAGGTAGGCCAGCCGCCCCTTGGCCCGCATGGTGCGGTCGAGCGCGTCGAACATGAGGCGGTAGCTCGTCTCGTCGAACGAGAGCTGCACGCCCACGTCGGTGGCGGCCTGCAGCGCGGCCCCGTCGGCAGCGTCGCCGAGGGCGACAACCATGCGGTCGCCGTCGGCATAGCTCACCGTGGCGGTGAAACGGAAGTAAGTAAGGTGTGGCGGATCGATGCGGAAAAACACTACCGGCCTGCCGTACTCGAAGTTGTGCTCAATCTCGGTGTCGGCGGTGCGGAACACTTCTATGCACGGCTGGTTGAGCGAGTTGTAGTAGGTGCGGCCGGCGCGCAGCGGCCACCATGCGTCGCCGCGCTTCACCTTGCGCCTCATGCCCACGGCCTCCGTCTGGCGGCGGAACTCCTCCTTCTCCGCGTCGTATTCCAGCTGGAGCAGGGCGCGCTGGCGTTGCAGTTCGAGTATGGGCGATATGGTCTTGTCTGTCATGTCTGTGCTGTTTGTCTTTAGCTTCTTTCCGCAAGCTGCGGTGCGAAGCCGGAAACAAAGGTAGCAATTTTCTTCCTTACGGCCAAACCATAAGGGGGTCATGACGGCAATTTGCCCTGCCGGCAGCCTCGTAGGCTGTGGCAAATGCATTGTGGGGGATGGCGTGCCGCCCTAGCTCATCCCTGCCCGGCGCGCAGCCTGCGGCGCAGGGCCATGCCCTTGATGTGGAGCCAGAAACTCATCAGCCGCCGGCCGCTGCACTTGCAGCGAGCCCTGGCGTCGCCGTTTATGAGCAGGCGGGTGCGCAGCCGCTCCGTATCGGTCTGCATTGCGTACAGGTCGCGGTGCTTCTCCTTTACGTATCCAACGGCTTTCAGCCACAGGGCGTACTTGTTGGTCTTGCGTTGACTGTCGCCGGTGTCAACCCTGTAAATGGTCAGGGGCTCGGCCACGAAGAAGAAAGGGCCGCGCTGCGCGAGCCTGATGGACAGCTCAAATTCCTGCCAGAAGTTCAGCTTCTCGTCGAACAGGCCTGCGTCGATGAGCGCATCCCTGCTGAACAGCATTGTCGACGTGACGGCGGGTATGGTGTAGAGTATGGCCCTGCTCATGTCGCCCTGGTGGCTGTCGTGGGGCAGGGCATCGGTGTAGGTGGCACGTCCGGCCCTCATTGTTTCGATGGTCATGCCGCAGAACACCATCTCGCAGCCTTTTTCCTTTATAAGCTTTACCTGCCTGGCCGTCTTTTCGGGCAGCCAGCGGTCGTCGTCGTCGAGGAACGCGATGTACTTCCCCGCCGCCGCCCGTATGCCGAGGTTGCGGGCGTGGTTGCCCCCGCGGCTCTCGGCAGCCTCCACGCGGATGTACTTCAGCGGTTGCCGCCGGCAGTAAGCCTCGGTGCCGTCGGTGGAGCCGTCGTCGACTACTATCAGTTCAATGTCGGGATAAGTCTGCCGGCGCACGCTGTCGATGGCTTGTTTCAGCAGGTTGAGCCTGTTGTGGGTGGTGATGATGGCTGTAACTTTTTCCATGTTTGGTAGCTATGGTTGTGGAAAGTGAGCGCCGCCTGCCGGGCATGGCTGCGGCGGCAGGCGGCGATGCGCCCCGCAGGGTTCAGAACTGCGAGTAAACGTCGGCGACAAACTGCGAGTAGCGTTCGGGCGAATGCTCCTGCCTGATGAAATTCCATGCCTCCTCGCCCTTTGAGAGCACCGAGGCACGGTCGTCGAGCAGGGCGTCGAAGATGTCGAAAAGCTGGCTTTCCATGCTTGCCCGCACGGCTTCTTTCTGCTCTTTGCAGGCCAGTGCCACCTCGCCCGCGTAGTTGAGCGGCAGCTCTACGCGCCATCCGGTGGGGTTGGTCTCCGGCAGTGCGCGCACGTTAGTGGTCACGCAGGGCATGGCGGCGGCCTCCATCTCAAGCGTGGAGTAGCCGTATGACTCTGCCCATGTGGGCAGCAGGCCCACGTCGCAGGCAAGCAGCAGCTCCCTGACCTCGGCGAAGGGCAGCTCGGGATGGAGCGTTATCCAGTCTTTCTGCGCTTCGATAGTGGCCAGCACAGCCTTTATGTCGTCGTCGGAGTCTTGGAAATGCTTGAAAGCATAGTTGTAGGTGTTGGCCGTCTGCGTCACCAGTACAAGCTCAAAGTCGCGCCGCTTCTGCCTGAGGCGGCACAATGCCCTTACCAGTTCAGGTACGCCCTTGCGCCTGAAGTCGCGCCCCACGAAGCAGAACCTGAGCCTGTCGTTCAGCTTATGCCTTGGCTCGGCGGCAATGAGTGGCTGCGGCACCGGGGCCACACAGGTCTTTGCCTTGAGCCTTGGGGCCAGGTCGGGGTACTGGTCGTATAGCAAGTGTTGCAGTCGCAGGTTGCACTCGGAGAGCGCCATGAGCCTCTTGCAGTTGTCGCGGGCCATGGCCTTGAGCATGAAGCGCGTGTAACTGTCCGGGCGAATGTCGAACGAGGCGTGGTGGTGCACGTCGAGCGTATGCCTGCCGCGCGGCATCATGGTCTCGAAGTTGGCGCACCAAGGCTTGCCGGTGAGCATCACCATGTTGAAAACGTGGTAGCCGTCAACCCGCTGGAATGCCGACTTGTAGAACTCGTAGTACCTGTCGTTCCTGGCCTTGAAGCGCATATGCCACTTGCCGGGGCAGTAAGTGTAGGTCACCCCGGGTATGCCTGTGCCGAGCACGAGGCGCTCTTCTGCGTATGTCTGTTCGGTTATGGCGATTCTCATAAGTGCTTGCGAATGTCGTTTTTACCATTGGGAGGGCCGGATGACGGCTTAGGCGTATTGTAACGTCGTTGGTTTGCTTGTGCCATCGCAGTGTCTGCACAATTGTAGGTGTGGCCCATGCCCGCTGATTCATCTTTTGGGCAGAGATATATTAGCGGTTGCAAAATTACGCAAAAACCTTATAATCAGAGATTTTTTTGCGTATTTATTTACCATGGTTTTCTTTTTTGCCATGCAAGATAGCCTCGTTTAGGCGATTTCCATTTCCGCATAGGAATCATTATCAATGCCATTGACATGCGCTTTGCAACAGCCAATCCATCTCTGCCCAAGAGATGTCAACGGTTGCAATTATGTTTGTTGATAAAGGAGAAATGCCGGGTGGCGGCCATGCCGTTACGGAAAGGATGCTGAAAGTGCGCCGGGTACAGATGGAATTGCTGCGCAAGCTGCTTGAAGTTTGTGGCAGGCACGGGCTTCATGTGTGGCTTGATGGCGGCAGCCTTTTGGGTGCTGTGCGCGAGAAAGGCTACATACCTTGGGACGATGACATTGATACCATAATGCTGCGTGCCGACTATGACCGTCTGGTGGGGTTGGCCAATGAGTTCAGGCCGCCCTTCTTCTTGCAGTGCGCGCGCACCGACAGGCTGTACCCTCGTGGCCATGCGCAGTTGCGCATGGACGGAACGGCAGCCATATTGCCGGTGGACGCCAAGGCCCGCGCGGCTTTCCACCAAGGCATCTTCATCGACATCTTTGTGCTCGACGGCGTACCGCAGACCGAGGAGTTGCGCCGTGAAGCCGCCGCAGAGACGCTAAGGCTGTCGAAGAAGTTGCGCGTAATGTGCGAATACCGCCCGCCGAGGCAGTTCGGCCCGTTCATCCGGAGGCAGCTCTGCAGGCTCAAGTCGTTTGAAAAGTGCTATGACGAGTATGAAATGAGCTTCAAGCGGTGGACTGCCGGTGACAATGCCAGGCTGTGCAACTGGGCGATGAACGCAGGCGAGATGGAGACGCGGGGCGCCATCATGCGGAGCTGGTATGGCGAAACGGTGACGTTGCGGTTTGAAGGAATGGACGTGCCTGCCCCTGCGGGTTACGATGCCTTGCTTACAACCCTCTACGGCGACTACATGACGCCGCGCAAAGAACCCACCTGCCACGGGCAGGTGTACTTCGACACGGAGCATTCCTACAAGGAAGTGTTGGAGAGGTGGCGCAAGGGCGAGGCTGTCTTTTAAGCTCGGTAAGGCCCGGCTGGGTGTCAAACCTCCATGTGGAGCACTTTCTCTACTATGGGGGCCATGTCGTAGTAGCGGTATTCGGCGAGCCGCCCGCCGAAGATGACGCGTGGCTCGGCGTCGGCCAGGGCCTTGTAGCGCCGGCAGAGGGCGTCGTTGAGCTCATCGTTGATGGGGTAGTAAGGCTCCATGCCGTCGGCCCACTCGGCCGGGTATTCGCGCGAGATGACCGTGACGGGGCGGCGGTAAACCTCGTCGCCGAACATCTCGAAGTGCTTGTGCTCTATCACGCGGGTGAAAGGCACGCTGCGCTCAGTGTAGTTGACCACGGCGTTGCCCTGGTAGTTGGGCGTGCCAATGACCTCTTGCTCGAAGCTCACCGTGCGGTATTGCAGCTTGCCGAGGCGGAAGCCGAAGAACTCGTCGAGCCTTCCGGTGAACACCATTCGCTCGGCCACGGCCTCCCAGTGGCTGCGGTCGGCAAAGAAGTCGGTGGATGTGAGCACCTCGGTGCCTGCGAGCAGGCCGTCGATGAGGCGGTTGTAGCCGCCTGTGGGTATGCCCTGGTAGCGGTCGTTGAAGTAGTTGTTGTCGTAGACGAGCCTCACCGGCAGCCGCTTTATGATGAAAGCGGGCAGTTCGGTGCACTTGCGCCCCCACTGTTTCTCGGTGTATCCCTTGATGAGGCGTTCGTATATGTCGCGCCCCACGAGGCACAGGGCCTGCTCCTCCATGTTGCGCGGCTCGCCGGCGCCGGCCTTGCGCATGGCTTCCACGGCCTCGCTGCGCTGGCTGTCGATGATGGCGGCGGCCTCGGCGGGGGTGGTCACGCCCCACATACGGTTGAACGTGTTCATGTTGAACGGCAGGTTGTAGAGCGTTCCCTTGTAGTTGGCCATGGGAGAATTGGTGAAACGGTTGAACTCCACGATGGAGTTGACGAACTGCCACACCTCCCTGCTCGACGTGTGGAATATGTGCGCGCCGTATTTATGCACGTTGATGCCCTCCACCTGCTCGCAGTAGAGGTTGCCGCCGGCGTGGGGCCGCTTGTCAATAACCAGGCAACGCCTGCCTGCCATGCGCGCCCTGTGGGCGAACATGGAGCCGAAAAGGCCCGCCCCGACGATGAGATAGTCGTATTTTCTCCCTGCCATCGACACTTATTTCCGGCAAAGGTAGCAATAAATTTCGGCATAAAGGGCTAATATGAAATATTTTCGTACCTTTGCATTGCGCAAGCGTCGCAAGCAGGCGCGGCCCGGCGGGCAATGCAGGCCGGTGCTGGCCGCTGGCCGCGACGCATGGCGCTGACATTAGAATGTAGGAAATATGATACTGCTAAGTTTTGATACAGAGGAGTTTGACGTGCCGCGCGAGCACGGGGTGGACTTCTCGCTGGAGCAAGGCATGGAGGTCTCCGTGGCTGGTACTAACCGCATACTGGACTGCCTCAAGGCAAACGGCGTGAGGGCGACGTTCTTCTGCACGGCCAATTTTGCCGAGCGCGCACCCGAAGTGATGCGCCGCATAATGGCCGAGGGCCACGAGGTGGCTTGCCACGGGGTTGACCACTGGCGGCCAGAGGCCACCGACGTGGAGCGGTCGAAGCAGGTGGTGGAGCGCGTGACGGGCCGCACTGCCTACGGCTACCGCCAGCCGAGGATGTTCCCCGTGAGCGACGCTGAGATAGAACGCATGGGCTACCGCTACAACTCGTCGCTCAACCCAGCCTTCATCCCCGGGCGCTATATGCACCTGTCGGCCCCGCGGACATGGTTCATGCGAGGAAGGGTGATGCAAATCCCGGCGTCAGTCACCCCGTGGGTGCGCTTCCCGCTGTTCTGGCTCGCCCTGCACAACCTGCCCGAAGGGCTTTACCACGCCTTGGTGCGCCGCACGCTGAGGCACGACGGCTACTTCGTCACTTACTTCCACCCGTGGGAGTTCTATGAACTTAGGGAGCACCCGGAGTTCCGGATGCCTTTCATCATACGCAACAACAGCGGCGCCGCCATGGCCGGAAGGCTCGACCGCCTCATCAGGATGCTGAAAGCCGGGGGCCACCGCTTCATCACTTTCAATGAGTTCGTTGACATAAAACTGGCCGAAAGGCAGCATACTAATATATAATTTATGGTAAAGTTAGCCATCGTATCGCCCTGCTACAATGAAGAGGAGGTGCTCGGCGAGTCGGCAAGCCGCCTTGGCAAGCTGCTCGACAGCATGGTGGCCGAGGGCAGGATAAGCCCCGCCAGCTTCATGCTCTTTGTCAACGACGGCAGCCGCGACCGCACGTGGGAGATAATCTCGCAGCTTCACGGGGCCGACAAGCGCGTGCGCGGCCTTAACCTTGCGCGCAACGTGGGCCACCAGGCTGCCATCATGGCCGGCATGATGGCAGCCAAGGACTGGGCCGACGCCGTGATAACCATCGACGCCGACCTGCAGGACGACCTCCGGGCCATACCGAAGATGGTCGACGACTATGCCCGTGGGTATGACATCGTGTACGGGGTGAAGGTGCAACGCACGGCCGACCCGCTCTTGAAGCGTCTCTCGGCCGTGGCGTTCTACAAGCTCCAGGCCAAGATGGGCGTGGAGAGCGTGTTCAACCACGCCGACTTCCGCCTCATGAGCCGCCGCGCCTTGCAGATGCTTTCGGGCTATAAGGAGAGCAACCTCTACCTGCGCGGGCTCATACCTCTGATAGGCTTGGACTCCACTACGGTGGACGACGTGATAAGCGAGCGGCGCGCCGGCCATTCAAAGTACACGCTTGCCAAGATGCTCGCCCTTGCCCTCGACGGCATAACCTCGTTCTCCGTCAAGCCCATATACTGCATCCTGTGGCTCGGGGTCGCCTTCCTGCTCATAAGCCTTGCCATCGGCATTTACGTCGTCCACGCCATCATGGCCGGCACGGCCGTGCCCGGCTGGTCGTCGCTGATACTCAGCGTGTGGTTCGTAGGCGGCATGGTGCTCGTCTCCATCGGCGTTGTCGGTGCGTATATAGGCAAGATTTACAAGGAGGTGAAGCGCCGTCCGCTCTACAACATAAAGGAAGTGCTCGGAGGCGAGGGCGAGTAGGGCGGCACCCCGTGTGCCTGCCGGCCTCCGGCTTTTTCAGCCTCGGGCTTTGCAATGGCAAAGACAGCCGCCAAAGCTTCAGCCAAAGCTTTGGCGGCTGTAGCGTATGTATTGCCCCAATCGCATTGGGCCTCAGCCGGCCTGTGCGCCCTTGCCTGCGCGCAGCCCGTGCCTCGGCATCGCCTTGCGTGCGTTGGAATGCATGGATGCCGTGGCAAAGAACGGGAACGGGCCTGCAAAAACCGAAGGCTGCGCCGTGACTTGTCGGGCAGGTGGTTGCGGCATCCCCGTAACGGCCAGCCTTTTTTGCGGTTCACAATGCTGTTCCAAGAAAGGCGCAGCCTGTTGAATGCCTGCGACATTGTGCGAATTAAAAAGAAAAGAGGCCTTCATCTCTGAAAGCCTCCCTTTGGTGATCCGCTTGGGGCTCGAACCCAAGACCCCAACATTAAAAGTGTTGTGCTCTACCAGCTGAGCTAGCGGATCGTCCGCTTTTGACGGACGTATCGTCCGAAAGCGAGTGCAAAGGTACTATGTTTTTTTGAAACGGCCAAATTATTCTTGCTGTTTTTCGGCAATATCTTCGTTTGCGGGGCTTGCGCAGCCCTTTGCAGCCGGTTTGGCCTCTTGCATTGCTTTGGGCGCGCCTTTGCTTCCGGCCTCTTTGGTGACGTAGCGTTGGTAGTAGGCGATTATCAGCGTCGTGAGCGGCAGGGCGATGATCAGGCCGATGAATCCGAGCAGCGCGCCCCACACGGACAGCGACAACAGGAGCACGGCCGGGTTGAGGCCCATTGCCTTTCCCATTATCTTCGGGGTGAGTATCATGTCGGTGATGAGTTGCACCACGACGAACACGCCCACGGCCGACGCGAGGATTATCCAGAAGTTCTGCCCCGTGTCGGCTGCCTTTAGCAGCGAGAGGAACACCATGGGTATCAGGGCCAGGCCGTGCACGTATGGGATAAGGCTCATTATGCCTATCATTATGCCAAGGCCGATGGCCATGGGGAAGTCTATTATGGTGAAGCCGATGCAGAACAGGATGCCGATGCACAGCGCCACGAGGCTCTGCCCGCGGATGTAGCTGTTGAGCTCGTGCTCCACGTCGCTGATGAGCGACTGCCAGAAAGGGCGGCTTTTCGGCGGGAATATCCTTATGAAGCCGTCGGCCAGCTTCTCGTAGTCTAGCAGTATGAAGAAGAGGTAGAGCAGGGTGATGAGCGATGCCACGATGCTTATTATCACGTTGGCCGTCTGCCCGATGACGGAGAAGAGCTTCGGCATCGTGTCGCTGAGCGCCTTCTTCACGTCGGTGTCGCGGAATATGTCTTGTATGCTCTGGCTGTTGGCCTCTATCCATGTCCTTATGGCCAGTGGGAAGTTGCTTATGTGGGTCTTTTCGTGCAGGTAGCGCGTGACGAGGCCGCCCAGTTTCTCGAACTGGTCGAGCATTGGCGGGATGATGAGGTACACAATGCCTCCTGTCACGGCTGCAAGGAACACCACTGTGACTATTATCGACAGCACCCTGCCCGGCACGTGGAGGCGGTATTGCACGAACTTCACGATGGGGTAGATGAGGTAGGCGAGCAGCCATGCCACGAAGAACGGCAGCAGCACGCTGCTGAGGTAGTTGAGCACGTAAAGTATTGCCGCCGCCAGCAGTGCTGCGAGCATGCCTCTGACGAATTTGTCGAACGTTATGGTCTTTTCGAGCATGATTCCTTGTCTTTTATATATTAATGTGTGTGCCTGGCCTCAGCGGCTTCGGCGGTGGCTTTCTGGTAGCATTCGCGGCACAGCGGCTCGTATTGCTCCGTTTCGCCGAGCATCACGCGCTTGTCGCCTGCCACTGTGCGGTGGCTCACGTAGGCCAGCGCGCCGCAGCGCACGCAGATGGCGTGGACCTTGGTAACGTCATCGGCTATGGCGCACAGTGCGGGCATGGGCCCGAACGGCGCGCCGCGGAAGTCCATGTCGAGCCCTGCCACGATGACCCTCGTTCCGCGGTAGGCCAGCTGGTTGCACACTTCGGGCAGCCCGTCGTCGAAGAACTGCGCCTCGTCGATGCCCACCACGTCGATGCCCGACGCCATGAGCAGTATCTGCGCCGACGAGTCGATGGGCGTGGAGCGGATGGCGTGGCGGTCGTGGCTCACGACGTCTTCCTCCGAATAGCGCGTGTCGATTGCAGGCTTGAATATCTCCACCCGCTGCCTGGCGAACTCAGCCCGCCTGAGTCGGCGTATCAGTTCTTCGGTCTTGCCCGAGAACATTGAGCCGCACACCACCTCTATCCTGCCGGGGCGGCGTGGCTCCCCTGTTAAGTTATCTGTCATTTGCAGGCAAAAGTACAAAGACGTTTTAAAAATTGCAAAGATTTTGCCGCTTTTTTTTGGCCGTAAGGAACAAATCGTTACATTTGCAGATAATATGGGTATGCTTTACGTCGTTCCCACCCCGGTGGGCAACATGGAGGACATCACTTTCCGCGCGGTGAGGGTATTGAAGGAGGCCGACCTTGTGCTGGCCGAGGACACCCGCACCTCGGGGATGCTGCTGAAGCACTATGGAATCAGCAACCACTTGATGTCGCACCACAAGTTCAACGAGCACGGCACGTCGGCTGCCGTGGTGCAGCGGCTGCTTAGCGGCGAGACGGTGGCCCTTGTCAGCGATGCCGGCACGCCGGGCATCAGCGACCCAGGCTTCTTCCTCGTGCGCGAGGCTGTCAGGGCCGGCGTTGAGGTGCAGTGCCTGCCCGGTCCTACGGCGTTCGTGCCGGCACTGGTGGCGAGCGGGCTGCCGTGCGACCGCTTTGTGTTCGAGGGCTTCCTGCCGCAGAAGAAAGGGCGGCAGTCGCGCATCGAGGCTCTTGCGGGCGAGGTGCGCACGATGGTGTTCTACGAGTCGCCCTACCGCCTGTGCAAGCTCCTTGGCCAGTTGGCCGAGGTTTTTGGCGGGGGCCGCGCGGCCTGCGTTTGCCGCGAGATATCGAAGGTCCACGAGGAGAGTGTGCGCGGCACGCTTTCCGAGCTGGCTGCCCACTTCGAGGCAACGCCGCCTCGCGGCGAGATAGTGGTGGTGGTGGCCGGCACTGATGAGAAGGAAAACAAAACCAAACCCCAATGAATATGAAGAAAATATTGTTTGCAGGAATGTGCCTGCTGGCCTTTGCCGCTTGCAAGCAGGGCAACTCCAAGGCCGACTTGATGGCCGCTCAGCAGCGTGACTCGCTGACGCAGGTCATTGCGCAGAAAGACAATGAGATCAACGACCTCATGTCGACGGTGAACGAGATAGAGGAGGGTTTCCGCGAAATCAACGAGGCCGAAGGCCGCCTCAGCCTCGCCAAACAGGGCGAGGGCAGCAACCGCGAGCAGCGCATACGCGAGAACATGCAGTTCATACAGTCGACCATGAAGCAGAACCGCGAGCTCATAGCCAAGCTCCAGCGCCAGTTGCGCGAGGGCACGATAAAGGGCGAGCAGCTGCAGCGCACCATCGACAACCTCACGAAGCAGATGGAGGAGAAAGACCAGCAGATACAGCAGTTGCGCGCCGAGCTTGACGCCAAGGACATACACATCATGGACCTCGACGAGAAGATAGCCAACCTCAACACCAATGTCAGCAACCTGACCGCTGAGGGCGACCGGAAGACGCAGACCATCAACTCGCAAGACCAGCAGATACACTCGGCGTGGTACGTGTTCGGCACCAGGAGCGAGCTGAAGGAGCAGCGCATACTCGTTGACGGCAAGGTGCTCCAGTCAAACTTCAACCGCGACTACTTCACGAAGATAGACATACGCGTGACCAAGGAGATAAAGCTCTACTCGCGCTCGGCCAAGATGATGACCTCCCACCCGTCGGGAAGCTACACCCTGCAGCGCGATGCCAACAAGCAGTACGTGCTGCGCATAACCAACCCGCAGTCGTTCTGGAGCACGAGCAAGTATCTCGTCATACTCGTAAAATGACGCAGACCAAAGCCTTTTTCAAGCAGGCAGCCTTTCGCGGGCTGCCTTTTTTTTTGTGCATGGCAGCCCTTTCACGGAATGTCCGGCCGGGAGTAGGGGCTTCATGGCAGCTCTTTCCAGGCTCGCTAACATTGCGTTGGCCATTCCGCTTGCATATATATAATAAGGTGAAAGGCTCCGGGCAGGCCGGTGGCAACGGCGCATCCCGCGAGTGGCGGCCGTTTTGCGATGCGAAACGGCCCGTTGCGGCCGCCAATACTGCCCGTTTCAGAGTGCGAAACAGCACGTTTTGCAACACGCTGAAAGTCTGGCATCAGTGCAGAAGCCGCTGCCTGTCGCCTGGGAGCGGGCGGCTGGGCGGCAGACAGGGCTGCATGCATGGGCGCAAGCCTTGCCTCCAGGCTGCATAAAAATACGATTCCGGCGTACGGTGTGCATAATGTTGCATATTATATGATGTTTCCTGTACACCCATTTCATTTTCAAACTGTAAACCATTTTAAGGCATTTTCTTCAATTTGGAAATAAAAGTGCTCGCACTTTTGGCTTTTGGTGAAGGCAATAAGTTAAATATTCGATTTTTTTAGTTGTTTGTGTTGTAGGCTGAATAATTTTGTTTAATTTTGCAGGTTGTAATGTTATAATAGTAAATTTAGTAAAGAAGAGAGTATTTATGGAAAGAAGATTAACTATGCTTTTGGCGTGCCTGCTCCTGTCCATGGGCGTGGCATTTGCCCAAACAAAAGTTACAGGAACCGTAATATCTCAGGAAGACGGGCTGCCGGTCATCGGTGCCACGGTCATGGTCGAGGGGACCAAGACCGGCACGACGACCAACATGGACGGCGTTTTCACGCTCTCCGTGCCTGCCGGCAAGAAACTTGTGATAAGTTATGTCGGCATGAAGCCACAGACCGTCACCGCAAAGCCTGGGATGAAGGTGACGCTCGAAAGCTCGGCCCACGTGGTCGACGAGGTTGTGGTCACCGGTATGCAGAAGACCGACAAGCGTCTCTTTACCGGTTCTACCACAAAGATTGACGCAGAAGGTGCCAAGATTTCGGGTATGGCCGACATCAGCCGCTCGCTTGAGGGCCGTGCCGCCGGTGTGTCGGTGCAGAATGTGTCGGGTACGTTCGGTACCGCCCCGAAGATCCGCGTGCGCGGTGCCACGTCAATCTATGGCAACTCCAGCCCGCTGTGGGTGGTTGACGGAGTGATCATGGAGGACGTAGCCGAGGTGAGCACCGACCAACTCTCTTCTGGAGATGCGAACACCCTTATCAGCTCTGCCATCGCCGGGTTGAACTCCGACGACATCGAGAGCTTCCAGATACTTAAAGATGGTTCTGCCACATCTATATATGGTGCGCGTGCCATGGCCGGCGTGATTGTCGTCACGACGAAGAAAGGAAAGGCCGGGCAGGCCCACATAAGCTACAACGGTGAGTACACCATGCGCCTGATACCGCGTTACTCGACCTTCAACATCATGAACTCGCAGGACCAGATGTCGGTATACCAGGAACTGCAGCAGAAAGGCTACCTCAACTACGCTGAGACCGCCAATGCGCAGAACAGCGGTGTGTACGGCAAGATGTACGAGCTCATCAACACATACAACGAGACCACTGGCCAGTTCGGCCTTGCCAACACGCCTGCGGCCCGCGCCGCCTACCTCAGGGCTGCCGAGTACCGCAACACCGACTGGTTCAAGGAGCTGTTCTCTAACTCCATACAGCACACCCACTCCGTCAGTATGTCGGGCGGTTCTGACAAGGGCAACTACTACGCCTCGGTCAGCGCCATGTACGACCCGGGATGGACGAAGCAGAGCGAGGTGGAGCGCTACACGGCAAACTTCAACGTGAACCACAACATATCGAAGAAGCTCACCGCCGGCATCATCGGCAACGCCTCGTACCGCAAGCAGAAAGCTCCCGGAACGCTGTCGTCGCAGCCCGATCCGGTGAGCGGCGAGGTGACGCGCGCGTTCGACATCAACCCGTATTCTTATGCATTGAACACGTCGCGCACGCTCGACCCCAACGAGTTCTACACCCGCAACTATGCTCCGTTCAACATCTTCCACGAGTTGGAGAACAACTACATCGACCTCAACGTGGTAGACTTCCGCATGCAGGCCAAGCTGAGCTACAAGCCCATCACCAAGGTGGAGCTGACCGCCCTCGGCGCCGTGAAGTACAGCTCGGCAACGCAGGAGCACAACATCCTCGACAACTCAAACCAGGCGCAGGCTTACCGCGCCATGGGTACGTCGACAATACGCGACAACAACCATTACCTCTACACCGACCCCGACGACATCTACGCCCTGCCCGTGACGGTGCTGCCCTACGGCGGTATCATCAACCGCACCGACGACCGTATGTTCGGCTACGACTTCCGCGCAACGGCGCAGTATAACGATGTATATGGCGACGACGAGCACATCGTCAACCTCTACGGCGGTATGGAGGTCAACAGCGTGGAGCGCCACAGCACGTGGTTCCGCGGCTGGGGTATGCAGTATGAGCTTGGCGAGACGCCGTCGTGGGCTTACGAGGTGTTCAAGAAGAGCCTGGAGCAAGGCGAGAACTACTACACCCTCAGCAACACCCACGAGCGCAGCGCAGCCTTCTTCGCCAACGGCACGTATTCGTGGAGAGGCCGCTACACGCTCAACGGCACATTCCGCTATGAAGGCACCAACCGCCTCGGCAAGAGCCGCAAGGCACGCTGGCTGCCCACGTGGAACGTGTCCGGCTCGTGGAACGTACACGAGGAGCCGTTCTTCAAGAGCCTCCAGCCCGCCATGTCGCACTTGGCCCTCCGCCTCTCTTATTCGCTCACTGCCGACCGCGGCCCGTCTTACGTGACCAACTCAACCGCCGTGATAATGGCGCAGAACGTATGGCGCCCGTTTGCCGACCTGCAGGAGACGGCACTCTACATCGCCCAGCTGGCCAACGACGACCTGACGTACGAGAAGAAGCACGAGTTCAACGTAGGACTCGACATGGGCTTCCTCAACAACCGCATCAACCTCACCCTCGACGCATACACCCGCCGCAACTTCGACCTCATCGGCCTGGCTCTTACCACCGGTGTGGGCGGCGAGATGCAGAAGTATGGTAACATCGCCTCGATGAAGTCGCACGGTGTGGAGGCCGCCCTCTCTACAACCAACATCAAGACCGACGACTTCACGTGGTCAACAAGCTTCATATACAGCTATACCCACAATGAAGTGACCGAGCTGCGCAGCGCCACGTCGTGCATGGACCTGGTTTCCGGCACAGGCTACGCCATGGAGGGCTATCCCGTTGGTGCAATCTTCTCCATTCCGTTCGTGGGCCTCAACGAGGAGGGCTTCCCGCAGTTCATCAATGAGAATGGCGAGGTGACGGTGACCGACATCAACTTCCAGCAGAACGATCCCGACAAGCTCAAGTACCTCAAGTACGAAGGCTCTGCCGACCCGAAGCACGTAGGTAGCTTCGGCAACATCTTCAGGTACAAGAACTTCACGCTCAACGTGTTCCTCACATATTCGTTTGGCAACGTAGTGCGCCTCGACCCCGTGTTCTCAAGTGAGTATGACGACCTCGTGGCCACCCCGAAGGAGTTCAACAACCGCTGGACTGTGCCTGGCGACGAGAAGCACACCAACGTGCCGGTGATACCGAGCAACATGCAGAACCAGCTCGACGCAACCTTGAGCTATGCCTACAATGCTTACAACTACTCTACCGAGCGCATTGCCAAGGGCGACTTCATCCGCATGAAAGAGCTCTCGCTCTCTTACGACTTCCCGCGCTCGCTCATCGACAACCTGGGCATAAGCACCCTCTCCCTGAAGTTGCAGGGCACAAACCTCTTCCTGCTCTATGCAGACAAGAAGCTCAACGGCCAGGACCCGGAGTTCTTCAACACCGGTGGTGTGGCCCTGCCTATGTCCAAGCAGTTCACTTTGACCTTGAAAGTAGGAATTTAATCACAAAGATTACGTAAACAATGAAAAAGAACAATATATTTTTTGCTGTTGGCCTTGCAGCGCTGGTCGGTGCGTCGCTGGCTTCATGTGACTCTTACCTGGACGAGATGCCAGACAACCGCACTGAGGTCGACACTGAGGACAAGGTAGTAAGGCTGCTCACGTCTGCTTATCCTACAACCTCATACCTCATCGTGGCTGAGTGTATGTCGGACAACACCGACGACATGGGCGAGCGCTTCTCCAACCAGACCAGCCGTTTCTATGACCAGCTGTATGCCTGGAAAGATGTCACCGATACCGACAATGACGATATGCGCGTGTTCTGGATTTATTGTTACCAGGCCATAGCCAACGCCAACGAGGCTCTGCAGGCAATCGAGAAGATGGGCGGCCCTACCACCCAGACACTGCGCGAGGCCAAGGCCGAGGCCCTGCTCTGCCGCGCCTACTCGCATTTCCTGCTTGTCAATATGTTCTCACTGAACTACAACAAGCAGACAAGCGCGACCGACCTCGGCGTGACATACATGACAAAGCCCGAGACAACGGTGAACCCCTCGTACACCCGCAATACCGTGGCAGAGGTGTATGACTTCATTGACAAGGACATACAGGCAGCCCTGCCGATGGTAGGCGACACTCACCTCGATGTGCCCAAGTACCACTTCAACCGTCTCGCCGCCTATGCTTTCGCCGCACGCTTCTATCTCTTCTACGAGAAGTGGGACCTCGCCGTCAAGTATGCTTCCGAGTGCCTCGGCACCAACCCGTCGTCGATGCTGCGCGACTGGGACGAGATGAGCACAATCGGCATCACCAGGGACCTCACCCCGCGTACCAATGAGTACATAAGCAACACCGACAACGCTAACTTGATGCTGACCACCGCCGTGTCCATGATGGGCTACTGGAACAGCAACTACAACTATATGTCGAAGTACAGCCACGACCGCTACCTCTCTTCTTCCGAGACTCTCGAGGCAACAAACATCTGGGGTAGCAGCGCGCTGATGCGTTGCGCTCCGCTCGTGTTCGTCGGCGGTACGCTCAACAGGGTGATTGTGGCCAAGAGCCCGCTCCTTTTCGAGTACACCGACACCCAGAACCAGATAGGTTACCAGCGCACGGTGTTCCCGCCGTTCAAGGCAGACCTCGTGCTGCTCGAGCGCGCTGAGGCATACATAATGCTTGGCGAGTATGAGAAGGCTTGCGCCGACATGACGCTCTGGATGCAGAACTGGACAACCTCAAAGATGACGCTCACTCCCGAGAATGTGAAGGCTTTCTATGACGGCATGGACTATTGGGTATGGGACACCCCGACACTGAAGAAGCACCTCAAGCCGGCATTCACCATCGACGCTGAGGGTAGCGTGCAGGAAAGCATGCTTCAGTGCGTGCTCAACTTCAAGCGCCTCGAGAACATCGCCGAAGGCCTGCGCTGGTTCGACATCAAGCGCTATGGCATCACAATATATCGCAGAACGATGGACGCATCGGGAGAACCATTGATGGTGACCGACTCGATGCCCGCCAACGACCTGCGCCGCGCCATACAGCTGCCCTCGCAGATCATCCAGGCCGGAATGCAGCCAAATCCGAGATAAGTCAGTCTAACAACTATTAAAGCAGATAACGTATGAAAAGACATATATTATATTCTTTTGTGCTTGCGGGAGCGGCTTTCGCATTTGCCGCGTGCAGTGATGACGACCTCTCTTCACAGACTATTATCACGGCCGACCAGATGGAGCAGACTCCGCTCGACAAGTGGCTCGAGGTGAACTACCTCCAGCCATACAACATCGAGATGAAGTATCGTTATGAGTTCAATGAGAGCAACTCTGACTATTATACCGTTCCGGCTGAGTACAACCAGTCGATAGAGATGGCGCATATAGTCAAGTACAGCTGCATTGAAGCTTATGATGAGGTTGCCGGAATCAATTTCACGCGGCGTTATTTCCCGAAACTGTTCTTCCTTGAGGGCGAGTGGCATTACCGCAACAACGGTACGTTCGAGCTCGGAACAGCCGAGGGTGGCCGCAAGATATTCCTCATGGGCATCAATTACATTGATGACTACAAGCATTCCGTGGAGCTTCTGAACTATTATTATCTGAAAACGATACATCACGAGTTCACCCACATCCTGAACCAGAACATAGATTACTCTGCGTCATACCAGATGATCACTTCAACCGGTTATGTGGCTGATAGCTGGAGCGACTCTCCTTGGAAAGCAGGTTACCTGCAGCGTGGCTATATCTCTGCTTATGCGCAGCAGTCGCATTCGGAGGACTTTGCCGAGATGATGTCCATGTACGTCACCAATACCCCCGAGCAGTGGGAGGAATGGATGCAAGAGGCCGCAGGCACTGCTGACGACCCACAGCCGGGAAGGGATTACCTCGAGACCAAGATGGACATGGTGCGCTCGTATATGCAGGAGAATTTCAACATTGACCTTGACAAGTTGCGCGATGCTGTGCTTCGCCGCGAACAAGACATCGTCGATGGCAAGATTAATTTGATGGATGTATCTATTGATTAAACAAAATGAAGGTTATGAAGATTAAGGATATATTGTTGCTTTCTGTAGCGACATTGACAACCCTTTCACTTGGTTCTTGCCAAAATGATGAGGATGATATCTTCGGTGATTCGTCATCCTTGCGCTTGCAGCAGGCTTTGAATGAGACGAAAAGCGTGTTGCGCGGTGCTGAGTATGGCTGGGTGATGGATTATTATATAGGCGATGCACAGGAATATGGCGGCCGCGCCATGACGGTCAAGTTTGATTCATTGACGTGTACTGTCGCTTCTGAAAGCATGCCGGAGGAGTGTTCTTCGTATTACAAGATGACCACCGACCAGGGTGCCGTGCTTACTTTCGACACATACAACAAGGTGCTTCATGAGCTGTCAACTCCAAGTTCGAGCAATTATGAGGCTTATCACGCCGACTTTGAGTTTATGATTGAGAGCGCAACACCTGAGCTTGTAGTGCTGCGAGGCAAGCGTACCGGCAATTATTCTTATCTCCGCCCTCTCAAGGAGCCGGCTTTGGATTACTTGAAGAAGCGTGGCTGCCGTTGAGGACAGCATCTATGCAGCAACGGCAGTAGGGATGATGGGGGAGGATTCCATTGTCGCTACCTTTGATTACAATATGCGCCAGCTGACGTTCAGCAGTCCCAACAATGCTTCTGTTGCTTCGCAGTCAATCGCATACACCTACACCGATTCAGGTATCCGCCTGTACGAGGATGCAGAAATAGGCACAGCAAAGCTTTCAGATTTCTCGTATGCAAGTGATGGCATGAAGTTTACTTCCCTTAATGAGGGCTCTGGCAATTTCGTCATGAATGGTGTGATGCCCGAGGATTACGTCGAGTATGACATGTATGCAGGAAATTATGTCCTGAACTATTTCATCCAGGATGGAAATGAGCTGCTTCCGCTTACAATCAACGTGACACTCACGCCGTCAGAGGATGGAACGTCGTATCTCATGTCTGGCCTTAACCCCAATTTCGACGTCGTGCTCAATTACAGCCGCCAGTCTGGTAGCCTTGAGTGGAACACGCAGGTTGTGGGGCAGCAAGGCGAGAACCTCATTTGGCTCAACGCTGCCGATATGAGTGCCGGCGGTTCGCTGTATCCTGGCTACACAGGCGCAGGAATGATTACAAAGTGGAATGGTGATGAAGAGAACGTTGCATTCGACTGGGTTTCAAATGGCGACATAAACACGTCGACCGACTCTTTCTGCTTCTGGCTGACAGATGCCAACGGCAACAGCCTGGGCCAGTTCAGGGAGTGGTCTATCAACGGCTATGCAATCATCACTTACATAACATCAATGACAAAAACAAAATAATCGGCAGTTATGAAGAATTTGCTTAATATATTGCTTATTGCGTGCTGCTTCAGTGTGTTTGTGGCTTGCGACGATGAAGTCGACAATCCATATGGTACTGAGTCGTCAATCTCGATTGTATCAGCAAATATGGATTTCGAGGCAACAGCCTCACGCGGCATAATCCGTTTTTCTTCCGCGTCTGGCAGCGTATCAGCAACAGCCCGTGCTCCGTGGTGCACTGCCGAGGTCAGTGCCGATTCGGTTGTGGTGACTGTTGACCAGAATGTTTCCGTCTCCGGCCGTTCAACTGTGGTCGTGCTTCGCAGCGGTTCCGATTCCATACAGGTGCCTGTGACCCAGCGTGGCATTGTGCTCTCAGTGAGCAGGAAGAACATAACGACCGGCAACGAGGCATCCGCCGAGTCTGTGTACTTCACGACAAACCTCGACGTGGATATTAAGTCGGTTCCCGCTTGGATTACCACTGAAATGGTTGAGGACACTCTCAACCTTTCGTTGCAAAGCAATGCAACAGGACACCTGCGCCAAGGCTACATCGTATATGCCGCCGGTGCTGTAAAAGACTCGCTGCTTATCACTCAGGCAGACTTCGACACCGATATCGCCGGTTCTTATGCTTTCAACTTTTCAGCTGAGGCAGACGGAGCGATGCAGTCATACGAGGTGACATTGTCACGCACCGGCCTGCGCATCCCTGCGTTTGGAATCAATGTGCCCATGACGTTTGATTCGGAGAGCTGCTCATTCTCCATCCAGAGTGGCAGCTATCTTGGGAAATACAGTGGCTATTTCCTGTATATGGCGTTCCTGGCCGGTGATTATTGGACAGCATACGACACCAATACGACGTTGGACCTTTCTTTCTCTTATGACGAAGAGAAAGGAACGGTTGGCACATTCTCCGGAATCCTTGGCGGAGTGCCGATTGACGGCTTGATCCTCGAGGCGTTCTCTTCAAACCAGTTGTCAGAGAATGCAGACTTGGGGCCGTTGACAATATTCTACAATCCCTCATTGCAGCGTGCTCCCGCCAGCCCTGCATCCGAGTCTGTTAGATAAACTTTAGTTTCCAATGTCCGCACCTTCCCTGCAAGGCATGGTGCGGGCATTATAACCATTTAAAATCCGAGACATCATGAAGAATCTTAAAGCTTTGTTAATTGTGGCTTTCCTTGCCATCGTAAGTGTGGCTGGAGCGCAGACCCTTCCGGCTGTTACGCTGAAGGACATCAACGGCAAGACCGTGCAGACCGACCAGCTGTCGAACGGCGGCAAGCCGTTCATCATCTCTTTCTTCGCCACTTGGTGCAAGCCCTGCAACCGCGAGCTGTCAGCCATCAGTGAAGTGTATGCCGACTGGCAGGACGAGACCGGCGTCAAGCTCATCGCCGTGAGCATCGACCAGGCACAGAACATCAACAAGGTGAAGCCCCTCGTCGACAGCAACGGCTGGGAATACGACGTGCTGCTCGACCCCAACAGCGACTTCAAGCGCGCCTTGGGAATCCAGATGATACCTTACGTCCTCATTGTCGACGGCAAGGGCAACATCGTTTACAAGCACAATGGTTACACCGACGGTGCCGAGAACGAGCTTATCGAGAAAGTGCGTGAACTCGTAAAATAGTCATATAAATAAAACGAACAGCCTTGAGACTCTTTAGATTCATATCCCTTTGCGCTTGCCTTGCCAGCGCCGCTGTGCCTGCATTTGCGCAGGAAGACAGTGGTGCAGGCAAAGTGCAGATAACGGGTAGCATCCAGAGCGACATATTGATACCCCAAGCTGATGCAAAGATTGGCGCCGAGGATTACAGTGAGTTCGCCCTTACTAACACCTTTGGCGAGGTCAATCTGTCGAGCAAGTACATTGACGCCGGTGCAAGAGTTGAATACCTTGACCATCCGCTGCCAGGCTTTGAGCCCGATTACAAGGGCTGGGGCATTCCGTATATTTATGTCAAGGGCAAGTACAAGAACCTTGAGCTTACCGCAGGAAATTTCTACGAGCAGTTCGGTTCGGGCTTCATCCTCCGCACATATGAGGAGCGCAGCCTTGGCATAGACAACTCGTTGCTCGGCGGCCGCCTTGTCTACAAGCCTTTCAACTGGGCAACGGTCAAGGTGCTTGCCGGCAAGCAGCGCCGCTATTGGCACGACGGTGGGCCTTTCGAGGGGCTCAATGACTCGTGGATAGCCGGTGGCGACGTGGAGTTGAATGTGGAGCAGTGGTTCAAGAGCATGCGCGAAGGCAATACGTATCTCACGCTCGGCGCGTCGTTCGTCAACAAGCATGAGGGCGACGAGGAACTTATCGCAAGCTACGACGGCACCAAGCGGCTCAACTTCCCCGAGAACGTGCAGGCGTTTGACGTTCGGGCACGCCTGCAGACCGGCAACTGGAACGTGCTCGCAGAGTACGCGCAGAAGACGCAGGACCCCGCGCAGGGCAACGACTACATCTACCGCAAGGGATACGTCGCGATGCTCTCCGCCAGCTATTCCAAGCGCGGCATGAGCGTGCTCGTGCAGGCCAAGCGCAGCGACAACATGGCTTTCCGAAGCCGCCGCACGCTTCCGTCGATGTCTGAGAACTCCTCGTACATCAACCACCTGCCCGCATTCACCATGGAGCACACCTACGCCCTGGCCTCGCGCTATCCCTATGCCACCAATCCCGATGGCGAGTGGGCTTACCAGGCAGAGGTGGCCTACAACTTCAAGCGCCACACGCCGCTTGGCGGCAAGTATGGCACCAAGGTTAAGGCCAACTTCTCCTACGTGCATTCCATTGCGCAGAATGTCCGCACTGCCGACGGGGTGCTGCAGGGGCTCAACGGCTACTATTTCGGTACCGACGGCTACGGCTCGCCCTTCTTCAAGTGGGGCAGCTCAAAGTACTATCAGGACTTCAACGTGCAGATTGAGAAGAAAGTCACCAGTGCTTTCAAGCTCAACCTCATGTACATGAACCAGTTCTACAACAAGACGGCTGTAGAGGGCCATGGCGGGATGCTCCACAACAATATCTACGTGGCAGAGGCCAAGTACCAGTTCAACAACAAGTTCACACTGCGTGCCGAGGCCCAGTACCTTGACATGACTTCCGGCCAGAACAACGAGGAGGGCGACTGCGACTGCGTGTTCGGACTGCTCGAACTCTCAGTGCTGCCATACCTCATGTTCACCGTGTCCGATGAGTACAGCATCGGCGACGAGATACATTATTACAATGGTTCCGTCACCTTTGCAAAGGGGGCGCACCGCCTCCAGGTTGGCTATGCCCGCACACGCGCCGGCATGAACTGCTCGGGCGGCGTATGCCGCTGGGTGCCGGCCACCAAGGGAGTAACGATGTCTTACAACTTTAATTTCTGATTTTTTTTGACTATGAAAAGTCTAAAATCGATATATTCGTTATTGGGTATAGCTGTGGCATTGTCATTCGCGTCATGCGATGAGGTGTCTTTGGGTGAACGTTATGTTGATGCAAGTGTAAAGCCATTCTCTCGCACTGTTTTAGTTGAAGAGTTTTCGGGGCAGTTATGTAATAACTGTCCTGCAGCTTCAGAGTTCCTTGAAACACTTCAGGACAATTATAGTGCTGACACGGTTGTCGTTGTCACATTCCATGCCGGCGAGGGCATGATGCTGGCCATAGGCAAGGAGCGTGGTGAGGCCATGGGTGTGCAGGGCCTGGCCACCGATTTCGGTGAGCAGCTGTTCAGCAACTACGGCCTGAAGAGCGAGCCTAATGCTGTCATCGACCGCCGCAGCGGCGTTGTCAGCCAGCCACAATGGATGACAAGTATTATTAATAGTTCAAGCAGGAAAGATACGGTATCTTTGTCTTTAGTATGTGACTATGATGATGATAGTCGTGATCTCTCGGTCTCTGTGTTGGGTCGTTCAATAACAGAGAGCGGTTTCGCCGGCAACGTCCACCTCTGGCTTACCGAAGACAGCATAGTCAGCGTGCAGCGTCTTGAGAGTGGCGGCTACGACTTCGAGCACGTGTTCAACAACATCTTCCGCACGTCGGCCACGCCGATAGAGGGCAGCCCGGTCACCATTCCTTACGCCAACGAGCCGCAGCAGGTCTACACGGCTACTGTAACGCTTGACGATGTATGGCGTCCCGAGAAGATGGCCGTCGTGGCCTTTGTTGACAATTCCGGCGGCGTGGCAAACGTAGCCCGCGCCGCTGTCATCACCCCGGGCGAAGAATGACCGGGCGTATCACTAAAGGTAAAAAGAGAGAAGTATGAAAAGGTTAGTTATGTCGTTGGTAGCTGTGCTGGCAGCCTTTGCCGGCAGCCAGGCGCAGTCGTTCGAGTTTCGCATGGATGGCGAGCCGGTAGCCGACGGAGCCACTGTAGAGTTCCATGCCGAAGAGGATGAGCTGTTTCATACCTATAGTTGTGAGACGGGCTCACGCCTTGCCCTTTACAACACGTCTGATGCCGTCATCAACAGCATCGGCATAACCTATTCGGCCGTCAGCGGCTCGCTGGGCGACGGCGTAGTACCGCAGATATGCATGGGCGGCGGCTGCCAGACCCAGTTCCCTATTACTTACACGGCAACCATGCCCTGCTTTGTCGGAGGCTCTGTGGCCACGGCGATTCACGTGGACAACTGCCAGGAGGGCGAACTGCTCACCCGCCTCGACGTCACCGCAGCCGGTGAGTCGCGCACTGTTTACATCAAGTTCGTCTGCGACGGCACTACCGGCATAGCCCCGCTGCAGTCAGCCGCAGAGGTAGATGTCTATGACATTTCGGGCAACCTCGTCTGCCGCCGGGCTGGCGCAGCGGCGTTGTCAGCGCTCCGCCCCGGTGTCTACATTGTCAAAGAGCCGCGTGGCGGCGAGGCGCGGAAGTATGTTGTGCGCTGACCGCTGTTAATGGATTTACAGTATAGCATTCAAGTTTTCACATTTTAAATCAACACTTATGGTTAAAAGGTTACTTTCAATCGTTGCGATGATGGCCTTTGTGTGCACGATGGGCGCACAGCCGACCGTCACGCGTCATTCGGCCCTTGCGAAGAACAGTAGCAAGAAATTGGAGAAAACCACCAGCGTCAAGGTTCGCCCGTATGGCTTCTCCTTGAATGGCTCAGTTGCTGCCCAGCCTTTCCAGCTGGCTCCTTCGGCCCAGCAGCGCCTTGCTCCCCAGCAGCGTGCCGACGAGGATAACAACGTGTTGTTCAGTTATCCAACTGACAGCCAGGGCCAGGGCTATGTCATTGGCTGGCCGTATATGGCTGAGGCATTCGGCATGGATGCGTGGGCTTCGCTCACCGACTACAATGTCGCCCTTATCGTGCCTGCCAATTATGTCAACGCAGTTGTCAACCAGTTCCAGATGGCTTTCTACGGCCCTAGTACGATCACAAACGTAAAGGTATGGTGCAGCGCAGTTGAGATTAGCGATGATGGGTATTACGTTTTCCCCAATTCAGCCGATGAAGCAGACTTCCACGAGAGCTTTGACGATGTCACGGCTACTGAAGGCGTAAGTTTCTATGCTTTCAACTTTACTGAGGGTTACACCATTCCCGAGGAAGGCTGTATCATAGGTATATCGTTCACCACAACAGCCGAGATGCCTTTGTTCTACTGGAATGCCTCTGGTAATTCAGGCGGTTTCCTGTACCAGGTACCGATAGACGGTGAGGTTGGCTTCCTTGACATGGCCACGTATGGCTTCGGCAACCTTGCCGCTGCCGTAAGCATGGACGTCTCGGCTTGCCCGGCTACCAACGTGTCGGTCAACCCCATGCCCGAGATGACCGCGCTGCTCAACGAAACCACCGTCATCACCCCGGTAGTTGTAAATGAAGCAGCTTCTGCCATCAGCAGCATCAGCTATGTGCTTACCGTCGACGGCGAGGCCCTGCCCGAGGACGAGGTTACCTTCTCGTCAGAGGTGCCTGCCGGCTCAAGCGCATACCTTAACATCCCCTACGTGTTCACCACCGAGGGGCTTCACACTATGAGCGTCGAGGTCACAAAGGTAGACGGCGAGCCCAATATCTCCACCTCTTCTTCGTCAGGCGATTTCACCGTCGTTGTTCTTGAGAATGCCGCCGAGCGCACATCGGTTGTAGAGCAGTTCACCGGCACATGGTGCGGCTACTGCCCGCGCGGCCACGTGGGCCTGAAGAAGCTCAAGGATCTTTATGGCGACAAGATAATCACCCTTGCTGGCCACGTAGCCAACGGCGAGAATGCTCCCGACCCGATGCAGTGCGACGACTATTTTTCAGTGGTGTACAATTTCTGCGGCAATTTCCCCAGCGCAGCTTTCGACCGCTACACAGTGTCCGATCCCTACCTGTCGCCCACGGCCACGGCAATGGAGTTTGGTGCTAACGAAACGGTAGAGGCTGTAAAGCAGCTCATCCCCTCTGAGGCAACTGTGGCTCTCTCTGCCACATGGGCTGACGAGAACAAGACAAGCATCAATGCCAACGTTGACTATACTTTCGGCTACAGCCGCATGAGCCTTGCCGGAGCCAATCCTTACGGCATTGCCTTCCTGCTTTCAGAGGATGGCATGACGGGCAATGGCGACAGCTGGCTGCAGACAAACTATATGTCGGGCGACGCTAACTATGCAATCACCGACTTCATGGACTGGTACCTTGGAGGCAGTGCCGTTGCCAACACCTACGATAATGTGATAGTTGGTGCTTGGGATGCCCTGACCGGCGCAGACAATAGCGTTGTCACCACCATAGCCAAGGGTGTGAAGAATAACTATAAGGCAAGTTTGAGCCTTACCGGCAACACCCTCATCCAGGACAAGAACAAGCTGTATCTCACAGCCCTGCTCATCAACCGCAACAACTACACCATCGTCAACGCTGCCCAGGTGGCCCTCGGCGACGGAACGGTGGGCATTGAGAACGTGGCCGACGGCGGCAGCAACGCCGTTGAGGTGGCCCGCTACAATGTCAACGGTGTGCGCCTCAACGCTCCGCAGAAGGGTCTTAACATCGTTAAGTACTCTGACGGAACGAGCAAGACCGTAGTCGTTAAGTAATCCCTTCCTGCGGCTCGCGGAGGCCCGCCCTCGCCGGCGGACGGCCGTGGCCGGATGGATATGCATAATTGCCGTGCGCGGCGGGCGTAAGCCTGCTGCGCACGGATTTTTTTGCCCGTCCCGTGTCGCGTTTGGGCGGCGGCCCTTGGCGCGTCACATCACTCTCGTAATGATTTTTTCTTCGTCGGGACCGCTAAGCCAGCCTTGTGGCTAAGGTTCTGGTTTTCAGCTATATATGTAAACGCGCCGTTCTGCCAGGCAGAACGGCGCGTTTTGATTAGCGAAACGGCCCGTCCGGGCCTGCTAAGTGTGTAGTGTTGCGGGCCAGGGCGGGCCGTATGGTTGTTGCGCATGGCTGTTGTAAGCTTTTTTCCGTGCGCATTGCGTTGCGCTTGGCGCATTGCGTTGTGCGCCGTGAGCAGCCAGCCGTAGCGTCAGTAAGATGCCGTGCAGGGTATCCCGGCAGCTATCACCCTGTCGCGTATGCCGTCAAGCTCCTCGCGCGTGGCCTTCTTCAGGTCGTGGTCGGGCGTCTCGCGGTCTATGGTGTATATCATCACCTCGCGCGGGGCTATGTAAAGCAGCTTGTCGAGCCACGGGCCTACATATTCTTCGCCCGTGTTGCATACGTCGGCCTGGCCCATGCGGCCGCGCATGAACATGGTCTGCACTATGGCTTGCCCTTTGAACGACCTTATGGCCTCTACCACGGCGTTGACATCATAGCTTCCTGCGGGCCTGTTTACGGTCTCGATGTAGTGCGGGTCTACGGTGTCGAGCTTCAGTATGTTGTTGTCTACGCGCTCCAGCGCGGCGTGTACGCCTGGCCTGTGGGCCGCCGTGGCGTTGCTCAGCACCGATATGCGCGCCTTGGGGAAGTACGTGTCGCGCAGGCGTATGGTGTCGTCTATTATCGCGGCGAAGTCGGGGTGGAGCGTAGGCTCCCCGTTTCCTGCGAATGTCAGCACGTCTGGTGCCGGCCCTTCAGCCAGCATCAGTTTCAGCCTTTGTTCCAGTGCACCGGCTACCTCGTCGCGTGTAGGCCGGCGCAGGGTGGGGCGGTGGTCGGCGTTGAAGCCGCATTCGCAGTAGATGCAGTCGAAGGAGCAAATCTTCCCGTCGGCCGGCATGAGGTTGATGCCGAGCGATGTGCCGAGCCTGCGGCTGTGTACAGGCCCGAAAATTGGCGAAGGGTAAATCACTGTGCTCATGTTGTCGTATTGTTATGGCGTTTATGGCAATGCCAGCGGGCGGGATGCAGGGGCGATGTGCACATCGCCGCCATTGCTTTCAGTTTCCCGGGCGCAGCTTGCGTTATGCAAAGGTATACAAAATAACGCAATGCGTGTTGTTAATAGTAGTTAATCAGTTGCTTGTGAGAGGATTTTTTTGTTACTTTGCACATTCCAACGATGTGTCACATCAGATATTGCAATGGGAAAAAGACGTAAAAAAACCGGCAGCCGCCATGGGCTGCAGGTGGTTACATTGTGCATAAGCACCACGATGGTGCTCGTTTTGCTGGGCCTGCTGGTGTTCTTCGTGCTCTCGGCGCGCAACCTCTCGGCTTATGTGCGCGAGAACCTCACCGTCACGGTGATGCTCTCCGACAGCGTTACCGACGCCCAGGCCGTGCGTATGCGCGGCGAGCTGGCCGCCCGGCGCTATACGCGCGGGGCCGACTACATAAGCAAGGAGCAGGCCCAGCGCGAACAGGCCGCAGCCATGGGGGCCGACCCGTCTGAATTCCTTGGTTTCAACCCCTTCTCGGCCACGCTGGAGCTGCGCCTGAAGGCCGACTACGCCAACCGCGACTCCCTGCGGTGGATTTCGGCGGGGCTGAAGAAAGACCCGCGCGTCGCCGATGTGGCCTACCAGGAAGACCTCATGGATGCCGTAAACGAAAACCTGAGCAAGTTCAGCATGGTGCTCCTGGCGCTGGCGTTGCTGCTTGCCTGCGTGTCGTTCTCGCTTGTCAACAGCACCGTGAGGCTGAGCGTCTACTCGCGCCGCTTCCGCATCCACACCATGAAACTCGTGGGCGCGTCGTGGGGATTCATCCGCCGGCCGTTCCTGCGCAGTGCGGTGGGCATAGGCATCGTGGCCGCAATGCTGGCCTGCTGCGTGCTCGGCGGCCTGGCTTACCTGCTCTACGCCTATGAGCCGGGCATTGTCGCCGTGGTCACATGGCGCGAGCTTGCAGCCACGGGCGTGGCCGTGTTCGTGTTCGGCGTGGTCATCATGGCTTTCTGCTCTTGCGTCTCGGTGAACAAGTTCCTGCGTATGTCCGCAGGCGAGCTGTACAAGATATAGCCCGCGGCTGCGCGCCCCGATGCGGCCAGGCTGCCCGACGATGGCCTTTACATAGTGTTTTGCATTGAATCAAGAATTATATAAAGTGGACAAGAGAAACTTAGCATTCGACCGCATTAATTTCATATTGCTTGCAGTGTGCATGGCAATAGTGATAATAGGCTTCGTGCTCATGGCCGGGCCTGGGTCAACAGAAGAAGTGTATAACCCCGACATCTTCAGCGCCCGCCGCATCAAGGTTGCGCCGGTGGTGTGCCTCATAGGCTTCGCAGGCATGGTCTATGCAATCATGCGCAAGCCCAAGGGCGGCAGCGTAGAGGAAGTCGTGACGTTGGAAACCAAGGAGGAGGCTGCGGCAGAGTAAGATGGGAGACATGAATTTGCTGCAGGTGGTCATCATAGCCATCGTGGAGGGCCTCACGGAGTTCCTGCCCGTGTCATCGACAGGCCACATGATAATAGCCCAAAACGTGCTCGGCGTTGAGAGCACCGACTTCGTCAAGGCGTTCACCTTTATCATACAGTTCGGCGCAATACTCTCAGTGGTGGTGCTCTACTGGAAGCGCTTCTTCCGCCTCAACCGCGAACCGCTGCCCGAAGGCACGCCCGCGCTCAAGCGTTTCCTCCACCGCTTCGACTTCTACTGGAAGCTCTTCGTGGCCTTCATCCCCGCCGCGGTGCTGGGACTGCTCTTCAGCGACATGATCGACGCCATGCTCGAGAGCGTCATGGTGGTAGCCATCATGCTCGTGGTCGGCGGCGTGTTCATGCTCTTCTGCGACAAGTTGTTCGGCAATGGCAGCGAGAAAACGCAGATGACCGAGCGCCGCGCCTTCATGGTGGGCCTCTTCCAGTGCATCTCGATGATTCCCGGCGTGTCGCGTTCCATGGCCACCATCGTAGGAGGCATGGCACAGAAGCTTACGCGCAAGGCAGCCGCCGAGTTCTCGTTCTTCCTCGCCGTGCCGACGATGTTCGCCGCCACGGTGTACAAGATGTACAAGCTCTTCAGCGACGGAGGCACCGAGATAATCATGGACAACCTCGGCGCGCTCATCGTAGGCAACGTGGTGGCCTTCGTGGTGGCCATGCTCGCCATCAAGTTCTTCATCAGCTACGTGACAAAATACGGCTTCAAGGCTTTCGGCTGGTACCGCATCATCGTCGGCCTGGCCATCCTTGCGCTGCTGCTCACGGGCCACTCACTCGAGATGGCGTGATGAATTTCACCCAGGGAGAGTTCATATACCTCGACAAACCCTACGGTATGTCGAGCTTCGGCGCACTGGCCCGTGTGCGCTACCTTGTCTCGCAGCGCCTCGGCGTGAAGCGGCTGAAGACCGGCCACGCCGGCACGCTCGACCCGTTGGCCACGGGTGTGCTCATACTCTGCACCGGGCGGAAGACCAAGGAGATAGAGTCGTTGCAGCTGCAGACCAAGGAATACGTGGCCACCATGCAGCTTGGGGCCACCACCCCGAGCTTCGACATGGAGCACACCGTAGACTCCACCTATCCCACGGCGCACATAACGCGCTCCCTCGTGGAGCAGGTGCTGGGCCGCTTTGTGGGCGAAGTGAGCCAGGTGCCGCCCGAGTACTCGGCATGCAAGGTAGGAGGGGCGAGGGCATACAAGCTGAAGCGCAATGGCTGCGACGTGGAACTGAAGCCCAAGACGCTGCGCATCGACGAGATAGAGCTGCTTGACTTCGACGCCGGGCGCAAGCGGGTGGCCATCCGCGTGGTCTGCGGCAAAGGCACATACATACGCGCGCTGGCCCGCGACATTGGCATCGAGCTGGGCAGCGGAGCCTTCCTCACGTCGTTGCGCCGCACGCGTGTAGGCTCAGTGAGGGCCGAAGATTGTGTCACGCTCGACGCATTCCCGGCCTGGCTCGCACAACAAGACATTGAAGACAACATACTGAAAGGAGACAATACGAATGAAACTGACACAATTCAAGTTTAAGTTGCCGGAGGCGCAGGTGGCGCTTGAGCCGCCTTTCCGCGCTTTCCCCAATCCCGACGGCACAGTGGACAAGGTGTACCACCGCGATGAATGCCGCCTGATGGTGGCCCACCGCAAGAGCCAGACCATTGAAATGTGCAAGCGCGACGCCGCTGGCAATGACATGAAGGATGCCGATGGCAATCCTGTTTACCTCGGTTTCCGCGACATAGTCAACTATTTCGACGAGGGCGACACGTTCATTTTCAACGATACGAAAGTGTTCCCCGCGCGCCTGTACGGCACGAAGGAGAAGACCGACGCCAAGATAGAGGTGTTCCTCTTGCGCGAGCTCAACGAGGAACTGCGCCTCTGGGACGTGCTCGTTGAGCCTGCGCGCAAGATTCGCATAGGCAACAAGCTCTTCTTCAACGACGACGGCCCTATGGTGGCCGAGGTCATTGACAACACGACGAGCCGCGGGCGCACCCTCCGTTTCCTCTACGACTGCCCCCACGACGAGTTCAAGCGCGAGCTTTTTGCGCTCGGCGAGGCCCCGCTTCCGCGCTATGTCATCGACAAGCGCCCTGCCACTGCCGACGACATGGAGAACTTCCAGACCATCTTTGCTGCCAATGAGGGAGCCGTGACCGCGCCTTCCACGGGCCTTCATTTCAGCCGCGAGCTGATGAAGATGATGGAGATACGCGGCATAGAGAAGGCGTTCATCACCGTGCATTGCAGCCTTGGCAGTTTCGAGCCTATCGAAGTGGAGGACCTGACGAAGCACAAGATGAACTCCGAGCAGATGATTGTGGGCGCTGAAGCCTGCCGCATTGCCAACGGGGCCAAGCAGGCCGGCCACCGCGTGTGCGTGGTGGGGGTGAGCACGGCGCGCGCCACGGAGACCGCCGTGGGCACCGACGGGCTGCTGAAGGAGTATGACGGGTGGACTAACAAGTTCATCTTCCCGCCCTACGAGTTTGGCATGGCAAACTGCATGGTGGCAAATTTCTACCATCCAGAGTCGACGATGCTCATGACGACGGCAGCCTTTGGCGGCTACGACCTCGTGATGGAAGCTTACAAGGAAGCCGTGAAGCACGGCTACAAGTTTGGTTGCTATGGCGACGCGCTGCTCATTGTCGACGACTGACGGCCCGCTTGGCGCCAGTGGCGGCGAGGATGCTGCGCTGCATGAAGTATACCTTGGCCTCGGCTCCAACATCGGAGACCGCGAGCGCACGCTCCGCGAGGCCACGGAAAGGATTGGCGAGCTGGTCGGCGCGGTGGTGCGCCGGTCAGCTCTTTATGAAACAGAGCCGTGGGGCTTCTCGTCTGACCACCCGTTCCTCAACGCGGCCGTGTGCTGCCTCACGCATTGCAGCCCACGCCGCGTGCTGGAACTGACGCAGCAGGTGGAGCGGGAGCTGGGGCGCACGTGCAAGTCTGCCGGCGGGCATTATGCCGACCGTACCATCGACATCGACATACTGCTCTACGACGACCTTGTGATTGACGAGCCAGACCTCAAGGTTCCGCATCCGCTTATGCGCGAGCGCGAGTTCGTGATGAAGCCCCTTGGCGAGATTATGCCTTGCCCGCAGGGCGGTTTGCGGCGGTGAGGCCTCTTGTGCCGGGCGGCATCGGCTGCGGGCGGCACAAAAAACGCGGGCGGGAAGAATGCCTTTCGGCTTTCTTCCCGCCCGTTTTCCGTTTATCCGCCGCCGGTTGCTTATCGGCGCAGGCCCAGGGCCTTGATGATGGCGCGGTAGCGCTCAACGTCGCGGTCGTAGAGATAATTGAGCAGTGCGCGGCGCTTGCCCACGAGCTTGGTCAGCGACCTCTCGGTGACGAAGTCCTTGTGGTGCTCCTTCAGGTGCTCGGTGAGGTGCGCGATGCGGTAAGAGAACAGCGCAATCTGGCTTTCAGCCGACCCGGTGTCGGTCTTGTCGGTTCCGTACTTCTCGAAAATCTCTTCTTTTTTTGCCTTGTCTAAATACATTTTGTTTTGGTTGATTAATTGGTTCGCTAATTACATCCTTCTGACGCCTGCCGCCTTAATCACAACGGCTGCCTCTTTGGATGCATCGGACTTTCCGAATTTGCGTCTGCAAAGGTATGAAAATTTATCCGTAATCCATGATTCGCGTTTCACAAATGCTTTTCTGTTAACATTTGTTTAGCTTGTTCCTCTTTTTTTTCGGCTGCCCCGGGGCCGCAAGCAGCCGACGGGCGTGGAAACGGGGCGATGCTGTCCATAAGCGGCCTGGTGCAGGTTGGGGTTACCAGCCCATGATGTTGCGTGCTACCCACCATGCGGTGATGACGGCGAACACCGCCATGCAGAGCCGCGCGCTGTTCACAGCGGCGTAGAGCCTGGGTTTGCGCTTGCGCAGCAGCTCGCTGGCGGCGAGCAGTGCCACCAGCGGCAGTGCGGCCACGAGCAGGAAGTTGTTGGCGGCGGCACCGGCTATGTCCATGTGGAGCAGGCAGTGCAGTGCGCGCTGCGAGCCGCATCCCGGGCATTTCAGCCCCGTCAGCACGTAGAACGGGCAGCGCGGGAACACGGCGCACGTGGCCGGGTCGAGCGCGAAGTAAGCCGCTGTGGCTGCCGCGGCGGCAATGGCCGCGATGGCGCAGAAGGCCGTTTTCCGTAGCTTGGTCATTGCTTTGCTTGGCCTTGCCCGCCATGCCGCCTGCTGCAGGGCGCATGAGGCAGGCGCATGGGCTTTACATTTCGGACATCATCGAGGCCAGCGTCGTTCCGTAGAGCACGGCGTAGAGGATTATCACGATGATGCCCAGGAAGAATCCCAGCTTGGTCCACTTGCCGGCCTTGGCGCTTGCCTGCTGTGCGGCCTCCGTCAGGCCGGCGGCGTAGAGCGAGTTGACCTTTGCGGCGTATACTATGCCGACGATGCCGAGGGGCAGGCAGCAGAACAGTGTGACGAGGATTGACTCCACGAGCCACGTCTTAGGTTGTACGTTTGTGTCCATGATAGCTTGTTTTTTGGTTGTTTGCAGTGTTCACCGGTTGCCGTCGGGGCGGTTCAGAGCGCGCTGAGCATGGCCGTGAAGACCAGGAAGGCAATGTAGATTACACACAGCCCGATGCCCGTGCCTATGCCCCACAGCACCATGTTGCGCGCCTGGCGCGACTTGTATTCGGCCAGCTCGTATTTGCCCATGAGGTAGTTGCTCTCCACCTGCGTTGAGTATATAATCGCGATGATGCCGAACACGATGCAGCAGAGCAGCGTGACGATGATTGACTCGGCCAGCCATGTCTTTGGCATCGGCGGGCGCTCCGCCTCGTTGGCGCCCCGCCCGGCCTCGTTGAGGGGCGGCGGTGAGGGCGGGAGGGCGAGTTCGGCCAGCTCGGGCACGTCGGCTGCGTCGGCCCATCCGGCCATGCCCTCGTGCCACACCTTGGTGTCGCGTGTCAGTCCGGCCTCCTTCAGCTGT
>VOFD01002492.1_pt1 | contig 63151 bp, 80 predicted proteins | sample 5384101 | NCBI WGS metagenome assembly VOFD01 (sample SAMN12384723, study PRJNA508395) | human gut metagenome | isolation source: healthy gut C | host: Homo sapiens
ATTTCTGGCACCTTTCCTTGTTAGCACCGGGAATGGTAACTACTTGGTACTGTTCACTTATATGAGTATCTTGAATCTTGGAATGTTCGGACTGTCCATTATATGAAATGGGCAGAACTTCCGGTGATTGCATTTGTTTTTACTTATGTGGTAATGGGAATCTTCCTGTTGACAGGCTTTACTACAGGATCGACACATATTTCCGTCCATCTCTTCATCTTTGCGACGCTGTTTTATTTCATCTTCCTCCTGCCGATATTATCGATACCCGGATAGAAGCCGTGAAAAAGAACAGGGGGATTGCTGCTGGTCATCATAACCAACAATTTCATTTATCTGTTATTAGGAATCCTGTTCCTGCGTAATATGGGACTGCCGTTTAAATCGGAAGGATTACTGAGTTTATTGATCGCTATCATCAATTTAGTTTTAGTCATCTGGCTACGGATGAGCAAGAAAGATTATAAGTTCCTCATTTATGCGATGTTGGGACTGGTACTGACATTTGTCTCCATCACTATACCTATTCAGCTGGATGGAAATTATATCACGCTGTTCTGGGCAGCGGAAATGGTGCTGCTGTTATGGCTTTACGTAAAATCGAAGATTGGAGTATACGAACGTGCAACACAGGTATTGATGGGACTGACCCTTGTTTCATATCTGATGGATATATATAATGTACTGATGACCTCTTCCTCCTCCGAAACCATTTTCCTGAACAGTTCTTTTGCTACTTCCCTGTTTGTCGGTCTGGCCACCGGGCATTCGCTTTACTGATGGGGCGTTACCGTTCTCTCTTTACCGAAGCCCGTTATCTGAGATACACTCCCTGGAATTCGATCATGCTTCTTGCTGCTGCCGCCATCCTCTATTATACATTTATGGCAGAGTTTGCCTTGCACTTGGCAGGAGCTACAAGAAGCGGAATGATGCTGGCGTTTACTTCTGCTGCCATCTTTATCCTTAGCTATACTTTCAAAAAGCGCTTCCCGATAAAACAATACACAATCCCTTATCTGACAGCTATGGGAATGAACGTGCTGATCTATGTGATCAATATATGGGGAGACCAGTGGGTATACACGAGCCTGACTCCTGCTTTGCTCCGATGGTTTGCGGCAGCGTTTTTGTTATAGCTAATCTGTACTACGTTGCCCGTCAATACTATACATTAATAGGATTGAAAACTCCTTTCACCGTTTATCTGAATGTCTTGGCGCTCTTCCTTTGGCTGACGATGGCACGTTCTTTCCTCCTGCAAGCAGGGTAGAAGATTTCGATGCCGGCTTCTCCGTTTCACTGAGTATCGCAGGATTTATTCAAATGGCACTGGGTATGCGTCTGCATCAGAAAGTACTGCGAATCATCAGTCTTTCAACTTTTTGGGAGATCGTCCTGTTGAAGCTGATTCTGAAAGACTTATGGGCAATGCCAACAATCGGTAAGATCATTGTATTTATCATTTTAGGATTGATCCTGCTGATCCTCTCATTCCTTTATCAGAAACTAAAAAGACGTACTCTTTAAAAATGATGAAGATGAAACTGATTGAGCAGACTATATAATAAAGTAAAAGGCTGCCTGTTCGAAAGTGGACGGCAGCCTTTACTTTATTATATTCGTCTTTATTATCTTTATTCCTGTGAAGCCGCGAAGCGTTTTACCTGTTCTTCGATCAGTTCTTTATCATCGAAATAGTTGATCTTCATAGCCTTCTTCACATCCGCCAATGTTTCGGCAGCGGCAGCTCTGGCTACTTCGCATCCTTTTTGTAGCATCTCGTAAACGGCAGGAATATCCTTGCTGAACTCTTTACGACGATTGCGGATCGGTTCCAGTGTTTCCTGCATGATAGCGTTCAGGAAGCGTTTTACCTTCACATCACCCAGTCCACCGCGTTGATAATGCGCTTTCAGTTCATCCAGATTCGGATAATCCGGCAGATAGCGTTCGAAGTGTTCCGGACGGCAGAAAGCATCAGGTATGTGAACACGGTATTGCCTTCATTTTTCCCGGATCCTGCACACGGAGATGTCCCGGGTCGGTGTACATACTCATGATTTTTTTCTGTATTTCCTCCGGTTCTTCCGACAGGTAGATACAGTTGCCGAGTGATTTACTCATCTTGGCTTTGCCGTCCGTTCCCGGCAGACGGAGGCAGGCGGCGTTGTCCGGCAACAGGATTTCCGGTTCTACCAGCGTTTCGCCATAGATATAGTTGAAACGGCGGACGATTTCACGAGCCTGTTCGAGCATCGGTTCCTGGTCTTCACCGACGGGGACGGTGGTTGCCCGGAAGGCAGTAATGTCCGCAGCCTGACTGATAGGATAAGTGAAGAAACCCTACAGGGATGCTTGCCTCAAAGTTACGCATCTGTATTTCTGATTTAACAGTCGGGTTACGTTGTAAGACGGGATACGCTTACGAGGTCCATATAGTAGAAACTAAGTTCGCAAAGTTCCGGAATCTGTGACTGGATGAAGATGGTAGCCTTGGACGGGTCTATTCCACATGCCAGATAGTCAAGAGCAACCTCAATTACATTTTGACGTACTTTCTCCGGATTATCTATATTGTCCGTCAACGCTTTGCGAATCGGCAATAAAGATAAACATCTTACTATAATCACCTGCATCTTGCAGGTCAACTCTGCGCTTCAACGAACCTACATAATGGCCGATATGAAGTCTGCCGGTAGGGCGGTCACCGGTGAGTATTATTTTTTCTTTTCCCATTGTTATTACCTTATTATAATAGATTTAGCGACAAAGATAAGGATAAAAAATGAAAGATGCATCAAAATGGTAGTTACTAATGCTTACTATTGCTGGTATTTTGGTATCAGATGGCAGGGGGACGGCGCCTGTTTTCACAGCAACAAAGCAAATAAAAAGAGAATATTCTTCTTCAAATTCAGTTTTAGAAATATGTCGTTACTTTGCACAAATTTTGGAATCGACAATGAATCAACAAGAAATAAGAAGTAAGTATTATCTACATTCGGATGTTTTCCACCCGGAATCAACAACCTTCTTCTTTTTTTTCTCCAAAAACGATATTTTAGTTCTTTGGTAATGCGTTAATCCTTTTACGAGGGTAACGCATTTTTTTTTGGCAAAACTTAGAAATAACAACTTACTATAACAACAAAAGAAATGGAAAAGGAAATCAAGAAAGTTCTCGTTTTGGGTTCTGGAGCACTCAAAATCGGACAAGCCGGAGAATTTGACTACTCAGGCTCACAAGCACTGAAAGCTTTGAAAGAAGAAGGTATCAGCTCGGTACTGGTAAACCCGAACATCGCAACTATTCAGACTTCCGAAGGAATTGCTGATAAAGTGTATTTCCTTCCCGTTACTACTTATTTCGTAGAAGAGATTATCAAGAAAGAACGTCCCGACGGCATCCTGCTGGCATTTGGCGGACAGACTGCATTGAACTGCGGCGCCGAACTGTACACACAGGTATTCTTGATAAATATGGAGTGAAAGGTACTCGGTACGTCTGTTGAGGCTATCATGTACACGGAAGACCGCGACCTGTTCGTGAAGAAACTGGACGAAATCGAGATGAAGACTCCGGTTAGCCAGGCAGTAGAAAACATGGAAGATGCCATCGCTGCTGCACGCAAGAATCGGTTATCCTGTGATGGTGCGTTCGGCTTACGCGTTGGGTGGTCTGGGCAGCGGTATCTGCGCTAACGAAGAGGAATTCTTGAAATTGGCCGAAAGCTCTTTCGCCTTCTCCAAGCAGATCCTGGTAGAAGAATCTCTGAAAGGCTGGAAAGAAATAGAGTTTGAGGTAATCCGTGACGCTAATGACCACTGTTTTACAGTAGCGAGCATGGAAAACTTCGACCCTCTGGGCATTCATACCGGTGAGTCAATCGTTGTGGCTCCTACTTGTTCACTGGATGATAAAGAATTGACTCTGTTGAAAGAACTGTCTACGAAATGTATCCGTCACCTCGGCATCGTAGGTGAATGTAATATCCAGTATGCGTTCAACTCTGATACGGATGATTACCGTGTGATTGAAGTAAACGCTCGTTTGAGCCGTTCTTCCGCTTTGGCTTCTAAGGCTACCGGTTATCCGTTGGCATTCGTTGCTGCTAAAGTAGCACTCGGTTATACACTCGACCAGATTGGCGAGATGGGAACTCCTAACTCTGCATATGTTGCTCCTCAGCTTGACTATTATATCTGTAAGATCCCTCGTTGGGACTTGACGAAGTTTGCCGGTGTATCTCGTGAAATCGGTTCGAGCATGAAGTCGGTAGGTGAAATCATGTCTATCGGGCGTTCTCTTTCGAAGAAATCATTCAGAAAGGTCTTCGTATGATCGGACAAGGCATGCATGGTTTTGTCGGTAATGACGATGTACATTTCGACGACCTTGACAAGGAACTTTCACGTCCGACAGACTTGCGTATCTTCTCCATTGCGCAAGCTATGGAAGAAGGCTACACTATCGAACGTATCCACGATCTGACAAAGATTAATCCTTGGTTCCTCGGCAAACTAAAAAATATTGTTGATTATAAGGCAAAGCTATCTACATATAATAAGGTGGAAGATATTCCGGCTGATGTAATGCGCGAAGCTAAAATTCTTAGGTTTCTCTGACTTCCAGATTGCCCGCTTCGTACTGAACCCGACTGGAAATATGGAGAAAGAAAACTTGGCTGTACGTGCTCATCGAAAAGCTATGGGTATCCTTCCGGCTGTAAAACGTATCAATACAGTTGCTTCCGAACATCCGGAACTGACCAACTATCTGTATATGACATATGCAGTGGAAGGTTATGATGTGAACTATTATAAGAATGAGAAATCAGTAGTCGTACTGGGTTCGGGCGCTTACCGTATCGGTAGCTCGGTGGAATTCGACTGGTGCTCGGTGAACGCCGTTCAGACTGCCCGCAAACTGGGTTACAAGTCGATCATGATTAACTACAACCCGGAAACGGTTTCTACCGACTACGATATGTGCGACCGTCTGTACTTCGACGAACTCTCTTTCGAACGTGTACTCGATGTAATCGATCTGGAACAACCTCGCGGTGTGATTGTCTCTGTAGGTGGCCAGATCCCGAACAACCTGGCAATGAAACTGTATCGCCAGAACGTTCCGGTACTGGGTACTTCTCCGCTGTCGATCGACCGCGCCGAAAACCGTAACAAGTTCTCGGCAATGCTCGACCAGCTTGGCATCGACCAGCCGGCTTGGATGGAACTGACCAGCCTTGAAGAAGTGAAGGGATTTGTAGAAAAAGTAGGTTATCCGGTATTGGTTCGTCCTTCTTACGTACTCTCGGGTGCGGCTATGAACGTTTGCTACGATGACGAAGAGCTGGAAAACTTCCTGAAGATGGCTGCCGAAGTATCTAAAGAATACCCGGTAGTTGTTTCTCAGTTCCTCGAAAATACAAAGGAAATTGAGTTCGACGCGGTAGCTCAGAACGGTGAAGTGGTTGAATACGCTATTTCCGAGCATGTAGAATTTGCAGGTGTACACTCCGGTGACGCTACACTGGTGTTCCCGGCTCAGAAGATTTATTTTGCAACAGCACGCCGTATCAAGAAGATCAGCCGTCAGATTGCCAAAGAACTCAATATCTCCGGCCCGTTCAATATTCAGTTCTTGGCCCGTAACAATGAGGTGAAAGTAATCGAGTGTAACTTGCGTGCTTCTCGTAGCTTCCCGTTTGTTTCTAAGGTACTGAAACGTAACTTCATTGAAACGGCTACCCGCATCATGCTGGATGCTCCGTACTCACGTCCGGATAAATCTGCATTCGATATCGACTGGATTGGTGTAAAAGCTTCTCAATTCTCTTTCTCTCGTCTGCACAATGCCGACCCGGTTTTGGGCGTGGATATGTCTTCTACCGGTGAAGTAGGTTGTATCGGCGATGATTTCTCTGAAGCATTGTTGAACGCAATGATCGCTACAGGCTTCAAGATTCCGGAAAAAGCGGTGATGTTCTCTTCCGGTGCCATGAAGTCGAAGGTGGATTTGCTGGATGCTAGCCGTATGCTGTTTGCTAAGGGATATCAGATTTATGCTACTGCCGGAACTGCAGCTTTCCTGAACGCTCATGGAGTAGACACAATTCCGGTTTATTGGCCGGATGAAAAACCGGGTGCAGAGAACAACGTGATGAAGATGATTGCTGACCATAAGTTTGATTTGATCGTTAACATTCCGAAGAATCATAGTAAGCGTGAATTGACGAACGGCTATCGTATCCGTCGCGGTGCGATTGATCACAACATTCCATTGATTACAAATGCTCGTCTGGCAAGTGCCTTTATCGAAGCATTCTGCGAATTGAAATTGGGTGATATTCAGATCAAGAGCTGGCAGGAATATAAATAAACTGTTTTAGTCGTTTATTTAAGAAAAAGAACTCTTTCTTTGGCTTGTTCAAAGAGAGGGTTCTTTTTTATGTGCCTTGCTACTGGTAGTTCCGCACTGTGAAACTAGAGTTTCGTCGGCGTGAAACTAAAGTTTCGTCGGTGAGAAACTAAAGTTTCACCAGTGAGAAACCTAAAGTTTCAGTGGCTGGAAACTAACTAAACTAAGGCTTCCTTGATTTCATCATCCGAAGGGATGAAAGTCTTATAGCGGAAGGATGCATTGATAAAGTGTGACGGCATGGTGACGGAAAATGGTGCTGTCACCATGCCATCACGTCTTGCTGTCACAGTCTTACTCGTTTATAGTCAATGCATTATTAGGCTTTGGGTGACGGATGACAGCAACTTGTAATATTTAAAATCTCTAGTAGAATGTTTTTTTGCTTTTTATTATTTACTTTTGTTTCTTGAAAAGATAAAATCAGATTTAGCAATGTTAGTACTTCTATCCTGCGCCAAGACCATGAGTGAGACTTCAAAGGTGAAAGCCCCTTTGAACACAGTTCCGCGTTTTCAAAAAGAAGCTTCGGGGTTGCTTTGCAGATGTCCCAGTTTTCTGTAGACGAGTTAGAACGTCTGCTGCGTGTAAACGCAAAGATAGCTGTGGAGAATTATAAACGTTATCAAGTCTTTCATGCAGAAGGCACTCCGGAACTTCCGGCCTTGTTGGCTTACACCGGAACCGTGTTCAAGCGTTTGAATGCGAAAGATTTCTCCAAAGAAGAATTTGAATATGCACAGGAACATCTACGGTTGACTTCATTTTGTTACGGCTTGTTGAGGCCGTTGGATGTTATCCGTTCTTATCGGTTGGAGGGGGATGTCGTGCTGCCGGAATTGGGGAATCAGACAATGTTCTCTTATTGGCAGTCCCGTCTGACGGATATATTCATAGAAGATATAAAGAATGCGGGCGGCATACTTTGCAATTTGGCCAGTGACGAGATGAAGAGTTTGTTTGATTGGAAGCGGGTAGAAAAAGAGGTGCGTGTCATCACTCCCGAATTTCAGGTCTGGAAGAATGGAAAATTGGCTTCAATAGTGATATATATCAAAATGTCCCGTGGTGAAATGACACGATTCATTCTGAAGAATCGAGTTGAAAATCCGGAGGATCTGAAAGGCTTCTCTTGGGAAGGATTCGAGTTTGATGAGTCTCTTTCGGATGAGAAAAAGTTTGTGTTTACTAACGGTAAAGAAGTATAAAGTATGACAGAAGTAGAGAAGATGCGTAGTAGCCAGTTGGCTGATATGTCTGCACCGGAATTGCAGGTACGTTTTGAACATGCCAAAAAGCTATTGGCACGTATGCGGGGAATGAGTACATACGATGCGGGGTATAGGGAATTATTGGAAAAGTTGGTGCCGGGGATTCCTGAAACTTCTATTATATGCCCGCCTTTCCATTGCGATCACGGAGACGGGATAAAGTTGGGCGAACACGTCTTTGTCAATGCCAATTGCACTTTCCTCGATGGAGGATATATCACGATTGGTGCTCACACACTGGTCGGCCCTTGCGTGCAAATTTATACGCCGCATCATCCAATGGATTATCAGGAAAGAAAAGGCTCTAAGGAATATGCTTATCCGGTGACGATTGGTGAAGACTGCTGGATTGGCGGCGGCGCTATTATCTGTCCCGGCGTGACGATTGGCAACCGTTGTGTGATAGGAGCGGGAAGCGTCGTGACGAAAGATATTCCCGACGACAGTGTTGCAGTTGGGAATCCGGCACGTGTGATTCGTAAATAGGTTGTTTTATCTATTAGAAGGACTGGACGAAGTGAAAGTTGCAAGAAAAAACTTTTTTGTATTATTTGTTGATAATCAGAGCTTTCCTTTATTAGACAAAAACTTTCTTGAAAAATAATACATGAAATGTTTGCAGAATTCAAAAAATGCCGTACCTTTGCATCGCTTTTGAAACGGAAGTGTAAGGGCGTTTAGCTCAGCTGGTTCAGAGCATCTGCCTTACAAGCAGAGGGTCGGCGGTTCGAATCCGTCAACGCCCACACAAAAAAACGAAGCACTTCCGGCTCATTAACAAGGGCGTTTAGCTCAGCTGGTTCAGAGCATCTGCCTTACAAGCAGAGGGTCGGCGGTTCGAATCCCTCAGCGCCCACACGAAACAGAAGTCTTGCGAAGAAATTCGTGAGACTTTTTTTATTTCTTACCGCTTTTTTATACAAACTTTCTTTATCCTTATGCCTTATAACTCAGGAAAAAGAGTTAATTTTGCGTTCTGATAATTATCTAAGAAAACGTATGGAACTTGATGTATTAACGGCCATATCTCCGATTGATGGTCGATATAGAGGCAAAACTAAAGCTTTGGCAGCTTATTTCTCTGAATTTGCACTGATTAAATACCGTGTACAGGTAGAGGTGGAATACTTTATCACCTTGTGCGAACTTCCTTTGCCGCAGTTGAAAGGAATCGATAGCAGCGTGTTTGAAACTTTACGGAATATCTACCGTAACTTCTCGGAAGCAGATGCGCAGCGCATTAAAGATATCGAAAGTGTAACTAACCACGATGTGAAAGCCGTAGAATATTTCCTGAAAGAAGAATTTGACAAGATGGGCGGAATGGATGACTATAAAGAATTTATCCACTTCGGACTGACTTCTCAGGATATTAACAATACGTCTGTTCCTCTTTCTATCAAAGAAGCATTGGAACAGGTTTACTATCCGTTGATTGAAGAGTTGATTGCGCAGTTGAAAACTTATGCAACAGAATGGGCTAAAATCCCGATGCTTGCCAAAACTCATGGGCAACCGGCTTCTCCCACCCGCTTGGGTAAAGAAGTGATGGTGTTCGTTTACCGTCTGGAACGTCAGCTGGCCATGTTGAAAGCATGTTCGATTACCGCTAAGTTTGGTGGTGCTACCGGAAATTACAATGCGCATCATGTAGCTTATCCTCAATATGACTGGAAACAATTCGGTAATCGGTTTGTTGCAGAAAAACTGGGGCTGGAACGTGAAGAATATACCACTCAGATTTCGAACTACGATAACTTGTCTGCTGTTTTGATAGCATGAAGCGTATCAATACAATTATGGTCGATATGAATCGTGACTTCTGGCAGTATATCTCTATGGAGTACTTTAAGCAGAAGATCAAAGCCGGAGAAGTAGGTTCGAGCGCTATGCCGCATAAAGTGAATCCGATTGACTTTGAAAATGCGGAAGGTAACCTGGGCATAGCAACGTCTATCTGGAACATTTGGCTGTGAAGCTTCCTGTTTCCCGTTTGCAGCGCGACTTGACAGACTCAACAGTGTTGCGTAATGTACGGTGTACCTTTCGGTCATATCGTGATTGCCATCCAAAGTTCTTTGAAGGGATTGCGTAAACTGTTGTTGAACGAACCGGCTATCTATCGTGACTTGGATAACTGTTGGAGTGTTGTGGCCGAGGCCATTCAAACAATCCTGCGCCGTGAGGCATATCCGCATCCGTATGAAGCGCTGAAAGCATTGACACGTACCAACCAGGCTATCACAGAGAATTCTATCAAGGAATTCATAGAAGAATTGAATGTAAGCGAAGATAATCAAGAAAGAATTACGTGCAATTACTCCCCATACATATACGGGGCTTTAATTGTTTACTAATATAATAAACGTGTTTTTAAATAGGCCGTGAGGCCAAAGTCTAATTTTATTCGAATAAAAAAATGAGCACAGAAAACGAAGAATGGCGCGAAAATTCTTTCAATGAAGAGAATGCAGGTGCCGGCCGTGATGGTAACAGGTCTTACAACAGAGAAGGTGGAGAACGTCCGTATCGTCCTTCTTACAATCGTGAAGGAGGGGATCGTCCGTATCGCCCGAGATTTAATGCCAACAATGAAGGAGGCGACCGCCCACAGCGTTCATATGGTGAACGTTCTTATGGCGATCGCCCCCAACGTCCTTCTTACAATCGTGAAGGTGGAGACCGTCCGTATCGTCCTCGCTTCAATAGCAACAATGAAGGAGGCGAACGTCCGCAACGTCCTTACAACCGCGAAGGTGGTTCTTATGATCGCCTCAACGTCCTTCCTACAACCGTGAAGGTGGTTCTTATGACCGTCCCCAACGTCCCCGTTTCAATAGCGGCGAAGGTAGTGACCGTCCTCAACGTCCTTCTTACAACCGTGAAGGTGGTGACCGTCCGTACCGTCCCCGCTTTAACAGTGGCGAAGGTGGCGACCGTCCTCAGCGTCCTTATAACCGCGAAGGTGGTGATCGTCCATATCGTCCCCGCTTCAACAGTGGTGAAGGTGGTGGCTACCGTAATAACAACGGTGGTGGCGGCTATCGTCCGAGATTTAACAATGACCGTTCGCAGGGTGGCTATCGTCCGCGTCCGCGTACCAGTGATTACGATCCGAATGCTAAGTATAGCATCAAGAAGCAGATTGAGTACAAGGAACAGTTTGTTGATCCGAACGAACCGATTCGTCTGAATAAGTTCTTGGCTAATGCAGGTGTTTGCTCCCGTCGTGAAGCTGATGAGTTTATCACAGCAGGTGTGGTTTCTGTAAACGGTGAAGTAGTAACTGAATTGGGTACAAAGATCAAACGCTCGGATGTGGTGAAGTTCCACGATGAACCGGTAAGCATCGAACGTAAGGTATACGTACTGTTGAATAAGCCGAAAGATACGGTTACTACATCGGATGATCCGCAGGAACGCCGTACAGTAATGGATTTGGTAAAAGGCGCTTGCAATGAACGTATCTATCCGGTAGGACGTCTTGACCGTAACACCACCGGGGTACTGTTACTGACGAATGACGGTGATCTGGCTTCCAAGCTGACACACCCGAAATTCCTGAAGAAGAAGATTTATCATGTTCATCTGGACAAGAATCTGACGAAAGCGGATATGGATCAGATTGCAGCCGGTATCCAGTTGGAAGACGGCGAGATTCATGCAGACGCTATCAGCTATACAGATGACTTTAAAAAAGACCAGGTAGGTATCGAGATCCACTCCGGCAAGAACCGTATCGTTCGCCGTATTTTCGAATCACTGGGTTATAAAGTAGTAAAACTCGACCGTGTGTTCTTCGCCGGACTGACCAAAAAAAAGGGCTGCGTCGCGGAGACTGGCGTTACCTGTCGGAAGCAGAAGTAAACTACCTCCGTATGGGATCGTTTGAATAATAAGTCAATAAATAACAACTTGACAGAGGACGGAAAGAGAGCAGGAAAGAATGAAATTGAAACCTCGTCTTCTTTGTATCTAAAAAGAAAAAGTTAAATGGAAAAGATTGGTAGAACAAAAATTGTTGATCTGTTGAAGCGCACAGATATTGGCGCGATGGTCAATGTGAAAGGATGGGTTCGCACCCGCAGAGGTAGCAAACAAGTTAACTTTATCGCACTGAATGACGGTTCTACAATAAATAATGTGCAGATCGTAGTAGACCTGGCTAATTTCGATGAAGAGATGTTGAAGCAGATCACCACCGGGGCTTGTATTAGCGTGAACGGAGTAATGGTGGAATCTGTGGGTTCCGGTCAGAAGGTGGAAGTGCAGGCTCGTGAAATCGAAGTGCTGGGTACTTGCGACAATACATATCCATTGCAGAAAAAAGGTCACTCCATGGAATTCTTGCGCGAGATCGCTCACTTGCGTCCGCGTACCAATACCTTTGGTGCTGTGTTCCGCATCCGTCACAACATGGCGATCGCTATCCACAAGTTCTTCCATGAAAAGGGCTTCTTCTATTTCCATACGCCGATCATTACGGCTTCCGACTGTGAAGGTGCCGGACAGATGTTCCAGGTGACCACCATGAACCTGTATGACTTGAAGAAAGACGAAAAAGGTTCTATCTCTTATGATGACGATTTCTTCGGTAAGCAGGCAAGTTTGACAGTATCCGGTCAGTTGGAAGGTGAGTTGGCTGCCACTGCTTTGGGCGCTATCTACACATTCGGTCCTACTTTCCGTGCCGAAAACTCCAATACTCCCCGCCATTTGGCAGAGTTCTGGATGATTGAGCCGGAAGTTGCGTTCAACGACATTACAGATAATATGGACTTGGCAGAAGAGTTCATCAAATATTGTGTGAAATGGGCGTTGGATAACTGTGCGGATGATGTGAAGTTCCTGAACGATATGTTCGACAAGGGCTTGATTGAGCGTCTGCAAGGTGTATTGAAAGATGAGTTTGTTCGTCTGCCCTATACAGACGGTATCAAGATTCTGGAAGATGCCGTAGCGAAAGGTCATAAGTTCGAATTCCCTGTTTACTGGGGGGTAGACTTGGCTTCCGAGCACGAACGTTCCTGGTGGAAGAACACTTCAAACGTCCGGTGATTCTGACTGATTATCCGAAGGAAATCAAAGCCTTCTATATGAAGCAGAACGAGGATGGGAAGACAGTACGTGCAATGGATGTTCTTTTTTCCCGAAGATCGGTGAGATCATTGGTGGTTCTGAACGTGAATCGGATTACAACAAGTTGATGACTCGTATTGAAGAAATGCATATCCCGATGAAGGATATGTGGTGGTATCTGGATACCCGTAAGTTTGGTACGTGTCCTCATTCCGGTTTCGGACTGGGTTTTGAACGCCTGTTGCTCTTTGTAACGGGTATGTCCAACATCCGTGACGTGATACCGTTCCCGCGTACACCGCGAAATGCTGAATTCTAATATTTCGGTATATTTATGTAAAACTCGCATAATCTTCTGGTTATGCGAGTTTTTTTATGTCTTTGATTGTTATATTCTCAAAATAAATCTTTATATTTGGACATACGCCTTCAAGAGTGTTAACTAAAATCATACGACAATGAAAAAGCTCTATTTCTTTACCATGCTTTCAATCATGTTGTTGGCGGTAACAGGTGCGACGGCCCAAAAGAAAACCAAATTCAAAGCGGCCGATTTGAAAGGGATCTGGCAGTTGTGCCATTATGTATCAGAATCTCCCGATGTTCCGGGATCGTTGAAACCCAGTAATACATTTAAAGTATTGGGTGATGACGGCAAAATCGTTAATTTTACCATTATTCCCGGTTCTGATGCGATTATCACAGGATATGGAACATGGAAGCAACTGACGGATGATTCTTATAAAGAGAGTATCGAGAAGAATATCCATCTTCCGATGTTGGACAATCAGGATAATATTCTGGAGTTTGAAATAAAGGATAATGATTATTTGCATTTGAAATACTTCATCAAGAATGATCTGAACGGAAACGAACTCAATGCCTGGTATTATGAGACCTGGAAACGGGTGGAGATGCCGGCTAAATTTCCGGAAGATATTGTGAGATAAGCAAGGTTCGCAGACTGAAACAAAATTGCGCACATCCTCTTTTTAAAGAAGGTGTGCGCAATTTTTGTATAATAATATGAGAATAGACAAAAACAAAAGTGTTTTGGACGAAATCTACATTGACGCATATGGAATCAAGGATGAAAAATAGATATATAAAGCCTTTCTTTTCGGCAATCCCTAATTTTGCTATCGGTAAAGATGAGACATTAAATCTAAAATAAATCATTAAAACTATAAATATGGAAATGAAAAGAGAGTTGTATATGGCGGTTTTGGGAATAGGTCTGCTGACCGCTTGTGATATTCCTAAAGCGGGTACGCCGGAATGGTTTGAAACTGCGGTGAAAACATCCGGTCATCAGTTACTTTATATGGCGGATCAGTTGAAAAATGTACCTGACACAGTTTGTTTTCCACGTTCTACCAAGGCGGATGGAAGTTACCGTCTGGAAAATGCCAAAGACTGGACAAGTGGTTTTTATCCCGGTTCCATGTGGCTGGCCTATGAGATGACAGGGGATGAGGCGTTGGCGAAGGAGGCCCGTAAATATACGAACCGTCTGGAAGATATTCAATATTATACAGGAAACCATGATATTGGCTTTATGATGTATTGTAGCTACGGACAGGCGCTTCGTTTGAAACCGGAACCGAAAGATAAACAGATACTGGTGAATTCTTCCGAGAGCCTTTGTGCACGTTTCAGTCCGGAAGTCGGCTTGATTCGTTCGGGATTTTGGGGATTGGAGTTACCCGGTGATTATTGATAATATGATGAATCTTGAGATGCTTTTCTGGGCATCCGAACAAACCGGAAATTCTAAATATCGTGATATTGCGATGGCTCACGCTGACAAAACCTTGAAGAATCATTTTCGTGAGAACATGACTTCCTATCATGTAGTCAGCTATTCCGTACCTAGCGGGAAAGTGGAGTCTAAAGGAACTTTCCAAGGATATTCCGATTCTTCCGCCTGGGCACGCGGACAAGCATGGGGAGTGTATGGTTACACGATGTGTTACCGCTTTACGAAAAATTCCGCTTATCTGGAAGCTGCGCATAAGATTGCCCGATTTATAATGGAGAACCGTCCTTCGGAAAATGATTATATTCCTTACTGGGATTATGATGCACCGGATATTCCGAACGCCCCGCGTGATGCTTCCGCCGCGGCTGTTACCGCTTCCGCTTTGCTCGAACTATGCGGATATACAGATGATAAGAATCTAAGTAACAGTTATATGGAGTATGCGGAAAATATATTAAAACAGCTTTCTTCACCGGATTATCTGGCGAAGGAGAATGAGAATAAAGGATTCATCCTGAAACACTCGGTGGGTAGTTTTCCACATGATAGCGAGGTGGATGTACCGTTAAACTATGCGGATTATTATTATCTGGAAGCATTAAGACGATATAAAGAATTGAAGAAGTTCGGCTAAACAAGAATGAATATAGAATGAAAAAAACGCTTAACTGCTAGATTATAAATAACAAATAACCATGAAACTTACTTTATATACTCTTACAATTTGTTTATTGGCATCCGGACTGTATGCTCAACAGTCGCCTGTTAATATCCGGCTGAAAGATGTCACTTTGATGCACGAAATGCGTGCTACTCCCTCGCCGTCGGACAAAGCAGTGGTTGCCGACCGTATCGTTTCTTTTCAATGGCCGTTGCAGGAAGGGCTTTATGTGGTAGAGAGCGGGCTGGACGGGCTGGATACTAAGCATAAGGTTGACAAGAGTAAAGTCCGTTATAGCTTGCGCTACTCTCAAGATCCCACTTTCAAGACCGGGGTGGTACAGGTGGAAACCCGTTGGCCTTTTTACAATCCGGAGAAAGACTTGACACCCGGCGTATGGCATTGGCAATACGGCAACGTAAAGGATGGCAAGACAAAATGGGCTACGGTTCAGCAATTTACGGTTGAAACCAATCCTGACAAGTTCTGTCCGCCTTCCCTGAAAGAAGTCCTCGCCAAAGTTCCGCATGAACATCCCCGCGTCTGGCTTGATAAAAAAGAGTGGGAGCACTTTATCCGTCGTAGCATTTCCACTCCGGAACGCAAGATTTATATCTCGGCTGCCAACAAGGCGATGAAGACACCTATGAAGTCTATCAATGACGTCAACACCAAGCTGCTCGCAAATTTGAACAGCGAAATGGAGCGCAACGCCATGCTTACTCGTGAAAGTCGCCGTATTGTCGACAGAGAAGAGTCGAACCGGATGTTATCATACGTGCTTATATGCTGACTAAAGAACGTCGCTATGCCGATGAAGCCATCAAGCGTATCAAGGAAATTATCACTTGGGGGAAAGTGATAATGTGAAAGGCGATTTTAATGACGCTACTTTCGTATCACTTGGCACATTGGCTTATGATGCTCTCTATGACCTTCTGGATGAAGATACCCGAAAAGACCTGCTTGCTTGCATCCGGAAGTATGGAAACAAGATGTATGACCATTATAATAATTATCTGGAAAATCATATCGCTGAGAATCACGTCTGGCAAATGACGCTCCGGATTCTTACAATGGCGGCCTTCACTGTTTACGGTGAACTGCCCGAGGCTGATACTTGGGTAGATTACTGCTATAACGTGTGGCTTGCCCGTTTCCCCGGTCTGAATAAGGATGGTGCATGGCATAATGGTGACTCTTATTTCACTGTAAACACACGTACATTGATAGAAGTTCCTTATTTTTACAGCAGGCTGACCGGATTTGATTTCTTCTCTGATCCCTGGTATCAAGGTTCGGTGTTGTACACTATCTATCAGCAACCCCCATTTTCAAAATCGGGCGGAAATGGTAGTTCCCATGAAAAGGTGTTAACGCCCAGAGGAGTAAGAGTCGGTTACGCGGATGCTGTCGCCCGGATGACAGGCAATACGTATGCTGCTGATTATGTGCGTACTATCCGGGCACGTCAGCCGAACATTTTGAATGAAGGCAGTACGTCCAAAGCAGGCGGACTGGCATGGTTCCGTTTGCAGTGTGACAAACCATTGTCTGTGGGGGCTGGTCTTGCCGACCTGCCTATGGGACACGTTTTCCGCAATCCGGTCTGGCTTCATTCTCCACCCGTTTATCGCAGACAGAAAACAGTGCCATGATTAGTTTTCGTAGCAGTCCTTACGGTGGCACATCCCATGCACTAACCAATCAGAATGCGTTCAATACCTTTTGGGGCGGACAGTCGCTCTTTTATAGCTCAGGTCATGGTACTTCTTTTTATTGATAAACATTCTGTTTATTGTTACCGTGCAACTCGTGCTCACAATACGATACTGGTTAATGGTATGGGACAGCGTATCGGTACCGAAGGTTACGGATGGATTCCCCGTCATTATATAAGTGAAAACATAGGTTATGTGGTAGGGGATGCGTCTAATGCATATGGAAAAGTAATCTCTCCGCTTTGGATAGAACGTGGCAAAGTTGCCGGGCTGGAATATACCCCTGAGAATGGTTGGGACGAAGTCGGACTGAAAACTTACCGCCGTCATATCGTGGAACTCGGAAAAACAGGTCTTACCTTTATCTATGACGAATTGGAAGCTGAACAGCCTGTCACTTGGAGTTACTTGCTGCATACGGTTACTAATCCGATGAATGTGGACAAAAGCAATCCGGATTGGGTACACGTACAGGCTACCAACAAAGAAGGAATCTCTGATGCTTACCTTTTTTCCACCGGAGTATTGAAAACCGATACGACCAGCCAATTCTTTACGCCTGCCGTCAATTGGCTGATTGCTGACGAGAAAGGTAATTTTAAAACGTACGCAAATCATTGGCATTTCACAGCTACGTCAGACAAGCAGAAAGTATATCGTTTTGCTACAATTATCGATACTCATGCCAAACTGTCCCCCACCGCGCAGCCACGAATGTTGAAAGATGGCTGTATTGAGATAGGTGACTGGAATATCAAGGTTAATTTATCCTCTAAAGGTGCTCCCTCTTTTTTCGTTCGCAATACGAAGAAAGGTGAGAACGTAAGCATCGACTATAAAGGTAAAGCTACCATTGTCAAAGAAAACGGTACTGAAAAAGTCTTGGTTGATAAAGTACCCGAACTGGAAATCTAATCAGATAAAGACATTAAATATCAGGTAAAGACATTAAATATGAAAACAATCAACTATAACCTACTAACTGCGATAGCACTTTTCATTCAGTAGCTGTATGCAGCAACTTAAAAAAAAAAGAAGCGGCGGGAACTATTCCGCAGAAAGCATATGAGTATATGACAACCGCACGGTTGACGGTCAGTGAAAGCAAACGTCTGATAGCTAAGGGTATTGCGGCAAATAAAGATGTCAAGGACAGATTGGAGAACGGCATTGTCATCATAACTTTGGGAACAACTAATACTTATCTTGCAGAAGAACTTGCCGGACTGTCAGCTCCCCGGGGGAGTTTCGTCACAGGACGAATCTTCCCGAGTTCGAAAGAAGATTTTGCTAGAGGGATGAAACGTCAGTCGGAAATAGTATTAATGAAAGGGAAGCCTGCTGACATATCTTATGCCGATGCTTTAGCACGTATGAATGCGAAGGACATCGTGTTTAAAGGTGCTAACATGGTGAACTACGCCAAACGTCAGGCAGCCGTATGTGTAGGAGCACCCGACGGAGGCACTGTAGCGAAGCTGCGCAAATACACAGATGAAGGTAAAGGACGCTGGATTGTGCCGGTAGGCCTCGAAAAAAAAACAACGCAAGACCTGTTTGAAATTCAGAAGATAACAAATGGTGATATACAACGCGGTAAGGGTACAGTGCGTCTCAATGTAACGCAAGGCAATATCTATACTGAAATCGAAGCCATGAAAGAATTTGCCGATGTAGATGTTCACGTCACGGCGAAAGGTGGTGTGGACGGTGCTGAAGGTGGCGTGTCATTACTAATTTGCGGCACAAAAGCAGAAGTTGAGAAAGCGGAAAATATCGTGAAGCAATTGCAGGGCGAACCTGCTTTTATAGAAAGCGTTTCTGACTCAAAGAACTAAAATATCTATTACTAATGCAATAACAAGAATTATTTATGAAAAAAGTTTTATCACTCGTTGCGTGTATCGGTCTGTCGCTGGCACTGAATGCGCAAAACAAAAAAAGTTTTCGGAACGAAAGACGGAGAACTGATACACGAAAGTTCGGAAAGCTATGAATGGCCTACGGATGCGAAAGTACTGGAAAAACTGGATAAATGGCAAGACGTGAAATTCGGTATCATGTACCACTGGGGCATTTACTCAGTGCCGGGTATTACGGAATCATGGTTGCTTTGTTCGGAAGACCGCTTTACCAAGCGCAGAGAGAGAGTAGCTCCGGACAAACCTTACGACGAATTTAAAAAATGGTACTGGGGATTGGCGGATTCATTCAATCCGGTCAAGTTCGAACCTTCCCGTTGGGCAGACATTGCGGCAGATGCCGGATGCAAATACCTTGTCTTCACCACTAAGCATCATGATGGATTCTGTATGTACGACTCTAAATACACGGATTACGGCATTACAAAAAGGGCCGTATAAGAATGGAAAATACAGTGATGTCACCAAGCACCTGTTCGATGCTTTCCGGCAGAAAGGTTTCATGATTGGTACTTACTTTTCCAAACCGGATTGGCATCACAAAGATTATTGGGATCCGTTTTGGGCTACTCCCACACGTAACGTAAACTATGACGTAAAGAAATACCATAAGAAATGGGCGAACTTCCAGAAGTTTACCGCCAACCAGATTGACGAACTGATGAGCAATTACGGCAATGTCGACATTTTGTGGCTTGATGGAGGATGGGTGCGTAAACCGGAACAGGATATCAAGATGGATGAAATCGTAGACAAAGCACGCCGGAAACAACCGGGTCTTATCGTGGCGGACAGAACCGTGCCGGGACGTAACGAGAACTACCAGACACCGGAACGTGTCATTCCTGAAAAACAGATAAACAACCCCTGGGAAACTTGTATCCCTTTGGCTAAAACTTGGGGCTGGAGTCCGGACTCTGAATACAAATCCTGTTCATGGGTAATCAATATGCTGGCTGAAATTGTAGCCAAAGGCGGAAACCCGGCACTGAACATCGGACCTACTCCGGAAGGAGAGATTGAGCAAGGCGCTATCGACCGCTTGAAAGAAGTTGGTGATTGGTTGAAGCAGAATGGTGCGGCTATCTACGCCACCCGTACTACACCAAACTATAACTGCGGTAAAGTATGGTTTACTGCCAATAAAGACGGTAAAACATTATATGCCATCTACGCCCTGCCCGAAAAAAGAGACATTGCCTGCCACCATTGAGTGGGAAGGTAACGAGCCGACAGGCAGAATGACTCTGTTGCAAAACGGCAAGAGCGTGAAGTATTCCTGTAAGGATGGCAAGGTGACTGTTACTCTGCCCAAAGGGTTGAAGAATGAACCGTTAGCCTTTAGCTTTAAAGTAAAAAAATGATAGTTTACAGTAAGTTTTATGAATAATTTATCAGTCTTATGTTTGGCTGTTGCAGGATTATCCGCCTGCAACGGTTCAAACTCAAAATCATCTGAAACAGCGAATGCTTCTTCAAGAAGCAACGCTGCAGAAAAGCCCAACATCGTTATTATACTGACTGACGACCAAGGCTATGGAGACATGAAGTGTTACGGCAACTCTCGTTTGCAAACTCCCAATCTGGCCCAACTGGCGGCGGAGGGTATCCGTTTCACTAACTTTTTATGCAGGTGCGGCAGCCTCTACTCCATCGCGCGCCGCCTTACTGACAGGGCGATATGCCGAACGGGCAGGCTTACAGGGAGTTGTAGACGACCTGTCCGTAAACGGATTGAAAGCGATGAATTTACCCCTTGCCGACTACCTGAAACAGAATAATTATGCTACCGGCATTTTCGGCAAATGGCATTTGGGATGTCTTCCCGAACACCTACCGCTCCGACACGGTTTCAATGAGTTTTTCGGTTTGCCTTATTCCAATGATATGTGGCCTTTCCATCCTCAGCCGGGACATCCGTACCGGGCATTGCCGCTTTACGACAATGAGCGCGTGGTGGAATATAATCCTACAGTGAATCACATGACTACCCGTATCACAGAACGTGCAACGGCATTCATTGACAAGCATAAGAATGAACCTTTCCTGCTTTATGTTCCTTATACACAGCCTCATGTTCCTCTGGGCGTATCGGATAAGTTCAAAGGAAAATCCGGAGAAGGGCTATATGCTGATGTAATTATGGAGATAGACTGGTCGGTAGGTGAAATAATGAAAACATTGAAAGAAAACGGTTTGGACGATCATACCCTGGTATTGTTTACATCCGACAACGGTCCGTGGCTGAGTTACGGCAATCACGGCGGTTCTACAGGCGGACTTCGTGAGGGAAAAGGTACTACTTTTGAAGGTGGGCAGCGTGTGCCGTTCATAGCCCGGATGCCCGGTCGTATTCCGGCAGGTAAAGTTTCCGAGCAGTTCCTGTCGGCTTTGGACATTACCCCTACCATTGTAGAACTGACCGGTTCACAAATGCCGCGGATGAACGAGTTCGATGGTGAGAACGTATGGATGACACTTACCGGACAAGCACAGAGTCATAAACCGTTTTACTTCTTATATGACGGTAAAGTAGAAGCGGTGAGAGACGGGAAATGGAAATGTGTGGCTCCTCACGAATATCGCATCGTGACAGAACCAGGCAAGGATGGTCTGCCGGGCGTGCAGCTTGCAAGGGGAGGCAAAACCGGTCTTGCGCTTTTCGATTTGGAGAAAGACCCCGAAGAGACTGTAGATTTGGTTGGGCAATATCCGGAGATAGCAAAAAAAATGGCTGCCATGATGAATGATTTTCAGGTAAAGATGGCGGAATGTATTCAATAAATATAAAAAAGAATTTATAGCAGATAGATAGTTAAGAGTATCATGAAGAATAAAATCAAAGTATGGCTTGGCGCAACGGTGGCGGTAATGTCCGTTTCCGTGCAGTCAGTATTCGCGCAGTCGGATGGAACGGTTCAGCAGGTATTCAGCGGTTTCCATCGGTTTGCCGACGGTTTCAAGGTGAATGAAGAGGAGGCGGATGATAGTAAGAGTGGCATTACCCCATTGACTATGGGATGCATCCGGCAAAAGGGAAACCGGGAGTTTCCTTACCCGGTGAAGGGGCACGAGGTTATAACCAATCCGCCGGTTTTCACTTGGCCGATGGCTGATTACGAGTATCCTAAAGTCTTTCCTGTAAAAAAAGTAAGCGGAAAAACGGGCGCTGTTTGCAGTATGACTTCCAAATGGGACGTACAAGAAACTTTTCAGATAAAGATGTACTTACCCGTACAGGGTTGAAACTGGCCTTTTATAATAACCACAAGCCTCTCAAACCGGGTACGTGGTATTGGCGCTATCGGGTGTCAGGGAAATCCTGGTCGAAGGTATACGAAGTGAATATCCCCGAAAATCTTCCTAAATTTCAGTCACCGAATGCCGAAGAAGCGTATGATATGATACCGGAGAAGCATCCTCGTATTTTCGGAGAGGCCATATCCGGCAAAGTGCTGACAGCCGATCAGAAACAATTAAGGGCATCTTACCGGAGAGCTGCGAATGCGGCTTTGAATAAAGAGGTGGCGAGTTATAAGGTGAAAGGCGACCCCATACCTGCAACGGCTTCTGAAGTAGAACGAAAGCAAATCATGCAATTCCGTTTGAGATACGAAGTAGAAGGAATCAATAGAGATATTGAACATTTGTTGAATGGCTATCGGCTGATTTCGAACAAGGAATATCTCGATAAAGCTGTAGCCTTGGCAGATTACATCGCGGCAAAAGAACCGGCTGCAATGTATGCGGCTGCCGACTTTACGGGCGCCAAGTCCATGTCCGCCTTGAGTATGACCTATGACGTGGCCTATGCCTATCTGAACGAACAACAGAAAAAGAATTATAAGCACTTCATCACGACCGTCATTGGGCTGATTATAGACGATGCCATGCAGGAAAATGTCGGGTCGGCGGATGGCATACTATGCGCCCATTTCTTTCAGCATACCTTTTATAACGCATTTACTTCCGCTATCGTCATGAAAGGCCATGATGTACAGGCAGAGAAGTGGTTCGGTATGCTTTATGACATCTGGTTATCACGTTCACCGGGCGGCGGCTTCTTGTCAGACGGTGTCTGGCCTAACGGAAACATGGGCTATGTCCATGTGAATATGGAATCGATGGTGAATAACTTCATCTTGTTTCGTAATCTTTTCAACGTGAATATCTTCAAGCATCCATGGTATGCCAATTGTGCCAATGCATTGGCTTACACGATGCCTGTACATTCTGCCGGTGACGGCTTCGGTGACGGGAGCGACAAGGTCTATGAAGTAAACCGGCTCCGGGCAGAGTTTGCATACATTCTGGGGCAAGAGTTGAATAATCCGTTTGCTATCCATTACGCTTATGAGCTGTCCGGCCAATCGCCTGCCGCTCCATTCGCTTTTAAGAAAACGGACTTTGACACCTATCGTTTGCAGCATCGTCCGCGGAAGGTAGAGGCTGTGAATCTGGCGAACATTCCCCAGTCTGCCATATTTCCCCAAACCGGTATCGTCGTCATGAATACCGATGTGCTGAATGCTTCGGACAATCTGTTTGTCTCGTTCCGCAGTTCACCTTTCGGATCCGGTTCTCACGGAATGGCAGAGCAAAACAGTTTCAATGTGTCCTACAAAGGGAAACCGATATTTTATCCTACAGGATATAAAGTGACGACACAAGACAAGCATTACTTGCTGGCACACAAGCATAGCCGGGCGCGTAATACCATTACCGTAGACGGAAAGACGCAGGCCTATTCGCATAGCGGTTACGGATGGATTGCCCGTTATCTGGACGGCAACGATATTACCTATGCTTTGGGCGATGCTTCAAACGCATATGTACCTTTTGACCAAAGTGCCCTCAACTGGACTACTGTGTTGAAGAATGCACAGGCTTACACCTCCGAAAACGGTTTTATACTGGATGATAATGATAATCCGCAAGTCCGTAAATTCCGTCGTCACTTGGTGATGTTGCGTCCTAATATCATCGTACTATATGATGAACTGGAAGCGGAAAAAAGAAGTAACCTGGACTTTTCAGCTTAATGGGCTTGAACGTGCAGGCATGAAGATTGGCGATGCCGGGAATTCACTGATAGCCGATACGGATAATTGTGATGTGCTTGCCCGGATTTTCGGAAGTTCCGAACTGACCGCTTCCCTGGTTGATACGTCGTACGTCAAACCGTTCGACTGGCTGAACCCGCAGCGTGGAAGAAAAGCAATCGAGTTTGAAAAAATCAATATCACGGTAAATTCGAGAACGTCCGTAAATGCAAGGATATGAGATTCCTGGCAGTTATTCAGATAGACGAATCCAACTCCATGTCATTTGCTGATGCGAAGCCGGATGCAGATAACACAATTGTCATCGGCAACTATCGTATCAAAGCGCAGATGGACACCAGTCAGGAAGCCCGTCTGGAAATTGAAAACAAGACGACGGGAGAATACCTGCTTTATGGCCCTGCCAACGGAGCAGTAAAAGCGAAAGGACGGAAGTTCTCGCATAGCACTTTATTGATTAATAAGACTTCCGGTTGTCAGGGAGACAATCGACCGTTACCCTTTGATGGTACCTTGTCAGAAAGGATATTAAAAATGAAACAGGAGAGAGGGCTGAAAATTATTCAGCCTCTCTCTTTCCTTGGTTTTTCACATAGTCGGAAGGCAGACAACCCATGTGTTTCTTGAAACTGGTAGAGAAATAGGAGGGCGAGCTAAAGCCGACCTTGTTACTGATTTCGGAAATCGAATACCTTCCTTCCAGCAATAATTTGCAGGCTTTATTAAAACGGATACGACGGATAAAGTTAGCCGGCGGTTCCCCTGATATCGAGTTCATCTTGAGGTAAAAGGAAGAACGGCTCATGCAAAGTTTCTCCGCCAAATCATCCGCCGTGAAATTTTCATCGTCAATATTTTCCTCGACTATCTGTATCGCTTTGCTCATAAACTCTTCATCCAGCGCATTGGACGTTATTTTCGCCGTATCAATATCAATCGTGTTGGAATAGTAGTGCCTCAACCGCTGCTTTGCTTTCAGTATATTACTGATTTTACCTTTTAGCAGACTCATCGAGAAAGGTTTGGGGATATAGTCATCCGCACCGGTCTGGATACCGGTTGTCTGGGCTTCGATACTACCTTTGGCCGATAAGAGAATGACAGGAATATGGCAGGTCTGCATATTCTTTTTTATCAGTTCGCACAACTTTATCCCGTCAATACCCGGCATCATGACATCGGACAATACAATGTCCACTTTCTGTTCTTTCAGGATGGCCAGTGCCTCTTCTCCGTTTCCGGCGGTCAATGTGATGTATTTGGATTTAAAGTTATTCTTCAAATAGTCCACCATCTCTTTATTATCATCCACCAGCAGGATTGTTTCTGTAATCTCATCCGATGACTCATTTTCCGTCGGTGCGGCAGATTCCTCTACTGCCCGGAACTCTCCGTCCTCCACCATTGTTTCAGTGGCTAATGAAGCCGTTTGTAGTTCGGGGATATGCTGTTCATGCGGGTTCTCTATTTCTTCCGGAGCATATACTGACAGATCGGACGGCAACTCGATACGGAATTCACTGCCTTGGTTCGGCTTACTCTCCACACTGATCTTCCGTGATGCTTTTCGACCAGGCATTTGACTAATGAAAGTCCGATTCCGCTTCCCTTCCTGCCTTCGCTCGCCTGATAGAAACGCTCGAAGATGCGTGCTAATTTCTCCGGCGCGATTCCGACGCCGGTATCTTTGACCGTGAATCCGAAACAATTCTCTTTCTTCCAGACAGAGAGCGTTATCTCTCCACCGTCCGGAGTGAATTTGAACGCATTGGAAAGCAGGTTGGTTAGTATCATCTCCACATATGTTCTGTCTATCGGGAGCAGGCTCGCATCCAGTTCCGACCGGTACTGATAGGCAATGTTTCTTTTCTGCGCGTTCTCCTTGAACATCGTAAAGACATTTCCGGCCAGTTCATCCACGTTATTCATGGCAACATGAATGGGAAGCGCTCCCGACTCTGCCCTTCTGAAATCCAGTAACTGGTTGACAAGGTGAAGTAATTTGCGTCCGTTTCTGTACACATACGAAAGTTTCTGCTGAATCCGGTCGTCAAACTTATTCTTCTCTTCTACCAGTTCTTCCAGAGGAGCCAATATTAAGCTCAACGGAGTACGCAGTTCGTGGGACATATTGATGTAGAAGCGTACTTTCTCTTGGCTGATTTCTTCAATCTTATTGCGTTCCAGATGTTCAATCTGCATCTGCATTTTCATCTTCGCGCGGGCAATGAAGAAATAGAAGATGAAAGTAAGTCCGCCCAATGTAAATAAGACATAGAGCATCTTTGCCCACCATGTCTGATACCACATAGGAGTGATATGTACAAAGAATTCGGTCGGAGTAAGACTCCAGCGGCCATTGTTGTTGCAGGCTTTTACCTTGAATACATATTTCCCCGGCGGCAGATTGGAATAGGCGACACCTCTCGACGGAACAATCTGCCTCGAATAAATCCAGTCCTCATCAAATCCTTCCAGTTTGTAGGCAAACAGATTCCGTCTGCCGGAAAGATAATTGATTACGGAGAAATGGACGCTGAATAACTTGCGGTTGGAAGGAAAGGACATTCCTAATAGTTTCCCGTCATCTGCCCTGGAAAAACTTGGAAACGCCATCTTTTATTTTTGCCACAGGCTGGTTCTGGATGCTGGCTCCCGTAATGACAGCATTCGGAGAATACGGATTGTCTACAAACTCATACGGATTGAAATAGGTAATTCCTTGCAGGCTTCCCAGAAAGAAGATGCCGTCCTTGGTCTTACACGCTCCGTAAGCGTTAAACTGCCCGTGGCTCAATCCGTCTTGTACGGTATAATTGAGGAACGTCTCTTCGGCAGGGTCAAAACAGGATAAACCTCGGTTGGTCGTGAGCCAGAGCCGTCCCCGTCCGTCTTCCAGTATGCCATAGATGAAATTGTTAGGCAATCCGTTCTGTGTAGAATAGCGGACTTGCTGTCCGACACTTCCGTCATCCGACTTATACAGGCCGTCGGAGGAGCCTATCCAGATACGATGATTGCTGTCTTCCTGTATGCAGAAAGCCTGTATCAGAGCCGGAACGCCGGATGTGCCGTCTTTCCATTCTTCCAGTTTGCCGTTGGCATATACGAACAAGCTTTCTTCCGTTCCAATCCATATCCGGTTTGCCGAATCGCGGTATAGGACGGATATGAGGATGGAGTTCAGCCGGGGATATTCTTGTGCCAGAGGATGCAGGGATAGCTGCCCGGTCTTTTTTATCGAAACGGTACAATCCGATGATGGAACCTACCCAAAGTGTTCCGTCCTGTCCGTCCAGTAAAGAGTAACAACTGTTGCTGAAAGAGACAGCTTCGGGGAAAGTATAGTTCTCAATTTGCTTGGTGCGGGCGGATAAATAACTCAATCCACCGCCGTGGCTTCCTATATAAATGCCGTCCGCGTCGGGCAATACACATTTGATATTGTCCGATTGCAATGCGCGGGCGTTGTGATGATTGGCCCGATAAACCGAGAAATGGCTGTTCTTACGGTCATACTCGTTCAGCCCGCCATCGTTGGTTCCTATCCAGAGATTGCCGGTATGCGGGTCTTCGACGATGCAACTGACCGTGTTGTCGCTGATGGAATTTTTGTAGGCTGAATAAACTAACGTCCCGAATGCCGGAGCCATGGGATGATGATAGTTCAGTCCGCCATAGAAAGTACCTACCCACATTCCTCCCTGATTATCTTTTTAGAATGGAACGTACAGAGTTATGTCCCAATGAATTTTGATCCTCATGGGAGAAGGCGTGTCTCTGTATTTTTTCGGTTTCAGGTTCCAATATGAATAAGGCATTTATGGTACCGATCCAGATTCTTCCCTTGTCATCCTGTGCCAATGTGCGGACGGCCTTTTCAGCTAGTTGCTGTGGGCTTTTGTCATAATAATGTTTTTTTATCCGGAATTTTTCATCTATGCAATAGACTCCGTTGGTCAGCGACCCCAGCCAGCTGACCTGTTTTCTCGGGTCGTGGAGAATGGACGAGAACACTTCTTCTTTCAATTCCGGAAGCAGTTGCACGGCAGAATTGTCATGGGGATGGTAATGGTAGAGACCGGATGAAGTTCCAAGCAACACTTCATCTTTTATTTTACAAATGGAATAAACGTTGACTTTCCGCAGAAGGGGATGCAGGTTCATGTACCCCGTTTTTTTATCAAAGACAACAAGCCCGCTATTGGTTCCCAATAAGAGCTGGTTCTTGTCGTTCAGGTCTTCTATGGCGAATATTTGTATGGGTAATTTTCGGGTAAGTAGAAATTGGTGAAGTTGTTTCCTACAATGTTATATCTGGATAGTCCGGTTAAAGTGCCTACCCACACAGTACCTTCTGCGTCGGTACAGAGTGAGTAAACATGATTGTTGGATAAACTGGTGCTGTCGTTTAGATTCTTGTAGAGGAGAGCGAAACGGTATCCGTCATACCAGTTCAGACCATCCATGGTTCCCACCCAGATTTTACCGTTATGGTCTTGCGTGAGGGCGAGAACCGTATTTTGCGACATTCCGTTATTGACCGACAGACGCCGGAAATGAATGTGTTCCGATCCGCCGGTCGCCGCATGGCAGAACGAAACGGATAGTAAACAGAGGAAGAGGCCGGAGATGAGGCTTGTTTGCAAATATCGGTTTCTCATGTGTGCTGAATGATAAATGTGAATACTACAAATGTAAGGTAAAGATAATCATCTTTCATTCAATAGCCAAATATACTTTCGGATTATTCATCTCACATTTCCAGCCTATTCGATGTTTTTACTTCTGTTCCATGGATGGGTTGATTTGTTTTAAGTAGCGCAGCAACCCTTCCACATAGTAGTAGTCGGCGTATGACAATCCACCTTCCAGTTCGCTGTTTCGGAGATAATTCCCGATAGCCTGCTTTATAATAAAGAAAGAATGTTTTCCCGGTTTGGCGAGATACGCATCGGAAGAGAGACTTTTCAGCATCTTTTCTCCGGTTTTGAAGTAGCCTTTATGGGGAGAGTAGGTGCTTAGCTCAATGAGCGCCGATGCCGTCACGGAAGCGGCGGAAGCATCCCGTATCGTTGAAACCGGCTGCCGGAATAGTCCCAATAAGGAATTCCGTCTGTCGGCAGGTTGGGATGCTGTATGAGAAAGTCGGCGATATGTTCGGCATGGCGCAGGTATTTCGGGTTCTTTGTTTCCCTGTACATCATCGTGAACCCATAAAGTCCCCATGCCTGTCCGCGTGCCCGGTCGAAACACGGACATCATCGGAGCCGTTGTTCCAGTCGAATTTGCGGACTTCGCCCGTTTCCGCATCATAGTCTACCACATGGGGGCATGAATAGTTTTCGCGGTATTGGCATTTCATTGTTTTGTCGGCATGGGAAAGGGCGATGTGGCGCAATGTGGTGTCTCCGGATAATTTATAGGCTTCCATCAGTAATTCCAGATTCATCATGTTGTCGATAATAACCGGGAACTGCCAGTCACGTGTGTTGTCTTCTTCCCAAGACATGATAAGCCCTGTCTTGTATGAATAGCGTGAACTTAAATCTTGGCAGAACGGAAAATAATTTTGCTATAGTCCGGATTCCGGGTCAGCCGCCATCCGTTACCGTAGCTGCAATACATTTTGAAACCTATGTCGTGGTCGAAAGCATTGAACTGTTCCATTTCCAGTAAGGCAGTGGCACGTTCGGCACGCGCTTTCCATTCTTCTTTTCCGGTATATTCGTACACATACCACAACATTCCCGGAAAAAGCCGCTGGTCCAGTCGGTCGGACTTACCATTCCCCGTTGGATGGAACGGGGAAGGCAAGATGTTTTTTCTACTTTGGCAGACATCTTCTGTGCCTGTTTCTCAATCACGGAAAAAGCGTGTTGAACCCATTGCGGAACCTTCTTTCCCGGTTCGGCGGCAAAACTCTGCGAGTTTCCGCAGAAACAGGCGGTCAGGAGTAGAAGAATAAGTATATTTCTTTTTTGAAGTGATTTCATATCTCAACCAATGATGATAAGTGCATCTTCTTATGATGCTGGTGTATTATATTGAAAACGATTTATTTAGGAATAGTAACTACAATCGGGGTTGCCGCATATAAGTCGGACTGATAATTGTACTGTTTCTCATCTCTGATGTCCGGCAGCTCAACCACCACCTTTGCACCCCCCTTTATCCGGAGAAACAGTCACGGTTTCTCCTTCCAGCGGATAAACACCTTTTGTCCGGTAGGTATAAGTGCCTGCCGCCAGAGGAGTGCTGACACGGAAAGTCAGTCTCTGCTTTTTGCCGTCCGGCATCGGATTGGAAGCAGATAAAGTCCAACTGTCACCGTTATCGCGCAGCATGATTAATGCCACATCGTCGGAAGTCACTTCAGTCTTTCCTGCGGAAATCGTTCCGGGCTTGAAGAAAGCATATTGCCGGTCTTGTCGGCAGCGGAATATACCGCATGGGCGGAAGCCGTGTTTTCTACGGTCGTAATCTCTTTTTGCAGGTTTGCCACGCGGGCTTTCATCTCCTCTTTGCCGATATTGGGTATCAGATAATAGGCATAACTATCATCCAGACCGCTTCCCGGAGTGACTCCGTGATTGAGGGCGATAATAAAGTTAGGCTGTTTGTCGGCTATTGCCCGGTCGGTGATATTGATTTCTTTTCCGGTTTTAATCACCAGTTGCAGCCTCTTTTTTCGGCAGAATGATATATCCTTTCTCTCCTTGGTGAAGCCAGCAGACAGATTCTATATTTTCGGTGATATTCACCGATTCACCCGGATTCACAGTTTGCTCTTTACTGTTGACGCACCAGGTCAGTTCGCGGTTGAAGGCAGACTGGTCGAGGAATGTGGTGATTTTCCTTTCCCTGTCCCGGACGGAGACGGGAGATGCCGCTTCCCAGTGCGATGATTTTATCCTCGATGAAATGGTACGTTTTGAATGCGGTTGAGGAACTGTATTTCTCTTTCGGCAGATGGTGGTAGATTCCCATACCCGTTTTGCCGTCGGCCAGTACACCGGATATTTTGTTTAATCCGGGCAAAGAAGCCTGTGCGCCACCTTCGGCGGGCAGGGCGTCGGTACGCCATTCTTCCGTCAGTCCCGGCACGGCGTGCCAGTCATAATTCTTCAAAACGCGGCTGGCGTATTCATCTCCGCGTACTTTAAGTTGCAGGATGCCATATCCCAGATGCCAGGACTTGCGTACCTTGCTGAAATCTTCGGCTCCTACCGTACGTTCCGATTTCAGTTTCAGGGACGCATAGAACGCAGGTTCGTTTTCGCCCCGGCGGTGCACGAGATATTCATTCACCCAATAAGCATCCGTACCCGAATATTCATGAGTATTCGCTTTGATTGCTTTGATTACTGTCTGCAATTCTTCCACTCCACTCAATTGGGTATCTTTGCTTCGGGCTTTCAGCATTTCATTGACCGCTCTGGGATAGCGCTTGGTTGCAAATCCTTTCAAATCGTCCAGATAAGAACGTCCGGCGACGAGGAAGTCCATGTGCTGCTTATAGATTAACTTGGGATATACATTCAATAAATGGTCTAACTGGAACTGATACTGCGGGGCAGCTACTTTGAAGGGCGTGTTCTTGAAATATTGGTATCCCACGTTGCAATCCGTCAGCCATTCAAAGCCGTAGGCTACCATAGCTGCGTCAGTAGCACGGCCAATGTGGTGGGATATGGTGCCATCCGGTTGAAATCCCGACTGGATATACTTGTGTGCGGGAATATTGTATTTCGTCATCCATCGGCTGACGTCGGCTATCACTCCTTGCGGACTCCATCCGGGAGAGAAACTGAAATTCTTGAAAGGCTTATCCTTATAGAAGTCGCTATACCAGTATTGTACGTACGTCAGCGGACGGTTGTAGTCCGCCCAGATAAGCGGGAGAGCCAACATGGTGCGCGAGCGATGTCCCAGATTGGCATCTGTCCACGCTCCGGACGAATAAAGGGTATCCTGTATTTCCCCCAGCGTTCTTTGGGGTTGTCAATAGCTCTGCGCCCCTTTATGATGGACATAAATAACTGATTATAACGTACCAGTGCATTATGCACTTTGAGGCAGGTCTCGTCATTTTCCTGCATCCCTTTCAGAATGTCAGGCATAAGGTAGAGTGCAGGCACCACCAACGGGTCTGTCAGCACCCACTGATGAGTCGGTATCTGAACGCCCGACAGCTTGTTGGCTTGAAGCAGGCTGAAAGCGTCGCCGGTGCAATTGCCGATAGGCTTCCCGTTTATTTCCACCTCTTTCCCTTCCACTGGAACAGACAGGGTATAGGCTAATATTGCTTTGTATAAAGCATCGCGCAATTCTTTCCTTTTCTCCGGCGAACCTTCCGGACCATAGACTTTCGATGTGGCATACGCATAGCCGAGTCCTCCAATCCGGTTGGCTACTTTTTCCCAGTCATATTCAATGGTTTTTGTGTTGAGATGGTCGTTCTTAGGATTGAATTCCGCTTTATAATCCTGTGGACGGGCAGTATAACATCTGAATCCGCTGAAACGTCCGTTGTTCTTTTTCTACATCTATTATCTCCGCTACTTCTTTGTCCGAGTACTTCATCCGGCCATACAGTCGGCTGTTGCCGATGGCATGGGGAAGGTAGCGGTCGTATAATAACGTCCATAAAGTGCTTTTAGCGATATGAACCGTAATATCGAATTTCTCTATTTCCCTGTTCCCGTCTTTCAGGGCGATTGTCATGGGATAGGAGATGGCTTTGGGGCCGGTCTTTTTCTTTTTGTCAACGCTCAATATTCCCATGATACGCTGGGATAAATCGTAGCGGGTTTCTATCTTGAACAGTGCTTCCGCAGGCTGTGTGACAATCTCGAACTTATATCCTTTGGGGATAGGAGAAGTCAGTACATCTTTATTCCTTTCCAGATGAATGCGTCCGGTAACTTCCGTTCCTTCCGGGCTATTGACAGGAACATCAAAATAAGTGGCAAACACTTTTTTTTCCTGTCCGTATGCTTGAAAACTGATGCATGAACAGATGAAACATGCAATTAAAAAAGGTAGAAAATCTTTTTTCATGGTATTGTGTTATTTAATTCTGTAACGCTGATTATGCTTTATCATGGGGGCAAAGATAGGTAACTGGAGATTAAATGACTTTCAGATTCTATTTAAAGAATTTCATTTTCTGACAATAAGTTGTAAAAGACGAAATCAAAACTGATTCTGATTCATTCTGGTTTTATAATTCACTTTTGCATTTCACAAGTTTCACCAATCCGTAAGTTGTAGTATGACAGATGTATACTGTGATTTAAGGCTCTCTTTTAGCCTTTCACACCCTTCACTCTGTTCACACTTTTTAAGAAAGAAGTCCCGGTTAAGACAAAAGTGTAGGTGCTTCCTTAATCTGAAAGGACATAAGAAAGCGAATACGATTGAATACCGGGTGGAAATAGGTAAGATGGGGTTAGCCAAATGCAGTCGGCCACATAGCTGACAGTAGTTGGCTGAATAGACAACCCTACTTGACCACATAGCCGACTGGAGTTGGCTATTGATAGATTGTGATAATCCGTATATTGTCATACGCTCCTTTCGCACAAGCCATTAGTCTGAATCCCCAGTTGTTGCCTTTCAATGGTTCCTCGTCTTTATAGGAGAAACTTTCTTTTCCATTAATCAGAAAGCGTATGGTTCCGTCGATTCTTTCCACCCGGCAATGGCTGGTTGTACGCCAGTCTTCCGAAGTAACTACATCTGTTCCTTGGGCAATCATGACTTTGCCCGGAGCCCGGCGCAAATTGGCTTTTCCGGCGTGACTGATGAAAGAATGAAAGGCGGTAGGTTTTCATGTCATACATCAGTTCTTCGCCCAGACCGTAGCGTGCGGGCAGGGAAGGAGCAAAGATGCTTTCTTCTTTCAGTCCGGAAGCACAAAACAGAACCATGTGCAAGGGGGCGGGCGAAAGGGGAGTGAAATCAAATTCGATGGCGAAGTTTCCGGCTGTTTTGATTTTCCGGTTCCAGATATTGAAGTGTCCGCCTGTAAATGTCGCTTCTTCCTTTCCCTGCAGGAAATACCTGCCGATGTCCTTTCCATATTTGGCTTTCATTGCCGTATAGAGATAGGGGTTGTATTCTTCCATGATGTTATCTTCGGAGATTACTCCGGCTTTCATCAAAGAGTCCATAAGCGGGAAATACAGAGGTTCCAGAATCAGTTTCCCGTTTTCTATGGATGCTTTGCCCTCTCCTTCCACCAACCAGTCGGCAAGCTCTTCTTCCGTATCGAACGTGTAGGTCGCGGATACGGTTTCTTTTCGGATTTATGGCTTCCTTCGGAATTTGCGCATGAATGCTGCTATAAGCGAGCAGTAAAAGCAGCCATATAAATGTCTGTCTGATATGCATAAGGATACCTTATTTAATTGTGAGTACTTTAATATTGTCATACGCTCCTTTGGCACAAGCCATTAGTCTGAATCCCCAGTTGTCGCCTTTCAACGGCTGCTCGTCCTTGAAGGAGAAACTTTCTTTTCCGTTTATCAGGAATCGCACTGTCCCGTCGATTCTTTCCACCCGGCAACGGCTGGTTGTCGTCCAGTCTTCCGAAACCACCACATCTGCTCCCTGCGCAACCATAATCTTGCCGGGGGCACGGCGCAAGTTAGCCTTCCGGCGTGATTTATGGAAGAATGAGACGCGATACATTGCCATGTCGTACATCGTTTCGTCTTCCACTCCGTAGCGTGCGGGTAGGGAAGCATCGAAAACGCTTTCTCCTTCCAAGCCGGAGCCGCAGAACATCAGCATGTGCAAGGGAGCGGGTGAAAGCGGGGTGAAATCAAATTCGATGGCAAAGTTATCGGATGTCCGGATGCGGCGGTTCCATACGTTGAAATGTCCGCCCATGAATACGGGCTTTCCTTTTCCTAAAAGAAAATAGTTTCTGACGTCCTTTCCGTATTTGGCTTTCATGGCTGCATAGAGATAGGGCTCGTATTCTTTCATGCGGTTGTCGTCGGAGATAGCTCCGGCTTTCATCAACGTTTCCATAAGTGGAAAGAACAGAGGTTCCAGAATCAGCTTTCCGTTTTCGATATACGCTTTGCCTTCTCCTTCCACCAGCCAGTCGGCAATTTCTTCTTCGTTGTCGAAAGTGTAAAAAGCCGATATGGTTTCTTTGGAGCTTTGAGAGTAAGCGCCGCAATAAGCGAACAGTAGAATTAGAAAGATAGATACTTGTTTCATATTCATAATAGTCAATTAGGGATTTGTTTTATGTTCATAGTCGACAACCCGTGTGGAAGCCGGGATATAATCCGTTTGTTCCGTCACGCCATATCTGCCGTTCGATTGGTCGTAGAGTAAAGAAGAACGGGGAGACTTCCGGAGATACATACTTCCGTCGATGACCGGGTTGTCTGCCGAATAGCTGAATAGCGCGTTGTTTGTCCGGTTGGTGACTATGAGTTCGGCCGGTTGGGAGGGACTGAGGGCGGCTTGAATGCTCCAGTCGTCACATTGGAAACTGTCTCCGGTACGTACGATTGCCGGAGTCTGTTCCGAATCCGGCGTAATCTGAATAATAGTCAGGATACGGTTTTGGGCGCAAGGACCGTAGGTTGCAGTCAGATGCCATTGGGCAGGAGCGGGGGTGGCAGGCGGTACAACAAACTGGTCGGTTTGCGAGTATTCAAAAGAAGAATTGCTGAATTGCCGAACAACGGTTTTGAATCCTTTCGTCGTGTTTTCGGTGACACTCATGTTCCTGTCCTTGTCTGGTTGGAATTGCGTGGGGCTGTGCAGGAGCCAGTCCCAGCGGACAGCTTCGGAAGCCTCCAGTTCGTCGTAGATGACTACGGTATAAGGATGCAGCAACAACAGGTGGCGCAGGTATTTGGTAAGCGGAGTTTTGCCGAATCCGTTTTCCGGAGTTTGGGTGATGCCTGCGGCTGCAAAGGCGGTCACCCACATCGGGTCGTCGCTGATGCCGCTATAAGCGTGGGAGGCATCTCCGAGACAATAGGAAATGTGGTCGCCGCCCATGGCACGGGTGATGTTGCCGTATCCTTTCAAGGAATAAGGCTGGCCGATGCCGTTGACTAAAATCGTGTTGTGGGCACGGGTGTGGCGGTAAGACATCAAGTTGTGCGCGTCGCTGAAGTTCTGGTAGTATCCGCTGCTGCGGTACACATCCACTCCTTTGTAAAGGAGATTGAAACTGTTTTGATTGGCTACCGTATGGCTGCCCGAAGCAAAGGTGCTGGAACGGAAGCCGATAGCCATATCCTGTTCGGATTCGCCAGATGGGTATGTATGGCAACTTCTCCCGCATCTTTATACCAGATTAGCTTGGGAGTGTTCGATGGCAGTTCGGTGGCATAGCTTTGAGTGCGTACCATGCGGTAGAGCCTGAACTCATAGTCTTGCTGTACCAACTCCTTGCATTGGCCGGCATACCAGCCCGAATACGGGTCGGCGTTCTCTTTAGCCAGAAAGTCGGCAAAAGCGGCTAATACCCGGCTCGGCTCTTCTCCGCTCTCGCTTCCGTCACCGAATCCGATACTTTTGGAGTGGGGTGGACTGGTATAGACCAGTGCTTTCCCTGCGTTCAGATACCACGGATGTTTCAGGAAATCACTTCGCGTAATGTGCGAGAAGAGGGAAGGAATATAATACAGTGTCTTTATGTTGGTGGCGATATAGCCCGTTCCGTTATGCCATATTCCGTCCCGGTTGAACCCCGAAGCCGGTGCGCGGGCACTCCATATTTCATAATAGTATTCCAGCATCGGGAGAATTTCGTCCGCATAGGCTGCTTTATCGTAAAGGATGAAGCAAGCCTGGAACAATATGCGCATATTGTGTTGCCAGAAGTGGTTATCGAAAATATGGTTTTCCTGTCTTCCGCAGTTTGATTGGAAATAGTAGCGCGAAACACGCATCAACAGTTCTTCAATTCCGAGCTTTTCTTCCGGAGCCAGTTCGTTGTAGAGTAAGTCGTAGATTTCGATAAAGCTGATGGCGATATCCGTAGCGCCGAAATTACTGGCAAACAGTTGGGAGTCCGATACGGGATATGCCAGCAGAATGGTCAGTATCTCGTGCAGTTTGTCTGCATATTTTTTGTCTTGTATCAGGTGATAGGCTTGATACAGATGTTGGACGGAGTTTTTTATTTGGGCGGCTGCGTCGTAAGGGTTGGGAAGAAGAGAGTAATCCGTGCCCAATGCCGTTTGTGCACGACCTGTTAATTGTTTGTATTCGGGATGCGACTTGACATTACGTCGTGCCTGTTCCAGTCCGTTGTCGAGAAAACAGAACAGGCGGGGATGAGTGCGGGGAGCATTCTTGAGCAATGTCTCAAAGGTAGGAGTTACGAATTTGGGCGTTTCGTCTTTTACTTCAAAAGAGTAGGTTTCGCTCCATGCCTGTTCGGTTCCGTCATTGCCGACAGAGCGGAAGCGCCAGTACCATGTACCGCTTTTGAGTGTCCGGTGCGCATTGTACATGCACCATTGCCGGGGAGTGGATACAGTGGTTTCCGTATCAGGAAAGTCTTTCGACTGTGAAAAGGCAAATTGAAGTTTGTCTCCGGTCTTCATGGCTTGGGGCACGATGAACGGAGCGGGATTGATGTAGAGTTCATTGTCCGCTTTAGGATAGGGCTTTTCCCGTGTCTTGTCGTGTAAGGCATCGGGAGATTCTCCCGGCTGTTCCGTTCCCGTGTCTGTCGGTTCGGGAAGTGCATCGTCGCTGCAAGCAGTGCCTAAAAACAGGCAGGCAAGCATGAAGAAAAGAGTGCTGAAGCGGAGAGTTGTTTTCATAAGGATGAATTAAATAAAAGATTGATTGGGAGATAAAGAGGAAATAAAACGAAATTAAATAGCAAATAAAGAGGAAAAGCCGATAAGCAAGGCTAGCAGGGGATGCCTTGCTTATCTTGGCTCTTCTATTGTGTTTCGCTTTTGGCTGTTTATTCCAAGATAGTGAGGATAGGACGGATTTGTCCTTGCACACCGGCTTTTTGCGGATCTGAATTAAATATTGCCGCGTTCTGGTATTGGTATCTAATACACCGTCGGTTAACGTTACAGGGGTAATTGTTTTATTACTGATACTGCTGGAAAGTAAGTAACGTGCAGATGTAGTGTGAACAAACTGGTTGGCACCCTCTATGGCATTTACGGCTTCAACGAATACATTGTTGGCTGGAGTTTCCTCGAAACCGTGATATTTAATCATTGTTTCTTTTAACTCTTCGATAGAAGGTATATACCATCCACTGGACTTTTCGGGAGTTGCTGTTTTTTCTTTGAATGCGATAAAGTCGAGAAGTAGTGGATAAGAGGTACTGTTGTCTGTATAGCGACTGTCCGCTAAAAAGGCTTTCGTATTTTCATAGCCTGTTTTTACCAATTCCATACCGGTGAAATCAATTTTACCATTCATAGCTTTATCACAGAACTCTTTACGTGTATTGCTCGGCGCGCTTTCCAAAGCCATCACATATCCTTTTGATACGGGTATATTCACCATAATTGCTTGCTTCATCGCCGTTTATAGCTTTAGTGGCAAATACAACTCCGATACATGGGTTTTCGGCATCCGTCCTCAGTTCCGAAGAATATTCACCGTTCTTATAATAGTAATCACCAATTTTCGGGTCGATAGTCGGTTCTGTCGGTTCAACGTCTCCTCCGTCTATATCCGGATTCCATTCACCGAAATCAGTATCAATCTGTCCGTTGTTTTGTGATTCGGCTACAAGGTATCCTCTTACCAGTGTGCGTGTGTTCTTTTTCACCGGCACATTGGCGGGAATGGCGACTGTACGGCCACCGTCGGTAGTTACAAAAGTCAGTCCGATTTCTCCCAGAGCGTCGTTGTCTGCAAAGATATAGCATGAGAAGAGTCTTAAATCAAATCCTTCTCCTTCTTGTTCTCCTGTGCCGATAGGAGCAGTAGCCGGAAGAACGGCTTCCACTGTTTCCGTAGAAATCTTACCTGTCGATACATCGAATCCTCCAGAATTTCCTGACTGATACTGACAGAAGTACATTTAGCGAAATTCTCCTTACTCTTGTCCGATACAATCAGTTTGGCAAACGGACGAATCAATGTGACACTAAGCGGATTCTCTAACGTTGCCTGACTTTTCTCGAAAGTTCCGTTGCCGGAGAATGCGTCACACGCATCGGTGTTATAAAGCAAAGCCGGATCTTTGATTGTAATCTTTGTAAGGTCTTCCGTGTTATAAAACTTGTCGGTGTAGCGGCCTGTCACAGGATCTTTTTTCCTGTCCGTTGGCTTCAATAAAGTCAGCCCACATCTTGTAGTTGTACGTACCAGCTTCTTCAAGGGCAAAAGTAAAGGAGAGTTTACCCTCCGCATTGCCTTCAGTTCCCAGTTTCTCTTCTCTATACACCCGGTCGCCGTTTTCATTCGTTATTTCGAGGATGCAACGCAGGTAATGTCCGTCTGCTGACGGAACGGCACGTGTTTGGGCAAATTCCTTCGGTAGTTCGGCGGAGATATTGACCAGCTTGTTCCGGCTGTCCGAAGTAGTTGGGTCATTCTCCTGACTACATGAGGCGAATAATCCCATGAATAGCATAACCGCTAAATAGGCAAAGTTCTTTTTTCATAATGGTAATGATTAAAGTGTATAATAATTATTAGTTGTTTTTTTACAATAGGAGTTACATCTATGATGATGTCCTCGTCGTTGAAATCAGGGTCGAAACTGATACCCGGACTGGCTGTCAGGAAATATCCCCGGATGTTTGTTTCTTTGTTCCGTTGATAGGGGATTTTCAGATTCTGGTAACGGGCTACCACGGTTTTACTCTCATTCGTTATCTCGATAGTCACCGGAATGGACGATGCGGATTCATTGTTGATAAGCAGATAGTCGAAACCGATGTTGAACTCTTCTTTGTTTTCCTCTTTCTGGAGAGTTGCCAAGTCAACCGTCTTATTGTACTCTATATATTGCAAAGAGTTTTTCAGTCTGCCGGTGAACACATCAAACCCTGTGGGCAGATAGTAGTTGTATTTGACAGTCATGGTAAATCTTTTTTCCGGTGATTTCCTTGTCGGTCACTTTCTTCAGGAATTTGGCTACATCCGTTGCTATCAGGTTGTACGATGCCATCGGACGAAGCATCTTGACATCTACGGGAACGGTTACGTTCCACTGGTCGCGATAGGCACTCAAATCCAATGGGGTATTTCCGTAGAAAGCGTCGTGGTATCGGGAGTTTCCCTTGTAGGGTGTGGCACGTAGTATGAATGCCATGTCCGTTGCATCATAGAAAGTCTGATAAGTTTCCTCTTCCGGCTTTTCCACATAGTCTGCCCATACGGCAAGCTGATACTTACGGGCATGTAACTTCATGCTAAGCGGGATATTGACAGTTGTTTCACCACTCTGCATCTCCTGATAGATAACCTGACCGGCTACTTTTTGCGAGCCTTCGTAAACGGCAACGACAAAACGATGCAAGTAGGTGGTGGCTGCCGCGCGTGTACCGCGATTCACATTTACGGGGTCAAACGACGTTTCCAGTGTCAGGTTCGTCATGATGTTGACAGCGGTGGGGTCTACTCCGAGTTCACCGTCGGTACCGTCAATTCCGGTTCTTCATAAAGGCAACTGCTTACGAAAACCGACAGTAACAGCAAACAGCCCAACGTGCGGATAATGGATATATAGGTATTCTTTTTCATAATCAAACAGACTTAAAAATGATAGGACAGTGATAGACCGAGACGGGTGATTCCCCAGTAATTCCGGCTTTTGTTTCAATCAGAGCACCGTTGTCTATATTATAATAGGTATTATACTTCATGTTGGCATAGCCGGCTCCCAAGGTAAATTCCGCTCCCCAATGTTTGGAAAAAGGGAGTTTGTATCCGTAGCTGACACCTGCGCCCAATAACGGACGCCCCGTGTTCTGATAACGGTTTTCGTCCCATTTCACGTTGAACAATGCCATGTGTGCGTGTACACCGAAGAAATGGCCTGTCCCTGCTTTTTTCCAACCACCAGCGTCCTTCCGGCTGAACGGCAAAAGTACGGACTGCGTGTTTGTCACTGATGTCCCAGCCGCTGAACATGACGGGAAGCTCTACGGAAATATGCTCGCTGCATTGTATCTCGAAAGCCAGATTCGGCACGGCGATTGCATCATAAGCAATATTGGTCTTGAACGCCCGGTAGCGTTCGGAAGTTTTCTTCGGATGAGGCTTCTTTTTAGGCTTGGCTGCCGTTTCTTTCCGCTCCTTCCCGATGGCTTTGACTGCTTGGGTCTTTGCTGTCTCCACTTTTCCCGTTTCCGCATTGGGTTTGAACACAATTTCTTTCTCGCTTGCGGAAGTCTGTATGCGCGGACGTTTACCTTCCTGTTTCTGTGGATGCTGCGGATGTTGCAGTTCTTCGGAAGGAGAACCGGCTATGGCTGTCATGGAGCAGAACAGCAGCAGGAATCCTTGTACTAAGTATCTTTTTGTTTTCATATGTTTCTTATAATCGGTTAGATTTCCAGTTCCGGACGTTTGTCTACAAGAGTCGTTTCATAGCCGTCTTCACGTACTATCGTCGCTCCGCCTTTATAGGTGATGTTTACATCTTCCCTTTCCGGGTAGAGCGGATGAAAAACGAAGGAGCACCCTCTGCCGAGACATTCACCTTGATAATCCAGCTCCCCACTTTGATGCGTCCGTCGGGAAGTATCTCCGGGTCGGCGACAGGGCGGGAGAGAAGATGTGTGTTTATAATGGTGGCAAAACGGTACGTCTTCTGTTTCTCGGAAGTCGCTGTGAAATGCCAGTGGTTGGGATAAGCGGCAAACTGTCCTTTGGCGTCTGCGCGCAACCAGTTTACAGCCGGAGCAAAGAACTGGCTGGTCGTATCGGTCTTTAATGTGCCGCTTGAAAAAAGATAAGCGTCGGAAGCTCCGTTTTTGTTGGTAGCCTGTATGTGTACGAACTTATCTTTCTTGGTGACATTCATCGGATGGATGACCGTATGCAGCAGATAGTCCCAGGTGACAGGTTCGTCGGCTTCCAGTTCGTCGTAGATGAATACTAATCCGGTCTTGCCTAAAGCGACGGTGTGACGTCTGAAAGTTTTCAGGTGGTTCTTGTCCCAGCCGTTGGCAGGAGTGTATTCTATTCCGCCTTCTTTTCCGCGTTCCAGCCAGATAGGGGAGATTTCTTCGCCGTAAGCGTTGGAAGCGTCCCCCAAGAGGTATCCGATTTTTTCGCCTACATAGTAACGGGGAATCCAACCGTAGCCTTCGGTGCCGATGCGCTGTCCCATGCCGTTCACCAGAATGGTGTTGTGAGCGCGGGTGGAACGGTGGCAAAGCATACTATGCTTGTCTACAAATGCGATGTGGTGACCGCTACTGTAAAAAGAGCGAGCTTCCGCCGAAGAATGTATTGAATGCGTTTTGGTTGGCAATGGCGTGCGAGGTGCTGCCGTAAGGGCTGCTTCGGAAACTGAACATGGCGTTTCCACCCACACGCTCCCAGTTGGTCATAAAGGAAGCCAGTCCGCTTTCCGGGAAAACATACCCCATCGGGAGATTGGCAAGCCCTTCGCCTTCGGGCAACGGTCTGTCGCATTGCAGGCGGAACCATGCCAGGCTGCCGGATTTGGAAGTCAGGAAACGTTTGTGGAAGTCGGGAGTAGTGGCGATGCGGCGCACATAATCGGCGGCATACGTATTGCCGGTCATGCGGGCTAATGCGTCGGCATATCCCACACGGATAGAGTTCGGCTTCATATTTCCCTGGTGTCCGCTACCGTTGCCGGCTGATTTGGAGAAAGGGGGCTGCTGGTAGAGGGTGTACATCACGGAACCCTGATACCACGGGTCGTTGAAGAAGTTGAATCCTGTGACGGTGGTATAGAAGTAGGGCACTTCGACAAGCGTGCGGAAATTGACCGCAAAGTAACCGTCGCCATTGTGCCAGGCTCCATCTTTGTTCAGACCGGGAAAACGTGCCAGCCAAACGTTGTAGCAGTAATCCGCCCATGTATCCGCTTCAGGGAGCTCACCGTACACGCTGAATGCTGCAAATGTGACAATGCGCAGGGTCATCTGCCATACGTGATTGTCGGCTATATGATTTTCCAACCGGTTGTTGAAGTTATTGTAGGATTCACTGCCACGTTTTTTAATCTCTTTCAGCAAAGTTTGCTTCTGCCCTTCGTCCAGCAGGTCGTAGAATGAATCATAAGCCAATGAGCTGAGCGAAAGCATGGTAAAAGCGTTGAAGTCGCCCATGACATTTTTGTTCTCATCCCAGCCGACCATTTCTATCACACGCTTTATAGCTTCTTTGCTATATTTCGTGTCCTGTGTCAGCAGATAGGCACGTATCAGCAGCTCTACATTGGCTTCTTCCTGATCGATGATGCGGCGGCTTTCCCCTGGTTAACATGGCACTGCGTTGCATGGCGTTGTCCAGACCGTCAGCCAGTTTGGTATTAATGTTATTGACAGACTGCATCGGAGTCTTCAATACTTTATCGGCTTGTTCCAAATACCACTGGTACTCCGGTTTCGACCGGCTGTTTTTCATAAAGTCCGCCCATTGGTCTTTCTGCACCAATATACGCGGATGACTTTTGGAAAGGTTTGCCTGCATCGTCTTGAATGATGGCGGGCAGAACTTGTCCGGATGGGCTTCAACCGTGAACTGCAAAACGGAAGACCATTGAGTCTTTCCTCCTTCATTCACATATCCGTATTGCCAGTACCATACACCGGGAGCTAAATCTTTCTCCGGATTGAAGAAAGGCCAGCGGGTCTCTTCCTGAATCACATTACTTTTCAGCGCTGCATCTTGCGAGTAGCGTAACTGGTATTTCAAACGGGACTTGTCTACTTTCTTCTTGCGGGACTTCATTCCGTCCAATACTTCTTCGGAAGTATCTATATCTGCCTGCAAAGGCCATTGGAACGAGACTGCACGGTCGGACACCGTTGCTTTGTCCAACGGCGACGGTGGCACGCATCTCGTGCATAAGCGTTACGTCCGTAAGTCTGATCCGTGCCGGCTTCTCTTGTGCCTGTACACCGGACACCAGACAACAAAGTAGTATGCTGCTGATTAATTTCTTCATGGTATTATTTAATAATTAGGATTGTTTTTGCTTTCAAACATCGGATTCAACTGGAGTTCGTCCAGCGGAATAGGGAATAACTCATGTTTGCCCTTTTGGAAATTGTCTCCGGCAGGATAAGAGCTCTTCACTGATGAACGGCTGCTGAACAAGGTTAATGCCTCTTTGATAACTCCCCAGCGGATAAGGTCGTATTTACGTTGCCCTTCAAAAGCGAGTTCAAAACCACGCTCCCAATAAAGTGCCGTACGGAACTTGCCGGCATCATCAGCATCGGAAATAAAGTTGAGTTTGTACACTTTCTCTTTTATCAGTTCGGTGTAATTCTCTGTGGTACTTTCTCTGGCTCCGGCACGTTTGCGTACGCTGTTGAGCAGTTTCCATGCTTCGGATGTATCACCCGTTTCATTGTAGGCTTCGGCTGCCATCAGTACGACATCCGCATAGCGCAGATAGCAGAAGTTGACATCGGTAACGTTCGGGTTCTTGTATCCGATAGGCATCCATTCGCGGCGCCATTTACCGGGATACCAGTCTTTTCCGTTCTTGTTAACCACTTTCACGTGATTGTAGATTTCTTTGTCCCAGTTGTATTTGTAGTCGCAAATCATCACGTCACGGCGTTCGTCCCCGTTATTACATTACCGTCTGCGTCTTCTTCCTGTACGTCAAAGAATGCTTTCCATTCGGGAACCACCCGGAACATCGCATTGGCACGTCCCATGAACTGGTTGACTTCAGTGACGGAGATGCCGGGATGCGCAACTAGCGGGCCGATGTAAGTCCCCCAGTATCCTTTGGCTCCTGTATTTCCGTCCGGACTATAAAATGCGATTTCAAAGATGCTTTCTACAGAGTTAAGTGTTCCTGCCGAGAAACCTTTGAACAGCTCTCTGTAACCTTCGGGATAGAAATCATGATAGCCGTTTGCTTTGAACTCTTCCCACTCTTCGATGACAGCTTCAAAATATTCTTTACGCTTGGCATCGTCCGGGCGGGTAATGCTTCCGTTCATTTGAAGACTGTATCCGGCACGTTGCAATAGTACGCGCATAAGCAATCCGCGTGCAGCGCCTTGGGTGATTTTCTCCGGGGTAACGGCCGGGGTAGCCCACGATAAATGAGTCTTGGCAAAATTCAGGTCGTCAATAATCTGGTCGTAGATTATTTCTCTGCTGCAACGTGGTTGGAAGACATTTTTGTCTACATTCGTAGAAGTCGTTTTGAAGGGAACATCTCCCCAGTAACGCACCAGATTGAATGCATACAAGGCTCTCAGGAATTTAGCTTCTCCGACCAGTGATTGCAGCTCTTTGTCTTTCTCATAATCAGCCATGCCTTCAATACCTTCAACGGTATAATTGGCACGTTCAATTCCGGTGTAGTTGCCTTGCCAGACGCGATTTACCCATGTGTTTGAACTGGTCACTTTGTAGTGGGCGATGTCCCGCCGGCCTTTGTCCGAAGTCACTCCCGACACATAATAAGTATCGTCCGAACAGGGAAACGCCATGTCCATATACCCATAAAGTTCCGGAAGTCGTTCGTATACTCCGGTAACGGCCATGGCGGCCTTTGCCTTTGTGGAGAATATGTCCTTTTTCTCGTAATAAGAGTTGGGGTCTTCAGTCAACAGGTCGGCACAGGAAGTATTGAGCAGACCTCCTGCCAGTATACCGAGCGCATAAAGATATGTTTTGTAGATTTTCATTTTTCCGTTATTTTAAGGTGAATTAAAAGGTCACATTCAGACCGAATACGTAGGAATGGCTTCTCGGATATGCTCCGTAGTCTACTCCGGGAGTCAGGTTGCTGCCTTTGGTAGAAACTTCCGGGTCGAATCCGGTATAGGGAGTACAGACAAACAGGTTGCTGCCTGTCGCATATAGGCGGAGTTTCTGGATGCCGGCTTTCCGTATCCATTTTCTGGGGAAGTTGTACCCGATAGTCACGTTGCTTAGCCGCAGGTAAGAGGCATCTTCTACTGCCCATGAGTGGATATAGGTGTCTCCCTGTTCCATATCGTTGACAACGGCTGCGCTTTTGCCTGCATTTAATGCGGCAAGCTCTTGCGGGTCTGTTATAATGTCACCATTCCGGTTGATGGTCATCCAGCGCTTGCTGCTGTTCACTGCATCCAGTACGTTGTATCCGGATTTGCCGGCTTGGGTATTGGTCAGTTTAGTGGCATTCAATACTTCGCCTCCGTAGGAGAAGGTAAAGAATATGCTCAGGTCGAAATTCTTATAAGTGAAAGTGTTGTTCAATCCGCCGAAGAATTTCGGATTGGCTTCACCGATAACCGTCTGGTCGTTTTCATCAATCACTTTGTTCCCGTCGGTATCGGCAAATTTCCACATACCCGGTTGCGTTTCACTGCGGGAACCTCTGTAAAGGGATTCCTTCTTTCAATGTGTATTTTTTAGTGTTCGGGTCATAATCAAAGTCCTCTACCTGATAAAGTCCGAGGGTACGGTATCCGTAGAACTGTCCGATTGACTTGCCTACTTCTATCTTGTGTGTCTTTTGGTTATAACCGAATTTGGCTTCTTCGAGGAAGTATTGCTCTCCGGACAATGCTTTGATCGTATTCTTGTTGTGAGACAAGTTGAAGTTGGTATTCCATGTGAAGTTGCGTTTTTGTATGTTGACGGAACTGATGGTCAGGTCGACGCCGATGTTCTGCGTCTTTCCGATATTGCGAATCATATTGCTGTATCCTGAAGAGCTGGGTATGCGTGAGTTCAGGAGTAAGTGGGTACTTTCGTTCACGTAAAACTCCGGGGATATAGTCAGGCGTTGTTCCAGAAAACCTAAATCCAGTCCGATATTGAGTGTGTTGTTGGATTCCCATTGAAGCATTTCGTTCGGGATAGCGGTCGGTACGTATCCGGGCATATTACTTTCACCATTCGGATATTTCACGGAATTCAGCAGGTTCAGTGAAGCATAACTGCCGATGCGGTTGTTGCCCGACATACCATACCCGACACGTAACTTCAGGTCGGAAAACAAGTTCAGGTTCTTGATAAACTTCTCCTCGCCCATACGCCATGCGGCAGAAACGGAAGGGAAAAGTCCCCATTTCTTGTCCTCACTGAATTTGGAAGAACCGTCGGCACGTAAAGTAGCGGTCACCAGATATTTTTCTCCGAAATTGTAATTGAACCGGGTGAAGAAGGACAGTAATTTGTCATCGTAATTGGCATTGGAAGTAATGGAACCCGGAATGCCGAGGTTCATATCATCGAGGTTAATATCGTTATTGGGGAAATTGGTGGCACTGGCACGCATATTGCGTGTCCATCGTGATACCCATTCCTGTCCGAGCATAGCGACTAATTTATGCTTTTTCTTCTTGTATTCATAGTTGAGCACATTGGAAGTCTGGAAGCTGCTGTTTTCCGCGTATTGGATATATCCGTTGGCGCTGGAACGTTTTCCAATGCTGGATTTCTCTCCATAAAAGACATCAAAGCGCGTGGTTTGGTAACGCATACCGGTATTGTTGCGGAAACTGAATCCTTTGGCAATATTGAAAGTCAGCCCTCCATTGGCTTGGAAAGTACGCAATTGCCTTTTGTTTATTTCTTGGGCGGCAGAGGTGAGCGGATTCTGCATCGGATTGCCTTCTTCGTCGGTGATATTGTCTTCTTCATTCTTCAGCAGGCTCTCGTCATCTCCATAGATCCCTTTGGTGGGGCGATATTGTAGGATATGCTCCATCTTGTTGAAACGGGTGGACTGGTCGGAAGTCCCCATACCATATATATAGGTCTGGTCGTAGTTTACACGGGCATTGACAGAAATACGCTTGGTAGGTTTGTGGGAAAGGCTGAATGAAATATTATGCTTGTCGTTTCCGCTGTACTGCATAGCTCCAAGGTCTTTGAAATAAGTATAGTTCAGAGAGTATTGCAGTTCCTTGTTTCCTCCGGAGATGCGTACACGGTAATTCTGTGAAGTGGCTACTCTTCCTAAAGTCTCTTCCTGCCAGTCGATTCCGGCGTAGTTGCCGTAGTTTTCATCAATATCCAGGAAAGAACCGTAGATAGACTGGAAACTTTTCACTCCTGTTTCACCGTTGAATTGTAATCTGCGCTCATAATCCAGCAGGACAAACTCCTTGGTAGAGAGTACCGGCAGTTTGCGTGCCAGAGTCTTCACGCCTACATAACTGTCGAAACTGATACTCATCTTGGAACCGTCTTTGTTTCCTTGCTTTGTAGTGATTACCACTACCCCGTTTGCTCCGCGTGCACCGTAAATGGCAGTTGCCGAGGCATCTTTCAGGATATCAATCGTTTCAATTTCGGCAGGGTCGATAGTAGACATTCCGTCTTCGCTGGGGAAGCCGTCGATAATATAAAGAGGTTCATTACTTTGCGTAATGGAAATACCACCGCGTACACGTATGGAAATGGTAGAACCCGGGGCACCTTCACTTTGGGTTATTTGTACACCTGCCACCCGTCCCGCCAATGCTTGGGTGACGTCGGAAGTAGGCATTCTCATCAAATCTTCGCTTTTTACGGAAACCACAGAACCGGTCAGGTCACTACGCTTACTGGTTCCGTAACCTACCACAACCACCTCGTCCAATGCTTTGGCATCACTTTGCAGCGTGACATTGACGACCGTTTTTCCTTTTTACGTGTACTTCCTGTGTTTTCATTCCTATATAAGAGAATACGAGAATGTCTTTAGCGGCATTGTTTACCTGAATCTTGTAATTTCCGCTTAAATCACTGATTGCACCGACGCCGGGAGTACCTTTCAGAGTAATATTGGCACCGATCACCTCAAGACCTTCCGAGTCTATGACCTTTCCGGTGACAGTCAGGTTTTGTGCTTTTGACCGTAAGTGCGGTGCAAAGGCAAACCGCAAGAAAGAGAAGTTTTTGAATGTTTTTCATATCAATTCTATTCGTTGTTTTCTGGATTAAGAATCTATGGCAAAGATAGATGCTTTTCTTTCTATTACTATTTTAGTATTGTTTTTCCTTTTTTGAAAACAGATAGAGGGCTTTTTGAAATCGTCTAAAACCCTTTTAGAATTTATCCCGATACCTGTTGTGATGCTTGTAGGGAAGGTGGCAGATCTCTGTTACACCTTTTATTTATATAATAGTCTGAATTATAATTTACTTTGAAATCTTCCAGAGATGACTTTTTGTTTTCCGATAATATCTTTATATCTCTTGAATTCAAAGAAAAAGCCGTACTTTTTGCAAGCCGATTATTATCACAAAATGATAAGAGATTAATTCATAGCTAGTTAGTATTCCTTTGTCCGGGGAAGACTAATAAGTGGTGAAGACAATTTTAGTAGTAACATTTAAAAAACAAAATTAGAGTGGATACTTTAAGTTACAAGACCATTTCTGCAAACAAAGCGACCGTAACCAAAGAAAGGGTTATCGTTGACGCTACAGACCAGACTTTAGGTCGTCTGGGAGCAAAAGTTGCAAAATTGCTGAGAGGAAAGTACAAACCGAACTTTACTCCTCATGTAGACTGCGGTGATAACGTTATTATCATCATTAATGCAGACAAAGTAAAACTGACTGGTAATAAATGGAATGACAGAGTGTATTTGTCATATACTGGTTATCCTGGTGGTCAGAGAGAAATGACTCCTGCCCGTTTGATCGCTAAACCGAACGAAGAGAGATTACTGAAAAAAGTAGTGAAAGGGATGCTTCCTAAGAACATCCTGGGAGCTAAATTGCTGGGTAACCTGTATGTATACGCTGGTAGCGAACACAAGCACGAAGCTCAAAGCCCGAAAATGATTGATATTAATTCATATAAATAAGATATAATGGAAGTAGTAAATGCATTAGGCAGACGTAAACGTGCTATTGCACGCGTATTCGTAAGCGAAGGTACAGGAAAGATTACTATTAACAAGAGAGACCTTGCAGAGTACTTTCCATCAACTATTCTTCAGTATGTTGTAAAACAACCATTGAACAAGATTGGTGCTGCTGAGAAGTATGACATCAAGGTTAACTTGTGTGGTGGTGGCTTCACTGGCCAGTCTCAGGCATTGCGTTTGGCAATTGCTCGCGCACTGATTAAGATGAACGCTGAAGATAAAGCTGCTCTTCGTGCAGAAGGCTTCATGACTCGTGACCCTCGTTCTGTTGAACGTAAGAAACCGGGACAGCCGAAAGCTCGTAGAAGATTCCAGTTCAGCAAGCGTTAATGGGCTGCCTGATAGCGGAAGATGTTTAGTATCTAAACTACCGGGACTCTTACTGCGGGCTACCCGGCGGTTGGTTTAGAAAAAACAAAAAAGAAAGTAAACGATTTAAAGAAAAAACAAGATGTCAAGAACAAATTTTGATACATTATTGGAAGCCGGTTGCCACTTCGGACACCTTAAGAGAAAGTGGAACCCTGCAATGGCTCCTTATATTTTCATGGAACGCAATGGTATTCACATCATTGACCTCCACAAAACAGTTGCAAAAGTAGACGAAGCTGCTGAAGCTTTGAAACAGATTGCCAAATCAGGCAAGAAAGTTCTTTTTGTTGCTACTAAAAAACAAGCAAAGCAGGTTGTAGCTGAGAAAGCTCAGTCTGTTAATATGCCTTATGTAATCGAGCGCTGGCCGGGTGGTATGTTGACTAACTTCCCGACTATCCGTAAGGCTGTGAAGAAAATGGCTACTATCGATAAATTGACTAACGATGGTACTTATGCTAACCTTTCTAAGAGAGAAGTTCTTCAGATTTCTCGTCAACGTGCAAAATTAGACAAGACTTTGGGCTCTATCGCTGACCTGACTCGTCTGCCGTCTGCTTTGTTCGTAATCGACGTAATGAAAGAAAAATATCGCAGTTCGCGAAGCTAACCGTTTGGGTATCCCTGTATTTGGTATCGTTGATACTAACTCTGATCCTTCAAACGTGGATTTCGTAATTCCGGCTAATGATGACGCTACTAAATCAATAGAAGTTATCCTGGATGCTTGCTGTGCTGCAATGATCGAAGGTTTGGAAGAAAGAAAAGCTGAAAAGATCGATATGGAAGCTGCCGGTGAAGCTCCTGCTAACAAAGGCAAGAAGAAATCAGTAAAAGCTAGACTCGACAAGTCTGACGAAGAAGCTATCAACGCAGCGAAAGCTGCTGCTTTCATCAAGGAAGACGAAGAGGCTTAATATATAAAATGTGCCAATTTGCTAATGTGCAAGGGTATTGTTATACGCTTGCATCTTGATTGGCAGATTGGCACATTTTTTTGTTTCGGAAATTATTATTCATTTAAATAAAGGAAATTATTATGGCTGTAACTATGGCTGATATTACCAAGCTGCGCAAAATGACCGGAGCTGGTATGATGGATTGCAAGAATGCATTAACAGAAGCTGAAGGCGATTTACGACAAGGCAATGGAAATTATCCGTAAGAAAGGACAAGCTGTTGCTGCTAAGCGTTCTGAACGTGAGGCTTCTGAAGGTTGCGTTCTGGCTAAGACTACCGGTGACTATGCCGTTGTCATTGCTTTGAAGTGTGAAACTGACTTTGTAGCTCAGAATGCTGACTTTGTGAAACTGACTCAGGATATTCTTGATCTTGCTGTGGCTAACAAATGCAAGACATTGGACGAAGTAAAAGCATTGCCGATGGGTAACGGTACTGTGCAGGATGCAGTGACTGACCGTAGCGGTATCACAGGTGAGAAAATGGAGCTTGATGGTTACATGACTGTAGAAGGAACAAGCACTGCTGTTTACAATCACATGAACAGAAACGGTCTTTGCACCATTGTTGCTTTTAACAAGAACGTTGACGACCAGTTGGCTAAGCAAGTAGCTATGCAGATTGCTGCCATGAATCCGATTGCTATTGATGAAGATGGCGTTTCTGAAGAAGTGAAGCAAAAAGAAATCGAAGTAGCTATCGAAAAGACAAAGGCTGAACAGGTACAGAAGGCTGTAGAAGCTGCTCTGAAGAAAGCTAACATCAACCCGGCTCATGTAGACAGTGAAGAGCACATGGAAAGCAATATGGCTAAGGGCTGGATTACAGCTGAAGATATAGCTAAAGGGCAAAGGAAATTATTGCTACCGTTTCTGCTGAAAAGGCTGCACATCTGCCGGAACAAATGATTCAGAACATCGCTAAGGGTCGTCTGGCTAAGTTCTTGAAAGAAGTTTGTCTGCTGAATCAGGAAGATATTATGGACGCTAAGAAGACTGTAAGAGAAGTATTGGCAGCTGCTGATCCTGAACTGAAGGTTCTTGACTTTAAGCGCTTCACTCTGAAAGCTGAATAATCAGATTCAAATCTTGTTAAGTATTACTTACTTGCCAAGTCATTTTTTACATTTAAAATTCAGGAAAAGAGTTCGGTATTGCACCGGACTCTTTTTTCTTTAAGGCATATCTTAGGGATAGGGACTATTTCAATGCTTTGTCTATTTCCTTCATCAGCGTATCTATAGCTCCATCTTCATAGCCGGTAGTAGCTGATATTACTTTTCCTTCGTTGTCTATTAAGTAGCTTCTGGGAATCATTTTGGTGGCAAATTTACCGGTAACTTCCCGGTTGTGATCCGGGTAGAGGGAAATGTAAACCCTTTTCTTTTATTGTATTCCGCTAATTGGTCGTCTGTATGTTCGCGTCCGATCACTAACATACAGAAATCCTTGTTGTTTTTATATTTAGGCCAGAGTGTTTTTTGAACTTCAGCCAGTTCGCTTTGGCAAGGACCACACCAAGTAGCGAAAATATTGATTAATACAACTTTTCCTTTTAGATCTGTAGAGTTTACGGTGCCGTTTACTGTTGAATGAAGGGTGAAAGCAGGCATACTATCGCCTACCTTGACGATATCAGCATTGTTGTCTTGTGCAAATGACAACAGTGAGAATAACGCTGCTGCACAGAATAATGTTACTTTTCTCATTTCTTGTATTATTTAATTTAACCTCCTATGCCTTTGGTTTTAGTATATCCTTCTTTAATGAGCAGCTCTATGATTTTGGTTTTGAAATCTCCTTGTACCATTATCTCTCCGTCTTTAGCTGAACCGCCTACTCCACATTTGCTTTTCAGTAGCTTACCCAGCTCTTTCAAGTCGTTTTCCGTACCTATAAATCCGGTAATTAATGTGACCACTTTACCGCACCGGTTCTTTTTGTCAATGGAAACTCGCAGGTTTTGTTTGTTTTTGTCGAGAGTAACTTGCTCTTCATCGTTGTCCATTTCATAGCCGAAGTCCGGATTCGTGGAATATACTACGTTTAATCTATCTTTCCAATCATTCTTTTTCATACTCGTCATATTTATTTCTTCTCAAAAGTATCAAACTTATGGAAAAGGGCAAAATTTGAGCCTGTTTTCCTTGTTTTGTTTAATCTCTATTAAGGTTTTCTGTTATAGGGTTGTCAGTCTCAAAAAATAATGTACTTTTGCAAAATACCAAATTTTGTAAGAAGTATGAGCACTTATATACGAAAAGAGGCGGATAAAGTGCCGGAGCCTACCTTGCGCAGACTTCCCTGGTATCTGTCCAATATAAAACTAATGAAAGAAAAAAGGGGAGCAGTATGTCTCTTCTACACAAATCTCTAAGGAAATAAATATTGACGCTTCTCAAATCGCCAAAGGATTTGTCATACGTCAATATCTCGGGGCGTACGAGAGTGATACAATATTGATGCGTTGATTGAGGTGTTAGAGAGCTTTCTTGGATTTACCAATATGCACAAAGCCTTCTTGTTTGGTGTAGGTAGCCTGGGGGCTGCTTTGCTTCGGGATTCGGGTTTGCATCATTTCGGACTGGAGATTGTGGCAGCTTTTGATGTCAACCCCGAATTGGTGGGAAAAGACCTGAATGGCATTCCTATTTTTCATTCTGATGATTTCGAAGCAAAGATGAAAGAATATGATGTAAATATCGGTGTATTGACCGTACCTATTAATATTGCTCAGGAAATTACAGATAAGATGGTAGACGGAGGCATAAAAGCCGTATGGAATTTTACTCCGTTCCGTATTCGCGTACCGGAGAATATTGTGGTGCAGAATACTTCCCTTTATGCGCATCTGGCCGTTATGTTTAACCGATTGAATTTTAACGAGAAATAATGAAGATTATCGCAGTAGGAATGAACTACGCTCAGCATAATCAGGAGCTGGGACATACACAGGTAAATACGGAACCGGTCGTTTTTATGAAGCCGGACTCTGCCATTTTAAAGGACGGCAAGCCGTTTTTCATTCCCGACTTTTCTAAAGAGATACATTATGAAACGGAATTGGTAGTCCGTATCAACCGTTTGGGGAAGAACATCGCTCCTCGTTTTGCTAACCGCTATTATGACGCCGTGACTGTGGGGATCGATTTTACTGCCCGTGATCTTCAGCGAAAGTTCCGTGAGCAGGGTAATCCCTGGGAGCTTTGCAAAGGTTTTGATTCGTCGGCTGCTATTGGAACTTTTGTTCCGGTGGAGCACTATAAGGATATTCAGAATCTTGACTTTCATTTGTTGATCGACGGACAGGAAGTGCAGCGTGGCTGTACGGCAGATATGCTTTTCAAGATAGATGATATAATCGCTTATGTCAGCCAGTTTGTAACTTTGAAAATAGGTGACTTGCTCTTTACAGGGACTCCTGTAGGTGTAGGCCCTGTTAGTATCGGACAGCGTTTGCAAGGTTATCTGGAGGAAGAAAAACTGCTGGATTTCTATATTCGTTGATCTTTTTTTTATTCATTAGTACTCATTTGTTATACAAAATATGAGGATAAGAGTAGGCTTTGGTTTCGATGTGCACCAATTGGTTGAAGGACGTGAGCTGTGGCTTGGAGGCGTTCTTCTGGAACACACAAAAAGGATTGTTAGGGCATTCGGATGCTGATGTATTATTGCATGCTGTTTGCGATGCTCTGTTGGGGGCGGCGAATATGCGTGACATCGGTTATCACTTTCCGGATACAGCGGGAGAATTTAAGAATATAGATAGCAAGATACTGCTGAAGAAAACTGTGGAGTTGATTGCTACCAAAGGATATAAAGTGGGCAATATCGATGCAACCATTTGTGCCGAACGCCCGAAGTTAAAAGCGCACATTCCTTTGATGCAGGAGACAATGGCAACTGTTATGGGGATTGACATGGATGATATTTCCATTAAGGCGACTACTACTGAGAAACTCGGTTTTACAGGTCGTGAAGAAGGTATATCGGCTTATGCTACTGTGCTGATAGAAAAGATTTCTTAATCCCCTAAAACAAATAATTATGATTCGTCTTTTTAAAATCTACTTAACACTTGCCTTTTTATTGGTAACTACTTTTTGTATGGCTCAGAAGAGTGAACTGAAATTTAGTAAAGATGGTAAATTCAAGATTGTACAATTTACCGATGTGCATTTTAAATATGGAAATCGGGCTTCAGATATAGCTTTGGAACGTATTAATCAGGTGCTTGATGACGAACGTCCGGATTTAGTGATATTTACCGGTGATGTCGTTTATTCTGCTCCGGCGGATTCCGGAATGTTGCAGGTACTTGAACCGGTAGTTAAGCGTAAACTGCCTTTTGTGGTTACTTTTGGTAATCATGACAATGAACAGGGAATGACACGGGAACAGTTATATGATATCATCCGTAAAGTTCCCGGCAATTTATTGCCTGATCGCGGAACTGTTTTGTCACCGGATTATGTATTGACAGTGAAATCGTCTTCTAATCTAAAGAAGGATGCTGCTTTGCTTTATTGCATGGATTCTCATTCTTATTCTCCTTTGAAAGATGTGAAGGGGTATGCATGGCTTACATTCGACCAGATAAATTGGTATCGTCAACAGAGTGCGGCTTATAAAGTGCAAAACGGCGGACAGCCTCTGCCGGCTCTTGCTTTTTTTCATATTCCTCTTCCTGAATACAATGAAGCTGCCCGTAGCGAAAATGCAATTCTTCGTGGAACTCGTATGGAGGAAGCCTGTGCACCTAAATTGAATACAGGAATGTTTGCAGCGATGAAAGAAGCTGGTGATGTGATGGGTATGTTTGTAGGACACGACCACGATAATGACTATGCAGTGATGTGGAAAGATATCCTTCTGGCTTATGGACGCTTTACCGGTGGAAATACGGAATATAACCATTTGCCGAATGGAGCCCGTATTATTGTATTGGATGAGGGTACCCGTACATTCACTTCCTGGATTCGTCAGAAAGACGGTGTGGTGGATAAAATCTCTTATCCGGCAAGTTTTGTCAAGGACGATTGGACTAAACGTTGAGACTTGCGAACTTCACGTGGCTAAGGCGCGTGTATTTTGAACCATAGCTTTCATATTGGCGTGATACTTTCGCTGATGCGACGTAGATAATATCTCCCAGTCGGTATTCATGTTCTATCCCAGATAGAGTGCATGAAATCGCACTGGGATTTTTTGATGGAATACTCATAATGACTAAGTTTCCACTGGCATCGGTCAAAGTCAGTATTTGCTTGACAAAAAACTGTGGGGTAGTGCCGTTCACTCTTGTTTTGTATGGATCATCTTCCAATCTTACCCGAGTGACTTTTAATTTTATGTCTGTCAGCTTTTTCTCCTAATTCTCCCAGATAGCGGCTGGGTGAACGCTTCTCCCTCGACTTTCTTATCATTATGTCCAAATGTATGGAATAATAAGCTTGTGCTATTTTGACGAAACGTTCCTGTTTAGGTATTTTGGGAATGAATTTGTACGCTACCCAACTTAGGTAAGCGGGATCTATCTTGAGGATTTCATGGAGAAAATGTCCCCGGTATTTTCCGAAGAAGATAAGGTCGTCACCATTACTCTGCATTCTTTTCTCATTGTAATCTACCAGGATGATACAACGTCTCGAATAATAAAACATCGTGCTGGCCATCCGCAGGGAGTCGTTGATGTCCGGTGACAGGTCATGTATATAAAGAATGGATTGTTTTTCGGGCAGGGAGAGTACAGCCAAAGGGAATAGTTTGGTTTCCCCGGTCGGGGCAACACCACCAGGTAGACTCCTACCTCTTTAAAAGAGGCTCTGCCCCGGTTGTACTCATTCAATTTGGCATACAATAAGGCTTGCTCGTTTTCGGAAATGCCCGGTAATCTTGGGTTAGCCATAATTGTTCTCGCTTTTGGTATATTTCAAATATAAGGATTTTCTTCCGGAAAAGCAAGAATTCTCTTTGAAATCTCGTACATTTGTATCCATGTAACTTTTCAAAGATCAGATGAAAGAACGAAATAAGAGAGTGCTGGTGGGTATGAGTGGCGGTATAGACAGCACCGCTACTTGCTTGATGCTGCAAGAACAAGGATACGAAATAGTGGGAGTCACTATGCGTGTGTGGGGAGATGAGCCGCAGGATGCCAGAGAGTTGGCTGCCAGGATGGGTATTGAACATTATGTGGCGGATGAACGTATACCTTTTAAAGAGACTATTGTAAAAAACTTCATAGACGAATATAAGCAGGGGCGTACCCCGAATCCGTGCGTGATGTGCAACCCCTTATTTAAATTCCGTGTGTTGACGGAATGGGCGGATAAGTTGGATTGTGATTGGATTGCTACCGGACATTATTCACGGTTGGAAGAGAAAAACGGGCATATTTATATCATAGCTGGAGACGATGATAAAAAAGACCAGTCTTATTTTCTTTGGAGGTTGGGACAGGATGTGCTGCGGCGTTGTATTTTCCCATTGGGGGCTTATACGAAGGTGAAGGTTCGTGAGTATCTTGCAGAGAAAGGATATGAAGCAAAGTCGAAAGAAGGAGAAAGTATGGAAGTCTGCTTTATCAAGGGGGATTACCGCGACTTTCTCCGCGAGCAGTGCCCGGAATTGGATAGCGAGATTGGACCGGGATGGTTTGTTAACTCCGAAGGAGTAAAGCTTGGGAAGCATAAAGGAGCACCTTATTATACAATCGGTCAGCGTAAGGGATTGGAGATTGCTTTAGGAAAGCCGGCCTATGTATTGAAAATCAACCCGCAGAAAAATACCGTGATGCTTGGGGATGCCGACCAATTAAAAACAGAATACATGTTGGCGGAGCAGGATAAAATGGTGGATGAACGGGAATTGTTCGGATGTGAGAATCTGACGGTACGGATTCGTTATCGCAGTCGTCCGATTCCCCTGCCGGGTGAAAAGATTGGAAGACGGACGTCTGTTAGTACGTTTCCTCGAAACGGCTTCGGCCATTGCCCCGGGACAATCTGCCGTGTTTTATGACGGGAGACGAGTGCTGGGAGGAGCTTTCATTGCTTCTCAAAGAGGAATCGGGTTGGTGATTATAGAAAATGAAGGATTATGATTGATTAAAAAAGAAAGATAACTTATGAAGAAGTTTATAGTATTGATTCTCGCTTTAAATATGTATTTGGGTGTGTTTGCACAGTTTACTCCGGAGGATACCTTAAAATATCGAATTAGCCTGAAAGACAAGGCGGCTACAGACTATTCCTTGCAGAAACCGGAAAAGTATTTGTCTATGAAATCTATAGAGCGTCGAAAGAAACAAGGATTACCCATTGATTCCACGGATTTGCCGGTCTGTAAGAAATATGTAGATGCCATACGGAAGACAGGTGTCCATGTACTCGTTACCGGGAAGTGGGATAATTTTGTTACTGTTTCTTGCAATGATAGTACTTTGATTGACGAAATAGCAAAGTTGCCTTTTGTACGTTCCACGGAAAGAGTGTGGAAAGGTATCACACAAAGAGCCCTTCAAAGAGATTCGTTAATAAATAAACCGGTGCGTACCGATAGCCTTTACGGTCCTGCAATCACACAGGCGGCAATGAGCCGTGTTAATCTTCTGCATGATGCGGGCTTTAGGGGACAGGGAATGACTATTGCCGTAATTGATGCCGGATTCCATAATGTGGATAAGATTGATGCAATGAAAAATATCCGTATTCTTGGGGTGCGTGACTTTGTGAATCCGGAAGCGGATATTTATGCTGAAAGTAGCCATGGAATGTCTGTATTATCCTGTATGGCAATGAATCAGCCGAATGTGATGATTGGCACAGCTCCTGAAGCTTCTTATTGGTTGCTGCGTAGTGAGGACGAATATTCGGAGAATCTGGTAGAACAGGATTACTGGGCGGCAGCCATTGAGTTTGCCGATAGTGTAGGAGTGGATTTGGTGAATACATCGCTTGGATATTATTCATTTGACGATCCTGCGAAGAATTATAGATACCGTGACTTGAATGGTCATTATGCGCTGATGTCCCGTGAAGCTGCGAAGGCAGCCGATAAAGGAATGGTCGTTGTTTGCAGTGCCGGAAATTCGGGCGCGGGTTCGTGGAAGAAAATTACCCCTCCGGGAGACGCAGAGAATATCATAACTGTAGGAGCTGTAAATAAAAGGGGGAGCTGGCACCATTTTCTTCTGTTGGAAATACGGCTGACGGACGTGTGAAACCGGATGTAGTGGCTGTCGGTCTGGGTTCGGATGTGATGGGAACGAATGGTAATCTTCGCCGTGCCAACGGAACGTCTTTCTCTTCTCCTATCATGTGTGGGATGGTGGCTTGCCTGTGGCAGGCTTGTCCGAAGCTGACAGCGAAGCAGATTATAGATTTGGTACGTCAATCGGGTGATAGAGCCGATTTCCCGGATAACATATATGGATATGGTATTCCCGATTTGTGGAAGGCTTATCTTAACTTTTCTTCCAAGGAAAAGAAATAATGTGACTGCTGTATGATAAACGCTATGAATAAGTCAAAGCAATCTGACTCCCTCTCTTCGGGGGAGGGTGGAGAAAGACTTTCTCTTTTGGAGCTGAATGCGCTTGTCCGCCGTAGTCTGGAGCAATGCCTGCCCGATGAATATTGGATACAGGCTGAGCTGAGCGATGTCCGTTCCAATACGACAGGCCATTGTTATCTGGAATTTGTGCAGAAAGATCCTCGCAGCAATAGTCTTATTGCTAAAGCACGCGGTATGATTTGGAATAATATCTACCGCTTGTTGAAACCTTATTTTGAGGAAACCACAGGGCAGCTATTTACTTCCGGCATTAAGGTGTTGGTGAAAGTAACAGTTCAGTTTCATGAACTGTACGGTTACAGTCTGACGGTGCTTGATATTGATCCTGCTTATACATTGGGAGATATGGCTCGTCGTCGTCGGGAAATATTATTACAGTTGGAAAAGGAGGGAGTGTTGACGCTGAATAAAGAGCTTGAGATACCGGTTCTTCCCCAGCGTATTGCTGTCATCTCTTCGGCTACTGCGGCCGGATATGGAGATTTTTGTCATCAGTTGCAGCATAATCCGGGCGGGTTCTTTTTCTATACGGAGCTTTTTCCGGCTTTAATGCAGGGAAATCAGGTAGAAGAATCAGTGTTGGCGGCTTTGGATCGTATTAATGCCCGCATCAATGAATTTGATGTAGTAGTCATCATTCGTGGCGGAGGGGCTACTTCCGATTTGTCCGGTTTCGATACTTATCTATTGGCAGCTGCATGTGCGCAATTTCCGTTACCTATCATTACTGGTATTGGGCATGAACGCGATGATACAGTGCTTGATTCCGTTGCTCATACCCGGGTAAAAACTCCTACGGCTGCTGCCGAACTCCTGATTCACCGGGTAGGGGAAGTTGCGGAGCATCTGGAAGAATTATCTATGCTTATTCAACAAGGAGCTTATATGCTTCTTGATCTGGAACGACGAAGGTTGGAAACTCTCCAAACCCGTATTCCCAATCTTGTTCATCGCAAACTTGCGGACGCTCGTTTTTCTTTGCTGGTAGCAAAGAAAGATTTGTCACAGGTGACGAAAGCATTAGTGGCCCGTCAATCTCACCGTCTGGAACTTTTGCAACAACGCATTGCCGATGCTTCTCCTGATAAACTCTTGAGTCGTGGATATAGTATTACAATAAAAGACGGGAAAGCGGTGACGGATGTATCTTCACTGAAGCCGGGAGACCATTTGATAACCCGGTTATCGAAAGGAGAAGTTCGATCGGTGGTAGAAAAGTAACTATCCACCAAACGTGTATTTGTAAAAAACATTAATCATTAAATATCAATCATCGTGGCAGCAAAAAAAGAAACATATTCCCAAGCGATGGAACGTCTTGAAAAGATCGTTCGCCAGATAGATAATAACGAACTGGATATCGACATTTTGAGTGAGAAAATAAAAGAAGCCAATGAAATTATTGCCTTTTTGCAAGGATAAACTGACAAAAGCCGACCGGGAAGTCGAAAAATTATTGCAAGAAAAGAGGCAATCTGAAGAATAAAAGTTATTTTTGCGTTTCAATGCATAGAAAATAAACTAATACATAACGATATGAAAGAAATAGACTGGGCGAATCTGTCGTTCGGATACATGAAGACAGATTACAATGTGAGAATCAATTTCCGTAACGGCGCATGGGGAGAACTGGAGGTAAGCAGTGAAGAACACCTTAATTTGCACATGGCGGCAACCTGTTTACATTATGGTCAGGAAGCCTTCGAGGGTTTGAAAGCCTTCCGTGGAAAAGACGGTAAAGTTCGTATTTTCCGTTTGGAAGAAAATGCTGCCCGTTTGCAATCTACTTGCCAGGGAATTCTGATGGCAGAACTTCCGACAGAACGATTCAAGGAAGCAATCTTGAAAGTGGTGAAATTGAACGAACGCTTTATTCCTCCTTACGAGAGTGGTGCTTCTCTTTACATTCGTCCGCTATTGATTGGAACCAGTGCCCAGGTGGGTGTCCATCCTGCCGAAGAATATATGTTCGTGGTATTTGTAACTCCGGTAGGGCCTTACTTCAAAGGTGGCTTCTCTACCAATCCGTATGTGATTATCCGCGAGATCGACCGTGCCGCTCCTCATGGAACAGGTATTTATAAAGTGGGTGGTAACTATGCAGCCAGTCTTCGTGCTAACAAGAAAGCGCACGATTTGGGCTATTCCTGCGAGTTCTATCTTGATGCGAAAGAAAAGAAATATATCGATGAATGTGGTGCTGCCAATTTCTTCGGTATTAAGGATAATACGTATATCACTCCGAAATCATCTTCTATCCTGCCTTCGATCACCAACAAGAGTCTGATGCAGCTGGCAGAAGACATGGGCATCAAGGTAGAACGACGCCCGATACCGGAAGAAGAACTGGAAACGTTCGAAGAAGCGGGTGCTTGCGGTACAGCTGCGGTAATCAGTCCGCTTCAGCGTATCGATGACCTGGAGAACGGAAAATCATACGTTATCTCTAAAGACGGCAAGCCGGGACCAATCTGCACGAAACTGTATAATAAGTTGCGTGGCATTCAGTACGGTGACGAACCGGATACGCATGGCTGGGTAACAATAGTGGAATAACTATATTTTTGAAATGACACATTTATCAATTAATATTATTCATTATGTTAAAACAAAATTCAGAGTTGCGTGCTCAGGCACGTGAAGCCCTTCGGGGTAAGTGGCCTATGGCAGCTGTTGCTGCACTTATTTATTCAGTTATAGCCGGCGGTTTATCAGCTATTCCTTTGATTGGAGGGTTATGCTCATTATTTGTCGGACTACCGGTTGCGTACGGTTTTACTATTGTAATGCTTGGCGTATGTAGAGGCAAAGACATTGACTTTGGTACTTTGTTCGAAGGTTTCAAGATTATGGACGTATTTTTGTCACTAAGTTGCTTCAGATGGTCTATACAGTTTTGTGGTCACTGTTGCTGCTTATACCGGGTATCATTAAGGCTTATTCTTATGCAATGACCGACTTTATCTTGAAAGATGAACCGGAAATGAAAAACAATGCAGCTATTGAGAAAAGTATGGCTATGATGGAAGGAAACAAGATGAAGTTGTTCATGCTTGATTTAAGCTTCATTGGCTGGGCCATCCTTTGTATCTTTACTTTTGGTATTGGATTTCTTTTCCTGCAACCGTATGTTGCTATTTCCCGTGCTGCTTTCTATGAAGATTTGAAAGCACAACAAGGCGGAAATGTGGAAGTAGACGTTGAAGTGAATGTTGAGATTTGATAAGACGAATCATTCAGCACTATAGAAGAATGGAGCATGGAGAAATCTGTGCTCCATTTTTTTTGTCGGTTGCATCAAAATCAGTACCTTTGCGATCTAATC
>VOFD01000859.1_pt1 | contig 63062 bp, 81 predicted proteins | sample 5384101 | NCBI WGS metagenome assembly VOFD01 (sample SAMN12384723, study PRJNA508395) | human gut metagenome | isolation source: healthy gut C | host: Homo sapiens
TATAATTGCACACGATCAGATCCGGCTGATCCATAAGTTCTGCCACCGCTCCCGTGCAGAACTCCTTCACGCGCGCAAGCAGTCTGCGGTACGCATCCTCCGAAAGCCAGTCATCCGAATCCACCACTTTAAAATAACAGCCCGTCGCAAGGTGCAGTCCCGCGTTGACGCCGGAGCCGTGTCCGCCGTTCGACTTGTGTACCGCACGCACGATTCCCGGATAGTTTCGCTCATATTCGTCCGCGATCTCCCCGTCCGGTCGGTCGATCCGTCATCAATCAGCAGAATCTCCACATCCTCCCCGCCGATCCGCAGGGAATCCACACAGCGCTCCATATATGCAGCCGAATTGTAACACGGCACCGTAAATGTAATATATTTCATTTTGTCAAACCGTCCTTTCTCTTTCGCTTCATTATCTGCTCTCTACGATACTGCCTGCAGTTAAACATTTCGTGCAGAAATTTCCAAAGTTTTTCCAAAGAATCCTTAAGTTTTTCTCTGTTCTCTTAACATAAGGGATAACCTTAAACGAAGCGCACACAATTTCTAAACAATTTCTAAACGGTTCGGTCGATCGGGAAACACAAAATCGGGAAACGCAAAAACCCCGGCGGCGATGTACATCTCTGCCATCCCCGTCGGGGTCTTTTCATTATTTCATTTCTATCATTTTCGCATCTGCGGAAACTTTGCGTGCTATTTCATATTGAGGCGGTACCCTGCACCCCACACGGTCTCTATGATCTTCGGGTTCTTGGGATCTTCCTCAATCTTCTCACGGATACGGTTGATATGCACGGTCACCGTTGCACTGTCCGACATATAATCATACCCCCAGATCCGCTCAAACAGGTGCTCCTTGGAAAATACAATGTTGGGGTTCATCGCCAGATACTTGAGCAGTTCAAATTCCCGGTTCGGAAAATGGATCTCCTCACCGTCACGAATGACCTTCCAGCTTTTGGTCAGAATCTTCAGACCGCCGACCTCAATGCAGTAGTCATCGGCATCGTACTCTTTTCCTTCCTGTGCCATCTCATGCTTGCCGGTCAAACGCTCATACCGGAGCAGATGGCTTTTTACGCGCGCAACCAGTTCCATAGGGTCAAACGGCTTTACAATATAGTCGTCCGCTCCCAGACCGAGCCCCCGGATCTTGTCCACAGATTCCGTCTTTGCCGTCACCATGAGAATCGGAATGTCAATCTGCTCCCGGATCTCACGGCAGATATCATATCCGCTCTTTTTCGGCATCATGATGTCAAGAATCAGAAGGTCAAACTTCTCCTCATTGATCCGCTTCATTGCCTCTTCTCCGTCCGGTGCGATCACCACCTCATGCCCGCTCATCTCCAGATAATCCCGCTCCAGATTTGCGATTTCCCTGTCATCTTCCGCCAGCAAATGCGTGCCATCATCGTTTCCCTCCCCGCGTCATCCGCCATCTGTCTTCTCACGCCCTGCCAACTTCCAGCATGGCCTTTTTTTTCACTCCCTGCCCTCTTCCGGCATGGCTTTTCTTCTCACGCCCTGCCCTCTTCCGGCATGGCCTTTTTCTTTTCACTCCCTGCCCTCTTCCGGCATGGCCTTTTCCTTCTCGTGCTCCGCCGCCTCCGGCAGACACATCTCCACATGAAATCCGTCTTTCGTGTAGGCACGGATCTTTTCCGCCGTGCTCCTTTATGATATATCTGCATACATAAAGTCCCAGCCCGTTTCCGTCGCACCCGCTGCTTCTGGACTCATCCCCGCGGTAAAACTCGTCAAAGACCGCGCCCAGTTTTTCCTGCTCCATACCGTCGCCATTATCGCCAAAATCCACGACAATCCATCCGTCATTTTCCGCAATATGAATGGAAATCCGCAGATCATCGGGCCGGTTGGCATATTTGCAGGCATTCTCCATCAGATTGTCAAATACCCGGATCATCTGCTCCGTGTCAAGGCTGCCGTATACTGGAGCCTTTAAGTCACTGACAACCTCCGCCGCAATCCGCCGCTCCGTAAATTCCGGCTCTTTTTCCTCCACATAGTCCCGCAAGAACCTCTCGACATCACACCCGCGGAAGAAGAACGGCATATTCCCGGTCTCGAGCTTTGAAAAATAAAAAAGCTTTGAGAGCAGGACATCCATATCGCAGGATTTCCGGTAGGCAATCTTTAAATATTCCGTCCTCTTTTCCTCGGTGTTGGCAATCCCGTCAAGCATTCCCTTCACGTAACCCTTGATTGACGTGAGCGGTGTCCGAAGGTCATGTGAAATCCCGCTTACCATTTCCGTCCTTGCCTTCTCGTAGGCGGCATTTTTCTCCATCTCTTCCCTCAGATGCTCCTGCATCAGGTCAAAACTGTCACACACGCCCTTAAATTCATCCTCGTAAGGATAGCCGATCGGTGTGGTGAGTTCCGTCCATGACTCGCTTTGCGGCGACGTCGAGTGCTTCCGCCGGCGAGAGGATATGCCGGATAAGTCTGCGCGAGAAAATCTGGCTGAGCAGCAGAATTCCGCCGATTGCCAGAATTCCCACCACCAGGAAGACGACAATAAACATCTCAAACATTCCGCGGTCCATCCCCGGAATGACAGTTCACTCGGACAGTTGACCGCGTAGATGTCATAAAAGTTGTCGTCCACTGTCACCCTGGTTGCAAGCACGGTCGTGCTCTCCACAAGGTAGGTTGTAATCTTTCCGGCATCGTTCGGCGTATAAAAAGAGCCTCCGTTCCCTCCTCCTCACTGTGCTTTGCGTTATTGTAGACAAAATTCCTGTCCTCATCGATCACAATAAGGCGGAAGCCATAATCGGTCAGTTGTTCCGCCATGCCATCCCAGCTGTCACTCTCTAACACCTCCGGGAACCCGGCATACACTTCCGTGTATCTGTCCGCAAGCTGTGAGTGGCTGCCGTACCATCTTAGAAATTCATCCTTGAACAGGCAGATCATCGATCCGCCGATTCCAAGCAGCACCAGCATGGCAAGAAGCACCATAAATGTGTTTGTCCAAAACAGTTTTTTTCCTGATCGTCATTCGTGTGCCGTCTCCCTTTTCTTACAAAACCTGTGTTTTTTCACAATCTCTTCTGCCGCAAGCCAGAATACTTCCGCCGCATAGCTGATTCCGGTGCCAAGCAGCGCTCCCGCAAGCACATCACTCGGATAATGCACGCCCAGATACAGTCTGGAAAATCCGATCAGTGCAGCAAGTACGAGTGCCGGTATTCCATAGCGCTTCGGCAGTTTCCGGAACAGAAGCACTCCCACGGCAAACGATGCCGCCGTGTGCCCCGACGGAAACGAGTAATCCGTCGGAGGCGTAATCAACGGAATCAGACCGCGGATGCAGTCATAAGGTCTGCTTCTGGCAATCAGATGTTTCAACAGCATATTGTTGAAAAGCAGCGACAGCACAAGCGCCAGCAGCCCCATGCAGCCGATCCGCCTTGTTTTCTTCGGTACCAGAAGGAGCAGTGAAATTGCAATCCAGACCGCCCCCGCATTTCCCAGCGTTGTGATTCCGCGGAAAGTCCGGGTTGCCGCATCATTTCTCATAAACTCCTGTATGTACATCAAAAATCCACTGTCCAGATCCATCAGCTGTTCTAACATGTTTTCCTCTTTTCTGCGCCGTCTCGTAACTTTCGGCACCATGCACCTATCCCGGTGCGATACGTTTATTCTAGGAGCCACGCCTAAACAGCATCTCGAAAAAAGTTAAACATTTTCTAAACAACCGTTACAGAATCATGAGAAGTGTTCCCGCCACAATCAGCACAAGACCAAACGCCGCCTTTTTCGTCAGCTTCTCATGGAATACCAGATAGGAAAAAGCGATTGTGACAAGAATGCTCAATTTATCAATCGGCACTACCACGCTCGCAAGTCCGTCCTGCAGCGCTTTGTAATAGCAGAGCCAGGAACCGCCTGTTGCAAGTCCCGACAGACAGATAAATCCAAGTTCCCTCCTGTCAATCCTGCCAATCTCCTTCTGCTTGCCCTTCGCAAATACCATGATCCATGCCATCGAGAGCACCACCGCCGTCCGGATTGCCGTTCCGAGATTGGAATTGAGTCCCTCGATGCCGATCTTGCCGAGAATCGAAGTGAGACTTGCAAAAACGGCTGATAGGCAGGCGTACAAAAAGCCAGCTCTTTTTCTCCTGCTCCGCGCTCTTTTCCGTCTCCTTCTTCTGGATCATAAGAAAGGTACCGGCGCCGATTAAGATGACGCACACGATCTTAAGCGCGCTGACTTCCTCTCCCAAAAAAGAAACGCCAGCACAATGGTCAGAATTGTACTGGACTTATCAATCGGAACCACCTTATTCACGTCACCTGCCTGCAAGGCATGAAAATAGCACAGCCAGGATGCTCCCGTCGCAAGCCCGGAGAGAATCAGAAACAGCCATGTCTTACCGGACACAGCCGCAATGCCGTCCTGTGCCCCCACGACGAACACCATAATCCACGAAAAAAATGAGAACCACGATCGTGCGGATCGCCGTCGCCACATCCGAGTCTGTATGGCGGATGCCGCATTTTGCCAGAATCGACGTAAGTCCCGCAAACAGCGCAGAACCAAACGCATAGAAAATCCACATACGAATGCCTCCTTTACGATACGCCTTTTCTCCCGCGTATCACAATAATGTCATTTAACTTTAAGAGCGTGTCCTTCTGCGGCAGGATGGATAAATCGTCGCGCAGAATTAAAAACACCGTCAGCTGCTGCTCATCCTGCACTTCTCCCACGGTCTTTCCCGCATATCTTCTGTCCACAAAAATCTCCGCAATCTCCTTGATGTCCGCATCTCGGATATTTGAGATGCTGCTCTTTCTCTGATACTGCTCCACGAATCCGGCGCTGATGATACCGGTCGGGATCGCTACCACGCCGACGCCGAGATACGCAATACAGATCGCCATCAGACGCCCCAGCGTCGTGATCGGATAAATATCGCCGTATCCGACCGTAAGAAGCGTTGACATGCTCCACCAGACGCCGCTGAATGCATTGCGGAACACTTCCGGCTGCGCGTCATGCTCCACACTGTACATGCACAGACTGCTCGCAAGCATCAGGATCACCACGATAAACACCGAGGAAATGATCTGATTCCGCTTCTCGTACAGTACCGTCGTGATGACATTAAATGAATCATATCTTGCATTCAGGCGGAAGAGATGAAAGATTCTTGCCACCCGGAGCATCCGAAAGATCACAAATCCGGACAAAAAAGAACACCGGAACAATGGTCAGAATGTCCACCACGCCGTCAAAAGACACCATAAAGCGCAGTCTGGCGCGACATTTGCGCATTCCCGGATATAAAAGATCCGCTGTCCAGATGCGGAGCACATACTCCACACAAAAAATAAACAGCGTGATGACCTCCACCACGAAAAAGAAACCGGACAGAAAGTCCAGTTCCTCAAACGTCTGTAAAAATGTAACCAGAATATTTGAGACAATCGTAATTGTGATAAAAATATCGAACGCACGGCTGATCCGGTTACTCTTATCTCCAATCTGGATAATGTTAAATATTTTTTTCTCTCACCTTATGAATCCATCTCCCAGCGTAACTCTGATATTTTCGGTGTCCGACGGATCCTACCGGTCATGGACGGCTCCGATCAGTTCCCGGATATCCTCCACCTGATAGCGCTCCATGTAGGCGCGGATTCCGTCAACGATCTCCTCCGTCGCATGCGGATGATAGAAGTTCGCCGTACCGACCGAGACTGCGGTCGCACCGGCAAGAATCATCTCGATGGCATCCTCCGCCGTCTGGATTCCGCCCATTCCGATAATCGGAATCTTTACCGCCTGCGCACTCTGGTAGGCCATGCGCACCGCGACCGGATGCACTGCCGGACCAGACATACCGCCCGTGCGGTTTGCCAGCGCAAAGCATCTTCTGTGAATATCAATCTTCATTCCTGTGATCGTATTGATCATGGAAAGCGCATCCGCACCACCCGCTTCCGCTGCACGCGCCATCTCCGTGATGTCGGTGACATTCGGGGAAAGCTTCATGATGACCGGCTGCTTTGCATGGCGTTTCATCTCTTTGTGACTTCTTCGACCATCTTCGGATTCTGTCCGAACGCAATACCGCCCTCCTTTACATTCGGGCAGGAAATATTGATCTCAAGCAGATCTACCGGCTGGTCGGAGAGGCGTTCCACCACATCAATGTATTCCTCCGTCGTATGTCCGCAGACATTGACGATGATCTTCGTGTCATATTTTTTGAGGAACGGAATGTCTCTGTCAATGAACAGATCAATGCCCGGATTCTGTAAACCGATCGCATTGAGCATGCCGCCGTAGACCTCCGCCACACGCGGCGTCGGATTTCCTTCCCACGGCACATTGGCCACGCCCTTGGTCACCACGGCTCCCAGCTGATTCAAATCGACAAACTCCGAATACTCCTCCCCGGAACCGAACGTGCCGGATGCCGTCATAACCGGATTCTTCAGTGCGACACCGCACAGATCAATGCCAAGATTCATCAGAAATCCACCTCCTCTGCCCGAAATACCGGTCCTTCCTTACAGACTCTCTTGTTCTTCACATTGGAATGCGCATCCTTCTCTGTGGACTTGCAGACGCAGGCAAGGCAGGCGCCGATGCCGCACGCCATGCGCTCCTCCATGGAGATCCAACATTCGATGCCTTCCTTTGCGGCATACTCCTTTAAAGCGCGGAGCATCGGAAGCGGTCCGCAGGCGTAGATCACATCCGCGGTCAGCCCGTTCTCGCGGATGGCGTCGAGCACATTGCCCTCCGTTCCCACACTGCCGTCCTCCGTTGCGATATAGACCTCTCCCTGTTTGCGGAACTCATCCAGCAGAAACAGCTCATCCCGGTATCCAAGCACAATCTGTTTCTCGCAGTTTAACTCTTTTGCGAGCTCTAACATCGGCGGAATCCCAATGCCGCCGCCGATTAAAAACGCCTTTTTCTCCTGCTTCGGAAAGCCGTTGCCGAGTGGTCCTATCACCTTAAGCTGCATACCGGTGTGCATGGAAGAAAACTCTTCGGTTCCCTTTCCCGCCACGCGGTATACCAGACGGAGCGCGCCGTCCTTTCTGTCGATCTCACAGATACTGATCGGTCTCGGGAGCAGCCTGCTGCCTTCCTTACAGTAGACCGATACAAACTGCCCTGCCTTTGCATGCGCCGCGATCTGCTCGGTGTGCAGCCACATGCTGTAAATATCGTCCGCAGTCTCTTCCTGTTTGATTATGATTGCCGTCTCTTCAAATTTCTGTTGTGTTGTATGCATGATCTTTTATTTTTCCTTATCTTCATATACCACTTGTCCGTTCACAAGTGTCATTCGCACTTTACCGGTGACTTTTCTGCCGTCAAACGGGGTATTCCTGCCCTTGCTGAAAAACGTGTTCTTGTCAATCACGTACGTCTCGTCCGGGTCAAAAATAACGATGTCTGCGACCTTTCCAGGCTCAATATCTCCCTTGTCGATTCCGATAATCTTCGCCGGATTGTAACTCATCTTCTCCGCCATCTGCATCGGCGTCAGATACCCGCCGAGTACAAGCTCCGTGTACGTTAAGCATGCGGCGGTCTCAAGACCCACAATACCGAACGGTGCGGATTTCATGGAGGTATTCTTGTCCTCAAACGTGTGCGGCGCATGGTCGGTTGCGATCACATCCATCACGTCATCCCGCAGTCCCTCTTTTTAACGCCTGTACATCCTCCTTCGTGCGCAGCGGCGGATTCATCTTGTAATTCGTGTCCGCATCCGCCTCGATCGCCACTTTTTCTCCGTATCCACGGTCGGCTCGATCTTCCTGATGTCATCGGAAGTCAGTGTAAAATGCTGCGGGCACACCTCTGCCGTCACATGGATTCCCTCCATCTTAGCATGCTTGACCATGCTGACAGAATCCTTCAGTGGAGCAGTGGCACAAGTGCAGTCTCGCCCCGGTATCCCGGCTTAACATGATGTCCCTGGCAATGATGATGTCCTCCACGGAATTCGTGATGCCGCCAAGTCCAAGTTCTCTGGCATTGACATCCGCATTCATGACACCGCCGTTGACAAGATTGATGTCCTCGCAGTGAGCGAGCACCGCAATGTTGTACTTCGCAGCAAGTTCCATCGCCTCTCTGTAAAGCTGTGCATTCATGACGGATTTGCCGTCCTCACTGATGGCAGGAATTCCGGCTTTCACCATGCCCTCGATGTTGGAAAGCTCCTTTCCCTGCTGTCCCTTCGTCACCGCACCGACCTGCAGCACGTTGGCAGCGCCGACGGTCTTTGCTTTGTTGTGCACATAGTTCACAACATCCGGATTATCCACGACCGGCTTGGTGTTCGGCATGGCAAGAATCGTCGTAAATCCGCCGTGCACTGCTGCCCTTGCGCCTGTCTCGATCGTCTCCTGTTCAAATCCCGGATCTCTTAAATGCACATGCATGTCGATAAACCCCGGCATGACAAAGCAGCCCTTCGCATCGATCACGCGGTCGCATTTTTCCTTGATACTCTTCCCGGTTCTGGTCACAACCCCGTTCTCCACCAGCACATCCAGTGTCTCATCCGTTCCGGTGGCAGGATTGATTACGCGTCCATTTTTGATCAATATGGTCATCTTTTTTTCCTCCATTGTATGAGTTCATCTTATCATATCCGCCTACAGTTTTCCATACAATTCCAGCGGCACATACGCCTTCACATAGATCCCCTCCGGGCGGTAATCCTCCGCTAAAAGCTCTCCCTGCTTTCTGATCTGCTGCAGGATTCCGGCATCCGCATAGGCGATGGTTCGCTCAATCAGAACTTTGTTCTCGCGCAGAAGTTCCGCAAGCAGTTCTTTTTAACTCATCTAACCCGGTTCCCTCTCTTGCCGAGACTGCCAGGGTATGATCTGCCCTTAAATCGCGCAGCGGCTCCCGCTCCGTCACCGCATCCTGCTTGTTAAAGAGCGTGATGACCGTCTTTTCCCGGATGTCCAGCTGATAGAGCGTGTCATAGACAATGTGCATCTGCTTCTCGTGCTGCGGGTTGGAAGCATCCACCACATGCAGAATGTAGTCCGCGTATTTTGCCTCCTCGAGCGTACTCTTAAACGCCTCGATCAGATGGTGCGGCAGCTTCCTTATAAAACCGACCGTATCGGTCAGAAGAATCTCCTGTCTGCCCGGAAGTTCTAAGACGCGCGTTGTCGGGTCAAGTGTGGCAAACAGCTTGTCCTCCTCTAACACCCCGGCGTCGGTAAGCCGGTTCAACAGTGTGGACTTTCCGGCATTCGTGTAGCCGACGATCGCCGCCACAGGCATCCCGTTTCTCGTGCGCTTCGCGCGTGTGATCTCGCGGTGCTGGCGCACCTCCTTTAATTCCCGGTTCAGCTGTGCGATGCGGTCTTTGATGAGACGTCTGTCCATCTCCAGCTTTTTCTCACCCGGCCCTCTCGTTCCGATTCCGCCGCCGAGTCTGGACATGGAACGCCCGAGGCCGGTCAGACGGCTGAGGCGGTATTTTAACTGCGCCAGTTCCACCTGTATTTTTCCCTCGCTCGTCGTGGCGCGTGCCGCAAAGATATCCAGGATAATCAGCGTGCGGTCCATCACCTTGGTGTCTAACATCTGCTCTAAGTTCTTAAGCTGTGCCGGTGAAAGTTCATCGTCACAGACGATGCCGGTCGCGCCCCGCTCTGCGATCATCGCCGCGATCTCCGCCACTTTTCCGGTGCCCACATAGGTGCCCGGGTGCATCAGTTCCCTCTTCTGGATCAGTGTGCCGACCACGACAGCTCCCGCTGTCCTGACAAGCTCCGCCAGCTCTGCCACAGAGTCCTCGGCATCATCCCCATCCTGCTCGCTCACGCCGACCAGAATCACCTTTTCGATCTGATCTTCCAATTCAATAATTTCTGCCATGCTGCTCCTTTTCTACTGTCCGCTGTCTCCGCTTCCGTCTGTTCCGGCATCGGCTCCGCTGTCGGTTCCATCTGCACCGTCTGTTCCGTCCGTTCCGCTGTCTGCTTCTGCTGTTCCGATATCCTCCGTCACGACTACCTCGCCCTGCACTTCTGTGCCCGCCGGCGTATCCACCCGGCTTTTTTTAAGAATGTGTATTCGCGCAGTGCCTCCGCATCATCAGGGTACGCGGCTGTATAAGCGGTCATCACCTCATAAGCTCCCGCAAAATCTCCGGTATACTCCATGCAGATAATCTGATTCTGCAGCAGCGCGCGCCTGTTCGGAACACTCTCCATCGAAAGCCCCTGCTCGATGTAGGAAAGCGCACCGCTATAATTCAGCTTGCCCATCTCAATCTGTGCCAATGCATTCATCGCTTCCGAATCCGCGACACCCGCATCCACATAAGCCTGATAATACGTCTGCGCGTTCGCCGTGTCCTGCTGTGCCTCATATACCTGCGCAAGCGTCAGGTTCGCCGCTGCACTGCCTGCATCGATCGCGGACGTCAATTCTTTGATTGCGTTGTCATACTGCCCCAGCAGGTAGTAAATCTCCCCTCTGTATGCAAGACTTTCCGCATCATTTCCCTTGATGGAAAACGCGTCGTTTAAGTACGCCGTGCCGTCCTCCGCCAGATCATAGGCGGCAAGATTCTTGTAAATATTGATATAAAGTTCATAATCCGAATGGTTATACTTGACCGCGTCCGCAAAATCCTGCTTCGCCCCGTCCGTATCCCCGGTGCCAAGCTTTAAACATCCGCGCAGATAGTAAGCATTGGCGTTCTTCCCGTCATAATCAATCATGGCGTTGTACGTCTCAAGTGCTCCCTCAGTGTCCTGTGCGGCATACTGGGCTGCCGCCTTGTAATAGCAGATGTCGATCTCCAGATCGGTAATTTTTCCGGTGCAGCACGCAAGCGCTCCGTCAAATGCCGCCAGTGCCCCCTCATAATCCCCGCTCTGCATGCTCTCTATGCCAATCTTGCGGTAGGAAAGCTCATCCTCCGTGCGCTCATTCGCACATCCGGCAAGAAGCGCGGCTGTCACAAGCAAAAACACCGCCGCTTTTCCCCTGTATGTTCTATGGTGATTGATTTCCATTCGTCTTCTCATCTTAATTCCTCTTTTTTACTATAATGAAGCCACCAAAAAGTATAAACGATATTTTCCTTCCCCGCAAGGTGATTTCCCGCTGCAACAGGCGATATCTTCCATGTACATGACTTTTCTATCTCATGCCGTCCCGAATCACGCGCGCCGTGTTCTGATAGGCAATCTGCTCCACGGCGTCTTCGGAGAGTCCTCTCTTTCGCAGCGCATCGAAAAGCAGCGGCAGCTTCGTGCAGTCACTGATCTCAAATTCGCCTGAGATTCCGTCAAAGTCCGTGCCGAGTCCCCACATTCGATACCGCCCCTGTCAATCAGATGCATTGCGTGGTCACAGATGCGCTCGATACGGCTGACCTTATCCGTCTCGTCCTCATTCAGAAAGGTCGGTTCCAGATTCAGTCCCGCCACTCCGCCACACTCTGCCAGTTCGCGGATCATTGCGTCAGTAAGATTGCGCGTTGCCGGCGCCAGTGCCCGGCAGTTGGAATGTGATGCCACGAATGGCACGCCGCTTCGCCGAGACGCTTCTGCGACATCCCGGAAACCTCCGTCGGATAAATGGGAGACGTCGACTAAGATTCCCAGTTCCTGCATATAGCGCACTGCCTCTTTTCCAAATCCGGTCAGCCCACGGCTCATCTCCTCCGGCTTTTGGGAATGGCAGTGTCCCAGACAGTTGTCGTCATTCCAGGTCAGTGTCACAAGTCTTACGCCGAGATCGTAAATTTCCCGGATTTTGTCCATTTTCCCATCAATCAGAGAACCGTTCTCAATCGTGAGAAACGCCGATATTTTCCCTTCATTCTGATTCTGCTTTAATTCCTCTGCATTGTGCGCTGCAGCAAAGCGGTCACCGTACTGCTCCATGGTATGGCAGAAAATGTCATACATTTTCCTCATGAGTACTTCCGCCGACGGCATCTCTTCTAAGCCGAACCAGTCCGGATCATTTCTCTGCGGCAGAAACATCGCAAAAAACTGCGCTCCTGCCTCTGCCTGCTGCAGGCGCAGTCCATCCACCATCGTGCGGTCAAGTTCCAGAAACGTCTCTGTTTTCTGCGCTAACGCGCTTCCCAATGTATCACAATGCATGTCAATATAACGCATCATTTTCTCCATTTCCGGGCAGAGTTCCTTCTTATTTTCCAGACTGCTGCCCTGTCTTTTTTCTTATTATAAAGAACCCGCGGACTTTATACAATATGCCGGCCGCCGGATTTTGTACAGCATTTTCTCTGTTTCCACTGTTTTCATGCAAAAAGGAGCGCCTTGCGGCACTCCTCTCTGTGAAAGAAATATATAAATTTTGAAGCAAGCTTTTTCTTCCGGACGGTTTTCCCCGGTTTTACAGATGCCAGATGTCCTCATTGTACTGTGCGATCGTACGGTCAGAGGAGAAGAATCCGGCTTTGCTGATGTTGATGAGCATTTTCTTCGCCCACGCCATGCGGTCTTCATAATCCGCATAGATGCGCTCCTTGGTTGCCACATAGTCCTCAAAATCCGGAAGCGTCATGAACCAGTCTTTGTTCAGAAGTTCGTTGTAAAGACGCTCTAAGTTCTCTCTGCATCCGACTGCCATCATCTCGTCGCTGACGATAAAGTCCACTGCACGCTTAATGTTCGCATCATTCTCATAGTAGCTTCTGGACACATAATCCGCCTTCTCGTAGTGCTTGATGACTTCCTCGGAGGACTCACCGAAGATGTAAATGTTGTCGTCACCGACAAACTGATGCATCTCCACATTTGCGCCGTCCATGGTTCCGATCGCTACCGCACCGTTTAACATGAACTTCATGTTGGATGTTCCGGACGCCTCCTTGGAAGCAAGGGAAATCTGCTCATGGATATCTGCCGCCGGGATCAGCTTTTCAGCCAGCGTGACATTGTAATTTTCTACCATCACAACCTTTAAGTACGGAGATACCTCAGGGTCTTTTGCAATCAGTTCGGACAGGCAGAGGATCAGATGAATGATATCCTTTGCAATAACATAAGCCGGAGCTGCCTTGGCACCGAAAATCACAGTGATCGGACGGGTCGGCTTCTTTCCTGCCTTGATCTCAAAATATTTGTGGATGACATACAGCGCATTCATCTGCTGTCTCTTGTACTCGTGCAGACGCTTGATCTGGATATCGTAAATGGAATTGTCATCCAGCACGATTCCCTGTGTTTTTGCAAGGTAATCTTTCAGCTCGGTCTTTCTGCTGCTCTTGACATCGAGCAGACGCTGCAGCACGGAAGCGTCATCGACAAGCGCACCGAGCTTCTCCAGTTCCATCGCATCCTTCTTAAAGCCCGGTCCGATCAGGGATTCGATCAGATCTGCCAGCTCGTGGTTGCAGTGCAGCAGCCAGCGGCGGAAGGTAATGCCGTTTGTCTTATTGTTGAACTTCTCCGGATAGATCTTGTAGAAGTTGTTGAGCTCCGTATTTTTCAAAATCTCCGTGTGCAGGTAGGCAACACCGTTGACACTGTAGCCATAATGAATATCCATATGTGCCATATGCACGCGTTTCTCGTCATCAATGATCGCAACCGACTTGTCATCGTATTTACGCACCACGCGGCTGTTCAGTTCGTAGATGATCGGAAGAAGCTGCGGAACTGCCTTTTCCAAAAAATGAATCGGCCATTTTTCCAGTGCCTCCGCAAGAATCGTGTGGTTAGTGTATGCGCAGGTCTTCGATACGATCTCAATCGCCTCATCCATCAGAATTCCACGCTGCATCAGAAGACGGATCAGCTCCGGAATCACCATGCTCGGGTGTGTATCATTGATCTGGATTGCCGCGTACTCATTCAACTTGTGCAGATCACCGCCTCTTGCCAGCGTCTCGTCGATGATGAGCTGTGCCGCATTGCTGACCATAAAATACTGCTGGTATACACGCAGGATGCGTCCCTTGTCATCCGAATCGTCCGGGTATAAGAACAGCGTCAGGTTCTTTGCAATATCCTCTTTGTCAAAATTGATGCCGTCCCCCACAAGGCTCTCGTCCACGGTCTCCACATCAAACAAATGAAGCTTTGTGGTGCGGTTCTCGTAACCAATCACATCGATATCATACAGTCTGGACTGTAAGGTAAAACCGCCGAACTGTACCGGGTAGGTCACATTCGTTTTTGTCAGCCAGCTCTCCTTCTCGATCCACGGGTTCGGCTCCTCGTGCTGTAAATTGTGCTCAAATACCTGCTTGAACAGACCGTAGTGATAATTGAGACCCACGCCGTCGCCGTTTAATCCGAGCGTTGCAATGGAATCCAGGTAGCATGCTGCCAGACGACCCAGACCGCCGTTTCCGAGAGACGGCTCCGGCTCAACCTCCTCGATCTCTGCCAGGTTCTTGCCGTTCTCCGCCAGAACCTGCTTTACTTCCTCATAAATACCGAGGTTGATCAGGTTGTTGGATAACAGCTTACCGATCAAAAACTCGGCGGAGATATAATAAAGCTTGCGCTTTCCCTCGTTGCTCTCCTTTTCCTTCGCCATGCTCTTTGTCATCTCAAGCAGCGCGTAATAAATCTCTTCGTTGGAGCACTGTGCAATGCCCTTACCGTATCTGTTGTTTACGATTTCCTGTACGTTCATGTGAATCCTCCTTGTTTTGCGAAGCAAAATCCGAGTCCTTTGACGAGGAGAGGATTTTACTCCTTGTTTTGCATCCCCAATTACTTTTTGTATTTCCCTGCTGTATGAGAACATTATATGCAGAAGTCCACTTTTTTTTCTTGTCATATTATCCCCAAAAGTGGTACAATCCTATCATGAACATTTTAGAGTATGAAAACTATCAGGAAAAAAATTCCACATGGCAACCCGCTGTTTCCTTATATCACCTACCCTTGCTCGATTCCGCTTGACTTTTCGCGCGTGCCTCTGCACTGGCACGATGAGATGGAAATCATCTATATCAAAAAAGGAACCGGAGCAATCACGGTCGATTTCAAATCCTACGTGGTAACCGGGGGAACCATCGCGCTGATTCTGCCGGGCAGGCTACACAGCATTGAACAGTACATGCAGGAAAGCATGGAATACGAAAATATCATTTTCCATCCGGGCATCCTCATTTCCAAAAAAACGGACACCAGCAATACCGAATTTCTTGCGCCGCTGTTGTCGGGCGTCCTGTCCGTTCCGCTCTTATATCAGCCGGGATCTCCCTGCTATGCGGAGATTGCCGCCTGCATTGACGCCAACGATGAAATCAGCCGGACGAACCCGCCCGGCTATCAGTTCTTTATCAAGAGTCAGCTCTTTATGCTTTTTTACATTTTATTCAGCAAATGCCTCTTAAAAGAGCCGGCGAAACGCGATCACAAGTCGCTGGAGAAGATGAAGCTGATCTTAAAGTATCTGGAGAACCATTATATGGAGCGCATTACGATTGCAGATGTCTCGGCGGAGGTCGGGCTGAGCCAGTCGCATTTCATGAAGTATTTCAAGAATACGATGGGCACTTCCTTCATCGAATATCTCAATGAATACCGCCTGACCATGGCTTCCCGCCTGTTGATCTCCTCCGAATCCTCGATTCTTGCCATCGCAGAGGAAGTCGGCTACGAGAATCTGTCGTACTTTAACCGCACTTTCAAAAAAAGATTCGGCATGACGCCCCGGGATTACCGAAAACAATCCACGAAGCAGTTGTAAAACGGGTCCCACAGAGGATTTTCCTTGTTTTAGACCCGTTTTTCTTCATTTTTCCAGTCAAAATGGTGCTTTTTCTATGTAAAACGGGTCCAGAGCAGATTTTTTCCTCTGCCAGACCCGTTTTTTGCAAAAATCCGGGTCTCACAGTCATTTTTTCCTCCTGTGGACCCGGATACCTTCTTTTTCACACGTCTGAACATACCATCTGGACAGTTTTTCTTTTTCTCGTGCTTTCTCTTTCTTTTTTTTTTCTTACGATTCTATATCAAAGTCAATGCTTCCCATACCGCAGTCCAGATCAATCGTTCCCACAGCCCCGGCATTCGTGACTTTGTAGCTTCCGCTGAGATCGGAATAGCTTTCTCCGTTTACCGTGAGATCCCCCATGCCGCAGGACATCTTATAATTATAGTCCTCTTCGCTGCCGCGCAGGGTGATGCTGCCATCCCCATGCCGCAATGCGCTTTCACATTCTCTGCCACAATGCCGTCCAGCGCAAATGATCCCATACCGCAATCCAGCTTAATATCTTTATAGGTGCCTCCTTCCAGATCAATATCACCGGCTCCAAGCTTGATGTCCAGGGTTCCTGTCACAGCAAAATCTGCTCCCGTCAGTTCCCCTGCTCCCACATTCAGCTCCATCGTTCTGCAGTTCACACTGCCCGATGCAAAATCTGCATCTGCCGCCCGATGTCAAAGTCCATGGTATCAAAGGTCATTTTCTCCGGAATCTCAATCACAATCTGCGCATCATAATTGTCCGGAAACTGCTTATGAATCTCATACTGAATCTGAAGCGTATCTTTATTCATATCCCCTTTATAATATTTTTTCTTTGCAGCCGTAGGTTCTCACCACAAGGTTTTTATCATCCGTCCCCTGCTTGACATAGATTTCCGCAGCATCAATATCAATATCCAGATTTTTATGCCGGCTGCCTCATAGGTATAAACTTTTGCATCGTCGTCTGCTCCCCAGTCATCCTCTGTGTCTTCTTCATCCGAAGAATAGTAAAGTTCATATGGCCGGATATGCCAGTTGCCCGCATCCAGTTCTCCTCTTTCCGCCATGCGTCTGATTGCCCCAAAGCCTCCGCCAAGCAGAGCGGAGATGCCGCCGAGCAATAATCCCATTCCCCGAGAACTGCCACAATGATCAGGCAGATTTTTGAAAATTTTTTCATGCTGCCGCACGCTCCTTTCTCTTATTAAATGGCTTTTTGCAAAGCTTCCAGATTCCTTTCAATGCCCAGGGAAGAAATCCTCCGAAAATCCAGACCACAAGAACCACCGCAAGGACACCGAACGCAAGGACGATGAGACCTCCTCCCATAAGCCCGATTCCGATTGCAGGATTTCCTGCAAATGCGGTTCCGATTCCTGCACCAAAGAGCACCACACCGCAGATTAACAGTGCGCCCATGACTGCCACAACCGCTATTGCAATTCCAAACAGCGCCGCCACAATGCCGAGCAATGCTGACAGTATGACCAGAATCATCACCAGCCATACCGGCGAAGTGATGACCAGAAGAACGATCGCCCATCCCGGCATTCCATCCTTCTCCTGCGTAGAATACGCTGCATTCTGCGCTGCTCCCTGTGGTACTCCCTTCGATGCGTTCTGCGCTGCTCCCTGCACTGCCGGATTCCACTCTGCTCCTGTTGCTGCTCCCTCCAGTGCGCTCTGCACTGCCGGATTCCACTCTGCTCCTGCCGCTGCTCCCTGCGCGCCGGAAGAACACGCTTCCCCGGGCTGCACACCCAGATCTTTGATAATGCTGTCCGCCACTTTCTGCGGCGATTCCAGTTCTTCTAATATCTTTGCCTCATTTGCCTCCCCGGCGTCCTCGAAATAACTGCGGTAGAATGCAAGCGCCTCCGTTCTTTCCTCCTGTGAAATCCCGGACAGCAGCGCTTCCAGCTTCCTTAAAAATTCATCTTTGTTCATCTTCAAACTCCCTCCTCGGAAAATAACTCTGATATTTTCGAAGAATAGTCATCCCATTCTCTGCGATAATCGTCCAGCTTCTTTCTTCCCTCATCCGTAATCCTGTAGTAGCGCCTGTTGCGGCCTCCACATTCTCTGTCATACACCATAAGGCATCCATCTTTCTGAAGTCTACGCAATACCGGATAAAGTGTGGATTCCGAAACCTCAATCGCCACTCTCACATCCTGCGTGATCTTATATCCATATGTGCCTTCCTCCTCCTTGGAGACGACCGCCAGAACAATCGCATCCAGCAGGGCTGCACCTGTATTGAACACCATATTACCGGCTCCTTTCCTGTTCTGTCTGATATTATTTATATGTTTATAATATTATTTTGTTATCAATACTATATATCATATAATATAGTATTGTCAATATTATTATTCAAAAAAATGATACATTTATTTTCCAAAAAAAGAATCCTGTTTGCAGGATTCTCCTATGAATCAAAAAAATCGTACATGCATGTGTAACGCTTACACAACATGTACGATTTACATTTTTGATTCGCTTTATCTCCGGCTTCTGTCTGCCCTACGCTTCCCAGTCTGCGCGTTTGATAATCCCCACGCCGATCGGATACGGTCCGGTATGAACGCCGATCGTTGCGCCGATCTGGTAAATCTCAATCTCATCGATCCCCAGGCGCTCCCTCACAAGATCTTTTAACATCTCACGAAAATGACAGGCTTCCTCATAATCATAGCCATAGCCGATGGCAAAACTGTATTCGCCCGGCTTTGCGGTGCGTTCGTCCAGATAAGCCTTGAGCATCTCAATTACTTTCTGCATGGATTTTTCCCGGCTCCGCGCAATGCCGGAGGCAAAAATCTCGCCCTCCTTCAGTGTGATGAGCGGCTTAATTTTCAACGCGCTTCCCGCAATTCCCATCACTTTTCCGATTCTTCCGCCATGCTTTAAGTAATCAATGTTGCCGATCGTAAAGAAGATTCTGCCGCTCTCCCTTATGGCAAGGAGCCTCTCCACCATGCGGTCATACTCCCAGCCGAGGTCGCGCAGCCGGCATGCTTCAAGTACATACAAGCCCTGCAGCACCGTGTTGATCTCTGCGTCAATGACTGTGATGCGCGCCTTTGGATATTCCTCTAAAATCATATTTCTGGCAGTCGTCGCTGACTGCATGGAGCCGCTGAACTTCGTCGTGATACAGATACAGATCATCGGAACATCCTGCTTTGCGAGCGGGAGAAAAACCTGATAATAATCATCCACCGACGGCATCGACGTCTTCGGAAATACATCCGGATGATCCACCATTCTCTGATAGAACTCGCGGATATCCAGTTCCACCCCCTCTTTCAGATAAGTTTCTCCATCAAAAGATACATAGAAAGGCACCACCAGAATATCGCGCTCTCTTTGTGAGCTCTCTTGAAAGGTCTAATGACCCGTCGCTGATAATTTGAATCTTTTCCTGCATAAATCTCCTTCATAATCTGTTCATCAGAATAAATAAACACCGCGCTCCGTGACACGGATCTCCGGGATTACCGTAAGCGCCATAAAAGAAAGGGTAACAAACGGATCTACATTCTCTGAGATACCAAGTTCTCTCGTCTCCTTCTGCATGGCAGAGAGCTTTTCCGTGACTTCCTCATACCGTCTGTCGCTCATAAGACCCGCGATCGGCAGCGGCAGTACATCGATTACCTTTCCGCCGGACACGATCGCATAGCCGCCCTGCTGCTCCTCCACAGTCCGGATGGCAAGCAGAATGTCATCGTCATTGTCTCCCGCCACAATCAGATTGTGGGAATCGTGCGCAACGGACGTCGCTACGGCACCGCCTTTTACGCCAAAGCCCTTGAGCGGTGCCACACCGATCTCTCCGGTCTTGCCGTGGCGTTCCACCACACAGATCTTATTGTATACTTCATTCGGGACAAAATATCCGTTTTCTGTCGGCACTTCTTCCACCAGATGCGTCGTCACGATCTGATGCGCATTCATCTGTATCACATCGGTCTTTCCGTTGCATGCAAGCTGAATCCGCTCTCTGGAAAGCTCCCCGACATGAACCGTGTGAAGCAGTTCCTCCGGCACTGGAACCCAGTAATCCTTCTTATAGTCTTCCTCTCCCAGGATCCTGCCGTCCTTCATCACATCGGTCGGACGCACCTCCTCCAGATTATCGAGGAACACAATGTCGGCGTGATATCCAGCTCCGATGGCACCGTATCCCTTGAGCCCGTAAAACATTGCCGGCTGGTAGCTTCCCATCTTGTATGCCTTTGCCACCGGAACCCCAAGTGCAATCGCCTTGCGGATACAGGTGCTGATATGTCCTTCCTTGCGGATTTCCTCGATATGCTTATCGTCGGTGCAGAATGCGCACTGGTCGAGCGCCACATTGGCATCTAAAAGCGTGCGGATTAACGTTTCAAGATTCTTGGCACCGCTTCCCTCACGGATATAGATGTGAAAACCGGCGCGCAGCTTGTCGAGCACTTCCTCGGAGTTCGCACACTCATGATCATTCTCCACGCCAGCCAGACGGTACGCCTGTACCGCCTTTCCTGTAATGCCCGGCGCATGTCCGTCGATGTGCTTCTTTGCAAAAAGTTCCAGCTTATCCGACATCCGGCGCTCGCCCTGGTAACACTCCACAAAACGCATGGTCTCCCCGAGTCCCAGCACTCTCGCATCATCCACATACTTCATCATATCGGACGCCAGAAACTCCCCGCATCCGTTTGTCTCCACATCGGTTGCCGGAACAGAGGACGGAATCATGAAGAAAATATGTACCAGCGCCTTGCCCGCACATTTCAGAAAATAATCCATTCCCTTCACACCGCACACATTGACAATCTCGTGCGGATCCGCAACAATGGTCGTCGTTCCCGCCTGCACCAGCACCTTGGACAATTCGCCCGGAGATACCATACTGGATTCAATATGCATATGGGCATCCAGAAATCCCGGTACCAGATATTTTCCGGTACAGTCGATCTCCCGCTCACCCTCGTAGGAACCGACTCCCACGATCGTATCGCCGCAGATTGCCACATCCGCTTCCAGAATCTCCTCCGTGAATACGTTCAATACTTTGCCGTGCTTTAATACAATGTCTGCTTTCCGGATTCCGTTCGCGCAATCCAGCCGTCTCTTTCTGTCTACCATAGATTCCTTCCTCTCCTCCGTTTACGAAAACAATCCCTTAAAGAAGTCCGCGATCGAGCTGAATACATTTGAGAAAAAATGTGCCTACGCTCGAGAGCACGCTGCTGTCTCCTCCGCCATCCTTAAAGGAATGGTACAGTGACTCCGCATAATCCACAAGGCTGTCAAGATTGATTCCCAGAGATGTAATCTTTAAGAGCAGATCCACGATCTGCTGACGCTCGGAATCTGACAGTGTGACATTATATTTGCTGCAGGCATCATCAATTGCCTGATTGATGCTCGCCTCATCTTTCAGATCATTCTGTGCAATGACCGACTTGATGTAAGCGATAAACTCTTCCACTTCCTCATCGGAAAGTCCGGCAATCGACTGTTCTAACTGCCCGGTAACCACGAGCTCATTTAAGGATGCGTCGATGATATCCGCATTGATCGTCTCACCTGTCATCTCCTGGTATGCCTTGAATACGCCGACAAGCGCCGCCGTACCGGAGATCTCCTGCGGTCCTGCAACGATGATATCCGCATCGGTAATACCCGCGTTGTCAACGCATTTTTGTACATGCCGACTGTACAGTAATTGATATTCCTGGTTGAAATATTTAATCCGTTTCCCTTATCGCGTTTTACGATCACAACGGAAGACCATGACTTGCTTCCGATCTGTGAGGAACTGATATAGGAATCCAGATACTGATGCTCCTCTGCATTCGTTGTATAGACCACATCATAATTGCCAAGGTTCGCCGGATCAATCCCCATCAGGGAAAGCACCGTATTCTTCTGGGCATCCGTCAGATCCGCTCCCAGCGCAAGATATGGCTTATCATCCGCCTGGATTGTCACGTTATCACTGTTTGCTCCCGTGGCAGCGTCCTCCGCTGCCGAAGCCTGTGACTGATCCTGCGCCTCTGCCGAAGTCTGATCCTGTCCTGCCTGATTCTGTGTCTCTGCTGAAGTCTGATCCTGACTTGTCTGGTCTACGACAACCTCTCCCTCTACATTCGCTGATGTATCCGCCGCGGACGCCGTGACAGGCGCCGATGCAAGCATCACCGCAGCCAGAAATAAACTGGTAACTCTCATTCCATTCTTTTTCATGTGAAATCCTCCTTCCAAAACAAGTCTCTATTTTACTACGAACTTTCCCTAAAAACAACCGGCGTTTTCCCTCCAGTAGTTTTATTTATATAAATTTAAGAAACCTGTCCGTTAAGATTACAGTTCCACATGCACGTTCAGCCACGATGCAATATCCGCCATAACCTGATCGCGGTCTGTCTCGTTTAAAATCTCATGACGGTCATTCTCGTACAGGCGGTAGGTAATATCCGAAAGCCCCGCATCTTTGTACATACCGTACACCTTCTTAACGCCCTCGCCCAGATCTCCGACCGGATCGTCCGCACCGGATACAAAAAACAGCGGCAGATTTTTCGGAACCTTTTTATATTCTCCATCTGATCGTCAAACAATACCGCCTCCATCAGACCCTTGTAACCATTTACGGTAAACAGGAATGTACAGCGCGGATCGGCATAGTACGTCTTGACATTCTCCACATTCTTGGACAGCCAGCTGTTGGCATAATCCTTTCCATATAAATCATAACGCTTGTAAGGCTTGCTGTAGGAAAGACTCTGCATCAGGCGGCTTCTGTAATGCCATCCGCGGAATAGTGCGATCGTACGGCATAAAAACAGTCCAAACTTCATCGTGCTATCCGGCATTGCCCCGGTTCCCATGATGACGGCGCCAGCCACTCCCTCCGGGTGAATACACAGGTATTTGCGCAGCATGTAAGATCCCATGCTGTGTCCCATCATAAAATACGGCACGCCGGGGTTCTCTGTCTGGATCGTCGTGCGCAGCGTGTGCATATCCTCGACGAGCGTGTCACTCGGATCCGGCTCTGCAAAATATCCCAATTCCTCCTCGGATGCAACCGACGCACCATGTCCCAGATGATCATGTCCGACCACAAGGACCCCTGGTCATTTAAAAATTCCGCGAACGGCTTATAGCGTTCAATATACTCCACCATGCCGTGCGTGATCTGCAAGACCGCCCGGTACTCTCCGCTCTCCGGCATCCACTTTACCGCATGAATCTTCGTCTTTCCGTCCTTTGATAAAAAACTGAACTGTTTTTCTTTTGTCATAGCATTGTTCCCTCACTTTTTATTATTTATACTCTCTGATTCCTACTCTCTGCTCTGTATCCTTTGCAGCAAAACCGGCATCATCCGGCTTCCCCTGCCGACTGCAGGATGCTCTTGCAGACATTCTCCAGTTCATCCGCGCTGCTCTTCTGCTCTGCCAGTTCCTCCTGCATGCCGGATACATATTTCAGGAATGCCTCCCTGGCGCGCACATTTTCGTCCGCCGACTGCTGCAGCACATCTGCTCTCGCGACCGCCGTATCCTGGATCAGCCCCTCAGCCCGATCTGTCCGGTCTCATAAGCCGCCATATTCTGCGCACAGTCGCGGTAAAGCTTTCCCATGGAAATATTATTCTCCTTGAGCAGCTCGTTTAAGTGGTGTACCTGCTCCTCCAGAGACGCGATCCGTTCTTCCGCCTCCCAAGCTGGTCTTTTAACGCCAGCGCCTCCTGCTCATAATCGTCCGCATATGCACGCACCTGCTCTGCCGCCGTCACAAACCGGGTTCCGCTCTCCCCCATTCTTCCTGCTTCGATCGCAGAATTGAGCGCCAGCACCCCCATCGTTTTCGACAGTTCCTCCATGCGCTCTGCCCTCTCACCAAGTGCCTGGCGCATCTCGCGAAGCGCCTGCGGAGCCTCCGAGATATGCTTCATCGGCGTCGTAAAGTGCTTGTTGTTCTCCACGATCTCGACGACCTTTTCATTCTGCCCCTTCACCTGCTCCATAAAAACGCTGTGGTTGGCGTCGAACGTCGCGATTCCGTTATTCATTGTGATCAACGTATTGTGAAGTTCTCCCGCCGCCTGCGCGCCGTTCTCCGACAACTCCCCGTTCTGCTGCATCTGCTGTTCGATCTCTTCGATCTCTTTTTCCATCTGTGCACGCGAGGCTGTCATGCGTGCAAACTGTTCCTCCGCGGTATCCTTCTGTCCTGCGATCTTATGGAGCAGCTCCCTCTCGCGCTTCTCCGTCTCCCTTAATGCCGCAAGTTCCTCTTCTAATAAAGCCTTTTCTCTCTTTCCACTAAACATAGCTACTCCTTCTGTCCACCCGCCACGTTCTATTTATAGTTGCGAATGATGAGCTGGACACTCTCCATTCCCTGATATACATTGATTTCCGGATAGTAAATCACCGACATCCGGATGGCATTCGCCCTTCCGCGAAGCGCAGCGTCCACCTCCGTCTGCCCGTATTTTTCGCTGTAATACTGCTTCCATGCCTCCACATCCCCAAAATAGACCGCAGAGACATGTTCTCCCGCCGCCGTCATAAGGGACAGCTTCAACACATTCTGGTTCCTGCCCACCACAGACGCCCGCAGAAGCGCAAGCTCCCTGTCCGCGAACTGTGGCTTACTGTTGCCATTTCCAAACGGCTCTAAGCGCGCCAGCTCCCGGATCAGCCCGATCGTCGGATACGCGGCAGGCATTGCCATATCTATCCTTATCTTAGGTATAAAATCTTCTTCTGTCAATTCACAGCAGGCATTTATTTTGCCGCGGAATACCGCCACATCTTCGCGCAGCGACAGCCCTGCCGCCATCGGATGTCCGCCGAATTTTGAAAAACATTCCCGGCACTTGCACATCTCGTCATACATCGAGTACGCTTCCGTGGATCTGCCGGACCCCTTCACCCCTTCCTCGCCGTCCGTCAGAACAAATACCGGCTTGTGGTAGGACTCCCGGATTCTCCCCGCAATGATCCCCGCCAGGCTTTCATGCACCCCAGGCAAATAGATCACCAGCACCTTCTCGCCCGCTGTTCCCTCGTCGACGATCTGTTTTGCCAGTTCCACGCCGTCTGCCGTCATGCTTTTGCGCTGTGCGTTCAGTTCCACGAGTTCTTTTGCAATTTTTCCTGCATCAATCTCGTTTTTTTTGCAAGAAAAGATTCAGCGCAATTTTGGCTGTCTCCAGCCGCCCGCTGGCGTTGACGCAGGGACCAAGCACAAATCCGATATGGTACGATGTGATCTGCTCCGGCGTCAGCTGATTCTGTAAAATCAAGGCGCGCATGCCAAGGTTCGCTGTCCGGTGCAGCCGCTTTAATCCCTCCCGCACCAGAATCCGGTTCTCATCCGTCAGTTCCATGACATCGCCCACTGTCGCAAACGCCACAAATTCCAGAAACGCGAATGCCTCCTCCGCGTCAATACAAAACTTCTCGTAAAGCAGCTGTATAATCTTCCACGCCACCGTCGCCCCGCAGAGCCCCTTTGTACGGATAGGAACACTCCTGCTGCTTCGGATTCACAATGGCATCCGCCGCGCTCCGTAGATACCGCCGCACTCCCTGCTCCTCCACATAGGGAATCTCATGGTGATCCGTCACCAGAACCGTCATCCCCAGCTCTTTCGCATGCGCAATCTCATTGATGGCTGCAATGCCGTTGTCGCAGGTGATGATCGTGTCCATCCCTCCTCATACGCCGCATCGATCAGATGCTCGTTGATGCCGTAGCCGTCACGCATGCGGTCGGGAATCGCGCAGGACACACTGCCGCCGCATCGTGTGATCCCCTGATACAGAATATAGGTAGACATCACGCCGTCGATGTCGTAATCTCCAATGATCCGGATCGGTCTTCCCTGCCTTATCTTTTCTGACAGGATACAAACCAGCTTCTCTGACTCATAAAGCAGATGCGGATCATACAGATCCCTGCATGTGCCGTTCAGATATTTATCAATCGCCGCATCACCGATCACCCCGCGGTTGCGGATCAGCCGCGCTGTCACGGGACTGATGCCAAACCGTTCTGCAATCGCCTGAAAATCGGCGCCTTTTTTTTATTTCATACCACTTTTCCATCTTCACTTATGCCTGTTCCATCGTATTCTGCCCGTCGCCTTCGTATTCCACGGAGAGAAGCGCCAGCCCCAACGCCGGTGCCGTGTAGCCCGCCGCCTGTCTGTCCCTCCTGGCAAGCACGTCCGTCATACTCCCCGGCTCTCTTCTGCCGTCTCCCACCTCAATCAGTGTCCCCGTCAGAATCCGCACCATATTCTGTAAAAAACCGTTCCCCGTGAAAAAAAAGATCTATCTCCGATTCGTGTTCCTCCACACGAATCTCATAAAGCATCCGCACTGTGGACTTTTTTCATTCTTGTATTGCCGCAGAACGACTTAAAATCATGCTCCCCCAGAAGAAGTCCCGCCGCCTCCCGCATCCTTTCCACATCAAGCGGAATCCTGTAATCATACACATACCTGCGCGCAAAGACGTCCGGAACCTCTCCCGTATGAATCCGGTAGCGGTAGGTTTTGCACACTGCCTGATAGCGGCTGTGAAACCGCTCGTCCACCTCTGTCAGGCTGCTTACGGCAATATCCTCCGGAAGGTAACGGTTCAATCCATCCAGCAGCTCCCGTATTGCGCGGCTGCTTAAGATGAAAATTGGCAACCTGCCCGATGGCATGTACTCCCGCATCGGTTCTCCCGGAACCTATGACATCCACCTGCTGTCCCGTCATCCGTGTCAGAACAGTCTCAAGCTTGCCCTGGATCGTCGCGTCCGTCGCATGCTGGCTCTGCCATCCGCTGTAGCGCGTGCCGTCATACTGTATTGTCATCCTGTAATTCGCCATAAAATTCTCCAAAAAAGTCCCCAGTTTGTAACTTATTCTATCACAAACCGGGGAAAAAACCAACCTCTAAACCAGCTCCGCAATGCGCGTAACCGCGACATAAATCTCGGAAATACGGTACCAGGTTCGAAAGTCGATCACTCCCGTGACCGGAAGTCCGAAGATACTCTGGAAACGCTCCACCGCCTCCCTGGTTGCCGGCCCGTAGATTCCGTCCGGCGTAATCGTCGGAATGGCCGGGTAGGAACGCGAGATGCGCGCCAGCTGTTCCTGAATCTGCCGAACCTTTTCTCCCGTCGATCCGACCGACAGATCGACTCTCGGCCAGGACGCCGGGATGCCCGAGACCTCCTCCGCCGTGTTGATAAACATGTTATTGCCGTAATAGTAGCGCAGAATCTCAATCGTCTCATAATTCTGATCGCCGAGATACTTGCTTCCCCACTGGCTCAGCCAGTTGCTGCAGGTCACGCGCTGCCCGTCGCAATACTGCGTTAAGATCGGCTGTCTGACATTCGGTCTGGAGAGATAGTTCTGGAACATCTCATCCACCACGTCCGAGATGCTCTGGTAAATGTTGCGCCCGTACATGAATTTCTGATCATATGCCGTGGAGGACGTGATCGTAAAGCTGTAGCCTTTGTTGCGGTACCACTCCGTGTATACACGATTGAGCGTAAACGACATGATGGCAAGAACATTCGCCCGGATCGTCGCGTCCGGCCAGGTCGAATAGATCTCGCTGGAGGCAACGTTTTTGATGTAATCCCGATAACGGACATAGTAGTCTCTGGCTGTCGGGTCACTCGGAGCGCCGTCATGTACAATCACATATTCCGGGATCACCACACGGCTTAAAACGATCTCTCCGGTTTCCGTGACGGGTTTGATCTCGGCTTCCGCGATCTTGGGCGGATATTCCGCAAAAAAGGGTATGTGCAGGAATGACAATGTTATCGGTCATGCTTTCGGTGGCTTTCTCGGCGTCCATCCGGATTTCCTGCAGCGACAGCTGACCCGAAAAGACCTCAATGCCGGAGATATTGATCGGACGATATCCTTTTGCAGTGACCTGAATGGTATACTCCGCGTAAGGCTGCACCTCGCTCGGCTGCATTGACAGTTCAAGCGGAGGCGTATCAAGCGTAAGTGTTTCGGACATTCCGGAAGCATCCGTGTTCACCTCCTCGACCGTGCTGTCGGGATCTCCGGAATAGGAGATCGATATTTTTGCATCGTCGATCGGCGTGCTGGTTCCCCGCTCGATGACCTGCATCCTCGCGATCCACATTCTCGTTCTGTGCATATCTGATATCTGGCATAAAAACCTCATCGATTCTTTTCGTATTATCATATGCCGGTGCCAGATGAAATGTGCGCATCCGCCCTGCCGAATCCTGCCGCAAAAAAACGGATTGTCACTTTGAGCAGCCAACCCCTTTTGCACGACGAGGAATAGAATGGGAAGATCATGCCTATCGATTTCTGAGGGAATGCATCTGGAAATTCGGTTCAAAAAATGTGGCATTTCTAACCAGCCGAATGTTTGCATCTTCGATGATCCGTGTTTTTCAAGTTTGGAGCACTCCGCGGGTCATGTCCGTATCCCGGAAGACAATTTGTAGGACTTTTGTGTGTGTCCCTTATTGGCACCTCTGAACAAAACATAACCGCGCGAAGCCGCTGTCTGAGGCGGTATCTGCCCTATTTTCAATAGCAGATGCCGGCGAGTTCGGTTCGCGCGGTTTTATATTGTCTGTGAAGAGGTGCCATTAGGGACACCAGAAAGTCCGCCCATTGTCTCCGGTGTGTCGGACATGCCCCGTCGGATTGTCCAAACGTGGAAGAGACACGGAATTCGATGCAAACATTCAGCCGGAAGAAATGCTCACATTTTTCTCCAACGAATATTCCATCTGCATTTCCCTCAGAAATCGGCAGGATGTACTTCTTATCATATTCCCTCGCACATCAAAAAGGGACTGCCTGCTTCAAGCGGCAATCCCTTTTTTCTTTCCGTTATATGTAAGACACGCGCGTCTCATCCACACCTTCCACAGATCTTCTGCTTTATTCTACGGTAACAACCTTTGCCAGATTTCTTGGCTTATCTACATCGAACCCCTTATCGGAAGACACATAGTACGCGAGCAGCTGCAATGCCACCGATGCCGGCAGCACCATGAACTCATCCTGCATATCCGGCAGCGTGAAAATCTCGTACTCCTTCGCTAAATCTCCCGCACGTCCGCTCCTCTGGACTTTACCTCCTTAATGTTGGAAAGTTCCTTGGACATCAGTTTTTCCTGCGTCACCGTTGCCACCACCGGCGTATCCTGCGTGATCAGCGCGATCGGGCCGTGCTTTAATTCTCCGGATGCGTACGCCTCCGAGTGGATGTAGGATACCTCCTTTAACTTCAGCGATCCCTCCAGAAGAATCGAATAATCCAGTCCTCTTCCAATCATGAACAAATCCTTAGCGCCGAGCACCTTTTTGGCAACCACATGGATATCCCTGCGGCGCTCCAGCACCTTCTTCATGACCTCCGGTGTCCGCTGCAGCTCCCGCACAAAGCTCTGGGTCTGCGCGTCGTCGAAAGACACCTCTGCTGTGCGCCATACGCGCCACGATCAGATAAAATACCGCAAGCTGTGTCGTGTACGCCTTGGTACTTGCCACCGCGATCTCCGGTCCCGCATTGGTGTAGAGCACATAGTCGCTCTCTCTTGCAATGGAGGAACCCTTGACGTTGATGATCGCAAGACACTTTGCCCCGCGGTTCTTCGCATACTTCACCGCCTCTAACGTATCGATCGTCTCACCGGACTGCGACACGGCAATCACAAGCGTCTTCTCGTCGATGACCGGATCCGAATACATGAACTCGGAAGCCATCTGCACCTCAATGTGCATGTGAAGAATGGACTTGACGAGCGCCTGTGCCACCAGTCCCGCGTGCATTGCGGTTCCGCACGCTACGATGCAGATATGCTCGCACTCTGTAAAAAGAGTGTCCGGCACGCCGTCTGCTGTAAAATCCGGCATACCTCCGACGATACGGTTCCTGATGGTATTCTCGATGGCTTCCGGCTGCTCCATAATCTCTTTTTTCCATATAGAACGGATAACCGTTCTTTCCGGCGCTGTTTAATTCCCAGTCCACGGTCAGATACTTCGGCAGCACCTCATTGCCTTCAAAATCCGTCAGCGTCAGTTTGTCAGCGGAGAGCTTTTAAGATATGATACTCTGGCACGACAAAATAACGGTTCGTAAAACGGCAGAGCGCCGTCAGATCACTGGCAAGCATCGCGCCTTCCTTACAGATCGTCGCCACGATCGGGCTGACATTGCGCGTTGAATAGATCACATCCTTCTGATCTTCAAATAAAATGACAAGCGCAAATGTTCCTTTCAGCTTCGAGACGGTCTTCTTGATCGCTTCCTCCGGTTTTCCTTCATAGAACCGGTTTAAAAGCGCTGCCACCACCTCGCTGTCCGTCTCGGACTTCAATGTATCCGCCAGGTCGTAATCCGCAATCAGTTCCCTGTAATTCTCAATGATGCCGTTGTGTACGAGTGTGACTTTTCCCACTTGATGCGGGTGTGCATTGCAGTCGTTCACACCACCATGCGTCGCCCATCTCGTATGACCGATTCCGCACTGTGACACTACTTTTTCCGACATACAGATCGCCCGCAGATCACTGACTCTTCCGGCACATTTGCGGACTTCTGTCTTCCCGCTCTCCTCGTCGGCAGGGCGATGCCGGCGCTGTCGTACCCTCTGTACTCCAACAGCTCCAGAGCATCCAAAAGGACTTCTCTTACGTCCTCACTTCCTGTATAACCTATAATTCCACACATATGATTTCCCCATTTCTATTACAATCTGTATATAACAATATTTTTATTCAGGTCTCTTCTGTTTCTATTCCCTCAAATTCTGTTCCATCAAACATCGTATTTGTTTTGCAGTCACCCGCATATTTGCCGATGTGTCTCGCACTGGAACGGTGCGGAAAGGCATCCGCCGAATTTTCGATCACCTTTCTCCTCGTTAACCTGCCAGGGCAGGTGCATGGCGCTTAGGGAATCTCTGTGGATTACGGTACAGATCAGATTGCGTATCTGAACATATAACGTTCCCCTTATGCAGTTATCAAGGTTCAACGTGTTTACTATACTATGATACGCGAAAAAAGTCCAGAGGGGATTCTGTTTTGCCGCCGGGTATGCTATACTTAGCTCATACAACAGTGAAAGAAGGAACCTCATTCATGCTCCTGAAAAATCAAAAAAGAAGACACCACTGACTACACCAAAGACTGGCCTGCGCGCTACTACGACATTCCTACCGGCGCACTGCGGCGCGAACACCTTAAGCGTGCAAAAGCAGAAGGCTTTGCCGTTCCTGCAGATTCCTACCGGGAAATGCTCTGCGAGCGGCGCTTTTTTTCCGAAAAAAAAGACGGCACTGTGGATGGTTTTTTCCGCGCCTGGACCATGATCAAGGCTTCCGCAGCCGCAGGCGTCTCTTTTTTCCAGAAAAAGCGTCAGAAAAAAGAACTGCTCACTTACATGAAGGATCTTTGTCTCTCCCCGGATGATCTGCTTCCCGAATCCGCGGATGCGGTTCTCATCGAAGAGTGGCAGGATTTTGCGCGGGGACTCATCTCCTCCTGCACCGGGAGCAAAGCCTACTGTTCGACGCTCTTTGGTTTTGTGCCGATCAAGGATGCCAAGGTGGCGGAAAAGCTCGCCGCAGAGATTCTTCTGGTAACCAGGGATTACCCGGCTCTCTTTGATCTGGCGGACGAGTTTGCCCCGTTCCGCAAAGTCATGATCGAGACTTTCTGCCAGATGATTGAGAACGGCGAGACCTATCTGCAAGCATAAAAAACAGCCGCACAGAATGTTTTACACACTCTGTGCGGCTGTTTTCTGCTTATACTTTCCTGTATTTTATTTCATATAATTCTTCACGTCTCTCGATCCTACCTTAGAATACGGAAGTCTGATGTATTTTCCGTTCTCCAGATTGAGGTCGTCTAACGTATCCCCCCCACGGAGAGCGCGTAGGCAAGATCGAGCATTGCCTGTGCCTGCCCTTTCCTTGTCGTTGTAGACGGTTCCCACCATCTCGCCGGATGCCACGGCGGCAAGTCCCACATCAGTTCCGTCAATTCCGACCACCACCGGCCAGTCCGCCCGCTTCAGATGCGAGGTTTTCAACGCATCGATGGCTCCGAGCGCCATATCATCATTGTTGGCGATTACAAGCTCGATCTCCCCGTCATATTCCGCAAGCATCTGCGTCATCTTGGTCTGCGCCTGCGCCCGGTTCCAGTTCGCAATCCCGTACGCGAGCTTTTTCCACCTCCACGCCGTTGTCTATAATCGTTGAGACCGCATACTCGGTGCGCACGATCGCATCCTGATGCCCGGCTTCTCCCTCCAGCACCACATACTGGAAGACACCGTCACCGTTCTTATCAGCATCCGGATTCTCCTTGAACGCATCCGCCGCAATCTCCCCCTGCATGATTCCGGACTCGAATGCTTTCGCCCCGACATAATAGACCCTGTCCCAGCGCTCCAGATCCTCCTCCACCAGTTCCCTGTTGAAGAAAAATGACCGGCACATTATTTTTTTTTTCCGCCATATCGATGATCGTTGTCGGCTCTGTCCGGTCGACCAGATTCACACAGATCACATTGCAGCCGGCATCTAACATTTCCTCGACCTGACTGTTCTGCGTCGACTGGCTTCCGGCCGCATTGTAGACTTCCACATTGATGGCAATGCCCGTCTGTTCTTCCTGCTCTGCCGCATATTCGTTGAAATCCGTCATCATCTGCGATACAAATGTGTCATACTGATCATATACGGTGACGCCGATCTTAATGCTTGTCGCTTTCTGTACCTGGCCGTCTGTCCCGCAGCCCGCCATGCTTCCCAGTGACACCAGCGCACCAAGCCCGGCCGCCATTCCTCTTAGCATCCTCTGTGACATAACACCCTTCCTCACTTCTCCTGTTTCTCTCTGCTACTGCACAATCGGGAACAGCACTTTCTGGATATCCGCATCATACAGATGTTCCCGGTCGACCACCAGATAATTGACCTTGCTGCTTCTCGTGGTATCCATGTGATAAATCAGCTGCTTTGCGATTGCCTCCATGCTCTGATACCCCATATTGAATTCATTGGGAACCACGAGCGTCTGTATCCAGCCCTTGTCCAGATAGTATACATTTTTCTCGGAACTGCCCACGCCATACAGCGAGCACCGGTCAAGTCTCCAGCCCAGCTCATCCCCGGCAAAAAAATCCACCATCATCTCCGTCTAGTCATTGCCGAGTGCAATCAGAATGTCCACCGGTTTGTCCTGCTCTAACGTATAGAACGCGTCCTTGATGCTCTCCGCCTTTCCTTCCAGGCTCCACTCGACGACTGCACCGCTCTCGCGCAATCCCTGCGATACCCCCGTATAACGCTGCTGCATGGAGCGCTGGCTCTGGCTGCACGCAAGAATTCCCACGCGCTTGCCGGCGAGGTCATCCCCGAAATCGGACTGCACCGCCTGTGCGAGCGCTGCTCCCATCTCCTCATTATCCGGCGCCACCAACGCGTAGACCCCTTCCGGATCAACGTCCGTCTCCAGCAGAAGCACCGCCGTCTGACCGGAGAGATCCTCCAGCTCCTGTCCGGCGCGATCCGTATTCATCTGCAGAATAATGCCGTTGGCTCCATTTGTGACCTGCTTTTTTGACCACATCCATCTCTTCCATTGCAGTGGAAAAGCTCCCCGTCGACACAAAGCTCAAACTGATGTTGTAATCCCGCGCTGCCTGCTCAAGCCCCTGTCTGAGGGAAGTCCAGCGGTCGCTGTTGCTGTTCTCGACAACCACGGAGACGCGGTAGGACGTCTCCTGCTTACCGACGTTTAGCATATTATAAAACGCCCAGATAATCACCGCCACCAGCATCAGGATCAACATACCAAAATAAAGTCTATTTTTCTTCATCCTGCCGTTCCCCCTTCAGCTGTTTTACTCTTCCTCCCTCCAGCAGTTCCGTATTTTCCGGTGAGTACGCAATGTACGGAAGGTGAATCCGCACGGTCGTCCCCTCATCCAGACAGCTCTCAATCTCAAGACCATACGGCTCCCCGAAGCGGAGTCTAATCCGGTTATGTACATTGATGAGTCCCACACCGGAGCCGTGCTTGCGCACTCTGTTGTTCTCTGTCAGGAGCGCATCACCATCTCATCCGGCATACCGAGTCCGTTGTCGCGCACTTCAACATAGACATCGTCTCCCTTCCGGTATCCCACAACCGTAATCTCACCGTCGCCGTCCATGGACTCCATGCCGTAATAGATTGCATTCTCAAGTAAAGGCTGGATCACGAGTTTTACCGTACAGCAGCTCAAAATAGCATCCTCCACCTGAAATTCCACAGTGAATTTATTCTTATAGCGGATCTTCTGGATGTTCATATAATTTCTGGCATGTTTTAATTCGTCCTCCATGGAGATGATCGTCTTTCCACGGCTTAAGGAAATGCGGAACAGGCTGGCAAGCTGCGTCACCATAAACACCGCGTCCTCATACCGCTCACCCTCGATCATCCAGACGATGGAGTCCAGCGTATTATATAAAAAGTGCGGGTTGATCTGCGACTGCAAGGCGTCCAGCTCGCTCTTCCGCTTTTCTTCCTGCTCCACCAGAATATCATGCATGAGCTCCCGGATCTGCGCTACCGTAGAGCGCAGCGTCTTTCCGAGATGCTCCACCTCAAGCGAGCCGCCCACATAGATATCTGGGTTCATATTCCCCGCTTCCCAGTCCTTCACCGAATCGTTCAGGCGTTTTAACGGCTTTGCGATATTGGCAGAGACAAACTGGTTTAAAAGAATAATCATCAGCATGGACAACGACATCAGAAGAATCACGAACATCCGCATCCCGGAGATTCCCATATCAAAGGAACTCATCGGAACTACGCTCACGATCTTCCAGCCAGTGTAACTGATGGTCTTGACCGTGACAATGCGCTTTTCCCCGTCATATTCCTCCTTGTGGCTGCCGTCCTCGTAGGATGCTGCCACAAGATTGTTCTCCGAAAACAGATCCGTGTAGATCAGCTTCTGCTTCGGGTGATAGATCAGTTCCCCGCTGCCGTCCATCAGATAGACATACTCCGACGCATTGTCCGTATTTGCCTTGGTCAAAAGCTGCTCGATACTGCTGTAATTCATATCCACAAGCAGCACACCAAGTGTCGAATTGCCGCCGCTTGTCAGCTCCACCGCCTGGCTTAGCGATACGACCCAGTAATAGCGGTAACTCGGATCGTCAAACAAATTCTGTACATGCGGCGTGGAAAAATGCACGTTCTCCATCTGTCCCGTCGCCTCCGTAAACCATTCCTGATCCACGATGTCGAGGTTGTTCTTCTCCGTGGCAACCGGCGCTGCAGCAACCAGTCTTCCGTCGTTGGTATAGCAGGCGATGCTGATCAGATTATCCTTGTTCGCCTCATAGAGAAGGTTCATCTCCTCATCAAGCGAGTCCGTCGCCAGATCCTTGTCCTTAATAACGCTGTAGTACATGGCGTCGGAAATACGCCGCATGTTGCGCAGATAACTCTCCAGATTGATTGCCGTCTGGTTCAGCAGCTGCTCCGCGCTCTGCGTCGTCATATCTTCCATTTTATTGACAAAACGGTTGTACAGGAAATCCCCAGAATACCCATACTGATGACCGATACAATCGTAAAAGACAATGCAATCGTCATCTGAATGGACTGCGGCTTGATGTGTTTTTCCAGGAAGGAAGTGACCTTCTGCCGCCACTGTTTTACTCTTTCTCTCATCCTCTTTGCACCCTATGCGCCCTATGCCTCCTGCGCAGCTTCCATCCGGCTTGTCTTATACTTGGACGGCGACATGCCGAACTGCTTTTTGAATACATAGCTGAAATAGTTCGGATCGGTATATCCGACTTTCTCCGCAAACACGTAAGTCTTCTCATTCTGTGTCAGAAGCAGCTCCACCGCCTCCTCCATCCGGTAATCTGTCAGATAGTTGATGAACGTCTTCCCGGTCTCTTTTTTGAACACCGTGGAAAAATAGGCGGCGCTCACATTAAGGTATCCGCAGATCGTCTCAATTCCAAGGTCGGTATCCGCATAATGCTCTTTCACATAGTCGATTGCCTTCGACACAAAGGACTTCGTCGTATCCTGGCGCTCGTTCTGTACCTGTTTTTGTAATTTCAGACAGTTCTCACACAGCCATTCCCGGAGTGCATCCGTCGACTCCAGCTGCATGGCGCGTGTATACACATCCCCGTTGCCGCCGAACACATCCTCCAGGTTGATCTGGTTGTTCGCCCCGAAACGCGACAGCTCCGTGATCAACTCCATAATGAGAATCCGGTACCGCTGCAGTGACATCTTGCTGCCCGCAAGCTTCTCCGTAAATTCCGCAATCGCATCCAGAAGCGGCTGTTCCTCTCCCACCTTGACCTTTTTTATGATCTTCTGGATAAAGGGCTCCTCCCACGGCAGATCGGCATTCTCCTGCGGGTCGATCTCCGCAATATTGATGGCTCTGTTATTGCCGTAGAGCACACGGTAGGACACGGCATTCTTCGCGCCGAGATAGGACATCTGCAGTTCTTCCGGACCGCTGCACACATGTCCGATTCCCGCCGTGATCTTCGCCTTGCAGACACGCTTTGCCATCTTACAGATCTTATCCATGCAGTCGGTAAAACGCGTGATCGCCTCCTCCGTGGGCAGCTGGGTAATCACAATGCCATCCCCCAGATATGTCACGATCTTGCTGTCATATTCAGAAGCTGCCAGCTGCTCCTCCGCCAGCTTTTTCACGGAGACCGCCAGCAGAAACGGATCGATCGGAAGCGCCCCCTCCATCGGGTTGGTCGTGCTGATGTGCAACACGGTCACCACAAAATAGGGACCCTTTAGCGTGAGGCTGCAGTTTTTTGCATATTCCTCGATGGAGTCCTCCGGAATCCGTCCGTCGATGAGCGACGTCAGGAAATTTTCCTGCAGCATCGGAAGACTCTCCAGATAATATTCCCGAAGCTTGTCAATATTGCGCTTTTCGTCCAGTTCCTTGTCCAGATTGTTCTTGATCCGCTCAAAGACCTCGCGCAGTTCGTTGGCATTAATCGGCTTTAAAATGTATTCTTCCGCCTCGATCTTGATCGCTTCCCTGGCATACTCAAATTCATCAAAACCGGAGAAAATAATGACCTTGATCTTCTGGTACTGCTCCTTTAGCTTCCGGCAGAGCGTAAGACCATCCATATAGGGCATCTTAATGTCCGTCATGACGACATCCACGGAAAGCTCCTCCGCCATCTCAAGCGCTTCCACACCGTTTCTTGCATAGCCCGCAATGCGAAAGCCCATGCCTTCCCAGTCCAGCTTTTTCATGATGACCTGGAATACCTCTTCCTCGTCATCCACCAGCAAAACGGAATACAAACTCATATTCTCCCGCTCCTTTTCACTCGCACTCATTCATTCAACCTCCGTACTGATCCTCCATCCGCTTCCAGAGAATGCCGAGAATCACCGTACAGATTATGATCTCCGCCACTGCCACATAGACATTCACAAACACCAGAATCGCCATCAAAAGGTAGCCGCACCGAAGAACAGCAGCAGCTTTCCTCCCGCCTTGCAGTACGCTTCCTCGTCCTTCACCGGCGGCTTATTTTTCCCGCGGATCGCTTGACTGTCGTGCAAAACGATCAGCCGGATTGCATAATACACACAGATCACAAGTAAAAGCAGCGGAATCCCCGCCTGCTCAATAATCGTATCAACCGTCACCTTAAAAATCCTCCTGTACTCTCAAATCTAAAATAGCGGCTGGTTCTAATGTCCCAGCCGCTATTCATTATAATATACTTTTTACTTTCTTGCTATATACTTTCTGATATCCAGAGAGATTGCGATGAAGATAACAACACCGATTGCAATGTACTGTGCGTTTGCATTCATACCCAGGTACTGGAGAGCTACCTTTAACAGCTCGAATACGGCAACACCGATAATTGCGGATGATACTTTACCACGACCACCTGTTACAGATACACCACCAATCGTACAAGCTGCGATTGCTTCCATCTCGTAACCATATCCGGTCTGGACGGATGCACTGCCGGCTTTTTGCACCGAGCATGAAACCTGCAAGACCATACATAGCTGCTGCTTTCATGTAGATTAAGATCAGAGTTGCTTTTACCGGAACACCGGCAACCTCTGCTGCCTGTGGGTTACCACCGATTGCATACATGTACTTGCCGTGACGGGTCATGTTGAAAATGAACCATGTGATCGCCGCCACAATAATTGCGATCCAGATCAGGTAGTTGATGCCGAGGAACTTACCGTTAGATACGTTCGTGTACTGCTCTACATAGCCGCCGAGCGGTGTTGCATTGGTTACGATAAGTCCGATACCATAGACGATCTCCATCATTGCCAGTGTGGCGATGAAAGGCGGAACGTTTAAGTAAGCAATGAAAAATCCGGTAACCGTACCGAATGCCGCACATACCAGCATGGCAATCAGTGCTACGACGAATACGTTGAGCGGCTGCATATCCGGGAAGAATTTTCCGGAATAATCCATACGCTGTAACAGCATACCGGAGATACATGCACCGAAACCGATCATACGTCCTGCGGAAAGATCACATCCTGCTGTGATAACACAGCCTGCGATACCAAGTGCAATGACGAGTCGTGAACTCATATTCATCAGAATATTCATGAAGTTGTTCTTTGTGAAGAAGTTATCGGATGTGAATCCGGTATAGATTACCAGGATGAACATGACGATGATAACTCCGTTGTTGATTAAGAAATCTTTTACTTTCTGTTGATTTGTCTTTGTCATTTTCGTCTCCTCCTATCTCATCAGAATCTCGTTGCAAAGTTCATAACCATTGCCTGTGTCATCTCTTCCGGCTGGTCGATCTCGCCAGTAATCTTACCGTTACACATAACACAGATGCGGTCTGCCATACCAAGCAGCTCAGACATTTCTGATGAAATCATGATGATTGCCTTACCCTGTGCCGCCAGTTCATTCATGATCTCGTAGATCTCATGCTTTGCACCGACATCGATACCTCTTGTCGGCTCATCCATGATCAGGATATCCGGGTTATTGGCCAGCCACCTGGCAATAATAACCTTCTGCTGGTTTCCACCGGATAAGTTTGAAATGTGCTCGTTCATGCTCGGTGTCTTGATGGACAGCTTCTTGATGCTGTCATCCACAACTTTGTTCATCTTCTTATGATCCAGCACGAATCCTGCTTTCAGGTACTTGTTATAAATGGAGACGCCAACGTTGTCCTTGATGGACAGACATCCAAAGATACCGTGGCCTCGGCGGTCCTCTGTAATGAGTCCGATTCCTGCGTTCATCGCATCGATCGGATGCTTGATCTTTAACTTCTTTCCATGCATATAGATCTCACCGGATGCGATGCCGCGGATACCGAAGATACCTTCCATCAGCTCTGTTCTCTGGGCTCCAACCAGTCCGCCAAAGCCTAAGATTTCGCCCTTGCGGAGCGTAAAGCTGACATTCTGGAACGAATTTGCATGGATTGAGCAGAGGTTCTTGACCTCCATGATGACCTCGCCCGGTGTATTCTCCTTCGCCGGATATACGTTTGTGAGCTCACGTCCTACCATCTTTGCGATGATCTGATCGGTCGTCAGCTCTGCCGCCGGCCAGGTTCCTACATAGGTACCGTCCCGCATGATCGTGATATCGTCTGCGATACGCTTGATCTCATCCATCTTGTGGGATATGTATACCATTGCAACACCCTTATCACGAAGGTCATTCATGATACGGAAGAGTGCTTCTACCTCATTATCGGAAAGAGAGGAGGTCGGCTCATCAAAGATCACGACCTTCGCCTGCTGGGATACCGCTTTTGCGATCTCCACGGACTGCATCTGACCGATGGAAAGTGTGCCGAGCTGTGCCTTCGGGTCGAAATCCATCCTTACCTCTTTCAGCCACTTCTCCGTCTCCGCATACATCTTCTTGTGATCAATCACCTTGAGCGGTCCGTAATTCTTTGTCGGGAATCTTCCCAGATACAGGTTCTCAGCCACGCTTCTCGCCGGAACAGGCTGTAATTCCTGATGTACCATGGCGATGCCGTATTTCATTGCTTCATCCGGGTTATACCTCAATCTTCTGCCCGTCCAGATAAACCTCTCCCGCGTCCATCTTGTAAATACCGAAAAGACATTTCATCAAGGTAGACTTGCCGGCTCCGTTCTCACCCATCAATGCATGGACGGTTCCGGGACGAAGGGAAAGCTGTACATTGTCAAGCGCTTTAACACCTGGGAACGATTTGCAGATACCCTTTAGCTCCAGTTTGTACTCAGCCATGTTTCTCCTCCTTCTATATTGATACAGATTCTGTTGTTATCTGTGTACTGTCGATGTTATTGTCGATGTTCTTTAATTTTTTCTAATCTGGTCTGTCACACAACTATTTCATATCTTTTTAAGACAGGTGCGGATGCCCGAAAACACCCGCACCTTCTGTTTACCTGCTATCAATCATCCTGCGCAGTAATTATTTTACCATGTCAAGGATTTCCTGTGCATTGTCTTTTGTAACCTTTACATAGTCACAACCAATGTAATACTCGTTGGTCTCACCGTTGATGAAGTTGATTGCTGCATCAGCTGAACCGTGGGACTGTGAGAAGTGATCGTTGAATACGGTACCTGTCATGGTTCCGGCTACAACATCCTCAAGAGCCTCGGATAATGCATCAACACCTACTAAGAAGATATCGGTACCTACGGTACGTCCTGCAGACTGGATTGCCTGTAATGCGCCAAGTGCCATTGCATCGTTGTTACAGAATACAACTTCTACTTTATCGCCGTACTGTCCAAGAGCGTTTGCTACGATCTGCTGTGCCTGATCCTGCTGCCAGTTACCAACCTGATCGGAGAGGCATTCAACCTCAAGGCCTGCATCGGTAAGAGCCTTTACGGAATACTCGGTACGATACTGAGCATCAACGTTCTCCGGATCACCTTCTACCATAACGTACTGGATCTTTCCATCGCCGTTTAAGTCTACTGTGTCAAGACCAAGGTCTACGATCATCTCGCCCTGGAAAGTACCGGACTGACGTGCGTCACATCCAACGTATGTAACATTCCAGCCGTTGTCTTCCCATCTCTGCTCTTCCTCTGCATCCGGCTCACGGTTGATGTATACGAGCGGGATATCTGCTGCTACAACCTTATCTGTGATGGTAGCTGCGGATGAAGAGTTTACCGGGTTAACAATGAGAACATCTACGCCCTCGGAAATGAAGTTGTCGATCTGACCTGTCTGTGTCGCCTGATCGTTTGCTCCGTCAACGATTGTGATATTGTCTTTGGAGAAGCCCTGCTCTACCAGATAATTCTCAAGCTCTGTACGGAACAGTGTCATGAAGTTATCGGAGAACTGGTAAATGCATACGCCGACTTTCTTGTCTGCATAGTCACCGCCTGCTGCATCGGTTACTGCATCTGCAGTATCGGAAGCCTCGGTAGCCGGTGCTGCTGCATCGGTTGTCGTGGATGCTGCGTTATCTGTTGTGGTTGTCTCGCCAGAAGAGCTTCCACATCCTGTTGCCATTGTTGCAACCATAGTAGCTGCAAGGATTAAACTGATTACTTTCTTTTTCATCTCTGAAAACCTCCCTTTTCGTATTCGTAACTCCTTGTTACATTATGCATTATAGCAATGGAGGTATGTAAAGAACATACAATATTCTTCTCTTTTTCTTGAAAATACTTCTGTTTCTTTTGTGTGTTTCGTATAATTTTATGGTTTTTCGTTTTTTCTTCTTGTGCATATTTTGCAGATGGCTGTTTTTGGCATGTTCTGCTTCGTGCAAATACACAAATGTCCCTGTATGAAAGACACCGCTTCCACACAGGGACATCTGCTCTGATCCGACTTTATTCTTTTTTTATTATATCATCTTTTCTGCGCTGCCTTTTGCGCATCCGAAGTTCCGCAGGAACTTCTAATATGAACTCGTCAGAGTTCATTATATCATCGTTGTAATACCTTTTCCGCGATCGCAACCGCATCGCGGATACAGTCCGGACAGCTCCGCAAAACCACGCCGGTTTCCACACCCTTCAATTCCTTACAGACGAGCGCATGGTTCTTCTCGGCAAACTGTCTGGTGATCTCTCTTGTCAGCTGATAGGTTGCCGCCTTGGTCTTCGGGTTCTTTGGATCGGCACAGCTGTTCTTGAAGCCCGCAAGCATCACCGCACCGGAGACCGCTCCGCAGGTTGCCTCCATGCCGCCCATGCCAAGTCCGAATCCTTCCGCCGCGGCAAACAGCGTCTCTTCCGGCACGCCGATCTCCTCCGCAAACGCACACGCCACCGCCTGTGCACAGTTGCATCCCCTGTCATGCAATTCGATTGCTTTTTTCCTGTTTTGTCATTTTATAACTTCCTTTCCGTTCCTTATAAAATCCTTATAATTTGCCTGTATGCTGTTTCTGTGAACATCTTATCACAACTTATCACAAGAAGTAAACAAGGAGGATTCCAGAACGTATGAATCAGACAACAATCACAAAACAACGGGGACTCTCAGACTTTGCGCTCAAATATTTTGCCATGGTCTGCATGATTCTCGACCACATTCACTATTTTTTCTCATTTACAGGGAAGATCCCACTGTTCTTTTTCGTGGATCGGCAGGCTTGCCGCCCCGCTGTTCCTCTTCTGTATCGTGGAGGGTTTTCTTCACACGCACGACCGGAAAAACTATTTTCTGCGCATTTACGCCATCGCCATTTTCATGGGACTGGTGCAGTTTTCCTTCTATAATATTGCATCCGGCCTCGTCCGGCCGGACGGCTTTTTTCCCGCAGAATCAGATGCTTGCATCCTTTTCCGTCCTGCTCGTCGTTCTTTGGGGCATCGACCGGTGTCAGAAAAAACAGTGGATCCGGGGACTTTCTGCCATCCTGATTCCGGTCTTTCTGCCCTTTCTTCTGTACGGGCTGTTCGCCGTATCGGAAGCCTTTGGCATTCCCTACGGCAATTTTCTCTTAAACCTTCTGGTGTACAGTGTCCTGCCCTGCCACACTGCGATCATCGACGGTGGCACCGCCACACTGCTCGGCGGCGTGATTCTCTACCTGACGCACAGACACCGCCGATTGCAGGCAGGTGCCTTTGCGCTTTTCGTGCTTGCGTGGGACATCCTGCCCGTGCTGCTTTTTATGCCCGCAGGAACTTCTGCCTCTTTCTTTTTTACCGATGCTTATGAGTGGCTGGAAGTTTTTGCCGTTATCCCTATGTTATGTTACAATGGAACCCGTGGACACGGCTCCAAAAAGCTGTTCTACTGGTTTTATCCGACGCACATTTACGTGCTGTACGCACTTTCGTTCCTTTTGTACCTGACCCTTTATGGAATGGGTTCTTGATAGAAATGAGGTTTTTATGGCTCACATTCTCGCAATTGACGATGATCCCGGCATCCTCGCGCTGATTGAACATGCACTCCGCCGGGAGGGGCATACCATTACCTGCATGCCGCATGTACCGGCGGATCTTGCGGCGCACCTCGCAGAGTATGATCTCATCCTTCTCGACATCATGATGCCGCAGACGGACGGCTACGAACTCTGCAGCGCCATCCGCGACGACACGGACTGCCCGATTCTGTTCCTGACCGCAAAGACCATGGAGGAGGACGTCGACTACGGTTTTTCCGTCGGTGCGGACGACTATATCAAAAAGCCCTTCTCCATCGTTGAACTGCGTGCGCGCGTTGCCGCACATCTGCGCCGGGAGCAGCGCGAAAAACACCACTGTCTCTCCATACAGGGCATCCGCTTTCTGCTCGCCTCCCGCGCGGTCGCAGCAGGCGGTGTCACGCTCCCCCTTTACCAGGACGGAGTATGAGATCACACTTCTGCTCGCAAAAAACCGCGGGCAGACATTTTCCAGGGAGCAGATCTACGAAGCAGTCTTAGGATACGACAAGACAGGCGATGCGTCTGCCATTACAGAGCATATTAAAAATATCCGGAAAAAATTTGCCGCAGTAAATATGGCGCCAATTCAGACAGTATGGGGATCGGTTATCGATGGAACGCATGAAAAAAAAGAAAAAAGAAATCCGGCTGCGCATTTTTTGTGCGCTTTTTACTAAAGCTTGTCGCCGCGGTGCTTCTGGCGTTCCTGCTGTGGCTTCTCCAGATTACCGTCTCCGTCGGTACGGGTCTGATCCTGCCTGCGAACGCCGCCGAAAAAGAGGCTCTTGCCTACCTTCACACCATCGGCGCACATACGGATATCGTGTCTTCCGGGATCCCATCCGCCTGCGGCTACGCCATCTATGACGCATCCGGAGCGCTTCTTGAAACGGACATGTCCGGTTCCATCCGCGAAAATGCAGATCTTCTCGCACTTTCCGGGCAGGATTCCCTCTCCGCAAATATGCTCGGACGAACCTATGTTAAACGCCAGACCGACACCCGGATTGTGGTGCTCACTTATGATTTCCGGTCTGCCTTTGCAAATCCCACGCTCCGGCGTCTCTTTCCGAGCGCTGAACTGCTGGAAGTGTTTCTCCTGCTGTTCCTGCTTCTTGCAGCTTTTGTACTCGTCATCACACGGCAGGCAAAATACCTGTCGCGGGAACTTTTTCATCTGCAGGAAGCTGCCGACGAAATCCGCAATCAGAATCTCGACTTTACCATCCGGCCGACTGCCATCTGCGAATTCAACCAGGTAGCCGCTTCTCTGGACGCGCTGAAATCCGAACTTTCCGCCTCCTTAAAAGAGCAGTGGCACATGCAGCAGCAACGCAGACGTCAGTTTTCCGCGCTCGCCCATGACATCAAGACGCCGCTTACGATCGTCCGCGGGAACGCAGAACTTCTGTCTGAGACAGCGCTTGATCCGACGCAGCAAACCTGTAACCGGTTTATTCTGGAAAATGCCGCGCAGATCCAGGACTATCTGTCGAGAATTATCGAGCTCGCAAAGACGGATGATCCCGCTGCATGTTCCGCAGAGTGCCGTTTTCAGGCGCAGTTTCACACGGCATCGTTTTTCGACGATCTGCTCGGGAATACAAAAAGTCTCGGTCAGAAAAAAAAGAACTGCATGTTCTTTTTTTCCACCGAGACTCTTCCAGCCGTTCTGCCACTGTCGGAACATCCGCTGCGGCGTATTTTAAACAATCTGCTCGACAATGCCGTGTGCTACTCACCGCACAAAGGAACGGTCACTTTAGATGCCTCCATCCGCGATTATAGGGATGCACCCGAGAAAGAAAGCACGCTCTTTCTCACTGTATCCGATGAGGGACCCGGCTTCTGCGAAGACGCCCTGCTCTACGGCACGGAAGCCTTTTACAGGGAATCCGCCGACCGGAATGATAAAAGCCACTTCGGTCTCGGACTTTCCATCGCCGACCAGCTTGCCCGCGGACTTGGCGGATCGATCGCTCTGTGTAATGCACCGGCAGGTGGAGCCGTCGTAATCGTAAAGCTTCCTCTGACCGGGCAGCTACTGCGCAATGCGGAATAAACCCTATTCTACCGGAACGGTCCAGCCGTACTTATCTGGAAGCTTGCCCCACTGGATACCGGTCAGTGTGTCGTACAGCTTCTGTGTCAGCTCGCCGATCTTGAAGTCGTTGATCGTGACAACATCATCCTTGTAGCGGAGTTCACCAACCGGAGAGATCACGGCTGCGGTACCTGTTCCGAATACTTCCTCTAAGGTTCCGTCATGTCCTGCCTTCATCAGGTCATCGACGGATAATCTGGTCTCGTTTACCTTGTAACCCCAGTCTCTCAACAGATGGATCATGGAATCTCTGGTAACGCCCGGAAGCACCGTACCCTCGATCGGTGCTGTGTAGATCTCACCGGCGATCTTGAACATGATGTTCATGGTTCCGACTTCTTCCACGTATTTGCGGTGCTCACCGTCCAGCCAGAGTACCTGGGAGTAGCCCAGCTTCTCTGCCTTTACCTGACCTAAGATGGAGCCTGCATAGTTGCCGCCGCACTTGGTGAATCCGGTACCGCCCTTGACTGCACGCACCAGCTCGTCCTCGACAAGAATCTTCACCGGGTTGATACCCTCTGCATAGTAAGCGCCCACCGGATTTACCTCACCGCGAGGTGCGCATCCTCGCGGGCGCATTTTTTGTGTAATAGGAACGAAGTTCCCTATTACACAAAAACGCGGAGCAGGATCTTTTCTCCCCGCTCCGCCATCGGAGTCTCTTTTCCCTATTTTACCACTTTTTTCAACGGAATCCAGAGAATAAATGCATACACGCTTCCGATCAGGGAAGTCACAAGCTGCGTCACGGAAAAGGTCGTCTGGAACACTGCCATCTTTGCCTCCATCGGTGCCGGCAGAAGGTTCGGAATCAGAATCAGCGAGATCACAATTCCCATGAACAGTGCCTTTACGACAGATCCTGCCGCCATGCCGGCAATCAGTCCGCCGTTTCCTTTGCATTTTTTCGTGACCAGTCCCACACCCAGGACCAGAAGGGCATTGCCCGCCATGATACACGGCATGATCGCCGGAATGGCACGATGATCGGGCTTCCCGTAATAAAGAATGATGTGACCGGCGTGATCACAGAGAGAATAATGCCGCAGGGAATTCCCACACTTAACACCGCTAAGATCAGGCATGCATTGATGACCGGGCCGGTAATATAGACGCTCGTGTTCTTAAAAAACTGGCTCACGATACAGATCGCCAGAAGAACCGCTGTCGTTGTGATTTGTTTTGTTGTGATTTTCATCGCTTCCTCCTTCTGATGCAGCACTCCTTCGCAGATGTAATGCACTCTCCCGTCACTGCACCAAAGCAAGCATAATACTTCTCTCTCATAAAATCAAGGCGTCACTCCGCCAGCAGATTCTCCACAAGTGCGCAGAACTCGTCCCGGCTCAGTCCTTCCGACTGCACATTCACGGTCACACCGTTTTTCTTATAGGTCGCCAGATACCCGTCCGTGAACGTTCCTCCACTGCTGCCCGCCGGATAATGTGCTGCTGTCACCTTCACACCGGAAACCGTCATCGGCTTTAATCCGCCGGATACATAGGACGTCATCTCCCCCATGTCCGTTGAGCGTGCGCGGATGGTAAACCATCCCGCTGTCTCACTGTTCTCATAACGCATGACACAGTTGTCATCGATCACATTGCCATCTGCATCATAGCCAATCTGATACGTTTTCTCCTCATCCGTCTGCACATAGCCATCCGGAATTGCATCCGGAATCACCTTGATTCCGTAATAGTTCTGAAGCTGTTCCTCTGTGAGTGAAACCGTCTTCGCCGCTTCCGCCCCGCAGGCAATCGATGTCTGAAGTTCCTCCACTTCGTTAAAATACCAGTCAATTCCCGCAACGCTCTCCGGCTGGGCAGCCTCTTGTATACCGTTGCCATCCCCCGCAGTGCTTTGTGCAGCCGCCTCATATTCCTCCGCACTCTCTGCGGTACCGTCCGGCGCTGCCGCGTCAGATGTCATGTCGCCGTCGGATGCCGCTGCCTCATAAGTGTCTGCCGTTTCTGCACTTCCGTCTTTGCCACATCCGTATGCGTGGCATTTTCATACTGCTGCCACATCCCGTAGGAACCTCCGATCAAAAAAGTGCCACACAGGCAGCCATCTGCATAAAATGCTTCCTGCGTGCTCCGAGATAGCGTACGTCCTCCGCTTCCTGTATGTAGGCAGGATCCGCTTCGCCGAGCGCATCCAGTAAATCGTCCGTCTTCATATTTTCCGCTCCTTTCCGCCGCTATGAAAGCAGCCCTTCGCGTTCCAGATGTCTCCGCAGTTTTCCCGGGACCGGTACAGCGAAGATTTTACCTTGCTCTCGCTGACCGCAAGCCTCCCGGCAATCGCTCCGATGCCATCCATATACCAGTATCTGCGCATGAAAATAATCCGGCTCTCGCGGTCCAGCCCCTCCAGAAACCGGTTGATGGATGCCGCCAGCTCCTTTCGCTCCATCTGTGTCAGCGGCTCCTCGCCCCCGGCGCAGTCATGCAGTTCTTCATATATATACGGCATGACACCTCCGCCTCTCTTTTCGGAGTGCTTTCTGCGGTAGCAGTCCAGCGACAGATTGCGCGTGATCGCTCCCAGAAAAGCCGCCAGAAGCTGCGGGCGCTCCCTGGGCATGGAATTCCAGGCGCGCATCCATGTGTCGTTCACGCACTCCTCTGCATCCTGCGCATCATGTACAATGTTGTGCGCGATGCTCCCGCAGTAACGTCCGTACTTCTGCTGTGTCTCTGCAATCGCCGTCTGATCCCTGTCCCAGTACAGCGCTATGATTTTTCATCCTCCATGCCCTCTCCCTCTCAGTTAAAAGCTCTCCACTGTTCCGATGAACACCGGAATGCCGGTATCCTTCTCCACAATCGCATATAAAAACGGCCGGTCTAAAATAATGCGTTCCGGCTGTTCAACCATTGCCGTCTCCTTGCACATCTCCACAACTGTGGCCGCTCCGGCTTTCGTTCCAAGCCCGTCCACATCAATGTGTGTCTTGTGCAGCACCCTGCTGATGCTAATATTTCTTCCGTCCGGACAGTACCCCATTTTGGAAAAATCCGCCTGTTTCTCATCAAACGCGAGCGGCATTCCGAGCGCCATGAGTGTATCCTTTAGCTCCAGATCCGTCTCGCCTGTAAATTGCGGCAGTCCCGTCTCTATCATTGTATCATTTTCCTGCCGGATTGTCTCGTGAAACGTTTCCCCGTCCAGTTCTTCCAGCCATTTGCTCAGTGACAGTCCCTCCTCCGGAAGCAGCGCCACAAAGTCATAGCCCTCCTTGTAAGCCCGGCAAAGCCCTTGGCATGTTCCATGGTCAGATAGCGGTACGTGGTATCGTACATCATGGAAACCTCCTGCCCGCTTCCGTCCTCCGCATAAAATGTGGCATCCTGTATCTGGCTCTCATCATAGGGCGTTTCCCACTCCGCATCAAACGCCACCGCATTCACCAGGTACATGACCGCAAGCTCCGGAATCTGATCCAGAATCTCTGTTATCATGCCGTCTGTCTCCTGCTCCACCAGGCGGTTGATGTCCCGGCAGGTCGTCTCGTCAAACGGGGCGCCAAAGACTTCTGCGTCATACGCCGTTTTTACGGTGTCAAGGAAATTCTCATCCGGCACAAATACATCGTCCGCCGTCTTCACCCACACCGAATCAGACATGTGGAATCTGGCGCCCTCTGCATCCGGCAGGCTCTTGCAGATCCTGCCAAGCACCATACTGCCATCCTCCGCCGACATTCCCGGGTACAAAACCGCTCCCATCTGCTGCTTCGTGTCGCCGTCCGCTCCGGTCCGCGCCATCTCGAGCGCCATCATCACAGAGAGTGGACACACCATCGTATTCTTCGCGCCCTCGCCGGTCTGCACCTGCTTTCTGCTCTCCCGCAGCAGATTTAAGGAAAACTGCGTATAGGAATCCTCAAATGCTTCCCTGATAGCACCGAGATCTTTTTCTTCCATTGCAGTATCCTCCGTTCCTGTATCTTCTGCCTGTCCTGTCTGTCCGTTTGCTCCGGTTCCTTCCGTCTGACCTTCCTCTTTGGTCCCGTATTGTCCGGTAAGATCAGTGGTTGTACCGGACATTCCGCTGTTCGCACAGCCTGTCATCCCCACTGCCATCACTGCCGCAAGCACACCTGCCGTCACCCGTTCCATTCCTTTTCTCCTCATAAGCTTCTCCCTCTCTTTTCTATCATCCGGTTTTTGTCTTTCATATAATAAGACGCAAAAAAACCGGAAACGGTTGCACCCATTTCCGGTTTTTGTAAAAATTTTCTATCTCACATCTTCTGTTCTCTCTACAGCCTTAAATACTCAAACGCCTGATAGACATCCAGCGCACCGTACCCCCACTCCCGGTTCGGGTACCCCCTGTCATCCGAGCGCTTTGCACCGCGGATGAGCATATTTTTTGATCGCGGCGTTGGACATCACCGGATCGTTCTGCTGCACCAGCGCCCACTGCATGATCTGTGCGACCGCCCCCGCCGTCACCGCCGCCGCGGCGCTGGTTCCCGTGTAGGTCACATAGTTTCCACGCAGCCCCGGTCCGTACACATTCACCGCGGGCGCCACAAAATCCGGCTTGATCTCCCCCGCCACTGTGTAGCCGCGCCCGGAATCCGCATACATGCTGTTATTGGAGACCTGGTATCCGCCGACCGTGATGACCTGCGCCGCCGTCCCCGGCGCAGTGAGCGTCGTGTCCGGGTTGGATCTTAGGAAAATCACATTTCCGTCCGTAAGCTTCTGCATCGGGAGCCACATATTATAGTTGCCGCTCACAATATTTTCCGGGTAAACCCGTACAATCCACAGTCCTCTTCTCACATCGGAAAAGCGCAGATAGATTAACTGGTTTGCCGTCTCCTTTGTCTCGATACGGTAATCCACCGACACGGTCGTTCCCTCAAAGACGAACCGGAATGACTTGGAGGCACCGGAACGCAGCGGCACTTTCGGAAGCCGTTCGCCCGTCGGCGAAATCACAGATACCGTATACAATTCCGGCGCGCCCGCCCACAGCTCTATGAAAAAGCCCGCCATATCCTGTTCCACGCTGATCTCCACATCCTCATAGTCCATCTCACGGCGGAGCGCCCCCTGAAAATGGTGCCTGGTGTTCGCCTCGTTTCCCGTTGCCGTCACAATCGAACGCCTCCGCCTGGTACTGATATAGTTCAGAAAATTGGGCAGCGGACCGTCCGTACCGTGTCCCCCCATGCTGTTGCCGAGCGCAAGACAGATCACAAGCGGCATATTCAACACATTTGCAACGCCATTTAAATAGGATACCGCCATCATCAGATCCGTCTCCTGAAAGGCAGGAACTCCCTCCGGAATGAAGAAAAATTCCCGCAGATAGCGCTTTGCCTCTTTTTAGCTTTACAACGGCAATCCCGGCGTTTGGCACCGCCCCGATAAAGCCATTCGGGATATCCCTCTCCCCACACGACTCCCGTCACGAACGTCCCGTGCCCGTTTTCATCGCGGGACGGCACCACATCATACGGCTGTTTTTTTTGCAATGCTTCATCAATCTCCTTTGCGGTACTCTGCACCGTACAGGATTCCCTCCGGCGGCGTTCCATCCTGTATCGTCTGATCCCAGATCCTTAAGATTCTGCTGCTGCCGTCCGAATACCTGAACAGCGGGTTCGTGTAATCGACGCCGGTATCAATGACGCCCACCAGAACCCCCTCGCCTTTCAGTGCAAGCACCGGCTGATTCTGCAGCCGGGTGATTCCCGATGCATCGAGCGCCGTCGTATCGAGCAGTGCGTAGCATTTTGGTATCGCCGTGTAGGTATAATTCCCGATAGAAAGCGGCGGCAGTCCCTCTCGCGGGTAGAAAAAAATGTCGTAATCCTCCGCGATGCGCTGCACGCATCCGGGCGTGGACGGAACCTCTGCCTCCACCCCGTACGGAATCAAAAAATCATAATACTCCTCTGAATATACCTGCTCCATGCAATTTGGCATAAAAACTCCGGTCATCCATTGCTTTCTTAACAATAGATGCCGGAGTGTAACTATTTATTCCATATTATCAGTTGCTGGCTGCAATCTGCGGATTCTCCGTACTCCCAATACCGATGCAGCCGCGCAGTGTGATGACCGGGCTGCCCTTCTTCTCCACATAGTCCTTCGTGATCGTGACCATGCCGATGTTGTCGTCCTTCGGAATCTCATACATGATATCCAGCATGAATTCCTCTATCACCGCGCGGAGCGCACGCGCTCCCACCTTCTTCTCTTTCGCCTTGTGTGCGATCGCGCGCAGCGCATCCTCATCGAACGCCAGCTTGACCTCGTCCATGGCGAGAAGCTTCTCATACTGCTTTAAGATCGCATTCTTCGGCTCCTGCAAAATCCGCACCAGCGTATCCTCCGAGAGCGGCTCTAGTGTAAACAGGATCGGCAGACGTCCCAAAAACTCCGGGATCATACCGAACTTGCGCACATCCTCCACCGTAACCTTGGAGAGCAGCTTCTCGTCCTTGTCGTACTCATCCTTTAACTTCGCGCGGAATCCGATCGAAGCCTCCTGATTCAGTCGCTCCTTGATGATCTCCTCCAGCTCCGGAAATGCTCCGCCGCAGATGAACAGGATATTCTTCGTGTTGACCATCGTCATCGGCACCATCGCGTTTTTGCTGCTGGCTCCCACCGGCACCTCGACCTCGGCACCCTCTAAAAGCTTTAACATTCCCTGCTGTACGGATTCTCCGCTGACATCCCGCTGGTTCGTGTTGCGCTTCTTGGCAATCTTATCAATCTCGTCAATAAAAATGATGCCGTGCTCCGCACGCTCCACATCATTGTCCGCCGCCGCAAGCAGCTTGCTGACTACACTCTCAATGTCGTCGCCTATGTACCCTGCCTCCGTGAGCGACGTCGCGTCCGTGATCGCAAGCGGCACATCCAAGAGCCGTGCGAGCGTCTTAACCAGATATGTCTTGCCGCAGCCGGTCGGTCCGATCATAAGCATGTTGGACTTCTCAATCTCCACGCCGTCCTTCTCATCCGCCGCAATCCGCTTGTAGTGATTATAGACCGCAACCGACATCACCTTTTTTGCCTGCTCCTGTCCGACCACATATTCATCGAGCGACGCCTTGATCTTGTGCGGTGCCGGGATCTTCTTAATGTCGATAACCGGCTCTGACTGCGCCTTCGGCTTTTTCTTCTTCAGCTTCTGATTGTTCGGCAGTCCGCCCTGCAGATCCGACAGATTGATCATGCTGATGTTCGGAATTCTTCCCATGTTCATATTCATCATATCATCCATGGAAAAACCGCTTCCGTTCATGCTGTCAAACGTCTTCTGCATACAGTCCTGGCAGATGCAGATATTGTTCGGAATACGGATCATCTTTCCCGCAATATGTTCCGGGCGTCTACAGATGTAGCAGATGTCCTCATACTCCGTGTCCTGATTCCGGTCTGTGTCATCCGAAGCGGAACTCTGTGTCACCTCTCCGGTGCCTGATGTGCTCTCATGCTCCGCCACATCTTCTGCACGGGGAGCCTCACTTCCCGTGCGCACCGTGAGCCGCGTTTCCCGCCGGCACACCGTTATCCGCGCTTCCCGGCTGTCTGCTGCCTGCAGTTCCTGTATTTGTATCTGCGCCCGTCTCCGGCGCATCATCTATAATCTCTCTGAAATCATTGTGGTTCATACTAATATCCCCTATTCGCTTTCTATCATGAAATTTAGGTTCATTATAATGCAAACATTGTTTAATCACAAGGAAATTACAGAGATTTCATAGTTATTTTAGGAATTCATCAAAAATGGCGAAAGCCTCTTTTGCTTTTCGCCATTCTCTATCTCACATATCCGTAAAACGCGCTCTATCTGCCGTTTCCGTTATTATCTGTGGTTCCGTTGTTATTATTGTCATTGCCGGTCAGATCATCCACACCGTTCTCCACCCGTTGATGACATCCTTTCCAGCCTCGCCGACACCGTCTACCACGTCGTCCACAACATTGCCGTTTCCGTTGTTATCAACCGCGCCGTTGTTGTCCATCGCACCGTTATCGTTTAAAGTTCCATTGGTATCGTTCACTGTGCCGTTGGTTGTTCCGTTCGTGCCGTTGGTCGTTCCGTTTGTGCCATTGGTCGTGCCGTTGGTTGTTCCGTTTGTGTCGGTTCCATTGACGGTGCTCTCAGTGCCGGTTCCGTTCGTCGTATCATTGACTTTGTCATTGTTCGTACCGCAGGCAGCCATCGCGCTCACCGCGAAAGTAAGTACCAGTCCTGCGAGCAGTGTTCTCCACTTTCTCATAGTCATATTCTCCTTTTTCTCAGAATCACTTCTGTTTTCAAGGATAGTATGACCCTAACGTTTTCCTTTTATTCCCGCGGCCGATGTTTTTCTTTTGAATTTTATTTTTGAAAATTCAATCTTAAGATTTGTAATAACCAAGCTCTCTCGACAGTTCTTCCTGTACTTTTTTCACATCCACCGCAAGTTCCTTGACGCGCTCTCTCGTCATGCGGCTGGTCGGTCCGGAAATACTGAATGCGTATTTACCTCTTTCTGGTAGCCGTGCAGGCACGCCGCAATGCAGCGGACGCCTTTTTCGTTCTCCTCATCGTCCAGCGCGTAGCCGTTCTGCCGCACTTCCTCCAACACTTCCTGCATCTGCGTTAGATCTGTAATCGTCTTGTCCGTCTTTTTCTCAATGATACTCTCGTTCCAGATCTTTTTGACTTCCTCGTCCGGAAGCGTCGCCATGATCGCTTTGCCGACACCGGAGCAGTACATCGGATGTACCATTCCCACATGGGACACCATGCGGATTGTTCCGACCTTCGCCTCGATCTTGTATATATATATAAGATATGGTTGCCCTCGCGCTGCACCAGATGCACCGCTTCCCCGGACAGGTCCGAGAGACGTTCCATATACGGCTTTGCCACCTGCAGAATATCCATCCGCTCAAGGATCTTTCCCGCCATGTTGACCACCTTATAGGAAAGCATATATTTCTGCGTCGCCTCATCCTGCTTTGCGTATCCCATATAAATAAGAGACATTAACAGTCTGTGTACAGTGCTCTTGTGCAGATCCAGCGCCGTGCTAAGTTCCATCAGTCCCATCTCCCCGTGGTCCGCAAGCGTCTCCATCACCTGAAAAATACGCTCTGCCGACTGTACCGGATTTTTCGCTTCTCTCTCTTCTGCCATAGTATCTCCCATGCTGTATCTCAGTCAGTTTCATCATTCAATCTGTCGTTCCGTATTGCGGAACTGCCTTGTTATCATATCATGACCGCCGTCCGAAAGTCAACTCTGGAATCTCTGCTGTCCCGGCGTTTTGTTTTATGGAAAATACACGATTTTGTTTCTTGAATCGGTTGACAAGGTTTTTCCACATGTTATAATAATTTTGTACCATTACATGAAACATAGTTCCGCATTATGGAACATGAATGATAAGTAAAAAGGAGAAGAATCATGAACAAAGTATTAGAAGAGTTTTCCAAGATTGGTATTATCCCGGTCATCGCACTGGACCATGTAGAGGAGCCGCACCTCTGGCAAAGGCTTTATGTGACGGCGGTCTTCCGTGTGCTGAGGTTACCTTCCGTACCGCTGCTGCTGAGGAGTCCATCCGCATCATGTCCGAGCAGTTCCCGGAGATGTTAGTCGGCGCAGGTACCGTTCTTACCACCGAGCAGGTTGACCGTGCGGTAAACGCAGGTGCGAAGTTCATCGTCAGCCCGGGCTTAAACCCGAAGGTTGTAAAATACTGCGTGGACAAGGGTATTCCGGTAACTCCTGGCTGCTCAAACCCGAGCGACGTGGAAGTTGCAATCGAGCTTGGTCTTGAGGTTGTAAAATTCTTCCCGGCAGAGGCTGCTGGCGGAATGAACATGATCAAAGCTATGGCAGCTCCGTACACACAGATGAAGTTCATGCCGACGGGCGGAATCAACGCTAAGAACCTGACAAGCTACCTTGATTTCAAGAAGATCATCGCATGCGGCGGTTCCTGGATGGTAAACAAAGACATGATCGCAGCCAAGGACTGGGCCGGCATCACCGCTCTCACCAAAGAGGCAGTTGCTACCATGCTTGGATTCAAGCTCCTGCACGTAGGTGTCAACAATGCATCTGAGGAAGTTGCTTCCACAGAGTCCGCAAAGTTCGCAACTTTACTTGGACAGGATGTCAAGGTTGGCAACAGTTCCATGTTCGTTGGTTCCTTAATCGAGATGATGAAGAATCCGGGACGCGGAACACACGGTCACATCTGCATCCAGACAAATTATCTGGATCGTGCCATCTATCATCTGGAGAAGAGAGGCTTTGCTTTCGATGAGTCTTCCTTCAAATACAATGACAAGGGTGAGCTTACCGTTGCTTACTTAAAGGATGAGATCGCCGGATTCGCTGTACACTTCAACCAGAAATAAGGAGAACATCATGACAGATCAGAATTGCGCATATTGCATGGAAGGTGATCTGGTAGCCGCATTCGGCATCAAGATCTGTGAACTTCCTTCCTCCAAGGTATATCTTTTAAGGAGCAGAGCCACAAGGGACGTGTCATCGTTGCACACAAGAAGCACGTGAGTGAGATCACGGAGCTGACCGCCGAGGAACGTGCCGCTTACATCGAGGACATCAACCATGTTGCCGAGGCACTGCATCAGGCATTCCATCCGCAGAAAGTGAACTACGGCGCTTATGGCGATACCGGTCATCACCTGCACTTCCACCTCGTTCCGAAGTATACAGACGAGTATGAGTGGGGCGGCGTCTTCGCTATGAATCCACAGCAGAAGTTCCTCTCGGATGAAGAGTATACCGCACTGATCGAGGAGATCAAGAAGTATCTGTAGGATATGTATTTCCGTTGGATTTTATGAAACCGAGGCAAACCGCAAAGGTTTGCCTCGGTTTGTTACTGTACTCATATTTTTTGACATACTGTAGATAAATTGATAAAATAACAGAACTACAGGTTTTACACATACGAGTGGGATTTGTGGAGGAAATGCTATGAAATATTTTGTAACAGATCGCGAAAGGGATGGCACTTGTTACCATGAATTTTACAAGGACGATGGGATGGCAAAACATTTTGGAAAGAGGATTCCATATCTTTACATGATAATATAATGTTTCAGGCAAAGGAATTTATAGCTGCACTCGTAGTATGTGTTCCTAAATATGATCCTTTCGGAGAGACAGAAATTACGGCTGATGAATGGATAAAAATAGGAACTCTCATATCTTCAAAAGATAATATTTCAAAAGAGGTATACGAAGAAGCAAATAAATGGGCAAAAGAAGTTTTTAAAAGCTATGGTTGTTTCACGATATTAGGTCTATAAATAAAAACTCATACAAATTGCCTTTTGTAAAAACATATCAAAAAATGCCACCCTTGGCATCCGGCATTTTACCGGCGTATTCCTGCTCCAGTTCTTCTGCCAGATACGCATCGCTCATACAGTGCATATCCGATACGCCATCACGGATCAGTTGATATACCTCGGAATGATAAAAAAGAACTCCAATGCCACATCCAGTGAAATTCCCTGCCGTTTTGCAAAACACGCAATGACACGGCTATATTTTTTTGAAGTAAAATCGGATTTGCTGTCATACAATTTCACTCCCTTCAAAATGCAGGAGAGACAGTGCTCTCTCTGTGCGGAAACAAATTTGCACATTCGGTTTTTCATAACGAAGACGTTTGATAGCCTCCGCTTTATCAATCCATCCATCAAAAAACAATTCCACCGTATTGAATACCTTATCATTGGCAACACCGCCAACAACGAGATCATAATCTGTCGCGTCTTTTCCAAAAGAACCATGATAGACAATCATACTTCCACCCCCCTCTCTTTCATCACATCCAGAAGGTCGTCTACAATATATTGCCGGCTCTGGGTATGCAACACTTCATATTCCGGCACAATATAACCACTTAGAATATCACTTTTTTCGGCAAACGCCTGATACACACGCTCTGCATCCATCCCCAGTTTTGCCGCTACATTTTCGATACAAAATACAACAAACTCGAGTTCACTGGAATTTTTAATTTTTCATCCGCCATCATAAGCAAGCTCTCCTTTATGACAATATGAAGAACAGCCTTCTCTTCTTATCACTGTTAGTATAGCACTTCATATCCATATGCTCAATCAAATTACCTCTAAAAAGGCACCCGGGTCATTACGACCCAAGTGCCTGTATATCCTGATCCTTTTGCGTAAGCCCCTACCGGTGCGTATCCCACAGTCCGCAGTAGGCATCCACCGGGTCCTCCCCCGATAAATGCGTCGCTGCCGCTCATCAGCTTCTCGATGAGCGCATCAAACGTCTGATCCGCGCTGTCGTAAGTGTTGATATACGTTCTCGCCTGCGGAATGTCTGCAAGTACGAACGGCTGTCCGCATCCGATCACGATGACCGGAAGTTCATGAACATACCACGGGATCTCTCCGCCGCCCTTGCTCATGCCAAAGCCCGGTCTTGCCACCGGCTGGAAACCGCCTGCAATGTCCACCAGTGTGATGATCAGATCCTGATTTTCGACGAAATCCTTGATCGGCGTCTTTCCGGCAAAGTACATATTGATGTCCACTTTTTCTCCTGCTGCTGCACGCTTTGCAAGTGCGTCGAGCGGGCTCTCGTAGATAAATGCGTCAAAGCCCTTCTCGATCAGCTTGTCACGCAGACGCTCTGCCGGGCTCTTCTTGCCGCCGCCCATATATTTTGCCATCATGGTTCCCATCACGCCCGCGGATAATCCGCTGACGGAGACGATCATGATGCGCTTGTAACGGCTCGGGATCATCGGAAGCACATCCTCGTCCTTGTATTTTACGAGAGTGATTCCTTTCTCGGAGATTTCTCTTGCCATCGCCTTGTGCTCTTCGCAGCCAACGACCTGCTCCATCACCTCCACCGGAGGAACGATCTCATTTTTCGCTTTTTTGTGCAGTCCCATGTGTGCTTTCAGAGCAAGAATGCGGTGCAGGGCGTCATTTAAACGCTCCTCGGTGATGATGCCGTTCTCATAGCCCGCCATCATGCTTGCAAAATCCTCATCCATCTCATTGAAAAAAAGGAACATATCGACACCGGCTGCAATCGTGTGCGGAAGAATCTCGCTGCGCTTCATACAGCAGGTCAGTCCGACCATGTGGGAAGCATCGGTCAGCACCATACCATTAAAACCAAGCTTTCCGCGCAGAAGTCCCTCGATCAGCTCCGGCGAAAGGGTTGCCGGCATGATGTCCTCATCCTTGATTCCCGGGTTAAAATGTCTGGTGTACGCAGGCTGCATAATGTGTCCTGCCATGATGGCTTCCAGACCGTTGTCAATGAGGTTCTGGTATACTTTTCCATAGCTTGCATCCCACTCCTCACAGCTCACGTCATTGACGCTGTCTGCCACGTGCTGGTCGCGGAAGTCCAGTCCGTCGCCCGGAAAATGCTTCGCAGCACAGCAGAATCCCTCATTGGTGTGTGCGCCGTCCATATATGCCTTCGTCATCTCGCACACGCGGTCCACATCGTTTCCATAGGTGCGCAGTCCGATGACCGGGTTCTCCCAGTTGTAGAGGATGTCGCTGACCGGGGCAAAGGAGAGATTACACCCGATCGCCGCCGCCTCTTTGTTGGACATACGGCCGAGCTCGTACGCGTATCTGGCGTCTCTTGTCGCACCGATCTTGGTCTGCTGGCCGATCATGGTTCCGTCAGTGCAGGCGCCGTTGCCGCCATTCTCCGTGTTGCACGCAATGATAAGCGGAATCTTGCTGTTCTCCTGAAGAATCCGGTTCTGCTCACGCACCTCGGCACCGGTTGCCGGGTTGTAGCGGATACCGCCGATGTGGTACTTGTCCACTGTCATCTTCAGATACTCTTCGTCTCTGGAGGATCCCATATTGAAAAAAAGCTGACCGATCTTCTCCTCGGTCGTCATACCCGCGATGGTCTCTTCCACCCATTTACAGTCCTCATCGGACAGGTAAAACGGTTTTGCCTTCATATCTACCATATTAAAATATCCCTCTCTTTCTCACTCCGAATCGGCATGAACACCGAGATTCTGCTCGAATGCCTGATTCAGTTCCTTTTGATATTCCGCATCAAAGCTTCCCGCGAAGTTTTGGAAACGCTTCCTCTAAAAGACGTTTCCAGCTCTCCCCCCTCATGTCCGACCAGAATCGGATAGAACCGGACGCCGTTTTTCTCTGCCGCGTCCCGGTCTCCCGGTGCATCGCCGACCATCAGAATCCGCCCGGGCTCATACCCCATTTTTTCTCAATTCACCGATGCAGAAAGCCTTGGTTCCCGCCTCCTGCGTCAGAAGCGTACTGCAGTCTTCGGCAAGATGATGTCTGCCCCATTCCGCCTCGACCGCCTCCCGGTTCGCGGACGACACCGCCGCCAGATCCGCCTGTTTTGCCATCGCATCCATCGCAGACTTCACATTCGGAAACGGCCGGTCCTCTGCCGGAAGCGCATGGATCGCGCGGTTGGTGCGGATGCTCCAGAGCAGCGCTTTTTCAAAACACGGGTTATCACTCTTCTGCGTCACCGCAAGCAGCGCCGGGTTGGAGAGCTCCTTCGCCTCTTTTGTCCATGCCTCATACTCCGCAAGTCCCTCGATGTTACCGAGACCTCTCTTCTCCACCTCCGCGAGCGCCAGCGCCAGTCCCTTAAACCGGTTGATACCGCGCGTGATAGAGTAGAGGTTGATAGAAAGCCAAAGCTCCATGCACTCCGCTTCATGCTCCGTCAGTCCGAATGTTTTGATCCACTGCGGTCCGAAGCAGGTTCTGTGCTTTACTTCCATCGTGTCCATCGCACAGCCGTCGCTGTCAATGCACATGATACAATCACTTTTTTTCTGAAAATCAAAATACCCCATCATTCCACCTCATGTATTACCGCCTCTTCCGGCTTCCTTGCATACTTTTATACGCCGGAGTATGCCGCAAATGCTCCATCGATCGGAATGCAGGCACCGTTGACAAATCCGCTTGCCTCCTCACATGCCAGGAACAGGACGGAACCGATCAGTTCCTCGACCTCGCCGAAACGATCCATCGGCGTATTGTTCAAAATCTTGCCGGTTCTGGCCGTCGGTGTTCCATCCTCATTGAACAGAAGCTTCGCATTCTGCTGTGTGGAGAAAAATCCCGGTGCGATCGCGTTGCAGCGGATACCCACCTTTGAAAAATGCACTGCAAGCCACTCGGTAAAGTTGGAAATTGCAGCTTTTGCACCGGAGTATGCCGGAATCTTCGTCAACGGTGTGTAAGCGTTCATCGAGGAAATATTGATGATGCTCGCACCTTTTTTGTTGACCATATCAAGCGCAAATACCTGTGTCGGAATCAGGGTACCCATGAAGTTCAAGCTGAATACAAAAGAGACACCGTCCGCATCCAGGTCAAAGAATGTCTTCATCTGTCCGAGATCCTCCGGCACAAAATACTCGTCGTCGGTCGTCGCTTTCGGGTTGTTGCCGCCGGCACCGTTGATTAAGATATCGCAGGTTCCGAAGTCCGCAGCGATCTGGTCTCTCGCCGCCTGTACGCTCGCTTTCTCAAGCACGTTGCACTTGTATCCCTTTGCAATATAGCCCTTTGCCGTAATGTCATCCGCATGCTTTTTTGCCGCATCCTCATTTAAGTCGAGCAGCGCTACCTTTGCGCCGGTCATTGCCATTGCCTCCGCAAGCACGGAGCAGATGACTCCGCCCGCACCTGTCACAACAACCACCTTGCCTGTCAGATCAATCTGAAATGGTAACTTCATGTTCGTCTTCCTCCTGATTTTTATTTTTATGGTATTTATTTTTCTGATTCTTATTTTTACTTTGAAGCCTTCTCCACAGCCTCAAATAATCCGTTGATATAGGTTGCTCCAAGCGCACGGTCATAGAGTCCGTAGCCCGGTCTTCCGGTCTCTCCCCAGATCATTCTTCCGTGATCCGGTCTCACATATCCGGTAAATCCATTGTCATGCAGCGCTTTCACAATCGCATACATATCCAGAGAGCCACAGCTGGAGAGATGTGCACGCTCCTCAAAACCATTCTCAAGCACTGCAACGTTGCGCAGATGTGCAAAATGAATTCTTCCCATTGCCGCATATTTTGCCGCCATCTTCACCACATCGTTCTTGTTCGAGCAGCCGAGGGAGCCGGTGCACAGTGTGATGCCGTTGTGCGGATCATCCACAAGACCGAGGAAACGATCAATGTTTTTCTCGCAGGTGATGATGCGCGGAAGTCCGAAAATGCTCCAGCACGGATCGTCCTCGTGGATTGCCATGTTGACGTCGCACTCCGCTGCAACCGGAATCACTCTCTCCAGGAAATACTTCAGATTGTTCCAAAGATCATCCTCAGACATTGCGTTGTACTCTGCAACCACCTGCTTTAACTCTTCTCTGGTGTAGCTTGCATCCCAGCCCGGAAGTGTCAGATCGCTGTCACTCTGCAGCGGATTCACAGCATCCACCTGCTCCTGATAATATACCAGGGAGGTCGAACCGTCCGGCAGCACGTGGTCAAGCTGTGTTCTCGTCCAGTCAAATACCGGCATGAAATTGTAGCAGATGCACTTCACTCCGGCTTTTGCCACACGTCTGATGTTCTCGCAGTAGTTCTCGATGTAGCGGTCGCGGCTCGGCTTGCCAAGCTTGATGTCCTCATGTACCGGAATACTCTCGATAACCTCAAAATGAAGTCCGGCATCCTCCACCTGCTTTTTCAGTGCTGCGATGCTCTCCTCGCTCCACACCTCTCCGACCGGAACGTCATACACAGCCGTTACGATCGAGTGCATTCCCGGGATCTGACGGATGTTCTCCAGTGTCACCTTGTCATCTGGTCCATACCAGCGAAATGATAATTTCATAGTTTCCTCCATTCTGCGGAAGCTTGTTTCCGCGCATGTGATATTTACTTGTATACATGCTATGATATTGCTCCATGTACGTTTCTTTGTTTCTTTTTCTTGACTATATCATGCTTGTATACAAGCGTCAACATCCATCTTTCTTTTTTTCTGTTTTGTATAATTTTTTGTATCTGTTTTGTCTATTATTCACAATTTACGCCGGTTTTTCCGCAGGTTCTACTTTTTCTCCTGTTGTATACAAGTGGGTATTCCCCGGCAGATTTTCCTTGTTTCATCTTCTTGCGCCGTGTTCCGCGCGTCTTAAGTTCCTGAAGGACTTTTTATCGAAATCCGCCAGAATTCCGTCTACTGTCCTGCACTGTTTTTCATCCTGCCCCAAGAAACAGCGTTCCCGTTTTTTCCCGATCCTATGTATACATATGTAAGGTGCATGTCCCGGGCTCCGGAAAAATAGATTGTAATTTGTTCCATTGGGATTTATATTAGAAATATGTTCACATTTTGAATGGTAAGAATGGACACCAAATTGTCCACAGAGGAGCATGTTATGAACGGAACCAGACATACCGGCACATCCGTTGCCGTTTATAAAGATTTAAAAGAACAGATTCTTCATCTGGAGCTTCCGCCGGGATCTGCCATCAGCGAGATCGACACGGCCGCCGCATTCCATGTATCGCGCACCCCGGTGCGGGATGCTTTTAAAATGCTTGAGCGCGAGGGGCTTCTGGAGGTCCGCCCGCACATCGGTACATTCGTCTCCCTGATCGACCTCAACATGATCTCCGACATTCTCTA
>VOFD01002398.1_pt1 | contig 62932 bp, 68 predicted proteins | sample 5384101 | NCBI WGS metagenome assembly VOFD01 (sample SAMN12384723, study PRJNA508395) | human gut metagenome | isolation source: healthy gut C | host: Homo sapiens
CTCTTGAGCCATGAGCGGACATTATAGGTATAGTTCGTTGTAAGGGCGTTATCATTTCCCGTCAGTAGTCCAAAGCACCCTATTAGAAGAAAAAGTACCCTTATGTGATAATTATCACATAAGGGTAGCCATTGATTTCTAAAGCTTAGATTGATGTTATTCTGACATACAAGGTTGTTTGCCCTCATCCCATAGCACATCAGCTATTCGAGGCTTTTCTAAACTATATTTAAGTTTAAAACAATCACCAATAGCATAAGGAACACTAGGTTCGAACTCTATATTTTCATAATGTTGCCCATCAACGAAATATTCTACTATAACTTGTTTTCCTCGAAACGCAGAGCTTCCAGGCCTTAATTGTTGTCCAACTATTTTGCAAATAGTAACACCGCTTTCCTTTAACATCTGTCGTTTATGAACATACGCTATAGGTAGAAAAATCATTAGTGTGATAGAGATTATCCAGTTTATTTTAGTCTGTATACTTTTCTTTTTTTTATTCTTTCTTGTACTTTTTATCATTCCAATCTATTATTAAACCAAGTTTTGATGTTCCGTTTGTTACTGTCTGTTCAACGATGTTCGAATTAATTTGTCCAATTGTAGAATTCAGCATTTGAGTTCCGATTTGCTTTGCCCTTACCTGTTGTGCATTAGATTTGGCATTATCTAATTGCGCTCTTTTTGATTCTGAAGTAGGGTGACGGTTTACCCGATTCTGAGCTGTCCGCACATTCTGATTAGTTGTTCGCATCTCTTTATTTACATTTTCCAGTGCTTTATTACTGCTACTTTCTGTCAGTTTTCCCACACCTATACTAATGGCTGTATTCTTGAGAGTATTAGCAGTAATAGCCTTTATATCATTTTTAACAGCAAATCCTTTATTGTTAGTATACGATATAGTTCCTTTTACAGCTTCTACAGCAAGAGTTTTAGCGATCTTTAGTTTTCCAACAGGATTAATCGCAGATAAACCAACACTGACAAAATTTACGTCTCCAACCCACGCGTCATATCCACTTTTGCCGGAACTATAATTGTTGTAAACCTGAAATCCATAATCAATAGCTGTACCAGCAGCCCAAAACCATCTTCCGTCTGAATCAACATTCTTCACAGGATCATTAGCGCAGTAAACATACGGACTCATTTCATAATACTTCTCCGCTAACGGATCCACCGCATTCCATCTTCCTAATGCCGGATCATACTGTCTCGCTCCGTAATCATACCAGTTCACCCCTTCTTTGTATCCAGTTCCTTACCGTTATACTTATAAGCCTGAACATTACCGTCTGCTGAAGCAAACGTGCCTCCGAAGAGATAGTAATGGTTTACCTCTTTCTTCTGTCCTGTTTGGTCTACAATCACACGGTTATTACCCTGATGATCCTGCAAGTAGTAGTGATATTTCTTGTCAGACAACGTGATATATCCTGCATCGGTCAGCAACAATTTCTGCACCCCATTTTCATAGACCACATTTCCGCAATAGTCAGTCGTAGTGGTAGTGTTACCTATTTTATGGACAGTACGGAGTTTCGTGCCGTTCAATGCATAAGTATAAGTAATGGTACTACCGTTCTTAAACGTGACCTTGCTTGGCAAATTTAAACAATTATATTGAATATCAGTAATATCCTTATTTAAATCTTTTGTCATATTTCCATTCTTATCATAAGCGTATACATCGGTCTGTTTCACAGCATCCTTGAATTCAAAGCCACCATTATAAGCTGTAGCTGTGGCAACATCGTCCGTACGGAACAGCTGGAAAATATGTCGTGGCTGAAGTACTATCATAGTGATAATTATAAAAATAAGAGCATTGTATCGTTGATAATTCAGAGAATAGTTAATCTATGGAGAGGAAATGGTGAGTAATTCCTGTTTCACAATAATAATTCTAGTATTTGGATTTACCTTATCAGCTAGGTTTCTTAAGGCTCTTTAATATATAGACAGCCTGATTCACAATCTATATTCACCGAATACCCATATCGCTGTAATATATGAACGGTATAAATTTGTTCAGGTAAAGTCAACAATCCTTCTTCGCATGATGGAACAAACCAAACATCATCAAAATAAGCGGAAAACAATCCTGTTATTCCTTCACTTTGATGGATTGAATCTATACGATGTTGGGGAGTAACTATATATTTTTTGAATCGTATAAACGATAGGCTATCTACAGTTAAAGTGTCCTTGTATGAAAGGTTAATAAAGCTCTTGTATAGTAAGTTTGTTTGAGAATTATTCTTTTTATTTTCTTTTTTTAATGTATAGAATAATTCATCGTTTTCCAGTACTGCGCAATAAGCAGAATCATGCCATTCGATATTTACAGATATTAGGGCTGGTGCAGTAGTTCCATCTAAATTAGGGAGCATAATTGTTTTTTCTGAGTTTTTTTGTATCCAATAAAAAATATGAGCACTGCTACACCAACTGCAATTAAAAATAAGAAAAACTTATTCCAGTAATTCTTTTGGTACCTTTTTTGTTCCATACGTAGTTCTTTTAGGGTCTCCTGTTTTACTTCTAATTTTATTTTCAGTATTGATAGCGCGTACATCCATTAATTTTATACCATTTTCTGTTGTTTCATCAGTAGCGATCTTTTTGTCTAAATCAAATGAATGCTGAAGCTCATGACTTAATCCGACCCTTGGAGTTCTCCTTTCGTTTTCATGTCTACTTCTTCTTTGATTGTAAGGATTATAAAAGACTGTGCTACCTTGTGAAATTTTCTTTTCAGCTTTTTCTTTGTCATATTCTGTTGAATTAAACTCTCCTTTCTTTGGCATTGTAATAGAATGTATATTCTCACTCTCCTCTAAATCAGAGATTATTCCTGAAACCTCTGCATCGTCTTTTTTCAGTTGCGATAAGTCAGCTTTCACAATCTCTTGATATTTTGTATCAAATCCAAAGAATTCTTTAATCTGATCAATAAGCCCATTAGCTAGGCTGAATGATTATACTATCTCCGTTAATATCAATGTTATTTACTGGATTATTTCCTCCATACTGATAAGGTGACATAGTATTATACTTCTCCGTAAATCTATCTATTGTCATAAACCTTCCTAATGCCGGATCATACTGTCTCGCCCCGTAATCATACCAGTTCAACCCCTTCTTTGTATCCAGTTCCTTACCGTTATACTTATAAGCCTGAACATTACCGTCTGCTGAAGCAAATGTACCTCCGAAGGGATAGTAATGGTTTACCTCTTTCTTCTGTCCTGTTTGGTCTACAATCACACGGTTATTACCCTGGTGATCCTGCAAGTAGTAGTGATATTTCTTGTCAGACAACGTGATATATCCTGCATCGGTCAGCAACAATTTCTGCATCCCATTTTCATAGACCACATTCCCGCAATAGTCCGTCGTAGTGGTAGTGTTACCTATTTTATGGACAGTACGGAATTTCGTGCCGTTCAATGCATAAGTATAAGTAATGGTACTACCGTTCTTAAACGTGACCTTGCTTGGCAAATTTAAACAATTATACTGAATATCAGTAATATTCTTATTTAAATCTTTCGTCATATTTCCATTCTTATCATAAGCGTACTCATCGGCCTGCTTCACGGCATCCTTGAATTCAAAGCCACCATTATAAGCTGTAGCCGTGGCAGCATCGTCCGTACGCGTTAGCTTGTTACCGTCCAGCGTGAACGTCAGGTTGTCGATCAGGCCGTAAGAGGAAGCTCCTGTGCGACCATTACGCCGGAGTGAGGTTATATTACTTTGTTTATTATACGTATATGAAGTACTGTAATTCGTACTGGAAATACCGTTCCATAAATAATCAGCGGAGGTCAGTCGGGAAAGTCCGTCATATCTGAATCGGTATCCGTGTAATCCCGTATCACCCGAAGCCTTCCAACTCATGGCGGAGATATTGCCATTGTAGCAGGGTGTGTTTCCACCATATGACTCGTTGTAATACAAAGTCTGATTGAACAATGTACCGGTAGATTGGCTCTTGAGCCATGAGCGGATGTTATAGGTATAACTTGTTGTAAGAGCAGACATGCCATGCCGCTTGCAACTTTTTATACGTCCCAAGTCATCGTACGTATTTTCTATGAGTGTCACCTCACCATTTGTGTTTAATTTATGTTTTGACTTTGACAGGCGGCCCGCATGGTCGTACTCGTATGTACATACTTCCGTCTGTGTAGCCTTACCCGTGGCTGTATGAACATGCTGGCGCTTCAAAGGATCGCCTATGAAGTTATAGGTAACGTACTCCACTTCAGTTCCTCCCAAATGGTTCGTTGTCCGGCTTTGGATGATACGTCCGCGCTCGTCGTAATAGAAAGCGGCGTAATCATATCCGGTCACTCCGGTAGCGTCCACGCGTGCTGTAACCGTTCCTGTCAGCAATCCTTTGCTGCTTTCCGTGTAGCGGGTCCCGTAACCTGAAGGGGGTGTGGTGTAGTTCAGAGAGGTGGGTACCCCGTGCTTGCCGATGAAAGAGTAGTCATCGTAGTAGTTCACTGTATACACTACAGGAGTCGTCAACGTGATATTCTCGGGGATATAACCATGAAAGGCAGTGCCTGTATCATCACGTCGTGCTTTCACATTGATTTCCGATAACTGTAAATCCTCGTAAAAATAGGAGTTGTGACAAGTTCCCGTCACTACCGGACGACTAAATTCATCGGAAAGGGAAAAGCTCCATTCTCCGCGGGCACGTTGTTCGCCGTCTTGCGAGAAGACCTGATGGCTTCCACGGTCATAGATGTAATAGATAGCATCACGTTCCGGAAGTTTCTTGTAAATGTAGCGGTGCAGGAAGTCATAGCGGTAAGAATAACTGCTTTGCCTATTAGAAGCTCCTTCAGGTTCTCCCGGTTTGGGGTAAGGAACGGAAGGTGGGTAAACACCCACCAGATCGTCGCGACTGTCATATTCATAATGAGTGAAATAGGGTTCGGAACCATCTATGTCCCGCCAGGATTGTACGTCCCAATCCGTCTTTAAAATCATAAGCCTGATTTCCGTCTTCATCCGTAGTACAAACGCCCAATAAATCTCCGTAGGAAACCCAGCTGGAAAAATTGGGAAACGACTGAGGATTACGGGTAACATAGCGGTAGCTTACAGGGTGTTCTGCCCATGCCTCGCTTGCTCCATGTTCTGCAATCGGTCTGTTCAGAGGAGAGGCTTCGTAGGTGGTCTGCACATAGGGACGTGAATCACCGCTTGCCAACGAGCTTGCGCCGCTCTTCAGGGAGGAGATATTCATATAGCTGCCATTTCCTGTAGACTTGGCGGGAAGCCATGTTCGTAGCTTACGTCCCTGGTCGTCATATTCCTGTAGGGAGACGATATCTTTCTTGTCGGGGGGTGATGCTGCGGTCCACTGTCTGTGAGGGACGGCCCAGGCCGTCATAGTATATCACCTGTTCACGGCAACCACTACGGTCGGCCGAGGTGTAAGTACGGGCACTAATGTAGTTCTGAGAAGTGCTTACCTGCGACATGCACAAGAGTTGGCACAATAAAAGTGAAAGTAATAGATATATTCGTTTCATAAGTGTGTACGGATTTTAGTTATTGGTTACGGTAATGATAGTCATATTCCTGCAAGACACGTTTCTCGCTTTCCTGCATGATGTTGTTTTCGTAATAGTAATTTCTCTTCAGGCGTCCCAATTCATCGTACTCGTAATACAGGGTCTTTCCTGTAGGGTCGGTGACGGAGCTGACGCCTATTAACGGAAGATGCGTGAAAACAGTGACCTGCGCTTTTGAGAGGGACGTGTGTTTGCGCAAGGCTTTCAGTTTGGCTGCATCGGGGAGGGAATTCTGTGCCAATGCAGAGGATGTCATGCCAAAAATGGAGGACACGGCGGCTTCTACCTGTGCCAGAGTCGCATTCTTGATCTCTGCAATAGGATATCGATCTCCATATCCCCATAGGTAGACCGTATGTAAGTTGTCTCTGGAGATTACTTCGCGGGGATTTCCATTAGGAGAGTAAGCGAGGATTTCGCTGTGGAATCTATTCGTTGCATAGCACTTTTGATAAAGTCGGGTGGGCAGTATTAATGTGTCTCCGCTCTGTGTGGGAAACTCTCCGAATTCACGTTCATAGCCATCGGAGTTACTTTGTTTTTTTGTCAGCACGGGAGCGATAATGTGTTTCTCTACCATTTTGCGGATTATATCCGTGGTAGTGCCGGTTTGTGACAATTTAGGATATTCCCAATTGGTTTCCTGTTGCAGCTTACCTGCAACGTGCTTTTTCTTTAGCATCCGGTTGCCGGAGAGATAGTTGTATTGCTCTGTTTCTGTAATACCTGTTTCCGATTCATCATAAATGGTTATGTCACGCTGGTAGAGGAGTGAGTGTCCGAGCAATTGGTAGGTAAAAGTGTAGAAATCACCAAGGGTAGCGGTTTGGGGAACAAAAGATAAAGTTCCATATCGATTGGAATATTCCCAACCTTCCACTGATGCGCCACTGGGATGCCAAATGAGTGTTTCGCGTCGTTTCAGTTTATACTCCTGTCCGTCGCTCATGTAGTCAGTTTGTTCTTTCAGCAAATTATAGCGATATTTCTCTCCCACATACGAAAGCACATTGTTGAAGTATTGCGGTTTCTCGAAAAAGGCTGTGTCATACTGCATTGCTTCGTAGATGTCATATTGATAAACGGTTTTTCCATTACAATTTTCGGGAGTATATGTAGTTGCTCCATCTTTCAGATAATAGACCGTGACTTCAGGATAGACCACTGCAGGACGGCCATTCAGTAACCGCTGAAAATTAAATGCGCTGAAAGTGCATTCCCATTCCCATTTAGCAGCAATGAGACCTGCTGATGGATCATAACTCATAAAGGGATTGTAATTGAAAGAACGATACTGTCCGGACGGATCAAGGCCGAGCACCATGTTTAGTACCGACATCGGAATAGGCTCTGATGATTGATAGTCATATAGGTCTGAATAGTAGGATCTAAGGTTGGTTCACCTGCACCTGTATGAAAATAACGTCCTCCTATTCCACCATTTGCGTCATAATCAGTTTGCCCGTAGCAGTAGTGTTTGGAGTCACTTCGTACACCTTCTGCCGTATAATTGACGATTTCACGAATTCTGAAACCGGTAGCTTGGGTTTTGATACGTCTTTTTTTGTTGTGAATATAGTCACCGTCATAATCTGTAAACGTAAAGAACTCATGGTTCTCAAAGTGAAACTCTGTATAACCACCCGTCGGATAGGTTAGTTTGTTTAGCACACAATGAGCTTCTGCACTGCTCGGTGTTCGTGTATTGGCGTATGAATTGGAAATCCTCACTTTATCCAATGGAGACAGGTCATCTCCATCTTTGGGTACATCTACTACGTAAGTGGAAGAGGCAGCTCTGGATACATCGAAGCCGACAAAAAGATTCAGGCAGGCCACATTGTGAATATCGGAACGATAATTCAGGTTGCCCCAATGGTCTGTTCCTCCAAAGCTGGCGCTTGAAGATGTATATCCACATTGATAAGTCTCGGATGTAATGCCATTGCTACCAAGAAGTGTAATTTTGTCAAGAGTACTAAAAGGCAAGTTCCCCGATCCGTGATAGTGCAAAATTCCTTGATGTTGCTCCAGATTGATTTTCCGGATAAGCGTGCCGTTATCTCTGATGTTGATGGCTTTGGCATAGTTGTAATGCTCGCTGTCGCTGCCGTCTTGATAGTCGATGTTGATGGTTGTGCTGCCATAAGCTATGGAGGTTAAAAGTTTCATTTGATAGGCGTGCTGTTGCGTATAGGTTTGGAAAGTGACGTCAAACCTGTCCGGATCTCCATCCACTTCATAAATATGATGGAAACGTACCGCTGGTTCCACCTGTTGCCGTCCATAGTTGGAGCTGATACTCTTTCCATAGGCAAAAGTAATAAGCTCTGCGGAATGAGGTAGGCGGATTGAAGTCAGTTCAAGATACGTAGGCAGTACCATAAGGGGTAATGGTACATCCCGGTCCTGCAAAGGTAGTATCTGCGCCATCGAAAGAATATTCAATGCCTTGTTCGTCCACCACTTTAAAGGAATATATCTTACTGGCATCAGCCACGTGGGTTATCTTTACATCGCGTCCGCCTGAAACCACGTACTCGAGCTTGCCATCATACTTTATCCGGATGACAAAGTCGAAAGAACTGCCATCAGGCAGGGTGGCGGTAAAGAGGTCGTACTTTAAATTGAGTCTGTTCATGGTTGCTTCCGTAAAGTTACGGTAGGATTTACCAAACTGATCGGTATCCAGTTTGAAACCTGTAGTTTCATCGGGCATACATTCAATGCTTCGGGATATACAACTGCTTACAGATAATGCCCAACCACGGCCGAATACGTCGTAGTTATAACCTGGATGAAATGGTGTAGGATTATACTTCAGACTTAAAGGTAACTGATAGCCGTGGTGTTCGATATTGAACAAAGGGATGGAAATATCAGGCACTCCCATGGCTGGGTTCACTGCCACGTCTCCGTACATTTTGAAGGCCGCTGCCTGAGGAGAGGTCGGAACAGAAGGGGCAATGTATGGAAGCTCTGATCCTGCATGTGCCGCAAATGGAAAAAAGTGTAGCGAAGAAAAATAGTATAAAAATGTATCGTTTCATATATCTTTGGGTTTTGTGATGATTAGAAAATGCGTTTTACTAAAGTCTTAATCATGTTGTTTTTTTGTTTGAAATATTGATTTGAAATCCTGCAGATCCCAGACTTCGGAATCTGCAGGATTAAAAAAATATGGGAATCTCGCTTTTATAGCGGCATTGCATTAGCTCCTATGACTCCCGCTATAGCTGATGCCACTGCGATAACCACTTTCAGGATCATATCCCATACTGATTTCTTGATTGCCATAATTCCACACCTCCTTTCGTAAGGGCACAATCCGCCCGGGTGGCGCTACAACGCACCACAATTAAGTTGATACTTTTCATGTTGAGTGAATGAATAGTTTAGTCAGAAAGGAAAGAGCTGTTTAGCCCAACGGGTTTTCGTCCAATCCTCCGTCGCCACCGTCACTGTTTCCACCGCCGCTACCATTGCCGGAACCGGTCGGTTCCGGATTATAGAGGACACATTTCACGCCGGTTACCAATGACCGGGTGGCTACGGTGCGGTCCGAATTACGGGTGGAGGCTGGGGTGAAATGTATCTGCAACGAGGCCTGCGAGGCAGATACTTCCTCCTTATTCTTCACACCTTTACCCCTTGATTTCATGACAACCCGGAATGTGCCGAAGCCGTCCAGCGTCACCACTTCGGATGATTGCAGATGTCTGGTCAGTACGGTAACCAGGTTGTCGATAGAATTCTTCACGTCACCGGTAGAAAGGGAGGAATACTCCGCAATTTCCCGGGCGATCTTTTCGGTGTTTACAGAACCCACATAAATGGTGCGGGGATGGAATAGTTTGTTTCCGTCTTTGTTCTTCATTGTTGACTGAATAGTCTTGTAAAGTACTGGCATAATAATAAAGTTTTTGAGTGTTGATAATTTATTGTTTGTGTATTAAGCTTAACCACATTGCAAAGATACGGATGTTTTTATGATGGAAAGAATGATTTTTGCAAAAGCGTTCAAGAAAATGTTTATTGATGGAAAATAACATGAAACTATTGGTTTTTGTTTTGTGTATATCAGTCGGTTGTCTCACGCTATTCCGCTACATCTGCCATTCTTTCCCCCAAAAACATCCCAATCCTTTTTTTCTCATTCCCGACACAAACTCAGCAGATAACGTCCCGGCAAACGAATTTTTCCATGGCAGTTGCGCAGATCATAAAAGCCCTGCCACACCGGATGTCCGATGGCGCCAAAGTTGCTTTTGCAGACGATAGCGTACTGTTCGGCAGGCGGAATGGGATAGAGGCGAAGGTTGTAGATAAGGCCGTCAAAGTTGCGCTGTACCTTGTCCTGAGGGTTGCAGGCAGCCTACTTCCTCGGTAGTCCACTCCTTTCGCTTACCGCTTCGGCTGGTGGCTTTTGTATCGTTAGCCGCAACTCTTTCTCTGGAAAAAATTTTCCTCCTTCTTTCCCTCCGCGGACTTCTGGTCCGCGTCTCCCTGAGTTCCCACTTCGGGGAACTATTGAGGAGGGGATATTCTTTTGTATGCTGTGCTATGCTATTCTGTGCTATGCTATGTGTACCAAAGTACACATTTTGACTGTTCTCGGGGAAAAATGTTGCATTTACAGGGATAATTGCTGCATTTTCACCTTTGTACAATTCTTTTTTCTTCGGGGATTCAAAACGGTTTCCGGATTTCTCTCTGATCCTTTCTCCGAATTTACAGCCGGATTTATTTCTCTATCCTTTCCTGAATTTATCTGCGGATTTTCCCCAGGGACTGTTTCCTGATTTGCCTTCGGGCTTTTAGAAGTATCTTCTTCATGTTCCTTACCTTTACCGGACGATATCGCCGGAGTCTGTTCCTCAGGTGAAAGAAGGTAGTAACGTTCATCTATCAGCGAAATGTTGCGACGCTTGGTTGCGAAAAGAAACTGGCGCTGAATATCGGCTGAAGTCAGCAAGCCATATTCCCGGAAGAGCGTGGAGTTAAAAAGACCATACTCTGAGGCGAGAGTAATGACACGTTGCACGTAGGCTGCATCTTTTTCATATAGGTTGTCCGCCAGGTCTTCGTAGAAAAGAGCATCTGCCAGTGCATAATAACCTTCGTTAGTGTAGATGCTGCAAAGTGTTTCTACCAGTACGGTTACGGCGGCATCGCCTTCACTTTTCATAATCCGGCGTACAATGCGGGCGTGTATAAAATCGGTGCTTATGGGGAAATAATCAAGTCCCCGTTTTTTTATTCTGGACATGGTTTTTAGTGATTAGTGTTTAGTGATTAGTGATGAATTGTTGGTGATCCGTGAATTTGTGACCAGTGATCAGTAACCGTATTTTCAGATACAAGCTACTAACCACTGATCACTAAACTCTAATCACTCATTACCTCCTCCTTGAGTCTTCGCCGTTTTCGTGCTATGCTTTCGCTCACCACTTGCTTGGCGTGGCGAATGAGGGCTATCCGCACCTCCCTGTTTTTGACCAGAGTGATGACGAGATAGGCTTTCGGATGGTCAGAGATTGACGAATGAGGTTGTTGCTTCCGCCTCAGACGACTACTTTCTGCACGGCATTTCTTGCAATAGCAATCCCGGTATTGACTTTTTTGACTGACGTAAAAGGCTTCACAAGGAAGCTCCTGGTGGCATTTTCCACAAATGCGGGTTGGGTTTGATAATAATTGATTCATGATTCTGACTTTTAAAAGATTAATTAAAATATTTGTGTTGACAGGTATATTCAGATATGTAACGCTTGTGTTTCATGTATGTAACACTTGTATTCCACGTGTACGGAACTTATGTTTCACGTCTGTAATGCTTGTGTGCTGCAAATTCAATGTTTATTCCAGTTCACATCACTGATGTGCCTTTATACAGGCAGGGAGCCCTACTTTCTAAAAGGTAATGTTGCTTTCTCATGATATTTATAGTTTTATTTTTGTAATTAAAACAAATAACTGTGTTTATTGCTACAAAGATACTGTGAATTTCATATAGAAAACAAGTGGTTTTAGAAATTAATTTTAATAAGATGCGTAAGTGCGTATCAATGAGCGAATACAGCGTTCTTAATTCCTTACAATAAAAAAGCTTCACAATCATCATCACCTGAATACGGGTGATGGCGATTGGGAAGCCAGGGAGAACTAAGCGATGCGGAATATGCGAATGGAAAAGTACGAATGGATTAGTATTCGTCGCTCAGGGAAATAACTTTTAATTGTTTTTTAAATGCAGGCTGCGGTAAATCGGTATAGACATTCACTTTCACAGAACCGCCGGGCAATATATCGAAGTAATTGTCGCTGAATGAACTGTCCACATCGCCGATGATTATGAATACGGCACGGGCAAAGTTGTCGCTGTTGAGGGTCAGTTCGAAACCGCCTTCGATGGGCTCTATGCTCGAAGTGATAGCAGCTTTGGGATAGTTCACTTCTTTCTGTTTCACGAGGAAGTAGTTATTGGCATAACTGTTTTTCCCTTTGTCGGTCAGCAGGACGGCATGAACGAATACATCTTCTTTAGGTGTGTTTTTTAAGGCTTCACCCAAAGGAACCGAGAATACCGTCTGGCTACTGTTGGCGTCTATCTTTATATTTCGCTTGTAACTGTTCACTTTCTCTCCTGTCAGTTTCATAACTTCTACCTGGAGCGTGCCGTTGCAGGATTTGAGGCGGTCGGAAACCACCTGGATGTTCAATACTTCGCCTTCGTCGGTGATGGGAGAAACGAGGATGTCACGGTAAACCTTGCGGGCAAAGTAATGCTGCGCTTTCCAGCGACCGTAGTAGTCGCGGCTTGCCCAGGAAGCCACGGGCCAGCAGTCGTTGTGTTGCCAGAAGAGCGTTCCCATGCAGTAGGGCATATCCCGGCGATGTGCCTCGATGGCTGTTTTGATGGCATCTCCTTGCAGCACGTGGTTCATGTAGAGGAAGGCTTCGAAGTTTTTGGGTTTGCGATATTCGTTCAGCAGATAAGTCTCAATCAGTTGGTTGGCGTGCATGCCTCCGCGCTGATGGGACATCATGACTTCGAATAGATATCCCAGTCCTCTTCACAGGGAGCGTAGCGCTTCACGGATTCAAATTCGGGGAAGGATTGGAAGCCATATTCGCTGAAAAAACGGCTTCGTTCTTTGTTGTACGTCTCGATGGGCTTTTTACCATGCCACACATCCCAGTAGTGGCGGTCGCCGTTGTGGTCATCGCTGCCGCCGTCTTCACGGGCGAACGGGGAAGAAGGCCAATAGAAGCTCTCGGGTGCGTATTCCTTCACAACTTCGGGAAGGGTGACGTAATACTGATCGGTGAACTGTTTCCAGATCTTCTTTTCATATTCCGGATTCTGCGCTTTGTATCGTTTCTGCCAGCCCCAGTTGAACCAGGCGTCATTACATTCGTTATTTCCGCACCAGAGGGCGATACAGGCATGGTTTCGCAGACGTTTCACATTGTCGATGGCTTCCTGGCGGATATTCTCCAGTAATTCCCCTTCAGCGGGGTAGAGGCTGCATGCAAACATGAAATCTTGCCAGACAAGGATGCCGTAGCGGTCGCAGAGTTCATAGAACAGGTCATTCTCATAAATGCCGCCGCCCCAGATGCGAAGCATGTTCATGTTGACATTGGCGGCGTCAAGGATTGTCTTTTCGTACTGTTCCGGTGTGACGCGTGGCAGGAAGTTGTCTTGCGGAATGTAGTTGGCACCTTTGGCAAAGACGGGGACGCCGTTCAGTTCCACATAGAAAGTCTTTCCATCCTTGTCCGGGCGGTTGATGATCTTCAGCGAGCGGATACCCACTTTTGTGCTCTGAATGTCGGATGTTTCGTTATTGATGGTAAGCGCAGTACGGAAGTCATATAAATGCTGCTCACCCAGTCCGTTACTCCACCACAATCGGGGATTCCGGATGATAAACGGAAGGGAAATCTTATTGTTTCCTTTGTGGAGGGAAACGGTTTTGCCTGCCATTACTCTGCCGGAAGCGGCATCAGTCACCGTAAGGGTGGCTTCGTCTATTTCCTTGTCCGATTGAACTTCTATTTCTCCCACGATGGATGCACGGCTTTTACTGACTTCCTGTTGACGGATGAAGACATCGCTGAGTCGGGCGTCGTCCCATGCTTCAATGTATACAGGACGCCAAATGCCGGAGGTCACTAAGCGAGGTCCCCAGTCCCAGCCGTAGTGATAACCGGCTTTGCGGGCAAATACGCTGACTTTCTTGTCGAATAATCCACCGTTTTCGGACTGGTCGTTACTGGCTTCGTAATGGTAGGGCAGTGCATCCCATTTGGGAATGTCCACCTTGATGGGAGAATGGAAATAGATTTTCAGGATATTTTCTCCGGGTTTCAGTTCCGCCTTTATGTTTGTTTTCCATTCACGGAACATGTTGTTGGTCTCCAGTATTTTCTTTTCGTTCAGATATACGTCTGCATAAGTGTCGAGTCCTTTGAATACGAGGTCTATATTCTGCCTCTCCATTATTTCGGGAGTCAGTTGGAAGGAGGTCTGGTAGATCCAGTCTTCCTTATCTATCCACTGCATACCGCGTTCGTTGAGGCGGAAGAAGGGATCTTCGATGATCTTGTTGTTTATTAAGTCGGTGTGCACCACTCCGGGAACGGTGGCGGGATACCAGTTGCTTAGCCGGGCTTGTTTGAATTGCCAGCCTTCGTTCAACTCTTTCCGGAGAGGAACGGCTATTAGCAGGGCGCTGCACAAGAGTGATGAGGTCAGTAGTGACGCTCGCTTCATGTTCAAATTCGGTTTTTCATGACTGTTAGTTATTGAGTTATGTTGAATGTCGCTTTTAATCCTTTCCGGCTGTTGCCTCCTATCCACAAATCAAACTTTCCGGGCTCTACACAATAGTCCATCGCATAGTTCCAGAAGGATAACTGCTTTACCGGTAGCTCCATCCGTATGTGCCGTGTCTCTCCGGCTTTCAGATGAATACGCTCAAAAGCAGCCAGTTCCTTTACCGGCCGGGTCACGGATGCTGCCAGGTCGCGGAAATAGAGTTGCGCTATTTCGGTGCCGTCCGTTTTGCCGGTATTAGTTAGGTCAAAGGTAATGATAATTACTTCATTCCGGGTATATTGAGTGGAGGATAATTGCAGATTACTGTATGCAAATGTTGTATAGGATAAGCCATATCCAAATGGGAATAGGGGATCTTTGCCTGCATCCAGGTAGAAAGAGGTGTTCCCCAAAGAAGTTTGTTCGGCACCCACAGGGATGGTGAAGATATTCTTTTCACTTCCGCTTGCCGGGCGTCCGGTACTGGTGTGGTTGTAGTAAATGGGGATTTGTCCGGTTTCCTTTGGGAAGGTTACGGGTAATTTGCCGGAAGGCACAACCTTGCCGAAAAGAAGGTTTGCCAATGCGGGACCGCCCATTGTTCCGGGATGGAAAGCATAGAGCAGTGCATCCGAGATATTCACTTCCCGTCCGATGGTAAGCGGTCGCCCTGCCATGACTACTGTAACCAGCGGTTTTCCCGTTTCGGACAAACGGTGCAGTAACCTGGATTGCGCCCCTTGCAAATTCAGGTTGGCAAGGCAATGCGCCTCACCGGAAAGTATGGCTTCTTCGCCTACGAAAGCAAGAATAAGATCCGCTTCCCGGGCTAATTCCACTACTTTATTGAATTGGCTGGTGGCCGTATCGCGTGAATAGTTCAATCCCGGGGCATATAGCACTTTGATGCTGTCGCCACTTATCCGGCGCAATGCTTGTAGAGGCGTTTGCGAGTATGAGGCATCACCGTCAAACACCCAGGTACCTAATTGCTCATGGGGTGCGTCCGCCAATGGTCCGGTAACGAGAATTGTCTTTATGTTGCTCTGAATGGGTAAAGTTCCCCTTTCGTTCTTTAATAAAACAGCCGATTGTTCGGCCGCTGTCTGCGCCGCTTCCAGGAAATCGGGGCGATAGAATGTCTCTTTTTCTTTGGTCGGCAATGTATGGATGTTCGAATAATCCCAACCGGAACTTCAATCGCAAAATGTTTCTTACCGCATTGTCGATGGTTTCCATGGAAACTTTTCCCTCTTTTATCAATTGAGGGAGATGCTTGATATAGGTTTCGCTCACCATCCCTATATCGGTCCCTGCATTTGTGGCTTTCAGTGCCGCTTCCTTCTCGTCCTCGCAGAATCCGTGGCGGATCATTTCGGAGACGGATGCCCAGTCCGATACTACCGTGCCTCGGTAATTCCACTCATTGCGGAGCACATCCTTCAACAGGAAAGGATTGGCTGAAGAGGGAATACCGTCATTATCGTTGAATGCCGTCATCAGGGTAGCTGCTCCGGCATTGACGGCTGCTTCGAAAGGGCGGAGATAAAGGTTGCGGAATTGGCGTTCGGTGATGTAGGTGGAGTTGTAATCTCTGCCTCCTTCCGAAGCACCATATCCGGCAAAGTGCTTGGCACAGGCAGCAATGGAGGTCGGGTGGTTTAGGCTACTCCCCTGAAAACCTTTTATCGCTGCAACGCCCATTTGAGAGACGAGAAGCGGGTCTTCTCCGAATCCTTCGGCTATACGTCCCCAGCGGGGATCATGAGTGATATCTATCATGGGGGCGAATGTCCATCTTATTCCTGCGGCGGAAGCTTCGGTCGCGGCAATCCGGGCACCGGTTTCCGCAATCTCCGGATTGAAACTGGCGGCTTGCCCCAAAGGTATAGGGAAGATGGTTTTGAATCCGTGTATCACGTCTCTGGCGTTGATAAGCGGAATACCGAGGCGGGAGTCTTCTACGGCAATACGTTGTACTTCATTGAAGATGTTTGGGTCGGTTATGCTCATCACGGAGCCTACTCTGCCCTTGCGTGTTTCGGTTTTAAGGTATGGGAAGTTCTCACAGTGCAATTGGTTCATTTGCCCTATCTTCTCTTCCAGTGTCATCTTTCCGAGGAGTGCCTCGATACGCTTTTTTTTCTGTCTCCTTATCCGGTTTGTAATCAGTGGAATAACAGACGTACGGATGAAGTAAAAGGAAGACTGAAGTTACATAATAAAGGATGTGTCTGAACATATCGGTATGTACGTTTAAAGGTTTAATTATTCTGTGTGCAAATGTACAGAACATGCCTTTTCCGATATGATTAGATTTTGCTGTTTAATGATACTATTTTGAAGAGGAGGATTCTGCTGGGATATGCGGGTATTTACCAATCACTACAGACTCGCACAGATTAAAAGCTGATAAACTTATTGGTGGAATAAATTCCTTTTGGGATGGAAGTGAGTTTTCACCACAGAGTAACACAGAGTTTCACGGAGCTCTATTCTTTTGATTTCAAGTTGATTAAACTCCGTGAAACTCTGTGTTACTCTGTGGTGAATGAATTCATTTAAAGATATGGGATAATCGTAATATAAATACCCGTAATAATGGCCGAAGTGATAACCCCGGAAATATTCGCTCCCAAGGCATCTCCCAGGATAAACGAGTCCGGATTATCTTTGCTCACCAACTTCTGAGCCACTTTAGCCGTAGTGGGTACACAACTGACGGCGGCAATTCCGATCACCGGATTATAATTTCCCTTCTTGATAAAGTACATGATGTATCCACCCATGATGCCGCCGATACCGGAAAGCAATAATGCCACTATACCCAATACCAGCAGTTTCAGAATCTTCGGATCAAGTAACAAGTGCGCGTCACAAAGCACACCCAGCAATACGCCCAGCATAAATGTAGAACCATAAAGCAGCGGACCACTGACGAAATCATAGATATGCTTCATACCCGATTCACGTACAGCCACTCCCAAGAAGAGGGAGAAGAACAGCGGTGAAGCTACCGGGAACAGGAAACACAGCACCGCACACAGTACAGCCGAGAATGCCAGTTTCACTTTGGCATCATAATTCTTGGGAGCTTTCTTTGAAGTCATCTTGATGGCACGCAGGCGTTTCGGAACCAGGAGTTTCACCAGATACGGGTAGCCGCCATAAGTCAGTCCGAGATACAGGTAAGCCACTACGGTGATAGGTACAAACAAATGTTTGGCAAGAGCCAGTGACGTGAACAGAACCATAGGACCGTCTGCACCGCCTACCATGGCTACGGAAGCACTTTCCTGCAAGGTCAGTCCCAGAGCCGAAGCTACGGGGATAGTCAGGAAAGTACCCAGTTCGGCGCATAAAGCCAGGAAAAAAGACTGACGAAAGGTTTCTGTAACAGAAAGCCTACATCCAGCAATGTGCCTATACCCATAAACACAAAGCAGGCTATCAATCCGTTGCTGAAGGTGAGCGTATAGACAGGTTGCAGAAAGTCTATCTGCATCGTATTCATCAGGTCGTCCGTGTCCGAAGCATCGGGTCGAGAAAGAGGTTGCCCAATGTGCCGTCCGGCATGAGAAGCGTTCCACAATTGATGGCGACCATACCCAGTCCCATCGGAATCATTACCATCGGTTCGAGCACTCCTTTCCAGCCCAGATATATAAGCAGCAAACCTAAAAGGATTAAAAACACACGGGCTGACGCGAGCAGGCAGCCACTTTCCATCATCGTTCCAAAACCTTGGAACAGGGTCGCGAAATCTATATTTTCCATACTGTTTCTTATTTGGTCTTATCGGCTGATTTGCCGGAGTGTTTCTTGTTTTTTGATATAGCATCTCTTCTTGTTGATTCAGGTACATCATGTGTGTATCTTCGGGGTAGTAGTAATCTACCAGGTTGGTCTTGGAAACTCCGGTGCTTACTCCGTGGTAATATCCGTGATAGTCGGTGAGTTCCCGGTTTACTCCCCGGCTGAACTCTTCGCGTTTGTCATCGAGAAGTCCGTTATCTTCCATGGGGATGTCCCGTATCATGAGTTCTACCTTCTGGCGCAGTTTGCGCAGACGTCGCAGGCGAAGCAGCTCTTTCTGGTGTGAGCTGTAGAAGTCGAATGAGTCGGCGGCAAAGGCAATCATTTTGATGATGAAGGCCACGAAGAAGCCGATTACGAATGTAAGCCCCATCATTTCGAGGGTGGCTATTAATAAATCGAGCATAGTTATTGCATTAATTTAGAAGTGAATAAACAATAGACTGACCAAAGACACGCCAATGGCATGCCTCCGGAAAAATGATTGGTCATAAGTAAGGTGGCGGTTTAAATCAGAATATGTTTCAGCTCGTAGACGTAATACCCGTAAGAATAACGGATAGCGCTGGGAGTGAAAGAAAGACTGGCATTCTGTTCCACCGGTAAATGGGTGGAAAATATACGTTGCATCTGTTCTACAGATGGATGGATCTTTAGTTTCAGCAGCTTTGAGGGAGCACTGGCCTGATTGTAGAAATTCTCCTGGAAAAGGACACCATTGATTTTACGCTCATTATTTTCATCGTTGAAGAAGGGGGGGTGGGCAATGGTCGAGAAGTAATCGGTTGACATTGAAATGAAACATCCCGTTGGGGCAGGAGTGACAGAAGCATCTGCCGAGGCTTCGGTAAGCATCCGAAGTGCCGGCTGTTCCTCTTGCAGAATGGCGGACATTCCTAATGCGAGGCACATAAACAAGAATATATAGTGTAGATGTTTCATCATAGCGTCCGCAAACATAACAAATATCTTTGTGTAATGTTGTGTTCCCCTTCAAGAAAATTTTGTTAAATAGAGAACGGTTTCTTTGCACATGTTCTGCAAATGTGTATATTTGGAATAATATATCTAAATATATCGTAAACCACAATAACTCAAATTCCTATGAGCAGTAACATATTTCTGATTATCGCTGTAGTCACAACAGGTATTTTTGTGATACAGTTTATCCTTTCCATCTTCTTCGGAGACATTGATGCGGATGTAGACGTGGATGCCGACATTCAGAGTTATGTCATTGCCATTCTGATTGGTCTGTTTTTCGTATTTGCCGTGTGGTTTCTCTATAAGAAAGCCTATCAGTTGCAGCAGGTGAATAAGACGGAAAAGACGGAACAGCTTGTAGGGCGAGAATGTACCATCTACTTTAAACAGGGGGATGGCAGATATACTGTACAGGTGAGCCGCGATGGAGCCATGCGAGAGATAGATGTAATATCAGAAGCAAGTAAGTCTTATCAGACGGGCGACAAAACCATTATCATGACTTACAAGGAAGGAACACTGTATATTCAATAAAAACGAAACTCAAAAACATAGATTTATGACACAAGAAATGATGATTATGGCCGCCATACTCGTGGCGGTTATTTTGCTTACCTTCATTGGTATCCTTTCCCGTTACCGGAAATGTAAAAGTGACGAAGTACTGGTAGTATATGGTAAAACGGGCGGTGATAAGAAGTCTGCCAAGTTGTATCATGGTGGTGCCGCGTTTGTATGGCCGATTATTCAGGGTTACGAATTCCTGTCCATGAAGCCGATGCAGATAGACTGTAAACTAACCGGTGCACTGTCTGCCCAGAATATCCGTGTGGATGTACCGACTACTATTACTGTAGCTATCAGTACCGATCAGGAAGTGATGCAGAATGCCGCCGAACGTATGTTGGGGCTATCAATAGATGATAAGCAGAATCTGATTACAGATGTAGTCTACGGGCAGATGCGTCTGGTTATTGCCGATATGACGATTGAAGAGTTGAACTCCGACCGTGATAAATTCCTTTCCAAAGTAAAAGACAACATCGATACGGAACTTCGCAAGTTCGGTTTGTACCTGATGAACATCAATATCAGTGATATTCGTGATGCTGCCAACTATATTGTCAACTTAGGTAAGGAAGCTGAAAGTAAGGCGTTGAATGAGGCTCAGGCAAATATAGAAGAACAGGAGAAACTGGGTGCCATCAAGATTGCCAACCAGATAAAGGAGCGTGAAACGAAAGTTGCCGAAACACGCAAAGACCAGGATATCGCTATTGCTGAAACGAAGAAGTTGCAGGAAATCTCTGTGGCTAATGCGGATAAGGATAGAATCTCACAGGTAGCCATTGCCAACGCAGAAAAAGAATCGCAGGTGGCAAAGGCGGAAGCGGAAAAGAATATCCGCATCGAGCAGGCAAACACCGAAAAGGAAAGCCGTATTGCCGAACTGAACTCCGACATGGAAATCAAACAGGCAGAAGCCGGAAAGAAAGCTGCTATCGGACGAAATGAAGCTCAGAAAGCTGTGGCACAGTCTGACGCTGAACTGGCTGTGACTCGCGCCAATGCTGACAAGCAGGCCGGTGAAGCTGAAGCACGTTCGGAAGCTGCCGTGCAGACTGCCCGTGAAATAGCACAGAAGGAAGTGGAAGAAGCAAAAGCACGCAAGGTGGAGTCTTCTTTGAAGGCAGAAAAGATTGTGCCTGCTGAGATTGCAAAACAGGAAGCCATTCTTCAGGCTGATGCTGTTGCCGAAAAAGATTACCCGTGAGGCGGAAGCTCGTGCAAAAGCGACTCTGGCACAGGCCGAGGCTGAAGCAAAAGCCATCCAACTGAAACTGGAAGCGGAAGCAGAAGGTAAAAAGCGTTCATTACTTGCCGAAGCGGAAGGTTTCGAAGCAATGGTAAGAGCTGCCGAATCCAATCCGGCTATCGCCATCCAGTACAAGATGGTAGATCAGTGGAAGGAAATTGCCGGAGAACAGGTGAAGGCATTCGAACACATGAACTTAGGAAACATCACTGTATTCGATGGTGGAAACGGAGGGACGAGTAACTTTTTGAGTTCATTGGTGAAGACGGTTGCTCCAAGTTTGGGTGTATTGGATAAGTTGCCTATTGGTGAGACTGTGAAGGGAATCCTCCATCCGGAAGGAAAGGAAGACAAGCAGGAAACCAAGAATGAAGAACCGAAGAAAGACGAAAAGAAGAAATAATCAGATAACTTTCTCTGTCATTTAAAAAGAAGCGAAGAATTCATTTCCCCTTGAAACAGGGGAGGAATTCTTCGCTTTTGCTTATAAAATAGTTCAGGTTTTTATATTCCCAGTCGTTCTTTCAATAAACGGTAGCCCGTCAGACTGACTCGCAGCTTGGTCCCGTTCTTTAATAATACTTGATAAGTCTCTTTCCCGAATAATTCAACCCGGGATATTTGTGTCACGTTTACAATAGTGGAACGGTGGATACGTACAAAATTGTTTGTCGGCAGATGCCCTTCGAAATACTTCATGGTTTGTTCCTTGATGTATTCGCCTGTTGGGGTAACCAGGGTTGCGTAATCTCCGCATGCCTGGATGTAGAGTAGTTCGTCCACTTTGATTATGTGTATACGTGAACCGTCCTTTACTGTAATACGGTCGATGATTTCCTCTTGTGCTTCCGGCTTTTCTTCTTCTGCTGCTGCTTGCGGTGCTATGAATTCTTCTTCCTGTACGGGATCTTTCACTACTATCAGTTGATACCACAAAATGATAGCGATCCAGGTTGGTACGCCAAACAACAGGCGGAAAGGTATGGTAGAAGCAAAAGATATATAAGGTATTCCCGCTATTCTTACCATAATGTCACAAATCATGAAGCTGCCCGCAATCCAGAGTAATATTCCTGCTGCGACCGTGATGACCTTTGTCTGGAGTATGGATACGTAGCCCACCACAAACCAGGCCAGGTATGCCAGTGCTGCAAACCATCCGATGGTCGTGATTCCGTCTATGATGGCCGGCAACCAGTCAACTCCGGCATATCCCCACGACAAAGTCGCCTGGATGATTGCCAGAACCAATGCCAGCACAAGCATCGGAAACCAACGGTAAGGGTAATCTATGATTGGATGTGCTCTCATAGGATTAGTCTTTTATTTCTAATCCGCCGAAGGAAATGTTTCCACGGATTATTAATGTACTTTCTTTATTAATATTCGCTCCCTGCCAACGCTTATCCTCGCATCCGCCGGCAAAAGCATTGCATTGGGGTAGAACGTTCCAGTCTGAAGGAATGTACAGTTCTATTCCACTACAGGTGCAGTCGATATCGATGTAGGTTTCTCCCGGTGCAAGATGCGTGTGGCGCAGGTCAATGACAGTTCCTCCGAATGAAGCCCGGATGCTGGCGCCTTTAAATAATTCGTCCAGAACGACATGGCGTACAGAGCCAAAAGCATTGTCGGAGCGCAGATACCCGTTTTCCGATTCGCATTGTTGCTCATTGTTTTCCATATTCATGTGCATGTGTCCGCCTCCTCTTTTGGCCCAATCCCGGTAATGGCCGTTCATGTGGCTTTTCATCCAGCGTTCTCTGCGACGAGCCTTTACAAAAAATAGGATACCCGCTACAATCAGTGCAACAGGCCAGACGATGGTCTGTGAATTTTCCGGTAGCCATGATAATCCTCCGATCAGGAAATAAACACCTATTAAGGTTAGGGTGGCTCCGCTCAGATAATGGCGGCGTGTCATCGTATAAATACCTAATATAATAAGAAGACTATGCCAGGATACCACTACATTGAATAGGTCATACGTAATCCACCCTACGTTACGGGCAAACAGTAATATTCCGGAGATGATGAAGAGCGAAGCTATCAGTGCCTTACCTGATCAGCCTGCATGAGACGGGAAGTTTTGTTTCTTTTCCATTGTTTCTATTGTTATTGATTCATATTCCATTGTCATGGGTTGATGGCTCAAAGGTAAGCGAATTATTCCTCTCCATATAGCCTTTCCGGCTGATTTCCGGTAGAAAAGCCGATGAGTTCCGGGTATGAATCGGTGAATTCGGATGGTGAAATAGAACTATTTGATAAAAAAACAGCAATATTCTGCAACCAAAATTCATCTTCTTGCGTCTAATAAGTAAATGAATAAATAATAAGAAGAACTATGAAAGTAAATTTATCCATGGATGATATCCGTACGAAAGTAGAAGAGTATATTAAAAAGGCAGGTCGTGCTACCGGTCGCCCCGTACTTACGGCTTATTATGTAATGACTGCCGATACGACTCCCGATAATGAGCGGACCAATATAATGCTTGCTTTGGTGGCCATTGTGTTTCCTACCAGTATAGAGGATGTTCTGGGACAGATTTTTATGGTAGGTAAAGGATTTGCTGCTGTTTATGCTTATAAAAAAGTGAAGAAATATATCACACCGCAGATAAAGGATAAGGTAGAGGCAAAGCTCGACGAGTGGTTCCATGATAATGTGACGGAGGTGGAGCCGCTTTATCTGGAGTTAAAATAAGAACGATAGGTTTATAACTTCAGGTTTAAGATCATAGAATAAGGTTGTAACTGAGCAAAAGTTACAACCTTATTCTCGTTGATGTAAGAGCTATAATTAAAGAGGTTCTATGGCATACGTATAGTGATATACTTTGTTCTTTAATAAGAACTCTTTATGAACTCTAGGTGACCAACTGTCATCTCCTCCAAGCCCCATCTGCTTATAATCAATATGTAACCAATTCTTTTCACCACGAATTAATGTATGCGCTTTTTACTGCGGTTCAAATCTTTATCGGAGTAATTTTGAATATTAAAATTGAAAAATGGTTTTCCTGTTATACGTATTCCGCTTCCGAAATCATCATATATCTCCAACCAGCGGTTATCCGTTTTATTTCCATTTTCTTGAGGCATAATATGTGGAAAAGACTGTTCACTGACAATTCCATTATAAATACCAACATAAGCTGATTCTTTTCTATCATCATAGCTTTCGTGAGGGCCTCTTCCAAACCAAGTGAGATTTTTCCACTCAACAGGTAATGCACACTTCATTCCGACTCTTGCCAATGACAGCACATCTATATTTATATAAAAGATGGCATCAATGAGAACTTCACCTTCATGTGAGATTGTATAATTTGCTTTTTGCAGGATATTACCTTCTTTGAATTCTAATAGGTTATTAACATAAACTTGCACATCTCCGGTAGGCAAAATCACGAAATCCAATTGCTTGGTTTTTATTTTATAATCATCCAATCCTACTTTGCGCCATGAACTTGCATAAGAATTATTACGTCCTTCATCGTTATCGGTCGGAACCCGCCAGAAACATGGTAATAGAGGAGATTCCAGCAAATTGTTTCCTTTATAACTGAACTGTGATATCGCTCCGGTGAGTCTGTCAAATTGTATATGAAAACTTTTCCCTATAACTGTTAGTCCATTTTTTCTTTCTACCCGAAGAGGAGAGGTTGTTTGAACTTCTTTCTCTATGAACGGTTCGGGAAGTATATCTAGAGCTAATTGCTCTGAAGCGATCTCAATACTACCGTCAGAATAATTCCGTTGTTCAGTATTATAAAAACTAAAGTTTACATGGTATTCATTTCCAGCTTTTAAGCTTTGCCTGGGTAAGTCCAATTCTATCAATTGCTTGCTTTGGGGAGCTATATTCAAGGCGGTAATCGTATCATGATCTATAGGAAGACCATTCTCTAATAATGTCCAACATAAAATAATTCCTTTTGTATCAGTGAAATAGTTCGCATTTGATATAGAAACAAGTCCTTCATTTATATCTATATTTTCTACATTGAAATTTTGAAAAACTTTCTTCAATTCATATAACTCCGGTTGAACTTCCCGATCAGGATTTACTAAGCCATCATTTGAATTTGCACCGTCACTATAATTTATTACTTCCCAATATTCTTTGCCATTTTTATCTTTCAAACGTAGTCCCTGATCTACCCAATCCCAAGTAAACCCTCCATGCATACGGGGATATTTATAGAATAAATTCCAGAACTTTCTGAAATTGCCTAAACCATTTCCCATAGAGTGAGCATATTCACATATCAACATAGGGCGTGACTGATCTTCATTATACTGCTTGATAATTTCATTAAGAGGATTATACATATTTGAAATGAAATCATACCTTGAAAGTACTTTTTGCATAAGCAGGATTTTTTGCCTCATAATGAACCGGACGTTTCTCTGGGTCACATCTTTTTATTTCTTCATAAGCCTTGTCAAAGTTCTTTCCCCAACCAGATTCATTCCCCATAGACCAGAAGATGATAGAAGGATGATTCTTATCTCTTTTTACCATGTTCACATTCCTTTCGACAATAGCACTTTCCCACTCATCTCTTTCTCCTACATAGAATCCTTTTGCCCACAAACCATGACTCTCTACATTAGCTTCATCCATTACATATAGTCCATACTCGTCACACAAGTCATACCAATCCGGGTGATTGGGGTAATGGGAAGTTCTCACCGCATTGATATTAAATAATTTCATCAATTTGATGTCACGTTCCATCGTTTCACGGGTAATATATCGCCCGGTATAAGGATCGAATTCATGTCTGTTAACTCCTTTTATTTTTACAGGTTGTCCATTAAGCAACAGATGTCCATCTTTTATTTCTACCTTTCTAAATCCTACCTTTTGGTGAATAACTTGTTGTACGCTGCCATGCTTTGGGGATAATTCTATATCCAAGCGATATAATTCAGGTGTTTCTGCTGTCCACTTTAAAGGAGAAGAAACTTTCTCTGAGAATGAGATTTCTTGCTCTTCACCCGAAGCTACACTGAACAAAAACTTTCTTGTCCATATTAATTTGCCGGATGTTTCTTTTTTTTAAAGAAATACGCAAACAACCATCTTTGACAAATTCGCTTGTCTCGTTCTTTATAGAAACGATTGCATTTAATTCTGCATCCTTATACTCCGTATCCAAGTTAGAGAAAATGGAGAAATCTCTGATATGGACTTTAGGAAGTGCAAATAAAAAAGACATCACGGTATATACCACTTAATCTCCAATAGTCCAAATCCTCTAAGTAACTGCCGTCAGACCAATTTAGGACTTGGACAGTCAACTGATTCTCACCTTTCTGCAAATATTTGCTGATATTAAACTCTGCCGGTAACATTCCATCTTCATGGTATCCCACTTTTTCCCCATTCAACCAAACATACATGGCGGATTGTACTCCGGCAAAGTGCAAAAAAGATTTCTTCATCTTTCCAGTCAGTCGGAACAACAAAGTTTCGACGGTATAGTCCTATTAGATTGGAATCTTTGGGAACATAGGGGGATTAGGTTCAAAGGGGTATTTCACATTTGTAAAAATAGGCGGATCATATTCTCCTTGTAGTTGCCAATTACCAGGAACATTAATATAATTCCATGAACTATCATCGTAATCTACACTATAAAAAGCAGTAGGGGAGGCTTCTATACCGGAAATATACTTAAATTTCCATTTTCCATTCAGAGAATGTACCATGGAAGACTCTCCTCGTTCTACCTCTGCAACAGATCGATAAGGTATATAAGAGGCATGAGTTGGTTCTGCATTTACACTATTTATTTCAGGATTCTCCCATTCAGATAATACTTCCTGAGAGTGGACAAGTGTTACAGTCCAACATATAATAACCAGGGCTAATATTTTTTTCAGCATATCTATTGGATGACATCAAATGTTTTATACATAAAAAGCTGTTCTTTTTTATCATTAAGGGTTGATTGTACATCTACTTTTTCTAAAATAACTCCTTTTACGTCCGATGTTACAATAGCAGGTCTGTAATCAAAGGTGTGAACTTTTAATTTCACATTATCCAACCGGATGTCATCTGCATGACGTATGAAGATTCCCCACGCAGGAAGCTCCTTAAATTGTGAAAACTCCGGATAGGTTGTTCTCATCTCAGGTATTCCTTCCAGTTCTTTCGCGGTCACTCCGCATTTGGCATAGAAAGGATTACCTCCTCCTGGAGATTCTATATCTATATTCTTGAGAATAATTCCTTGAATTCTATCTTCAGGTAAACCGATAATACTTGCAGGAGAGATGTTGCGAGGTAGATGTTCTACCGGGCCTTCGTATGAATAACCTGCATCAGGCTTAGAGCTTGCCAGCTTCACGTTGAAGTTGGAAAGGGTAACATTCTTCATAAGCGGTCTTCGTCCGGAATTCCAGCGGTCTCCTATTCGTAGATAGAATGCATTTCCTACATTCACGGCACGTACACTATCAACAAGTATATTTTCGATAATGCCTCCATCCACAGTGGCGAATGTCACGGCGGAACGGTAAGTGTTATAAATCGTGAGATTCTTGATGATAAAATCACGAAAACCACCTTTTGATGCTGTTCCGAATTTTAAGCCACTGGCACTTGAACGTATGATGCAATTATCAACTACTACATTTTGGCAGATTTGCGATGGCTCATGCGATTTGAAACAGATTCCATCATCGGCAGCATCGAAAAAAGAATTGCTGATTCTGACACTATCACAATCTACGATATCTATACCGTCATTATTCCAGTAAGATTTACAATCAACATTTATATTATCTATAATGACTTGCCGACACTGGTCGTAGGCTTGATTCCAACTTGCCGGATCGTGCATCCGTACTCCTTCAACTCTTACATTTCGACATTCTCTAAAATAAATATTGTGGGGACGGTTTATTTCATCAGGCCTATCCATATGCAATGGGTCATCTATCAATCCTCTCTGAATGTATGATATCAGATTGTTGGCTACTATGAATCCCCTACCGTTAATTGTACCTTCACCTGTTATTCCGATATTATCTTGCCGTACGGCAAAAAGTAAAGCTGTTCGTTGTATATACTCATCTTTCTTATAGTCTAAGGCATTATACGAACCTAATAAGACAGCCCCTTGCGCTAAGTGTAAAGTAACATTGGATTTTAAATATATGGTGCCGGTCAAATAGTTTCCGGCATCAAAAAAATGAGTTTTCCCCCTCCTGCTGTATGAACATAATCAATTGCATATTGGATGGTATGCGTGTTTAAAGTTACCCCATCAGGTTTTGCCCCAAAATCCATTATAGAGTAATCTTTTCCTTGGACACCAGTCCAATAGAGGAATAGAGCCAACAAAGCATATAGTAATTTTCTTTTCAGCATTGTATCAAGATATTATTTTTTCATCTTTGCATATAACTCATTCAAAATTTCCCTTCGGGTAGAAATTCCCGGTTGAATTTTTATATTCAATTTAGACAAACGCTTCCAGTTACTTAAAGTCTGTTCCTCTATCGCTTCATCTAATTTTGCTTCCCATTCGGGCAAAAAGCCCCGAAGTCCCATGTATTGTACCATTAAGAAATCTTCGTCATCTAATGAAATATCTTTATAATAAATCAGAGTAGTGCCTTGTTTAAGCAAGACATCTTGCATCATAGCTATATTGATATTCCTGACTTTTACCTTTTCTTCTATTGCAACTGAAGATGCTACACCGGCAGCTTGTCCCATAGCCATCCAGCATGGTTCCATTCTAAGTGTAGAGAAACCGATATGAGAGCCGGAAATGGGAACTGGAAATAATAAATTATCTATCTCCTTAGGAACAATCACTCCATAGGGGACAGTGTAAGGTGATGTTGGATAACCCAGAAATCCATTCAGGTGCACCATACCGGGTTCCCGTTTATGGGTGGCATGTGAATCAAATCCATAATGGCTGGCTGTGATGCTTGATGAATACACAGGAGGCCTTCCACTGCCTTTTACAGGCATCGCATCACTTGCTATGAAAAAATGAAGTCCTTCGAACCGACGTCCTTCACGTACATATACTTGTCTGGGAAAATGCCCATTATCAGTATATTCATCTTTTGCATACCCCCATTCGCGAGCTGCTTTCCGAAAATGAACCGGTAATTCTTTATCGTTTTGGGCAAACCAAAGCAGTCCTTCTGTATATTCTCTCAGTCTTGTAGCAAACTTGTCACGCCATGCCCAACCGGCTGTAGGCCATGCCCAGTTCTCTTCAGGCAGATCTGATGAGACAAAAGCAGCATGCTGGTTGTTAGCATCTGTTTTTTCATTTGGAATTTCCAGGTTTACTACTTTACCAAGCCCCCATTTGTCACCAGGAATCATAGTCGGATTGCCCTTAGCTATATGTTTCTTATTAGCTTCTAACATTTCCAAAGTAACATTCACCATTTCTGCTTGGGTATGACGTCCCGTCCAGACATCATCGATAATAGATGCATATTCATTACGGTCATAATTTTTGGGCTTTGTTATAGGTACTTTATTATCCGGATTTTTGGTCAGGCACAATCGGTAATTGTATGCCTGGACAGCATTATCTCCAATAAAAGTGGAAGCATCCATTTCCGGGCCATGCCAGTATTTGTAAACACTTCCTGCTCCGGGTTCTCCAAACTCATTTTTACCTTCGCGCCCTACTCTAAAGGGGACACCGGCTGCTGCTGCCAGATCTCCCTCGTAAGTGGCATCAATGAAAATCTTGCCTTGATACTCTTCTTGAGTATTATTATCACGATTCAGAACGTTGATTTTCACAATTTTATCATCTACTTTTTTTATATTATGAGGACTGGAATCGAATTGCCGCATTGTCAAAACTGTGATTAGATCTTTATATTCTCCTAACCAGTCTGTGAATACTTGTTCTGCCACTGAAGGTTCGAAACGGAAACCATCATCACATCTCTGATATTGTATAGAAGTTACACCATATTTTTTTTTTGTAATAGTCTTTGATGCGGCAGGTGAACTCTCTGAATAATCCTGTTGTTGCTGCCCGGGTTACAATATCCGTTGCTCCCAGTCCATTGGAGGGCAGACCTCCTATATGCTGCGTTCGTTCTAAAATAACAGAAGTTTTCCCAAGTTTAGCAGCTGCGAGTGCTGTGGTCAATCCGCCGGGTGTTCCTCCCACTATAACAATATCATATGTTTGCTGTGCAAAAATATTGATACTCCAAAATAATAGTAAAGTTGTTAGTAATTGTTTCATTGTAATTTCTATTTAGTGATATTAGTAGATTGATATATATGTATCTGTTGCTTCTTTTTCCCCGGTTCCTGGATTTTCATTTTACTCATGCTGACATGATGTGCATCGTCCAGTACTATAGCTGGTCTATAATCTTTTTTTCGGGCAATAAATGTAACATTCTCTAAAACAATTCGCTCAACATGTCGAAGATAGAGGCCCCACGCTGGAAGTTCCTTGAAACATGAAAATTCAGGATATGAATCAGCCAATTCAGGAACTCTATCTAATTCTTCCGGAGTCACACCAACTTTTGCTATTTCCGGTTTTCCTGCACCCGGATGATTGATTACTACATTTTTCAGTGTCACGTGTGTTATGGGATGCCCTTTTAGCCCAATGATACTTGCCGGAGATATATTTCTAGGCATATGTTCTATGGGGCCTTCATATTCATAGCCTGCATCCGGTTTTCCTTCGGGAATTTCTACATACAAATTAGAAATAAGGATAGAGTCCATTGTTCCGATTTTATTCGAATGCGTACGGTTGCCTATTCGAAGAAATATAGCATTTCCTGTATTATAGGCTTGCAGACTATCCACTACTATGTTTCGGGCGTATCCTCCATCGGGAGTAGCTATTGTTAATGCCGAACGATAAGTATCATAAATCTTATTGTTTATGATCCGGATATTTTCATATCCTCCAACTGTCATAGTACCTAATTTTATCCCGTTGGCACTCGAACGCATAGTACAATTACGAATTACTACATTCCGGCATGCAGTTTCAGTTTTATGGGATTTCAGGCAAACTGCATCATCCGAAGAGTCAAAGAAAGAATTCTCTATCAAAACATTCTGGCAATCGACGATATCAATGCCATCATTATTCCAATATGCTTTATTGTCGACTGTAATACCCCTGACCCATAGCGAATCGCATTCTTCATATTCCTGTGTCCAATCACAGGTGTTTTTATAGTAATCCCTTCTATAGTTATGCCTCGGCATTGCTTAAAATGAATTCCTCGCGGTCTACGCGGTCTGTCGTTTTCCAAAGGGGCTTTGATAAAACCTTTATGTACTTGGTCGATTATGTTGTATGATACTTGACGCCCTTGTGCATCAATTATTCCTTTTCCATAAATGGCTATATTTTTTTTGGTTTATAGCTCGAATCATACTATAGCAAGGACCTTCCATATTATAGTCATAAGGGTTTAGGGAACCTACCAGCACTGCTCCTTCCTTTAATTGTATCGCTACGTTCGATTTGAGTTCAATGCTACCTGTTAAATAACGGCCGACATTAAAAACTAAAACACCTCCCCTTCTTTGTGAATATAATTAATACCAGTCTGGATAGAGTTGGTGTTCAATGTTACTCCATCAGACTTTATGCCAAAAAAAGATGCATTATACTCTTTACTCCACACTAACGAAAAAGACAGGGAGAAAAGGATTGATAATATGTATACTTTCATAATTAATTAAATGATTTTGACGGATTATCCGTCATGATAAATTCTAAAATACCTCCGTCTGTGATTTCATGATGAAAGATTCTAAACCGTTTTAATTCTTTTCCATTCAAAAGACTGCCTTTACATATTTATTTTCTTCTGATAAGCCTTCGGCACGAATGATGAAATTCTTTCCACCTTCCAGACGTAATATCATCTCCTTCAGTTGAGGAGCACCAATAATATACTCTTTACTGATAGGATCTACAGGATAAAATCCCATAGCTGAGAACAAAATACCATGCGGACATCTGCCCACAATCGTCATTTCCGCACAAACCGTCGGAAACGGGCAGATAAAAGTGATCAAAGATTTCTCGGATAAGTTTTTGGGTTTTCCAGAATTCCCCTGCATAGTTGTATAGGTAAGCTACATGATGACTAGGTTCATTCCCATGGGCATATTGTCCTATGAGTCCGGTCACATCAGATACAAAACCTGTATTTACAGTATTGTTCTCAAGCCAGAAGAGTGAATCGAGTTTTGCTGTAAATGCTTTATTTCCTCCCATCATCTCAATTAAAGAATCTACATCGTGTTGCACATGCCATACATATTGCCATGCATTTCCTTCAGTATAATCCCCTCCGGAAGTTCCGGCATGTGATAGTCTGAAAGGATCAAAAGGTTCTCTCCATTTGCCCTGTGAGTCCTTCCCGCGCATTAGTTTGGTTACCGGATCAAACAGGGATGTATATGCACGGGCTCTTTTGGAAAAAGAAATTATAATCTTCTTTCTTTCCTAATGCTTTTTTGCCATTTGTGCCACACAATAGTCATCATAGCAACTCTCTAAAGTTCTGGAAACTGATTCTTCAGGAATAAGATCGAAAGGATAGTATCCATATTGATTGTAGGTTTCCCAATCAGACTTCGGGTGAGATTCTAATGATGATTTTCTGATTGCTTCATAAGCTCTCTCAGGATCAAAACCTTTATATCCTTTCAGATATGCATCTACAATAACGGGGATGGCATGGTTACCGATCATACAATGATTTTCTTTACCCCATAAAGCCCATATGGGTAAATAACCCTGTGTATCACAGTGAGATAACATTGAATTGACAAATCCGTTAACTTTCTCCGGTACTAAAAGAGTATATAATGGATGAGCTGCACGATAAGTATCCCACAAGGATAGGGTAGAATAGTATTCTCCTATGGGAGAGTAGAGGATGCTGTCATTAGGACCTCTGTATCTTCCATCCACATCAGTTATATTATTAGGTTGGATACATAAATGGTAAATGGAAGTGTAGAAGTTTACTTTTTGTTCTTCTGTGCCTGATACGTCTATCCGTGACAACAGATTGTTCCAGGCTTGGGCAGATTGAGCCTTTACTTTTTCAAAGTTCCAATCTGGATTTTCTTTTCTAATGCTTCCTGTGCACCTTCTATGCTGACAGTAGACAGACCGACTTTTACTTGAATATTTTCTCCTGGTTTTAAATCAAATGAAAGAAGAAGGCGTTTGGCTTTTTTCTCCTTCTTGAGGTTGAAGTTCTTCAATAGCTATATAGGGTTTGTCGAATTTGATAACATAGAAGAACTCTCTTTCTACCCACATTTTCACCTTGTTCTTTCCGACGATACTATATTGGTCTAACAGCTGCACTTCTGCATCTATTACATGAGTTCGCAGCTGCTCATTCTTACTTACGATTCCACTTTGAAGGTCTACCAGAATATGTGTCGGTTCTGCTTTTCTGAAAGTATAACGATGCATGGCCGTGCGTTGTGTCGCAGTCAATTCTACCTCCACTCCAAAATCAGATAAAACTACTGAATAGTATCCTGGATGAGCTTTTTTGATGTTCTTTCTCATATCTACTTTTATATTTTTCATTTTGTATATCACCACAAAATGGTAGAATCAATATATCTCCTAAGTCGGGACATCCCGTACCGTTCAAATGATTTTGGGAAAATCCCATGATAGAGTCATCCTCAATATTAAAGCCGGAGCAATATCTCCACGAACCATTTCCACTTTCCGGACTTACTTGTATCATTCCAAATGGTACGCAAGCTCCTGGAAATGTGTGGCCATTATCTGCATTACCAATAAAGGGATTTACATAACAGCAATAATCCTCTTTTACATTACTACATCTTATGCTCAGAAAGCATACTCCAATTATCGCAAATACCCACCAAAAACATTCCTTTCTTTTCATTTAATTTATTTTTTTAAATAGTGACTTTATAAAATCAGTATTATGTCCCCAATGTTTATTAGGAAGCTTTCCTAACTCTAGAGTCAAATCTCCGCCTTGCATGATTTCGTCATAGCTTAACCAACTTCTATTTAAAACTTTACCGTTTAAAATTGCTTTTTGAATATAGATACACTCTGCATCAGGGCGATTTACATGGATTTTAAATTCTTGTTGAGACGTTGGGTGTAATGTAACCGTATCAAAGACCGGAGCATTTATCCAATAATAGGGTATACCTGGGCAGACAGGAAATAATCCTATGGAAGAGAGCACAAACCAAGAGGACATGGTTCCGGCATCATCATCCATTTCCTTCAAGTACCCTTGTGGAGTGGTATTGAAGATTTTGCCGATATAAGGTTTTTCCCACTTTTCATGTGTCCCATAATAATTAGTGGTCGGTTCAAGTAATATTTGGCGGACTAACTTTTGCGTTTTCCATGGCGCTCCAAGGTAATAATATAAAAATGGAACATGTATATCAGGTTGGTTTCCCATATTGAATAAATTGTTCTCAAAGAAATAATCTAATTCACTCAAAACCTTTTTCTTGCTACCCAAAGTCGCAATAACCCAGTCGAAGTCATGAGGTACGAACCAACGATATTGCCATATAGTACCTTCGTACAAACCGTCACCATGCATTATATCTGAAGTTGGACCAATGTCCTTAAATTTTTGTAACCATATTGGTCTGTATTCTTTTGAGCGTAAAGAGAACTCTTTTTTTAACTCTTTATTACCCATTTTCCCTGCGAGTTCAGAAACTCCCCAGAAATCATATCCTCGTTCCAATGCTTTGTCCGGTGAGTCATTGGAGATATCTTCTGCCTCTTTTAGCATCAGTGGAAGTAGTTCGTCGAGAGAACCATCAAACATTCCTTTTTGTAATGCATCTAAAATCGTGATAATAGAGTGTTCAGTACGTGTTGTCAGAAATGGTTCTGTCTTTGTTGCAGAACGAGGCTTGCCTTGTTTGTATAATTCCGCAAGTGAGGAGATCATGTGCTTGTATTCCGTGGGACAAACAATAGACAACAGAGGATATTTTGTTCGGTAGGTATCCCAAATAGACCAACCATGATAATAGGGCAACTGCTGGCTATATACTTTTCCGTCACTTCCCTTATAACTACCGGAATAATCATTGATTGTGAAAGGGGTCTGGCAGGCATGATAGAGCCGCGTATAAAATGATGTTTTTAAATCTTCATCAGAAGTTTCTACTTGTATTTGTCCCAATAGATTTTCCCAGGCAATACGTGCATTGGTGCGTATCTGTTCGAAAGACTGATTCGAGCACTCTTTTTTGAAATTCGCCTCAGCTTCTTCTGCACTGACAGAGGATAATCCTATTTTCAGTATAATTTGTTCATTAGGCTCTGTTTGAAACTTCCATAGTAATTCTGAATCGTTATCTTCTGGTTTATAAGTAGATTTATCTTTTTCAATATAATAATAAAATTTGTAACTGCCTAAATCACAAGTGCAAGCAGAACGCACAAATCCTTTTACTGCATTGTCTCCTATAATGCTATGTTCTTCGGCAATATGCTTACCATAAGAATGTTTGAAATTTATTTTTATGCCGGCGGTCTCTGTAGCAGGATAGGTAAAACGATAGATAGCTGCAGTCCTACCTGTGGTTATTTCAACTTTAAGTTGATTATCTAAAGTTACGCTATAATATCCGGGAATTGCAGTTTCTGACGCCTTATCCATTTTTAAAGTCTTGCATGCTGTTCCGACAAAAGGTGTTATTAGCAGGTTTCCTCCGACGCCTATACAGCCTACTCCAGACATTCTGGTCTGTGAGAATCCTTTCAGCTGTTGTGATTGATAATCATAACCTCCGTTTCCGCGAGGTATAGTTTCTGGCCCCGGTTTAATCATCCCGAACGGAATGGTTGCGGATGGATCGGTTTGTCCATGATCATCGGAAGTACCAATGAAAGGATTTACAAAAGAGGTTTGCTGAGCTTGAACCATAGAAAGGGTCAAGCATAATACAAATATTATACTAAAGTATCTCATATTAAATGTTTTATAAATGAAAGAGGGTTTCAAAAGAAACGCGAACTCTTAAAACCCTCATTTTAGAAAAGTAGAATTAATCTTTTAATCCAGGAACTATCAAGAGTTCATTGTCTGGTATCGGAAAATAATAGAATTCTTCGCTTAATGTTAAATTGGGATTTAAAGAAAGCTCGGCTGCATCTCTATAATTCTTTTGCAAATGAAGAATCTCATGTCTTTGCATAGTAAAGAAACGCCCCATACAGCTATGTTCCATACCTGCGGTTTCCCACCGTCTCTCATCCAGAACAGCTTTTTGGAAATATTCTTTAGTGACATCCTTTGAAATAAGTGGTACTCCAGCTCTTTCTTGTACTCTCCACATGCAGTCAAATGCTAAATCATCAATACTCTTAGTTCCATAAGCAACTGCTTCTGCGTACAATAGTAAGATATCAGCATATCTAAATATCATTCTGGTTTTCCCGCTTGCGCTTGAAATTCCTTTGGTTTCATAATACCCGTCATCATAATTAAATACCCAGTCTGAACTTTCTATATTTTTCTTCCAATAAGGATGTTTCTGATTGGTTGCGGGATCATCCCAATTTAGTAATGGATAGCGTCCCGTTTCTGGGTTACGCTCCTGCCCGGTCATCGTCACCTTGGTCAGGAACCAAGCATCCTTGCGTATTCCTTCCGGCATACTTTTAAAGAATTCCAATTCAACCATATAGTCACACCATCCGCCGGACTCCTCTGGTAATTCGCTTTTGGGTCCAGAGAAATAGTTTTTCGTTTTGTTATGGAACTCTCCAAATACTATTTCCTTGGAGTAATTAGCTTCAGGTTCTTTAGTCAATGTACGTATGTCCGATTCTAATATATAACCATACGTATCTTCGTTTTCAATGATTTCTTTATACTTTGCAGCCGCCTTATCATAATATTCCGCTCCTTTTTTCAAAGGCCAGCCTGCTTCCGTCATGTAAACAGAGGCTAGTAAAGCTTTTTGCAGCGCCTTTGTTAGAGCTACATTAATTCCGTTCTGAAAATAGGGGGCTATCTTATGATTATCCGGCAGCATTCTTTCTGCTGTTAATGCATCCGATTCTATTAATTCATATATTTTATTCACCTCTGCTTTTGGGGTATTGTAATTTATCTCATTCTCTGTGACTAGAGGTATACGTCCCCAAATGCGTACAAGCATAAAATAGTTTAATGCTCTTAAAAAGTAGGCTTGTCCCAGTCTCGGCTCCAGGAAAGATTTCTCAACCGGTGTTCTTTCTGCATTATTAATTACATAATTGCAAGCTTTGATTGTCTGATAATAGAGTTGATACATTTCAAGAATATCTGTATTTCCCGAGTTGAAATTAAACCGGTCATATTCCGAAAAACGTGACTTATTACCACCACTATGGGCTGTTACATCATCTGCACACCACACATAAATGGCTCTGAAGACGCGAGCACTAGTCTGGTAATATTTGTTGTACATCCCAGTTATAGCCATATCCAAGTCTTCCGGACTTGAGAAGAAAGAGGAAGGGGTAAGTTTACCACGAGGATCTTCTTCCAGGAAATTATCACAAGAACATAAAGCAAATAATAATATGCTATAAATCAATATTTTTTTCATTTTGCATCTATTTTATTGGTTAAACTAAAATGAGAATCCAAGCCCCAAAGTAAATGTTCTTGGTGATGGGTATGAACCGCCATCAACGCCTGCGTTAATGTCACTATTGCCGCCATTGCTTGTGATATCCATAGTTCCTTCCGGATCATATCCTGTGTAAGACGTGATCGTAAACAGGTTTTGAGCACTCAGGGAGATTCTGATATCTGCAAATTTTGTTTTTGCTCTGGGGATTGTATATGCAATACTTATATTCTTTAATCTTAGATAATCAGCTTTTTTCCAAATATTGAGCAGTTTCAAATCTGGAATTGATTGTCGAACTGAACGGGTTTGGTATTTTAGTATTTTGATTTTCGGGTGTCCATCTGTTATAATAACCTTCTTTAGAGGTGATAAAACGTGAATCACTGACACATTCATTGGTGAGATAGCGTGATAAATTCAAACGGTCAGCTCCCAGTGAACCTTGAAAGAATAAATTAAAATCTAAATTCTTCCATTTGATGGTATTATTCCATCCTAATATTACATCAGGAAATGCTTGTCCGATAATATCTGCGTCATCAGATTCCAATTTGTAATTCACATTTTTCTCCTTAAATTTGTTATCTCCTGGCTTTTGCCCCCATTTGGCTGCCTCTTCGGCCTCGTCAGTACGCCATAAACCTTCCCAAATATATCCATAGATACTACCTAATGGTTTTTCCTACTTGCAATACGGCCGTATTGAGAGAAGCTTGGTCTAATTTTGTTCCCGGATGTAATCTTGTTTCATCTCCTAAGCTGACAACTTCATTTTTTGAGTAGGATACATTAAATGTGCTTTCCCATATTAAATTTTTGTTTTGAATAGGAATTCCGGTTAAAGAGAATTCAATACCTCTGTTTTTCACTTCACCAAGATTTACCCAAGTGGTTCCTCCGCCATCATAGTATGGTATAGGTTTCTTTAGTAACAACCCGGTTGTATTCTTTTGATATAGATCGATATTTGCCAGAATTCTATTATTTGCAAATGCCATATCTAAGCCTAAATCATATTGAGTAGTTTTTTCCCATGTCAGATTAGGAGTGGCAGGTCCGGAAACTCCGTATCCGGGATAATCACTTGTACCTCCCCAACCATACTTCGACTCAGCTAGAAGCCCTAAGGTTGAATAGGCTCCAATGGCTTGGTTACCTGTATTGCCCCAACTCATTCTTAACTTTAAGACATCAAAAACATTGAGATTCTTTATAAAAGATTCTTCTGACATTCTCCAGGCAACGGCAACTGATGGAAAATTTCCCCATTTATTCTTACCTTGGAATTTGGAAGAACCATCTCGTCTAATAGTCGCAGTAAGTAAGTATCTATCTTTGAATTGATACATTGCACGTCCCATAAGTGAAACTAACGAAGAGCGTGAAAATGAATTGCTAAACAGATTCATATCTCCCAAACTCAAATTCCAAAAATCAACAGATTCTGTTCTCAGGTTAGCTACTTCATTAGACAATCCTGTAGTTGTTGATTGTGATAATTCTATGGCTCCCATAAGATTCAACTTATGTTCTTTCCATTCTCTTGCATAATTTATTTGATTTACATTATACCAGTCAAAACTATCGTTTTGATTATTATTTGCAGAATTGTTTTGAGCTCGTAAATCCTTTGCATTCGACTTCATCCAACGATTCTTGTAATCTTTATAATGGGCAGCACCTTGGAAATTCAAACTCAACCCTTTTACTGGTGATTGTACCATAAACTGTAAATTTGCTGCTAGATAATTAGTGTAACTTTCATCCAAATCTTGAGTTAATCGGCCATAAGGGTTATCTTTTGTTGAATTGATATTATCTCTCAACCAGTTTCCTTCTTCATCTTTTTAATTTCAAGGTAGGACTATAGGTAATTGCATCTGCTATAATAGTTCCGACTCCTCCACGGGGACCATTTTTATTTGTTTTTCGTCTTACTGCATTTACGTCTAAGTTCATTTTCAACCAATTAGTTACATCAGCAGTTATATTAGACCGTAAACTGAATTTCTGACTTTTCGATTCCTTCAAAATGCCTTCTATGTCCATCATATTCATAGATACCAAATATTGAAGTTTCGGAATACCTCCTGAAATAGAGAGTTTATAATTTTGAGTATGAGCTGTTCTGAACATTAGATCTTGCCAGTCTGTACCCCCATTTTTTTTCCACTGAGTGATTTCATCCGGAGAAAAGAAATCTTGATTAGCCCCCTTTTTCCCGACGATACTCATTATAGAATTCTGCATATTCACTTGCACTTAATAGATCTAGCTTTTTGGCAATGGTAGATATTGATTGTTCTGTTTCCAAGTGAATATTTGTCTTACCTTCAGCCCCTCTTTTGGTAGTGACCAGTATTACTCCGTTTGCACCGCGAGAACCATAAATAGCAGTTGCCGAAGCGTCTTTCAGGACCTCTATCGATTGTATGTCATTAGGAGCCAGATTGTTAAATAAATCGGTGTTAGGTACCCCATCTACAATATAAAGTGGTGAATTTCCACCATAAATAGAATTTGCACCACGTATACGAATTTGGGTACTCTGCTCCGGTGCACCGGAGTTTGTTATAACAACGACGCCGGGAATTCTTCCGCTTAAAGCTTGATCCAGTCGAGTCATTGGCTGGTCCTTTATATTTCTGTGAAATGGAAGAAACTGAACCTGTCAAGTCTGACTTCTTCACAGTTCCATAGCCAATTACAACCACTTCATCAAGCATTTCCATATCTTCTTGTAAAACAATTGTGATATGTTTGTTTGCAACTTTGGTGGTTTGAGTTTTGTAGCCAATGAATGAAACCTGAAGGGTATTTCCTAGTGAAGCTTGGATGGTAAACTTGCCATCTATATCTGTAATTGTACCTATTGATTTGCCTATAACACTGACATTTGCACCTATAATCGGCTCTCCTTTTACATCAGTCACTATTCCTGTTATTTTTTTCTTGTTGTATCTGATCTAATAAGCTGGTATTTTTCGATAAAATAATATAATCGTTTTCGAATTTATAGCCAATACCTACTTTCGCCAATGTCTCTTTCAAATATGAAGATACCTTAGCAGATTTATTTTGTATAATGACCTGCCGGTTGGTATCTATTTCGCGATTGCTATATACAACTAAGTAATCTGTCTGCTTTTCTATCTCTTCTATTAACTGACCTACAGATATAGAATTAGAAGGAAAGGTTATGACTGCGTTTTGTGCTTCTGTATTTACTGCCAGTAATTGGAGGGCACAAGCAAATAGCAAGAATAAAGAGATTTTCATAATTCTAAAATAATCTTTAAAGCTTTGATTTTGGACAATAAAGAGTGATAACAAAGGATTTATTTTCATATCTTTGTATTTAGAGTGAATACTAAAAATTTTTTCCGGTGTTTACTTTTTCTACTGGCGACAGGTGGTGGTGCACTTGTCGCCTTCTTGATTATAATTCTATGTTTTCATGTGGATAATGTATTAAGGGTTAAACAATTGTATTACTTTAAGGTGATCACGTTATTTTCTTTGTCTATTTCAATTTTGAAATGATGTATCTTTTGAATGGTATGTAGTATTTTCTCTATTCCATCTCTTTGACGGAATTTACATGTATAATTTATATCTTTCAATTTGGGATTTGCAATATTGATTGTGACATCATAATATAGCTCCAATTTGTTAACAATGTCAGCCAAGCGTTCATTATTAAAGCTGTAGATACCATTTCGCCATAATAGCATATCAGGATTTTTATATTGCTGACTGTCAATTTCCCGTCTTGTGCAATGCTTTCTTCATTGGGCCTTAATATAACTTGCTTACTCTTGTAGAACACTTGAACGGCACCTTCAATCAGACTTGTCCTGATTTGTTTGCTATCCGGATAGCTATATACATTGAATTTTGTTCCTAATACTTGTATTTTCGCATCTTGAGCCGCTACGATGAAAGGTCTGTTTTTGTCTTTAGCTACTCAAAAAAAAGGCTTCGCCTATAATGGAAACAGTTCTTTCCTTTCCATAAAAATGCGAGGGGTAGGTCAAGGTCGATTGAGCATTTAACCAGACCACGGTACCATCTTGCAAAGATATACAAGCACGTTGCCCGGCTGGCACATATAAAGTATTGGTTTGCACTTGGAAGTCATCTTGTAGCTTACGTGACATCTGCCAAATAGATAGCTGATATGTGCTTATCATTAAAATGAGTATTGCAGCTGCATATTTCATTGTTTTCACCAGCCAAATACGCATTTTTTTTGCTTTTTATCCGTTTTTGGAAATGCTGATAGCTTGTTTCTCCCTCTTTCTTATCTTCTGTGTGTGAGGATAAGTTCAGTAATGCCTGGATATTCTGATACTCGGCAAACTGCTTTTTTAGCTCCTCATTTTTCTCTATTTCACGAAGAAGTAGCAACCTCTCATTGGGTGCTAGGCTGTTTTGGAAATATTTTAATATACGTTCATCCATCTTTTTATGACTTAATTCATAGTATAGACGAATGTAGAAAAAAAGAATCCGCTAAAAGAAAATCACTTTTTTTGTTCAGGTTACAAATAATACAGAAAGATAAAAAAAGAGGAAAATAGTCTTTTAGTTCGTTTCGTAGCTTTTTATAGGCAATTCCCATCTGAGTTTCAACCGTATTAATTGAAATGTTCATCTCTTCTGCTATTTCCTTTTGCTTTTTGCCCTCTATCTTACTTTTCAAAAATATCTCTCTACATCTTTCAGGCAGCGAATCTATTACTTTAGAGAGCAATTGTTCTACATCATCTTTTTCAAAAATCCCTTCATCTAATTCTCCTAAAGAATAATATTTCATTTGTAAGGTCAATCTATATTCTTCCTGCATTTTATTTTCTACTTCTTTCTGCACTATTTTGTGCCGTAGAAAGTCAATGCAACGGTTTTTTATAGAAGTGAATAAATAGGCCAGAATATTGATAGGTAGTGGCAATAGTTCTTTCTTTTCCCAAAAATCGAGGAAAACATCTTGTACTATATTCTCTGCATCTTCATCCGATAAGACATATTCTCGGGCAAAACGTTTCATTTTCGAGAAATAAGAAAGATAAATCTGTTCAAAATCAATATGTTGTTTCTCTAGTATCACCTTTCATTTTTTAGATTATGGGAGCAAATATAATAAGTTTAGAATGATAAGCAACTCATAAAATGAGTTTTTTCTCTTATTATACTTTTTAGGAGTAAATTCTAAATTGCTTGGTTTGGGGGCAACAATAGGTCAACAATTGCCTAACTTGAGACTAAAACTACTAAAACAACGGACTTATAACTGGAGGGGTATTACAAAGAAAAAAGGCTGTATTCCCTTAGGAATGAGCCTCTTAGTTTGTGGACCAGCCTGGGCTTGAATCAGGGACCTCCAGATTATGAGAACGATAAGATGATATTCTGCGATAGCTTGTTATCGCAATTTCTATTGAAATTCAACCAGTTACGTATTTCTCTATTTCCTATGGAACTCACTAAATACCCCTAACTGAAACCGTTTGTTTACGCATTGTTTACGCAGAATTAGGGAGTGAATGTTGCCATCAAATCCATTTGACTATAGCATCTCAGCATGTAATGTTAATTAATACCTCATATTTTACCCAAGCCTTGGAGTTGTCGCAAATAATTTATAATTTTGCGACAAACAGAACGTGATGGCAAGCATAGAAGAGAATATTTTGACAGCTATTAAAGCCAAAGGAAGAGGAAGCATCTTCTTTCCTTCTGATTTTACGTCATACGGTGAAGTAAAGGCTATTGGCAAAAGTCTTGAACGACTGACTGCAAAAGGTGATATCATCCGTTTGGCAAGAGGTATATATTTATATCCTGAGATTGATACGGTCTTGGGACTTGGCATATTGATGCCATCCATAGAACAGATTGCTGAGATGATAGCCCGCAGGGATAAGGCACGTATTGTGCCGACTGGTATTTATGCGCTGAACAAATTGGGTATATCTACTCAAGTGCCTATGAATATTGTTTATCTGACAGACGGTGCACCACGCAAGGTAAGCCTTGGAAATGGTCGTTCGATACAGTTCAAATACACGACTCCCAAGAATCTTTCATTCACAAATTCACTTGCAATGCTGGTTACGTTTGCCCTAAAAGAAGTAGGGAAAGATAATATAACCGACGATATAGCCAAGCAAATTAAGAATGTGCTTCAGAAAGAGCAAAAAGAGAACGTGCTGGCAGATGAGGCACTTATGCCAGCATGGATAAGAACCTTTACAAGACAAGCGTATGAATAATTATTTCCAACTATCCAAGGAACAACAGCAAATGGTGTTTACCCAAACAGCCAATAAAACAGGCTTGCCTGTACAAGCTGTAGAAAAGGACTTATGGGTAACGGCAGTATTACAAATGGTATTCTCATTACCTATAGCAGACCATCTTGTATTCAAGGGCGGAACATCTCTTAGTAAGGTATGGAAAGTGATACGACGTTTTTCCGAAGACATAGACTTGGCCATTGACCCGTCCATTTGGGGATTTGAGGGAGATTTGACGAAAAAGCAAATCAAACGGCTACGTAAGGCTTCTTCCATCTTTGTGCGTGACGAACTTTGCCAGTCATTACAAAGGGCGGTTACTGAAACAGGTATGGAGAAATGGCTGTTAGTGGAAGCTGACCCTGACGGTGAAGGTGATGGGACATACCCGGAGCCAAGAGTGATACACATTCGTTACAGGTCTCTTTTCGATGAAGATTTACCTTATTTGCATTCAGAGGTAAAACTGGAGGTTGGTGCTCGTTCCTTGCTCGAACCCACAGCAGAAGCAACGGTAACAAGCATTGTAGAAGACGCATTACCTATTAGCACGATAGTTAAGCAGGTTGTGATACCCACAGCCTTGGCAGAGAAAACATTCTTAGAAAAGGCATTTTTGTTGCATGAACTTTTTTCATCTCAAACTTCAAGAGAAGCCAATCGCAAATCCCGCCATCTGTATGACTTGGCACAAATGATGAGCACTGACATTGCGACACGGGCGATTGCCAACGATGAACTTTGGAATACAATCCACCATCATCGTGAATTATTCACAAGCATGAGTGGGGTGGATTATACTCCCGACATTCGCAAACGCATAAGGTTGCTACCTCCCGATGATGTTATGGACGATTGGTACAACGATTACAAGGACATGCAATCGTCTATGATATATGGAGAGAAACCATCGTTCGAAGAATTGATAGAAAAATGAGAGAATTAGAAAATCTATTTCATAATACTAAACACTAAAAATATTGATAAAATGAGATATTGTTTTTCTGGTCACGAATCATTTCCTTGTAAGTCTATGTGGCTAAAGAAGGGATATGATTATTTGGTTGACCGTAATAGATTTACAGACCCTGATGCTGTCGTAAAACTCGGTGTCGGCAAAAACATGGTTCAATCAATTAGATTTTGGCTGAGGGCATTTGGTCTTTTGAATGATGACGAGGCAACGGAGATTGCTCATTATCTCTTTGATGATAGAGATGGAAGAGATCCTTATGCCGAAGATAACGCCACCCTATGGATTCTTCACTATATGTTAGTAGTGACAGCGGTTTCAAGTATTTATCGTCTGTTTTTGTTGACTTGCAACGTGAGAAGAAAGAGTTTGATAAAGAACAAGTTCTTTCATTTATCAAAAGAAAGTGCAATGTACCTGAACAAAAAACGTGTTTAATGAAAATACTGTAAAGAAGGACATAAGAGTGCTTTTGCAGAACTATCTTGCACCGACAAGTCCGAAAGGATACGAAGAATATGCGAGTATTTTGTTAGAATTAGGTCTTCTCCGTGAGAACGAAGGAAAGTATTCATTCAATGAAATTTCTATAGAGCAAGTTAATCCTTTGATTATTCTATTTGCATTGGTTCATATAGCCGGAGAGGACAAAACAGTTTCTTTTTGATAAGTTACAAGAACTATCATTGATATTCTGCATTCCCACTTCTTCTTTCTTGATGGTAGTACGCTCGCTAAGTGAACAATACCCCAAAGAAATTAGCTACACAGATAATAGCGGAATTAGAAATGTACAATTTCTCCAGAAATTAAATATACTTGAAGTGCTGAATAGATATTATAACAACGATGAAATTTAATTTATCTATAAACATAAGCCAAGGCGTGAGCGATAATTTCAATTACATCGTTACGCCCAATGCACAAAAAGGTGTATGGCAATATAGTCGATAGCTTCCAATCAGGAATTCACTCATTCTTGATAATTGGAACATACGGAACAGGAAAATCTAGTTTCCTAATGGCTTTAGAACAAGACCTACTCAACAATAAATCAAAATTGGTATCGGAAAGAAGCGTTTTTGCAGATGCCAAGAGTTTTGAGTTTATGAATATCGTAGGAGACTATTCATCTCTTTCGACGTTGTTATCAAAGGAGCTGTCAATTGCTCCTTCCGATGATAGCAAAAACGTTTTTAGTACACTGACAAGGTATTTGATAAAATTAAAGGATCAGAATAAATTCTTGTTTATTTTCATTGATGAATTTGGCAAGATACTTGAACATGCAGCCAACAATAATCCAGAAAAAGAACTATATTTTTTACAGACATTAGCAGAGTTTGTTAATGTTTCATCTCGAAATGTAATACTTATTACCACACTTCACCAAAATTTTGGATCCTATGCTCACAAACTTACAGAAACTCAAAGAAATGAGTGGTTAAAGGTAAAGGGGCGTTTTAAAGAATTGGTTTTCGCAGAGCCAGTAGAACAACTATTGTTTTTGGCAGCCGAAAGTCTAACCAAATCAAAGACAATGACAGATAATGCCAAAGAGAATTTCCTTGAAATATTTTCGTTGGCAAAGAAAAATAAAATCATATCAGAGTCGCTGACAGTCAGAACGTCTAAGATGCTATATCCATTGGATGCGGTAGCTGCTTCATGCTTGACACTGGCTATTCAACGGTATGGGCAGAATGAGAGAACACTATTTTCTTTCTTGCATGACACTGCATCCAACTCAATAAACAGTTTTCTCCCAAATGACACAACGACTTATAACTTGGCTGTTGTCTATGATTATGTCATATATAACTTCTACACAGCTTTGGCGGAAACAAATCTTGACTCTACCAACTGGCGTGCTATTCGTGTTGCCATAGAACGAGTAGAAAGCGGAATCATTAATAAGAACAACATCGATGATGCACTTAAAATTGTTAAGTCTATCGGTTTGCTTAACTTGTTCTATAATGGTGTGGTCGTTGATTTAGCATTCTTGGAGACTTACGCTTTAAAGGCATTGGGCATAAAGAATCCAAGAGGTATTATTGAGAAATTGACCGCGAACAAGATTATTCGTTTTGCTGCATATAAATCTCAATTCATTTTATTTGAGGGTACAGATATAAATATTGAAGATGAACTATATAAGGCAGCTACAATTGTACCTGTACCAAAGTTGGTCGCAGCAGAAATTGCTCCTTATGTAAAGAAAACCGTTGTCGTAGCATCTGCCTCATACTATAGGACTGGAACTCCTCGTTATTTCCAGTATGTAGTTTCTAATGAACCATATGATGTAGAACCAACAGGTGACGATGATGGCTTTATAAACCTGATTTTCCCTTTAGAGGATATTAAAGATTGCATATTGAAGTTGTCTGCGAGTTCAGGCAAAGCCATAGTCTATGCCTACTTTAATGATACAGAAAAAATTGTCAGACACCTATATGAAATAAAGAAGCTGCAATATCTCCTTGATAATGTGGTGTTGGAAGACCGAATCGCAAAAGGAGAGATACTTAAGCAACAGTCCTTTGAGGCGCAATTACTTAATGAAGCTATTAATAGTTGCGTTGAAATGCCCAATGGTCAGGTTGAATGGTTTTTCAATGGAGAACAACAGATAATAAAGAGTCGAAAAGATTTCAATAAACTTCTGTCTACTGTTTGCGATGTAGTATATAATGAAACACCTATCATCAGAAATGAATTATTTAACAAGCAGAAAATAAGCTCGGCAATTTCTTTGGCAAGAGTGAACCTGTTAGATGCAATGATTGAGCATTGGCAAGAAGAAGATTTTGGATTTTCTCCAACCCAATATCCGCCTGAGCGTACTATATACAATACATTGTTTAAGAGTTCCGGAATCCATCGCCAAAACGACGATGGATTGTGGATCTTAGGAGAGCCAATTACTCCAAATCTTCAATCGCTATGGACTGTTTGCTCTGATTTTTTAGCAAAAAGTACAGAGAAAGCCTTTAAACTGTCAGATTTAGTAAAGACATTAAAAATGCGTCCATACAAATTGAAACAAGGTGTCATAGACTTCTGGTTGCCCATCTTTTTTATTTGTAAGGCAACAGGAGTTTGCGCTTTATAATGGCGAAACATTTGTTCTGAATATTAATAAAGAATTGTTTGAGCTATTGCAGAAACGCTTGAATGACTTTACGATAAAAGCTTTTGATGTTAACGGTATCAAATTGGAGTTATTCAATAAATACAGAGAATTCCTGAATAAAGAGCGTGGAGAAACCATAACATCCAATTCTCTTATGGATACAATCCGCCCATTCTTCAACTTTTATAACGGCTTGAACAAATATGCCAAGACTACTCGTAAATTTGATTACGATGTGACCGCAAAATTTAGAGATGTTTTAGCAACAGCAAAAGACCCATGCAAAGCATTTCTTGAAGATATACCAGCAGCTTTGGGCTACAATGATTTTCATAATGAAGAATTTGCTGCTCAGTATTTGCAGCTTATCAAAACCGCTGTTCACGAATTGGTTATCTGTTATGATTTGTTTATAGATCGTATTGAAGATGCTGTGGTAGGATATTTAGGACTGCCTCACGACTATATAAAATATAAAGAGATTTTGGTTCAGCGTTATTCAAGTATAAACAAAGGATTGTTAACAACTAAGTCTAAATCATTTTTGGATAGAGTCCTTGCTCCATCTGATAATAAGCGTGAGTTTTATGAGAAAATAGGTTTGGTGGTATTCGACCGTAAAATAGAATCTATAGAAGATAAAGAAGAAGCTTTGTTTTTATCGAATCTTACACACTTGTTTGGAGAACTAGAACGATATACAGCGTTCAATGAAGTTAATAATGAAACTGAGTGGCATTTAACTTTGAATTGGCGACTAGCAAAGGTGATTTCAAATCAAGTAGGACTTATCGTCTTCCTAAAGTAAAACTTGCAGAAGTTGCAGAAATTGAAAATAGGATACAAACACTATTATCTGGTAACGATGAGCTAGATGTTTGTATATTGCTCAAAATGTTGAACGAAAAATTGCGATAAATATGGTACGACACATATTGGGTATATCAGGAGGCAAAGACAGTGCAGCATTAGCCATTTACCTCAAGAACAAATATCCACAAATGAAATTGGAGTATTATAATACTGATACAGGCTGTGAACTGGCAGAGACACAACTATTGATAAGTCGTCTTGAAACATACCTTGGTGGTATAACGATGTTGAGAGCCGCTGCTGGTAGTCCAGAGCCAACACCATTTGAACATTTTTTAAAAGCGTCTGGTAACTACTTACCTTCGCCTCAAGCTCGTTGGTGCACTCAGAAAATGAAATTAGCCGAAATGGAGAAGTTTGTGGGAGATGCACCTACAATTTCCTATGTTGGTATTCGTGGAGATGAAGACCGGGAAGGGTATGTTTCCACTAAACCTAACATTCAAGCTATATTCCCTTTTCGCAAGAATATTTGGAGTGTGGATGTTGTAAACAAGGTACTTAGCAACAATAACATTGCTCAACTCTTAGAAATATATACTTCATTGTGTGATGAAGAAACTTTGAGCGAAGCGAAGAAGATTATTGAGAAGCCTCTCACAAAAGATTTCTATTATAGTAAAAAGACCAATTCGCTACTAGATTTGGATACAAAACTATTTAATAAAGCTGTATTTAAGTTCCTCAAAACTACGGATTATCCTGTAGGTAAACTTGACGATTTCCCATTAGTTGATAATGACGATATTCTCGTGAGGGATGACATATTCCGAATCCTTGAAGAAAGTGGTGTCGGTATACCTGATTACTACAAACCCATTAAGTTTGAAGTTGACGGAAAGATTGGTACGTACAATCGTAGTCGTTCTGGTTGCTATTTCTGCTTTTTCCAACAAAAATAGAATGGATATGGCTTTACGAGCAACATCCTGATCTCTATCAAAAAGCAATGGATTTTGAGAAAGGTGGTTATACTTGGAATCAAAATGAGAGTTTGGCAGACCTTATCAAGCCAGAGCGTATCCGTCAAATTAAATTGGATGCTATCAAGAAACAAGAGGCTAAGCGTCAAGCAGGCTCATGCCGATTAGCAGACAATATTGGTGATGTTGATGAAGATAACTTTTTGTGCGAATTGTTTTATATAAAAAATGTAATAATATGAAGTATTCTAATTTAGAGTGGACTATTGGTGAACTGATAAATTTAATAGAATCTCAAAAATCAACCTCCGTCCTCCTTACCAACGAAACTTTATTTGGTCCTCAAAGGATCAGAAATTGTTAATTGACTCTATTCGCAAAGGTTATCCTTTACCCAACTTCTTTATTCTGAAAAATAAGGATAATACATTTGAAATGGTTGATGGTCAGCAACGTGCTATTACAATATATAAGTTTATAAAGAATGAATTTCGTGATTCTTCGAAACGTTACTATAAAGATTACAATGAGAACACATTTATGAACTATAGGATAAATGTTGTTCTGTTGGAGGAGTTCAATGGTAGTACAGAAACGAAGGAAGAGTTCTTTTATTTAGTTAATAAAAGAGGAGTGCAGTTAAATCCTTCTGAAGTAAATCATGCGTATTATCATGATACAGATTTCATGCATCTTGTCAATAGAATGTCCGAATATCAACCCTTAATAGACTTGGATATTTTTACTGATAAGACTGTAATGAGAATGAATGATCGAAGTCTCGTAGAAGAATTAGCAGCATATCTGATAAAAGGTATTACAGATAAAAGAAATGCTGTAGAAGAATTGTTTGAGAGCAAAAATAAAATCAGATGTATCAGAATTGAAATTCACACGTTTTTGCAATATTATTGATAGGGTAAATGCTATTCAAGACATAAAGCCAATCAACGAAACAAGATACAAACAGCGTAATGATTTTTATACACTATTTTGTTTTATAGATAAACATATCGATGATTCTATTATCGTATTGAAAGAGCAATATAAAATTCTATTGTATATAAGTGATAATGGTATTATTTATCCATCAAATGACGACTACGAGTTGTTCAAAGAATATGCTATTAATTGTGTAAGTCAATCTAATTCAAAGCGAGCTAGGGAGAAAAGGCTGCTATTCTTTGAGAATATGCTCGCAAATGAGTCAAATACACCGAGCGAGGAACAAATACAGTTAATGGATTTTGCCCAAAATGAACTTGAGGAAAATCTTTCTACTAAAAAATACGACAAGTATTTACTTGTAAATTGTATAAAGTAATTATGACTATGATAGTAAATACACCATTTATCTATGATCGCAATTGTATTCGTATATACGAAGAAATCACTAATAATGCAATTACGATTGATGGTATTGACTATTTTGTTGATTCTATCAGCCCAGGATACAAGAATAGCAAAGGTGCCAATTCTTATGTATTCGCTTTATATCAAGCACAAAATTATATAGACGATGGTAGTTCTGTTCCTGATAGAGTTATTAAGATCTCTAATAAAAGAGATAATAATGCGAATCAGTATTTGATTCCTTAGTTAAAAATTAGAGTAATTAATGCGATGGCAATTTTTCCCATCGTATGTACCAGAAGTCCAGATGTAGATCTGACTTTCATCGCTCTTTGAATATTTGTTTTTTCATTCAACCAGTTGAATAATGATTCAATGGGTTGTCTGACTTTTGAGACTGCCGTTGAAAACAAGTCTCTTGCCGCTTTCTCCCTTTTTGTTATTTCAGGTGATTCTCCTTTGATAGCTTTTACAGGAGTAAATAGCTCGAGTTTTTTTGCATTCTTTTGTCTCTTTATAGAATGGTATATCCGAATATATTTTATCGGCATATATTTCTCTATTGTTCAGATTTCCCACACATTCTCTTTTGAATACAGTGGAGTCATTTTCATCAGCAGCGGAAAGTATGAGCATTTCAGGAAAAGGTATAGTCCCTTTTCTACGGAAAGCCACTGCATGGAGTTTTAGTCCGAAATAATACATGTTCTTTGTCGAACAATATCCTTTGGAAGTAATCTCAGTGGCTACCTTTCCTACTTTGTTCTTTCCCGCGCAAGTAATGATAGGCATCGAGTCAACTAATGATTTCATACTGTCACAATCTTGAGGTTTGAATGAATGGATTAACTGCCTGACGAGTTCGCTGATTGCTTCTGGCATCAAATTCAATCTATAATTGAATGTTTGGTAAGAAGGCAAGTCAGGGAACCATGAAAGCAGATATTCTTTGGTAAAGTTATGTATGTCTTTGATTTTAAAGTATTGCTGATAAGCTCCACAGAACAGATATACAGTAAGCAGTTCCTGATCGGTAAAGATTGGATGATTGTTATTACTGAACCTCTGGCAGTAGAACTTGAGTGAAGACTCGTAAACATCACAGATATACATATATATTTTTATAAGTTTTAATTCTTTCTCCTTGGGAATCATAATTAGAACAATGAGTGGTTTTATTCTTCTAATATACTGATTTTCAAGGAGATTAGAAAATTAATTTATGAGATAATTAACTGAATAATAACATTTTAACAAGCGAAAAGGTAGAGGATTATCAACTACTGATTCGCATTAATAATAATTCAGTATCTGAGGGCAATAAACGTTTCTATAGAGAGATTGAAGCTTCAATTGAATGTAAAAAACGCCATATTCATAATGTAGTTACAATTGCTTCTTTTGGTCAATTGTCTTGCAAAGTAAAAAAAGAAGGCGGCAAGGGTCCTACATATCTGTTCCCTTTCTACACAATGGATTATGCTTCTGGAGATTTAAAAACTATTTAGAGAATAATGATATTCCATTTGGGAATAGAATAGATTTATGCCTACAAATAGCTAATGGTCTGAAAGAATTGAATATAGGATATTATCATAGAGATCTAAAACCTGATAATATACTCATGTTTGATGATACATGGAAGATTGGTGATCTTGGGCTTATAGCATTTCGTGATAAAGACAACATATATGATAAGAAAAATGATTTTATTGGTCCTAAAGGATGGCTTTCACCAGAAGCTATGAATAAGTATCTTCAGTCAGATAATAATAAATACAAATTTGACTGTAATATAGATCACCAGTCAGATGTCTTTCAATTAGGAAAGGTCTTTTTGGTATATACTTCAAGGAAATGCACCTATTGGAAACATTCGCCGATCTGATTTCTTTTGATGGGCATGATGACATATATAGTGTATTGAAATATATGCTCAATCATTCTAAAAAGAAACGACCTATATCTATTGATTATGTGATTAATGAGTTAAGTCGCATCATGCAGAAATATAAATTTGTATGTTGAAAACTGATGTAATATGGCCGGACAGTAGGCGTTTCATGTCGCGAACAGAGTGGGAGCCACTAGGCTTCTTCTCTGAGGCATTGTGTAACGCTACAACATTCGATATTAAACTGGGATTCTTCTCATCATCAGCGATCAATGTGTTAGCTGATGGTTTTGCCGCATTTCTTTATAACGGTGGTAGAATGAGGTTGATTATCAACGATGTTTTGTCCGAAGAAGATCGCAATGCTATTGTGGTTGGTGAATCGGAAGTAAACACACCGTACTTTGACCTTAATGCAATAGACTGTATATCATATACTCTTTCTAAGCGTGATAAACATTTTTTTGAGTGCTTGTCTTGGCTTATCAAAAATGAGCGTATTGAAATAAAGATTATTACACCCAAGGTTGGTAATGGTATAGCACACTCTAAATGTGGTATGTTCTCTGACGGTATTAGTAAAGTGGCATTTGATGGTTCATGTAACTTCTCAAGAATGGCTCTTGTAGAAAACATTGAGAGCATCAATGCATTTTGTGATTGGGATGGAGAGCGAGACAAGAACCGTATTAACGATATTGTCAACGATTTCAATCGTACATTCTCTGGTGAAGATGATACGGTCAAGTATCTTAAAGCTGACCAAATTATCACGCATATCACAAAGACCTATAAACATAAGGATATAAAGGAGCTTCTAGAAGATGAACAACGTATTCTTTATAGTAGGACAGAGAATAGCACGTCGGATTCAATCCGCAGGATTTTAGAACGTGCAAAAGCCAAAGTCACAGTAATAGTTGATACCTTGAATAAAGGGAAAGAGAATATTAAAGAAGAGCGGTCTGTACCACTATCTCCTCAATTTCCATTTCCTGAACCAAGGCCATATCAAAAAGAGGCTTTCAATAACTGGAAGGCATCACAAAAGGGATTATTTGCAATGGCTACTGGTACAGGAAAGACTTTGACCTCACTGAACTGCTTATTGCAGATTTACAATAAATTTAAGTTCTATCAAGCTTTGATACTTGTGCCTACGATTACCCTTGTTGAACAGTGGGAGGATGAATGTAAACGATTCAATTTTAGCCACATTATCAAAGTGAGTTCTAAAAACCAAGGATGGAGATCAGAGATTGATGACATAAAACTAAAAAGAGAGTCTTGCCGAGAGCGATGAATCATCTTTGTCGTTTATTATCATTACCACGTATGCATCTTTCTCAAGAGAATCTACATTTAAGCAGCTCATGTCATTGAGTAAGAAAATACAGCGACAGATGTTATTAATTGCAGATGAAGCTCACAATATTGGTGCACCAAATATCATGTCAAAGTTAGATAGGGTGAAGATTCTACGCCGTATTGGTTTATCTGCCACCCCCGAACGTCAATTTGACGATAAAGGAAACAAGGCTGTTATGCAATTCTTTGGGTGCGATGCCCAATATACATTTGAGTATTCTATGAAGGAAGCTATCGACAATGGATTTCTTTGTCGATATAGATACTTTCCACATGTTGTACGCTTGAATGAGGATGAAATGGCTGAATACAAGAAGATTTCTTTGCAGCTTGCCAAGTTCTATAATATAGATGAAGGTTCTTTCTCTGGTGTGGATGATATTCTAATGCGCCTATTACTCAAACGTAAGAGAATCATTCATAAAGCCCAGAATAAGGAAGAAGTATTCCGACAAATCGTAAGGCAACGCTTTGAAGAACGCGGAAGTCTCAAATATACACTTGTTTATGTTCCTGAGGGTATGCAACTTGACAGTTCCACTCAATATGCTACAACCGACAATCCAACTGATGATATGGATGTAGATAAGTTGATTGACAAATACACTCAAATTGTTCAAGAAGTTAGTCCAACAACTACGGTAAAGAAGTTCATATCTGGTATTCAGAACAGAGACGAAGTGCTGAGTAAATTTTCTACTGGTGATATCGAAGTGCTTACGTCCATGAAATGTTTGGATGAAGGTGTTGATGTTCCAAGAAGCGAACTTGCAATTTTCTGTGCAAGTACAGGAAATCCAAGACAATTTATCCAGCGTCGTGGTCGTATATTGAGAAAACATCCCGATAAGCATATCGCAATCATCCATGACCTTGTAGTAGCACCAGAATTTGATTCAACAGAGGAAAATTACAACATGGAACGTAACTTGCTAAAAGGAGAATTGCAAAGGGTCAAAGACTTTGCTAGATTATCCGAAAATCCAGCCTTTGCATACACTGAATTAGAAGAAATAACAAATTATTATAACCTGTCAATATTCTAACAAAATGGCATCAATGACAAACAACGAAAAGATACTTCAGGCTGTACTACTTGATGATAAGCTGATGGAGTTTGGTGGTTACACTGCGGAAGACATTGGCAATATATACCAAGCAATAGACTCCGACAATTGTGTTATCAGTGCAGTTGCACAAATTATTAGTCGTACAAATGAAGGAGCTACAGAAAGAGAACTTTGGAAAGAGATTAACGATTATCTAAAACGTAACGTATGAGAATCAAATCAATCGATATCAAAAACTTCAGAAGCTATTATGGTGAGAATAACCATTTTGAGTTTTCTGATGGCCTCACGCTAATTCTTGGTGACAACGGAGATGGTAAAACCACCTTTTTTGAGGCCTTGGAATGGCTATTTGACACAACATCAGAGCGTGCCAACCTTTCCAACGTTTCGGAAATGAGAAAGTCTAAGCTGGAAATTGGCGAACATGACGAGGTTTATGTGGCAATGACTTTTGACCATGATGGAGAGAAGATGGTTGAAAAATCTTTTTCAATCGTAAAGACAGGTCATGATACCTATAGTGTAAGTAATGCTTCTTATCATGGGTACGAGACTAATGGAATTGAACGTGAGTCTGTGGATGGCAAGCAGTTGATAACACGATGCTATGATTCTTTCATTCGTAGATTTAGTATGTTCAAAGGTGAATCTGATCTAAGCGTATTCGATAACGCAGCCTCCTTTGAAGACATTGGTCGACAAATTCTCTGATATTCATAAGTTTGATGGGCTTGTTGCTAATACAGACTCATTTGAGCAAAAAGGCAAATAAGGCTTTGTTACAAGAGATGAAATCTGATGACAAGATTTCAAAAGAGACAAAATCTCTTGAATTGCAAATGACGCGTCTAAGTGGCGAAATCCAACAAAATAAAGAGGATATCAAGGACAAGAAAGATGCAATCGCCACTTTCTCATCTAATCTCAACAAACTTGAACAAAACCAAGAGACTTCAGAAAAATATCGTGATATCCAAGAACGCCTTAAAACTAAGACTTCAAAGAAAACTCAGCTCATGGCAACAATCAAGAAGAAAGACTACAATCATTGTCTTCTTGACGAATATTGGATATTAGCACCATTTGGAGATGTCCTAACGGAATTTAAACAAAAGTGTGCTGCTCTTAGTAAAGAAAGACGTGTTCAAGAGAAGAATTTCGACAAGCAACAAGCCGCTGCCAAAGCAAAACTTGAGACTATCAAGGAAATTCAAGGTGCATTGGTAAATGGTGCAACAGAACTCCCATGGTATTTGCCTAACCAAGAAACTATGGAAGATATGATAAATGACCACATCTGTAAAGTATGTGGTCGTGAAGCTTCTGAGGGATCTGATGCATATAACTTTATGGTTCATCGTCTCGAAGAATACCGTGCGCATGTTGAAGCCAAGTGTAAGCGTGACGCTGCAATAAAATCCATTGATGAAGAATCTTTATTTAAAAATGACTATATTACCGAATTACATTCACTCAGTATTTCACTCAGCGGTCCCGAAGAATCTAAAATTTTCGGCATATCAGGAGAAATTGACGACTGGCTAAATCTTGTCGCATTGCGAAAAAAATGAGTTGAAAGACGTTGAAGAGGATATTCAGGATTTGCAAGACGAAAAGGCTCGTATCCTTATTCAAGCTGGTAATGTTTCTGAGAGCCTCCTTGAGAGTCAGTTCAATGATATTAAGGGCTGGTATGAACAGAAAGAACGAGCATCCGTCAGACTGAGTCAGTTGGAAGATGAATTGGAGAACAATATATCAAAAATGGACGAGTTGAAGGAACAGATGAATAATCTTAATCCTGCAAATTCTCAGGTTAAAATTCTAAAGAAAGTTCACAAGGTTCTAGAGGAAATAAACAAGGCCTTTTTCCGTGCACAAAAGGATAATTTGCGAAGATTCCTCACAGAGTTGGAGAAAAGAGCTAATGAATATTTAGATAAACTTAGTGCAAATGACTTCCATGGAACAGTGCGCTTAGTGCAGACTGCTAACGATTCAACAGAGATTCATCTCTATAGCTCCAATGGCACAGAAATCACCAATCCTTCTGGCTCTCAGAAAACAGTGATGTATATCTCTGTTCTCTTTGCTATTTCTGATTTTACTCAAGAAAAGAGGGATGAGGATTATCCTTTGTTTTTTGATGCAGCGACATCGTCATTTGGCGATTCAAAGGAAAGTGATTTCTATAACGTCATTGATAAGATTGACAAACAGTGCATAATTGTGACCAAGGATTTTATCACTCGTGGTAAAGTTCGTGAAGAAGATATAAACAAGCTGACTTGTTCAGTTTACCGTATAAAAAAGGTGGATGGCTTCGATCAGACTAATATGGCGACTATACGTACGATAATCAATAAAATCAAATAGACAATGGAATCATTATATGAATCATGGGCTAAACGTAATCCCTCTTGGGAACGACGTTACCAATCGACTGTCGTAGATGTATTCTGCGATTATGGAAAAGGTGTGAGTAGCTTCTTGGAAGCTCGTGGTAAAATTTTTGGAGCAGGTTATGAGATTTTCATTATCGCGTTCTTTATCGGATTATATCACAATAGGACAAAGCCATTGATTGAAGACAGAGACAAGAAGAAAGTATTCGGTCAAGCTATCCAATATTGGGGAAATATTGAGAATCGTATCGGCAGAACCTCATATGGGAATATACGTCGCTATATTTTTGCTGCATTAATTGCAAGAACTGATATTGACTTCATTGCATTAGACAAAGGTGAAATTACATTGAGAACTGTAGTTGATAAGATGATGGAGAAAATGGAAGAGTATGCCAACTATGGCTTTGATTACATTGAAGACAAGTTGGCCAACGATCCAAACTATTATTTTAGTGACGTTGCGTTCTTAACGGAAATAACCAATATGCTGGTGGCTTCCAAAACAACAGAAAGTGATAATGACCTTGATGATGAACTGCCAGAATCTCTTGATTAATAAAGTCTAATAAAGAGAACGAAAACAGAACTATATCATGATGCCGTGTTGATGAAATAATATCAGGCTGGGTTCAATACCCAGCCTGTACACATAGGATAAGGCTCAGGATTACCTGTCAACTATCCTCTAAATAATCCATGACACATTCAGGTAGCAGTCTGTTACATTGCACATGATGTTTCATGTAACACAATATGCAACCAGCACTAATGTCACTGTGTAAACGAACAAAAATATCCCCAAGACTTTCATCCAAAAGTCAGAGAACCAAATACCCTCGTTCCGTCTGAGGATTTTGCGCATATTGAACTCATGCTCAGTTAGCATCTTTGCCTGTTTGGAACAATGATTTTCCAACATGGTCTTCCATGTCTCGATAGCTTTATCTAAAAGTTGTTGAAGCTGAGCAAGATGCTCAGATTTTATAGTAGCCTTGAACTGTGTGTTTCGTTCTGCTTTTACAATCGCATTGCAAATGCCGTTGATGATATTGTCGGAACTATCAATAGCAGCCTTTAATGCCACCTTCTGTGACATCATCCTCTGCTTTGATAACATTCTGAAGGTCTTGCTGGATTTTCAATAAAGTCTCTTTCGCCTCACGTATTTCTACAAGTAGCTTGTCGACATCTTGTTTCTCTGCCTCTATTTCATGGCTTATTTCAGCCGACTTAAGCATATCATCAACGTTTATTGATGGAGTGATGTTTGATTTTCTAATTCCCATGATTCTTGCTTTTTAATGGTTCATTTATCTGTGAAGTCCTCTTCTGCGTTTACACATGCTGTTTGCCATTCTTGCGCAGCGACACGCCCATTCCTGTTCATCCTCGTCCTTATCACTTCCCCAACCCCCTGTATCAGAGCCACCACCACTTGAGACAGCCATACTTGTAGCAGCATCCAAATACCCAGCAAAGAGTAAAAGAGCCGTGTGCAGTATCTCTTCAATCTTAGCCAACGGATGTGCTTCCTCCAAAGAACATCCCTGCCGAATGATAGTGTCTGCCGCTTCGGGTATCTCGATATGGTAACTGTGATATTCGTCTGTCGCTATATTGTAGTGCTTTATCACAAGCTGTGAAGCAGTCGAAGGTTGTGAAGTAGGAGTTATCTGTTGTCCGTGTTTGTTGGGGAATAGGCTTTGTCGGATCGGATTTCCTCTCCTGCAGATGGAGTTTTGCCCAAGTAGCCTCAATCTTTGATGGAGTCAGGTTTCGCCCGATACCCAACACTGATGACTTATAACAGGAGTTACCACGCTTGATGGAATAACCGTAAACACCGCCACCGTCTTTCTCTTGCAAATGCACTTTGTAGCCCACGTTTTGTCAGTTCTGCTTCATACTGTTTCCAACTGAACTTGTCCATCTTGCGAAGTATTTCCATACAACAATCAGTAATTTCTTGCCTATGCCGTATGCTGATTTCTTCAGACTGTACCCAACCGCGTCTTTCGTTGATGATATTCGCAGCCATGACTGCCCTCTCACCAATCTTATGGCTATCGTTGATTCTGCCTTCCATATCCACACGGTTGGCATCAATGTGCAGATGGAGTATGCCACTTTGGGAATCACGATGCAGAGCTGCTATGTACTGCGAACCTTTGAGGTTAGTCTGCTTTGAGGAAGCCCGTTTGGTATTTTGGGAAAGGTCAATGGAATCGAATACCCGAATGAACTCATCTGCCAAACGTGCCCAGTCGTTCATTGTCCATCCTCGGCTTTCTTCTTCGGATGGGGAAATCTCAATTCTTATTACATTCCTGCCAAGCGGTCTGCCCTTGTTGATATTCTCGGCAAACTTTCTCTGTACGAGCATCATCCGTCCGTACATTGCTTCCGGTGAGAAATATTATCGGGCAAGAGATTGGCTTTGACTATATCTGCTTTCTCCTTGTTGACGGAATATCTTATGGCATTTGCGCCATGCGATATGGTGGAGGCTTTTGCTATCATAACTGGTAAGGAAATTTATTCGGTAAGATAATTCTCTATCTGGCTCCAGCGATTGATTAGTTGCGTGGCAGCCCTCATCCACTGTTCCACAAACCGGGTATCGCTGAAATAGATTGCCCGTTTATCCGCTTGAATGGATTTCACAGCTGCCGCAATACGGATAAGGTCCCCTTGCATCCGTCAGGCTGCACAGGCTTCCACTTCACGGTTAGTCAACCGTTGCCGTGGGTGTTGCCCCAAAGCAGTACGCCGTATATAACCGCTCATAGACAAACCACAGGTCTTAGCAAGTTCCGCCACTTGGGTGTATTCTTGTTCCGTTACTCTGGCAAGCCGCAGGGTGCGCCTTGTGACTTTTTTCGTTTGTCTGTATTCTTGTTGGTAATTTTTTTTCTTCATGCTCTGTTATGCTATGAGTAAAACATCAATTAAAAAGGGACAGCACGGTGGGAGCTTGCGACTGCCGGCATATGCCTATGTGGTACGAATAAGCGGAGCGAATTTGTGCGACATAGGAACTTCTTGCAATACTATATACAACAACTTCGGACACATAGCTTTCCCCGATATGGTTATGCCATATTATCTGTCGGAATACCCTCATCAGATTCTTCCTCTGCCGCAGGCTGTGGAGGAACTGAAACAGAAGGGAAAGAAGAAAGGGAAAGCAGTTCGCCTTCTTCTGGTATAACAGGCAACATTCTCTCTTTCATCTTGTCAGTCTTTCAGCCGGACATAGAAAGGATTGTCTATGCGGTTGCCCTCTTGCATCCACGCCGATATACATTTTAACGTATGGATGCTTGTCCGATTACTCTGCATGGATGCGATAATTCCCAACTGGTTCATCTTGTCAAGCACACGGGATATGGTCTTTCTGTCGTAGCCCAACTTGCTGGACAAATCCACTTCTGAAAGAACGGCTTGCCCTACTTGCAAAGTTGTGGAAAATCCTTTTATGGCATAGTCGGTTTCTTCCAGCACTGCTGCTTCAATAAGTCGGTGCAATATCTTCATACGGTCAATGCCGTACTTACTTCCTGCCAAATACGAAAGTTGCTCTGACGAAAGCACGATACAATAATTCAAGTTTGTTTTCATCGTCTGTCTGTTTGAAGGTGTTTTATAAATGGTGCAGCCAAAAGAGTAAATCAACGGTGCATTCCGCAACCTCTCTCCGGCATATAATACTCCCTATCGTATGCGATATGGTCAAGCACGTTTTGCAGCCTGTCAAGTTGTCGGCTGTCCAATATGCGGATAGCGGCAATGGTGATATTCTGTGAGGCGATACGGCGGTGTTCGCAATTCTTTTCTGACATACTACCGTCTCCATCAGCATGTACACTGTGCAGGTAGTCGTTCACAGCTTCGGTCTGTTCTTTGCTCGGATATGCCGCAGGGCAACGGTCTTGAATATACTCTACCATGTGGCTGACCGCATTTGCAAGTAGCGGGCACATTCTTGCAGTTGTTTGATAAGTTCTTCCTTTCTCATGTTTTCAATTATTTTGTCCCATGTCCCAAAGCATATCCTGTAACTTTCTCTTTTTCTGTTTTTTGTTTTTATTCTTTTTCAAAGGAAAGAGGGACAAAGGGACATGATATTTTTTCTTTTCCCTTATTTTGAAAATTAGAATGGTAATTCCTGTTCACTTGGTAATGTGGTACAGGCTTTTTCACTAGGTGTACCCACCCTCACCCAAGGATGCTTTGACCTTCCCGTCTTGTCGCAATAGGCAGGATGCAGCCCCTTAACCTTCTCCTGTTCACTTCGTTTCCAGTTGGGAATCATGGACATCAGGCGGTTGATATATTGTGAAGTGTATTTGGACGAATTTCGTCTGACCAAGTCATTGGGCAGTTCCTCTATAATCTGTCGGGCACAAACCATATTGAGCTGGGTCATTGTGGAATTTGGCTCCGAGTATGCCCCTTTTTGATAAGCCAGTCGGATAGGAATGGTCCAGCTTGCATACTGCATGGGTACCTCACGCTCCAAGAACATCTCCAAATCTTCCATGATGGGGTCAACAAGGATGCTGGAATGTTGCACCTGTATCTCGTTGGCTTTAAATTCCATGTCTGTTGTCAAGTAAAGTTTCATCCCTTGCCGATAATAGGCGTATGCTTCTGCCCAAAGTTGGGGAACAGCGCATTGTAGAGTATCCAGCCATTCGGATACATGACCATTTCCTTTGACCGGGATAATCCACCATCGGCGGTTTCCATTGTCTCCTTGCAGAAAGTTCATTTCATTAGTAGTCGCAGCAAAGACATTATGCCGCATGAACTCCACCACTTTAGGTCAGAAAAAAGCCTTGGCTGCCATGCATCATTCGCCCGTTTCAAACCATTCAACTCACTGATTTC
>VOFD01002790.1_pt1 | contig 62825 bp, 89 predicted proteins | sample 5384101 | NCBI WGS metagenome assembly VOFD01 (sample SAMN12384723, study PRJNA508395) | human gut metagenome | isolation source: healthy gut C | host: Homo sapiens
ATATATCCATGTATACAGAATATCAGCCTTCTCATTTACTTGTTCCCTACATTGATAACTATTGGGAATTTAAGGGCAATCCGGAATATGGTATGCGCATCCATATTCTGCCGGATGGTTGTACCGATTTTATATTTACGCTGGGAGAGGTGGCTAATGCTGTTGAAGAAGGAAGTCTGATTATGCAACCTTATCGTTCCTATTTCGTAGGACCCATGACGAAGTACTCCGAACTTGTCACTTATGCTGAATCCGTTCATATGTTTGGCGTTCGTTTTTACCTTGTGGTCTGTCTTGCTTTACAAACCTGCCTTTGCACGAGTTTGTGAATAGCAGAATCAGTGTTAATGAGATGAAGGCTGTTTTTGATGACACTTTTATTGAAAAATTAGGTGAGCAGAAGCATGTCACAGATCGAATACGAGTAGTGGAAGAATATTTGCTGGCATATTTGGCGCGTCATTATCAGCCTGCCGATTCTCACGTCGCTATGGCAGTGAACATGATTAATCATTCCGGAGGAAAACGTTCAGTTCGCAGCTTGATGGATGACGTCTGTTTGTGTCAGCGTCATTTTGAGAGAAAGTTCAAGCATTATACCGGATTTACTCCTAAAGAATACAGCCGTATTGTTAAATTTAAGAATGCTGTGGAATTGTTGAGAACCACAACATCAGCCAATCTGTTGACTACGGCAGTTGATGCAGGATACTATGATTTAGCGCATTTTTCAAAAGAGATTAAGTCGATGTCCGGCAATACTCCTGCGTCTTTTCTTTCCCTAACCGTTCCGGAAGAAACCACACTTACTTATATCGAGCCACAGAGATAGATTGGTAAAAGTCGCTTTTTTACAATAGAATGTGAAGATATGCCGTTACCTTTGCAAGGTTAATAAAAAACAATCAATTTATGACCACAAAAACAATGAAAGAGAAAGCAACAGAATTGTTAGAGATGTGAAGTAGTTACCCTTGCTTCTGTGAATAAAGAAGGTTATCCCCGTCCTGTGCCGATGAGCAAAATCCTGGCAGAAGGAATTTCCACTATCTGGATGTCTACCGGAGCAGATTCATTAAAAACAATTGATTTCTTATCGAATCCGAAAGCAGGATTATGCTTTCAGGATAAAGGAGACAGCGTAGCGTTAACGGGGAAAGTGGAAGTTGTGACTGACGAAAAGATGAAGCAGGAACTTTGGCAGGACTGGTTTATCGATCATTTTCCCGGTGGTCCCACTGATCCCGGCTATGTCTTGTTGAAATTTGAATCGAATCACGCAACTTATTGGATTGAAGGAACATTTATCCATAAGAAACTCGACTAATTCTACTCGGAAAGATAAGGAATACCGGATTGATTTAATGAGAGTGTGTCAAAACGCAAATTATCGCAGATTATTTCAATTGTATTGATGTATTAATCGACGACTTATAAAATTATTTCTGCGATAATCTGCGATAATCTGCGTTTTATTATTCATTATGACACACCTTCGTAATTCATTTAGAATTCAAATTTTTCCAATTTCATTTCAGCCAATTTCTGAATGATACCTACATATTGAGCGAAATGAGGAGATTTTTCGTGTGCTGCCAATACTTCGGCATTCTGCCAAGTTTCGCAAATCATGAAAACGTCAGGACGCGTGCTGCTTTCGAAAGTATCATAAGCAATGCATCCTTCTTCTTTTAAAGAACAGGCAGTCAGTTCTTTTGCCGCTTTTATCGCTTCTTCGCGGTTGGATTCGTTTACACGAACAAAAACATTTAATCTGATCATAGTCTTTTTTATTTATATGATTAAAAGAATCACTTTCTCACAGTATCTGTGAAAAGCCGAAGGCAAAGATACTATTTTTCTATACTTCTGGTGAGCTTATTTCAAAATTTCATATAAACTTCATGTCATCCTGAAAAAACAATTATATTTGCATCTGAATTCTAAAAGCAATGATTTTGGGCACAATTCTTAAATTTGTTATAGCTTAATATTAGCCTCATAAACCACAGGCTAATTTCTTTCGTTTGAGTATTTCTATACTTGAACCGGTTTTTCATTTTATCAATTTTATTATTCACAGCATCGTTTTTCAAGACTGATGCAATTTAGCTATTCAAGCTTTCAGTCCGGTTCATAGTAATCAGATGGGAGTGGTGGATGCGTTGAGAATGAATGGAAAATTTCGTAAGAAATAGTAAGCTGAACATAGAAGAAGAAATAAAAAGGATTGAGCTTCAGACGGTTGATCCTTTGGATAGAATCAGGCAGATCATTGGTGTCGTACAGGTTTCACTGACTTCGCTGAAAACAGCAGTTGCCGGATATCAGTTTCGAAATGATGAAGAAGAGATTCTTTTCTTTAAAGTATCGAAACCGCAGATTTCCGGTCTGTTGATGTTTTATGTCCGTTTGTATCAGATTGAAAAGAATCGTATCGGCAAATCTCTGTCCTCCCAATGCAGATATCTGAAGATTGAATTGGAGAACCTGCAAAAAACATTTTCGAATAATAGCTTTTATGAATATTATCGTGCCGGTCGGACAGAGTTTGATAACCACTATTTTATTCGGGAGAATTATGATATTCTTTCTGATATACATTGTCATCTATTGGATAGAGATACTTCTTTTACCACCTTGCATGATTCGAGTGTTGCAGAAATTCTGGCGAATAATCGTTTGATAGAATATATGTCGGAGGAAATTGAGCAGCTGACAGAGAAACTTCATCTTAAATTTACTTCCATTGTAGACAGTAAGCTGTTGCAATGGACGGACAGTAAAGTGGCTTTGGTTGAGTTTATCTACGCTTTGTATGCAGGTAAATGCTTTAATAATGGAAATACGAGTTTGAAAGACATTGCTTTTTGTTGCGAAACACTGTTTAATATCGAGATAGGTGATTTTTATCGTATATTCTTGGAAATCAGGAATAGAAAGAAAAGCAGGACCCTATTTCTGGATAAGTTGAAAGAACAGATTATAAAGATGATGGATGAGCTCGACAGATAAATTTCAGGGCGTCTTGTGACATCTTGTGAATTATACAAATGGCTAATCTCCAACTTTGCGGAGAAATATAATTGATTCACAAAGAAAGATAATCGCTTTTGTATAGTTATGGAAACAACATTTACATGGGAAATAAGGGTGAAGAATTGCCCCTTATTAATTAAGAAATGTAGTCACTGTGATAGTGACCGCTTTTATTGCAGTGATAAGTTCAGGATGAATGCACAAAAGAAAAACATTGATGTCTGGCTGATTTATAGATGTGTGAAATGTGATAACACTTGTAATATGACTCTGTTATCACGAACAAAAACCGACTTGATAGATAAGAAGCTCTTTCACAGCTTTTCTATGAATGACAGGGAAGTTGCCTGGCAATATGCTTTTTCTGCCGGAGTGGCAAGCAGGAATAATCTTCAATTAGATTATGACAGTGTTGAATATGAAGTGATAAATACCGTCTCTTTAGAAGATATCCTGAATATGAGTAGTGAGATCATAAGTATCCGAGTCAAATGTGATTTCGACTTGAACCTTAAATTATCTTCGTTGATAAAAAGATGTCTTCCTCTTTCCAGTACCCGCTTGAAGCTGCTGTTTGAAAAAGGGTATATTTCTTTACTTTCCGGCAAAACATCTTCCAAGTGTAAGGTAAAGAATGGCGATACTATTTTGATAGATCGAAAAAGCCTGATTGATTTCTTGGAATAAAATCGGTTTTACAGTTTTTTTTAATAGCTTTGTGAAATGATCATTCGCATTCTGTAAAAGAGGTTGTACTATTAAGATTGAAGATATGAAAAAGGTATGTTTATTCGCTTTTATTTTGTTTGCTTGGAGTATCGTTGTGAATGCACAGGAAAGTGATGGACGATACGTTGAAGTGACCGGTTCTTCTGAAATAGAAGTCGTTCCGGATGAGATTCATTTTCTGATTCAGATTAAGGAGTATTGGCAAGAAGAATACACCGGTAAATCAAAAAAGAAGAAGATTTTCGGACGAAAGTGCCATTGGCAATGATAGAGAAAGATTTGCGTAAAAGTTTGCGCAAAATAGAATAACGGATGATGCTATCCGCACACAGGAAATAGGAGATTATTGGCGCCAGAGAGGAAAGGAATTTCTGATAGGTAAGCAATTGGATATCCGGCTTACGGATTTTGAGCAGATTAACTCTATTATTCGTTCGGTCAATACGTGGGGAATTGAGTCCATGCGCATCGGAGAACTCAAACATAAGGATTTGCCAATGTATCGGAAACAGGGTAAGATTGAAGCACTGAAGGCTGCCCGTGAGAAAGCATCTTATCTGGTGGAAGCGATGGGGCAGCAGTTGGGTGAAGTGATTCGTATCATCGAGCCTGCCGATAATAACATAAGCCGTTATCTTCCTTTCGAGGCGCAGAGCAATGTAAGCATGGGGGCGGCAGCTACCGAGCAGTACCGGGTTATCAAGCTACGGTATGAAATGACGGCTCGTTTTGCCATTCAATAAAAATAGTCTATCTTTGTCGCATGACAAGAAATAATAAATCGGATTTGGTTTAGTAAACAATCTGTGTTGCTGATACAGATTGTCCTTTCGTTTGCTCTCGGATGATTCCTTTCGGGAGTACTCTTTATGTCTTTATAATTTCAATTTTTAACTTGCGTACAAGGGTGCTAAAAGCATCGTGGTGCTTTTGTAACGTGTGCGCTGTATACATTAAGATCATGAATAACGAAAATCAAACAATTCACAAATTCGACGTTAATTTAAACTGGTATGGCTGGAATGATAAACTAAGCCGACTAAAACAAGAATCACTCTACAGCACTCTTCTTCATGGACGTATATCCATAGTACACCGTACCTGCTACGAGGTCGTTTCCGAAAACGGATTGTTTCAGTGTGAACTCACGGGAAACATGATGTATGGGAAATCTGATGCTGAATTACCCTGTACGGGTGATTGGGTGCTTTTTTTCAACCATTTGATGAGAATAAAGGGATTATTGTCGATATGCTGCCTCGTGAGCGGACATTGTATCGCAAGAAAAGCGGTACAGTTGCCGATAAGCAGGCCATTGCTTTACGTCGATAAAGCATTTATTGTGCAGAGCCTTGACGATAATTTCAATGTTCGCAGAGTAGAACGTTTTATGGTTCAGGTATTAGAAGAAAACATCAAGCCTGTATTGGTACTTAATAAATCCGATTTAGATTTTGACAGGCAGAGTGTTGAAGAACAAATAAATCATATCTCCAATCAGATACCCGTATTTTTTACGAGTATTCATCAACCCCAAACGATTCTCCGGCTGCGGGAATCCATATCAGAAGGAGAAACTGTTGTATTTGTCGGTTCTTCGGGTGTCGGGAAAAGTTTTCTGGTAAATGCACTCTGTGAAAAATCGGTGTTGCTTACCTCCGATATAAGCCTGTCCACAGGAAAAGGCCGGCATACATCAACCCGTCGGGAAATGGTATTGATGAATGATTCGGGTGTTTTAATCGATACTCCGGGTGTGCGTGAATTTGGCTTGGTTATCGACAATCCGGATTCACTGGCCGAAGTACTTGAAATCTCTGACTATGCAGAATCGTGCCGTTTCAAAGATTGTAAGCATATCAACGAACCGGGTTGTGCTGTTTTAGAAGCAGTCAATAGCGGTGTGTTAGACTATAAAGTTTATGCAAGCTATCTGAAACTTCGCCGGGAAGCGTGGCACTTTTCTGCTTCCGAACATGAGAAACGTAAAAAAGGAGAAGTCCTTTACAAAACTTGTAGAAGAAGTAAAGAATCGTAAGGCAAATCGCTGATTTCTATTTAAACGATGCAGGTATTGGAATTTATTTTTTCTTCAAAAGAGCAAAAAGTTTTAGCTGCGCAAAAGGCTGCGCACCACTGCATCTATCTTTGTCGAAGAAACAAGAAAACAGGTCAAGTACGGGTTACTTCAACAACTCATTTAAGGTATGGAAATCACTCATACGATTATCCGTTTTCCTGTTTCGCAAAGGGGCAGTAGCTCAGTGGGTAGAGCATCATCTTTAATCTTGAGATTATCCTGATGAAAAAGGTCAATTAAGATTTACTCCTATCCCGTGACCGTCGTCGGTTCGACTCCGACCTGCTCCACAAAAAAAAATATATAGAGGTAGGACAGCAGCTTCGGGATTATCTGAAATGAGGTCAACCGGGGCTTACTTCTTAACGGTGGATAACGCTGGTTCGAATCCGGCCTGTTCTACCTCTTTTTATCAACTAAGGTCAAGGAAGACTTACTTCAAAACCGCAGGAATGCTCCATTGATTCACAGTCTTCCGATTACCTTACTTAAAAAAACAAAGTTATGAATAAAGATTTGTTGAAAGTGTCTATCAGGCAGAATGCAATCTATTTGCCTTTGATAGAAGAAGAGAAAAAGCAGGAAGAGTTGACTTCGACTACCATTGCATTGGTAGCCCAACTCCGTAAAGTAGGATATAGCTTGTCCGAAGAACTGCTGCATGCCGTTAATCAGTTATATCCGGCTCAACAGATGATGATTCTTCAGGTGATGAAAGAGGCATTGGGTGTGACGCTAAACTGGGCTCCATTGGTGAAAGGGTGGGATGTACCTACCGGAGAAACGCGTTTGGATCATCTGGTTACATGGATCGCTAACCTGTTTAATACCCCAAAGGCGTTAAACTACCTTGCGGACACGTGATCCCTGATAATACATTTCCTATGGAACGATACAATGGTTGTCCGTTCTGCGGAACTCCGTTCCAAACGGCTACTACGGAATACTTCGGACAGGGAAGTAAACTGAAAGTGCTGGAACTTTGGCAGGACAAGGAGCTGAATGCTTTTTTCTGTGACTTGCTTGAATCGCGTACGGCTCTTGATGCCACACAAGCAGATAGCTTGAAAATAATGCTTGGCGAACTTCCGTTGCCGGCAGTCGGAATCAAAATGAAGGAGACATTGATGTTGGTGATAGATACATTGATGGAGCAGGATAGAGCGCAGGAAGCGCAAATCTATTTCTCTACTCCGAATGATATATTGCGTTATCTGTGGTATAAGAAAACCGGATTCCTGCAAATCATAGAACCTAAGACTATTATCCGTAAAACAGGTAGAAACAACACACATATATGTGGAGTTTTGGATAAAAGTCGTTCGGCAGCCCAAGCGAAGCGTGAGGAGTTGAAGTTGAAATATACGCGTCGTGAATGTAAAATGGTAGCTCTTTGGTTGAACAACCTGACAATGGCTCCGGAGAAGGCTTGCGAAATCATGCATCCGAAAAAGAGATGTGGGTACGTATGATACGTGCGTTGCGTCTGGCGGAATATGCCCGTAAGCCGGAATTCGGAAATTTGAAGGAATTGATGGATATATTCTACCGCCGGGCATATACCGTTTGGCAGGGAGAAGTGGAGCGCAACCGTTTGAAGGCGGATGCGGAACAGACTTTGCTTTGTTAAAGCAGCGACCGGGTATGTTTGCACGTTCTTTATTTGCGAATATGCTTTGGTTCGGAGCGGAAGAGACGTTGGCTGCATTTAAAGAAGTGGTTCATTTGTTGCCGGCACGTTTGGTCGTTACTTTGGGTATGTATGCGGAGAGCTACTTTGAACCGGGACGTAAGAGAATGGTGAAACCTTTAGGGGGAATGCTCTTTTGATAGAACCACACTATTTGGTGGGGCTGTATATGGAGGATCAGCTAAAAGCGATGGTGAAGGATGTACAGGATTTGTGTAAGGAAGTCGTAGCTGCCCGTTTCGCCGGTGTAGCTGCCGGAAGTGAAAACAAAAGTATGTATATTGACCCTATGTTGTTCCATATCCCGTTGTCTATCGGCGATCGTAGCGAAACAATTCAGGATACTTCCTGTGCTTTGCAGGGAACACGTTTTCCGGTAGAGGGGGATAAAGTGCGGTTGTTTATGCAGTGGGGAAAAGGGCTTCCGGCACAGCATCTTGATATGGACTTGAGTTGCCATATTGCTTTGCCTTCCACAACAGAAGTTTGTTCTTACTTCAACTTGCAGGCTATTGGTGCTAAACATAGCGGGGATATCCGAAGTATTCCTAATAAGAAAGGTACTGCCGAATATATCGAGCTGGATTTGAATGAACTGAACCGTGTAGGTGCAGAATATGTCGCTTTCACTTGCAATGCATATAGCAACGTGACTATCTCTCCTAATCTGGTGGTAGGTTGGATGAACTCTGCCTATCCAATGAAGATATCGGAAAGAACAGGAGTAGCTTACGATCCTTCTTGCGTGCAACATCAGGTACGTATTTTCCAAAGTTTGCAGAAAGGACTCGTTTTCGGAGTTCTGAAAGTGAAAGAACGGGAAATCGTTTGGCTGGAAATACCTTTTGGTGGACAGACGATTCTTTCTTTGGATACACAGACCATCGAAAAGTATCTGGATAAACTGGAAGCGAAAACAACTGTCGGTGAACTGTTGACTGTCAAAGCGCAGGCACAGGGATTGAAGTTAGTTGATATTCCGGAAGCGGACGAGATATATACTCGTGAATGGGCATTGAATACTGCCGCTGTGACTAAATTACTGTTAGGTGATTAAATTCTTGGGAGGAATTGTCTTTTTCTTCCTAAGATTTAAAGGTCGTATCGCATAAAGTTATACCTTTGCATGCGATAGATTAATCGTCTGACAGTTGTTGTACTTTCGTCTGACAGTTGTTATCTTTTCGTCTTACAGTTGTCATACGAAAAAAAGATACAGTTGTCAGACGATTAATTTTATATAGACTGATGATTAAAGTTTAATTAATAGACGATTAAATCTATGCAGTAGAAGTAATAAATGTATGAACTAATAAAAAGATATGCTTATGAGTGCCCAATATGATTTGTATGAAACGCCGGATCCTGCTAATACCGGAGAACAAAAGCCTTTTGCATGCCCGTATCGTTCCAAGCGGAACCTACTCGAAAAAAAGAGTTTCTGGAACGTGTGTCCCGTTCTTCCCAGACTTTTAATTATAATGTTATAGATGCGGTGGTAGGAGTTGTATTGATGAACTTGCCGAAACGTTAGCGGAGGGATATATCGTAGAACTTGGCGAGCTCGGTTATTTTAGCATCTCTTTGAAATGTACGCATAAAGTAATGACTAAACGTGAGATTCGTGCCGAATCAATCTGTTTTGATAATGTGCATTTGCGCACTTCCAAAGAGTTCAAAAGGAAGATTAAACGTGAAATAGAGTTGGAACGTGTGGATAAATCCAAACACTCTTCTCAAAAAGTGGAATTTTCTATGGAGCAACGCCAACAGCTTTTACAGGAATTTCTAAAGAAAAATGGTGGTATTACCCGATTGGAATATAGTAGCCTGACCGGACTTTCCCGGCTGAAAGCAATAGATGATTTGAATACTTTCATAGAGAAAGGGATTCTTCGTAAACGTGGAGCTGGAAGAACCGTGTTTTATGTCTGGCAACAAGAGCAATAACAATCAATTCAAAGATTTCTTCTTGTTATTGCTAACAATTTTGTACCTTTGTTTGTCTATAGAAAAAACAGTAGGATTATGGCAAGAATAACAATTCCTTATGCAGTAGCAGATTTCATAGAAATGCGTGAACGTGGTTTCTATTACGTAGATAAGACCCAATATATAGCTAAGCTTGAAGATTATAAGGCTCCTGTATTTCTGCGTCCCCGTCGCTTTGGGAAAAGTTTGTTAGTCTCTACTCTAGCTTGCTATTATGACCGTACGAAAGCGCATCGGTTTGACGAACTGTTTGAGGAACTTGGATTGGTAATCATCCGACAAAAGAACATAACCGTTATATGATAATCCGTTATGACTTCTCCGCAATGGTAATGTCAGACCATATTCAAGGGCTGGCACAGAATTTTAATGACCTGAATTGCGGTCCGGTAGAAGTAATGGTAGCACATAATCGTGATTTGTTTGGTGATTTTGAATTTAGCAATCGTGGCGATGCATCTAAAATGCTGGAAGAAGTGCTTACTTACGCCCGCTCTCACGAACTGCCTAAAGTTTATATTTTGATTGATGAATATGATAATTTCACCAATCAATTACTTACTGCCTATAATGATCCACTCTATGAAGAAGTTACTACTAATGACAGCTTTCTGCGTACTTTTTTTTAAAGTAATTAAAAAGGTATTGGTGAAGGTAGTATCCGTACTTGTTTTTGTACAGGTGTGCTGCCTGTCACTATGGATGATTTGACTAGTGGATATAATATTGCAGAGATATTGACTCTTGAGCCTAATTTCCTGAATATGCTTGGGTTTACATACGAAGAAACTGAAACATATCTACGTTATGTGCTTGATAAGTATTCTACAGGACAGGATCGCTTTGACGAAATATGGCAACTAATAGTGAGTAACTATGATGGTTATCGTTTCCGTCCCAATGGAGATCGGCTATTCAATGCCACTATCCCTACTTACTTCTTCAAGAAATTTGCAGCCAATGCCGGTAGTATTCCGGACGAGTTGGTAGATGAAAATCTACGTACTGACATTCATTGGATTCGTCGGTTGACTCTTTCGCTGGATAATGCGAAAGCGATGTTGGATGCATTGGTAATTGACGATGAATTGCCTTATAATGTGGCTGACCTTGCTAGTAAGTTTAATAAGAAAAAGTTTTTTGATAAAGAGTTTTACCCCATTAGTTTGTTTTATTTGGGAATGACGACGTTGAAGGATAAATTTGTAACCACATTGCCTAATATGACGATGCGTAGTGTATACATGGACTACTATAATCAACTGAACAAAATAGAAGGCAATGCACAACGTTATGTTCCTGTGTATCGGCACTATGATTCCAATCGAAGCTTAGAACCACTCGTTCAGAATTATTTCGAACAATATTTGGGACAATTTCCAGCACAAGTTTTTGATAAGATCAATGAAAACTTTATCCGGTGTTCTTTCTACGAACTGGTATCGCGTTATTTAAGTAGTTGTTATACCTTTGCCATCGAACAGAATAATTCTGTAGGCCGATCAGACTTTGAAATGACCGGTATTCCCGGTACAGATTACTATACGGATGATCGTGTGGTCGAATTTAAATATTATCGTATGAAGGAAGCTGAAAAGATGCTTGCACTTTCCGAGCCTCTTCCCGAGCATGTGGAACAGGTGAAAAGATACGGTGAAGACACTAAGAAAAAGTTTCCCAATTATAATGTGCGGACATATGTGGTGTACATTTGTGCTAATAAGGGATGGAAATGTTGGGAAGTATGAGACAATAAAATCTGCAATATTACTGATAACACATATTAAGAGCGATTATTTGCTGGTTTTTTTTTCATATCGGTATATTTGTCCCGCTATTCTATATAACAATAGAGAGAGAATGTATCAAAAGAAAAAATATAAGGGTATATATAGCATGGATGTTATTCATGACATTCATTCCTTTCTTTGTAGTGAAGACCTTTCACTATCATGGAAGTGAGGATGAAAAGTCGTGTTCCCATGCAAAGCATTCCCATAATTCTTCCGATGATTGTGCGATATGTAAATACTCTCTTTTCTCTTTTCACGGAACCTCAATTAATAGAATATCATACTATACTGACGCTCGTGCCCTACGAGCCGGTTATTTACCAGGATAAGGTTGTTTGCAAACCAACTTATTCGCATCATTTACGCGGACCTCCGTTCGCATGATTACATACTCATATTTTCAATGGAGATAGATTGGCATTTTCAATCTATCCTCACATTCATTTTACACATTAAATAAAAAGATTGTAATTGATGCGTATCGGAATTATTTCGGGCGTAATAGGGTTGTTTGTAACCTTACCCGTCCACGCACAGAAGTCCGATTCAATCAAGAGTATGCTTTTTGCCTGATGTTGTTGTGACCGAGTCGTACCAACAGCGTCAAGCCAAGAAGTCTGCACTTACGGTTGAAGTGATAGAACAGGATTTTCTGCGCAAACATTTTACGGGAAACTTCATGCAGGCAGTGGAGAACATTCCCGGAGTACAAGCTATGGACATAGGCTCCGGCTTTTCTAAACCTATGATTCGGGGGATGGGATTCAACCGGATTGCTGTATTGGAAAACGGAATCAAACAGGAAGGACAACAATGGGGAGCCGATCATGGACTCGAGCTGGATGCTTTCAATATCGGAGCAGTCAATGTATTGAAAGGACCCTCCTCACTGCTCTACGGCAGTGATGCCATGGGTGGAGTGATTGATGTTGTTCCACCGGCTGTTCCTGCTGATAATCGTGTATTCGGAGATGTCATACTGCTGGGTAAATCAGTCAATGGAACCATCGGAGGATCACTGATGCTGGGAATCAGGAAGAATGCCTGGTACTCCCATATTCGTTATTCGGAACAACATTTCGGCGACTATCGTATTCCGATGGATTCTATTGTCTACCTGACACAAAGAATTCCCATATATGGGCGTAAACTCAAGAATACAGCAGGCATTGAACGCAATATCGGGCTTTTTACCCAATATCAACGAAGAGCCTATAAAGCGAATTATGCTGTGAGTAATGTATATCAAAAGACGGGATTCTTTCCGGGAGCACACGGCATACCCGATGCGTCACGTGTGGAAGATGATGGAGACAGCCGTAATATTGAATTGCCATTCAGTAAAGTGAATCACCTGAAAGTGACCACCCACCAGCAATATGCATGGGAGAAACTGATCTTGTCAGGCGATTTAGGTTTCCAGAACAATCACCGTGAAGAGTGGAGTGCTTTTCATACTCATTACGGCTCCCAGCCTGCGCCGGAGAAGGACCCGGACAAAGAACTGGCTTTCGATCTGAACACATACAGTGCTTCGGTAAAAGCCCGCTTTATTGGCTCTTCTTCGTGGGAACATACATTGGGGTGGGATGGACAACATCAGCAGAACGACATTTCCGGCTATTCGTTTTTACTGCCTGAATATCGCCGTTCCACTACCGGAATGCTTTGGCTTACGACATACAGACCCAACAATGTGTTTTCTGTCAGCGGAGGAGTGCGATATGACTACGGATATATGAATATCTCTTCGCATGAAGATACTTACCTTGCCGATTATCTTCGGAAACAGGGCTATGATCCGGAACAGATAGACTTCTACAAGTGGAACAGTCACTCTGTGAATAAGCACTACGGTGATTATTCTCTTTCTCTGGGACTGGTATGGACTCCCTCCGACAAGCATCTGGTAAAGGTGAATATCGGGCGTAGTTTCCGCCTGCCCGGTGCGAATGAGTTGGCTGCCAACGGTGTACATCACGGCACTTTCCGCCATGAACAGGGAGATGCAAACCTAAAGTCCGAACAAGGCTGGCAACTGGATGCTTCTTATCATCTGAAGTACCGGGGAATTTCTTTCTCCGTCTCTCCATTTGTCAGTTGGTTCAGCAATTACATCTTTCTGCGTCCTACCGAGAGTGGTCTGTATTGCCTCATGCCGGACAAATCTATCGCTATACCGGAGCGGAAGCGCTATTTGCAGGAACTGAAGCTACCGTAGATGTTGATTTTCTGCGCAACTTCAATTATCGGATTTCCGCTGAATACGTTTACACCTATAATTGTGATGAACATATTCCATTGAGTTTCTCGCCACCTCCTGTCATGCGCAATACATTAACCTGGCAAAAGAATCGGTATATGTTGTATGCAGAATGGCAGAGCATTGCCCGGCAAAATAGAGTGGACCGTAACGAAGACCGTACAGCCGGAGCAAACCTCTTTCATCTGGGTGGTTCATTGAATATTCCGATAGGTGGAAACAACGAGATTGAAATCACCCTGACCGCCCGGAATATATTCAATACCCGATATTACAATCATCTTAGTTTTTACAGGAAAGTAGAAATTCCGGAACCGGGACGAAACTTCCAATTATTAATCAAAATTCCATTTAAAAAATTACTGTAATGAAAAATAAATTCTATCTCCCAATGATTAGCCTTTTGGCAACAGTTACTTTCATGTTTTCCTCTTGTGATAATGATGACTCCAGCGATACGACCAAACCTCTGATTGAACTTCACGAACCGGAAGAAGGTCAGGCTTTGGAGATCGGAAACGAACATGGGGTTCATTTTGAAATGGATTTGTCGGATGATGTCATGCTGAAATCCTATAAGATTGAAATTCATAGTAATTTCGACCACCATTCACACGGAGGTAATAGCAGGGCTGCACAGGAAACAGTAGATTTTAGTTTCAACAGATCCTACGATGTGTCCGGAAAGAAAACGGCGCATATCCATCATCACGATATTGTAATACCGGCCAATGCTACTGCAGGAGATTATCATTTGATGGTTTATTGCACGGATGCCGCAGGTAACGAATCTTATATCGCGCGCAATATTAAATTGAGTAATGAGGTGGAAGACGAAGACCATCACCATGATGAATAAGATAGATTGCAATACATAAGGAAGGAATGTCTACTATCCATAGGACGATAGATAGACTGTTTTTTTGTAATGAGTATTTTTTTCTTTTGAAAGGTGTAATATCTATTACACCTTTTTTGTTTCCAATCCTTTACTTTTGTGAAAAATACTCTTTCATATGATGAAGTTTCCAATAATAAATCGACTCTTTCCTTCTTATAAATGGAAGGTAGCGGCTGTCATCATTGGCGGTGTTATTGTGGGTGGAGGAGCACTGTTTATGTATATGCTCCGGGCGCATACCTATCTTGGAGATGACCCGGCTGCATGCGTGAATTGTCACATTATGACTCCTTACTATGCAACTTGGTTTCATAGTTCGCATGCCCGGAATGCCACCTGCAATGATTGTCATGTGCCGCATGAAAATGCTGTGAAGAAATGGACCTTTAAAGGTATGGACGGTATGAAACACGTGGCTGCATTTCTTACCAAAAGTGAGCCGCAGGTCATTCAGGCTCATGAAGCCAGTTCCGAAGTGATTATGGATAATTGTATCCGTTGTCATACACAACTCAATACGGAATTTGTGAAGACGGGGAAGATCGATTATATGATGTCACAAGTAGGAGAGGGGAAGGCTTGCTGGGATTGCCATCGTGATGTTCCTCATGGTGGAAAGAATTCTCTGTCCGCTACTCCGGGAGCGATTGTTCCTCTTCCGGAATCGCCTGTTCCCGAATGGCTCCGGAAGATGGTGAATCAGAAAGATAAATAAGAAATGAAATACGTAATAAAATAATAAAACCGATATACAATGGAAAAGAAATTAAAATCATGGCAAGGATGGCTGTTGTTCGGAGGTTCAATGGTCGTTGTATTTGTTTTGGGATTATGCGTTTCTGCGTTGATGGAACGGAGGGCGGAAGTTGCCAGCATTTTCAATAACCGTAAAAACGTTATCAAAGGGATTGAAGCACGAAATGAACTGTTTAAGGATGACTTTCCCCGTGAATACCAGACTTGGACGGAGACTGCAAAGACTGACTTTGAGAGTGAATTTAATGGGAATATTGCTGTAGATGCTTTGGAAAAACGTCCTGAAATGGTGATTCTATGGGCGGGATACGCTTTCTCAAAAGATTATTCCACTCCACGGGGACACATGCATGCCATTGAGGATATTACGGCATCTTTGCGTACCGGTTCGCCCATGAGCCCGACTGAAGGTCCTCAACCGTCTACCTGCTGGACTTGTAAGAGTCCGGATGTCCCCCGTATGATGGAGGCATTAGGTGTCGATTCTTTCTATAACAATAAATGGGGGGCTATGGGCGCTGAAATTGTGAATCCTATCGGATGCTCCGATTGCCATGATCCCGAAACAATGAATCTTCATATCAGTCGTCCCGCTTTGATAGAGGCTTTCCAACGTCAGGGTAAAAGACATCACTAAAGCTACTCCGCAGGAGATGCGTTCATTGGTATGTGCACAATGTCATGTGGAATATTATTTCAAAGGGGATGGCAAATACCTGACTTTCCCTTGGGACAAAGGTTTTACGGTAGAAGATATGGAGGCTTATTATGATGAGGCCGGTTTCTATGATTATATTCATAAATTGAGCCGTACTCCGATTCTGAAAGCACAGCATCCTGACTATGAGATTTGTCAGATGGGTATCCACGGACAGAGAGGTGTTTCTTGTGCCGATTGTCACATGCCGTATAAGAGTGAAGGTGGTGTGAAATTCAGCGATCACCATATCCAAAGCCCGTTGGCTATGATTGACCGCACCTGTCAGGTTTGTCACCGCGAAAGTGAAGAGACTTTACGTAATAATGTGTACGAACGCCAACGTAAAGCGAATGAAATCCGTAACCGTCTGGAACAGGAACTGGCAAAAGCACATATCGAAGCTAAATTTGCCTGGGACAAGGGTGCTACAGAAACACAGATGAAAGATGTGCTCGCACTGATTCGTCAGGCACAATGGCGTTGGGATTTTGGGTTGCTTCACATGGTGGTTCTTCCATGCTCCTCAGGAAATTCAAAGAATACTTTCTCATGGATTGGATCGTGCCATGCAAGCCCGTCTGGCTGTATCCAAAGTATTAGCGAAGAACGGGTATACGGGAGACGTTCCGATGCCGGACATTTCAACGAAGGCCAAAGCACAGGAATATATCGGCTTGGATATGGATGCTGAAAGAGCGGCTAAGGAGAAATTCCTGAAAACAACTGTTCCGGCATGGTTGGAGAAAGCGAAAGAAAACGGTCGTCTGGCACAGAAATAAAGAGAGTTTATATATGTGGAGCAAACCATGGAGTTATAAAGAAGGGCTGGTGATTGGTGCGGGATTACTGGTGATAGGTATTTTGCTGCAAATGGCAGTGGGAGCCATCAACTGGGGCCTGTTTGCCTGTCCGGTCAATGCGATTGTGTTAGTGGTTTATATCATTGCTTTGCTAGCCATGCACCTTCTTCGCAAACGTATCTATTTATTCGGATGGTTGAGTCATTATTCCGCTGCTGTCTCGTCTCTATTGTGGGTGGTCGGCATGACGGTAGTGATGGGACTGATCCGGCAGACTCCTTCCGGTCATGCTCCGGCTGATCTGCTGGGATTTTCGCAGATGATTTCTTCCTGGCCTTTTGTCTTGCTCTACTTTTGGATGGTCACCGCCTTGGGGCTGACAATCCTTCGCACCGGTTTCTCTTTGAAGATCAGCAGAATTTCTTTCCTACTGAATCATATCGGATTGTTTATTGCACTGATAACAGCCACTTTGGGAAATGCCGATATGCAAAGGTTGAAAAATGACAACCCGGATGGGAAGTGCCGAATGGCGGGCTACGGATGATAAAGGCCAACTGATTGAACTTCCGTTGGCTATCGAACTGAAGGATTTCACTATCGACGAATATCCTCCGAAACTGATGTTGATTGATAATGAAACCGGGCCGTACGCTTCCCCGACAAATCTCCTGTACATGTATTGTTGGAAGAGGGAGTGACAAATGGCAGCTTGCAGGATTGGCAGCTAACTATCGAGCAGTCTATTCCGATGGCTGCCTCCGTAGCTACAGAAGACACATTGAAATTTACAGATTTCCATTCGATGGGAGCGACTTATGCTGTCTATCTGAAAGCAGTCAATCAGAAGAATCAAACAACCAAAGAGGGATGGGTAAGCTGTGGTAGTTTCTTTTTTTCCCTATAAGGCAATCCGGCTGGATTCTTTAACCAGTATTGTAATGCCGGAACGGGAACCGCAACGTTTTGCATCGGAAGTAAAAGTCTACACACAGGAAGGAACGATCACGGAAGGAACCATTGAAGTGAACCGTCCGATGGAGATAGAAGGTTGGAAAATTTATCAACTTAGTTACGATGAAACAAAGGGACGATGGAGCGATGTCAGTGTTTTCGAGTTGGTTCGCGATCCGTGGTTGCCGGTTGTTTACACAGGAATTATAATGATGATGGCAGGAGCCATCTGTCTGTTTGTCAGCGCACAAAAGAGGAAGAGGACAAAATGAGTTGGGAATACTTTATACTATTTGCAATAGCCGCACTGGTTTGTTGGGCTTTGGGAGCTTTTGCTGCCTGGGAAAGGTACAAAACCGGGATGGGCTTATGGATTTACTTTCTTAGGTCTGGCTATTTTCTTCAGCTTCATTATCGGAATGTGGATTTCATTAGAACGTCCTCCGATGCGGACAATGGGAGAGACACGGCTGTGGTATTCTTTCTTCCTTCCGTTGGCGGGATTGATAACCTATGCACGCTGGAAGTATAAATGGATTTTAAGTTTCAGTTGCATCCTTTCATTGGTCTTTATTTGTATCAATATCTTCAAACCGGAGATTCATAATAAGACGTTGATGCCTGCTTTGCAAAGCCCGTGGTTTGCCCCTCATGTCATTGTGTATATGTTTGCTTATGCTATGTTGGGAGCGGCGACGGTGATGGCCGTCTATCTGCTTTGGTTCAAAAAAGAAGGAGATTGAACGGAAAGAAATGGATTTGTGTGACAACCTCACCTATGTAGGTCTGGCATTTATGACATTAGGTATGCTTACCGGAGCTATCTGGGCAAAAGAAGCCTGGGGGCATTACTGGGCTTGGGACCCGAAAGAGACTTGGGCGGCAGCTACCTGGTTCGCTTATCTGGTGTATATCCATTTCAGATTAGGCAAGCCATTGAAGGCACGTCCTGCGTTGATTATTCTGTTAGTATCATTTGTCCTGTTGCAAATGTGCTGGTATGGAATCAATTACCTTCCGGCCGCACAGGGAGTCAGTGTGCATACTTATAATTTAAATTGAAATATCGAATCACTTAAACTTCAATATCAATGAAAACACCTTATTGGTCATTCTTGCTTATGCTATTGCCAAGCATGGCATACACACAAAACACGGAGAAAGAAAATGAATTTACGATGTCTATGCAAATCAGACCTCGTGCGGAGTATCGGAATGGTGCATTGACTCCACGGGATGAAGGGGTAGCTCCTACATCTTTCATCAATAACCGTGCACGCCTCTCGATGGATTATAAACGTTCGGATCTGGAACTAAAGATGTCGGCACAGCATGTCGGAGTATGGGGGCAAGATCCGCAGATTGACAAGAATGGTCGTTTTATGTTGAATGAGGCTTGGGCGAAACTGAACTTTGGTGAAGGGTTCTTTGCTCAACTGGGACGTCAGTCATTGATTTATGATGATGAACGTATTTTGGGCGGACTGGACTGGAATGTGGCAGGCCGTTATCATGATGCGTTGAAACTGGGATATGCCAATAAGAATAATGAAGTCCATCTGATTCTTGCTTTTAACCAGAATAATGACAATAGAACAAGTGGAGGTACTTACTATGATTCTTCTACCGGACAGCCTTATAAGAATATGCAAACCGTCTGGCATCATTATAAAGCGGATAATGTTCCGTTCGGAGCTTCTTTATTGTTTATGAATCTGGGATTGGAAACGGGTGATAAAGCCACGGATGATTCTCAACCCGCTATTTACAAACAATGGGTACTTACCTCACTTATAAGAATAGTAACTGGAATCTGGATGGTGCTTTCTACTATCAGATGGGTAAGAATAAAGCTGCGGAGAAAGTTTCAGCTTTGATGGGAAGCATACAAGCCGCCTATACCTTTAATCAGACATGGGGAGCCGTGGCTAGTTTTGATTATTTAAGCGGTGATAAAGGAAATGGCGGTAAGTATAAGGCTTTTGATCCTCTTTATGGGACCCATCATAAATTCTATGGAGCAATGGATTATTTTTATGCTTCTACATTTACGAACGGTTATGCACCGGGATTGATGGATGCTCGTATCGGAGGTCGTTTCCGTCTATCTGACAAGGTGGATATGGAACTCAATTACCATTACTTTAGTACAGCAGTTAAAGTTCAGGACTTAAAGAAATCATTAGGTTCGGAAGTTGATTATCAGATAAACTGGTCAATCATGAAAGATGTGAAACTCTCTGCCGGATATTCTTTTATGCGTGGCACGAAGACAATGGATATTGTGAAAACAGGTAATCATAAAAGCTGGCAGGACTGGGGTTGGGTATCATTGAATATCAATCCGAAAATATTGTTTGTAAAATGGTAAATCCAAGGAAATAATAAGAATTAAATAGAGAGAGAATTTTTGAAAAGTTTTGAGTTTATAAAATCATCCTTACTATACATATTGCAGTAAGGATGATTTTTTGTTTTAGAGACTTCCCTGATAATTATCTTTATTGTTATGGAATAGATTATTACAGATATTTCTCTAAAGTTATTTGATCTAAAATCACTATTCGTTTTCCTTCCATAGTGACAAGCCCTTCTTTAATCATCTTATTGATTTCTTTAGATAGGGCGGGACGTGATACATTTAAGTATTCGGCGAGTTGGGATTGAGTATGCATGATATCTACCACCAATGAATCTTTTTTTCTTATGTTCATATAGATAAACAATAAATCTTTCCCGCACGGTTTTGCGTGAAAGAGGTTTCAGGCGGGATACGGTACAGATATTGCAATTTCCTGCTATGCAAAGAAAATTATGTAATACTTGTGGATCCTGACTGATTACTTTGAAAGTTGACTCTTTTGTTGCCATGAGTAATATGCTGTCTTCCAAGGCTGTGAATGTAGCTGGCAATGTGTTGTTTGTATTGAATAGGTGAGGAGTAGCAAAAGTTCCTGGAGCAATGATATATTCAATCATTACTTCGTTTCAAGTCCGTCTATAATGTCTGTGCGTAGTTTTCCTTCTAATAATACATATAATTTATTGCATGGGGTACCTTGGGTTACAACAATCTCTTTTTTTTCTGCTGCATAGATAACAAATTCAAGTTTCTCAAGCAAAGAAAGTTTGATATTCAGAGGTAAATCCCGAAAAAGAGGGATTTGAAACAGCTTATCTTTATGAGAGTCAGTCAGTAGTATTTTCTTCATTGTATTATATTGTTCGTATCCTGAACAAAGATATGAATTAAAATTGAGACTTAGCGCAAAGCGTAGTAATAAGGCTGACAAATAGCGATTTAGGCGAGAGAAAGAAAAGAACAGAACGCCATCCGAAACCAACAGAAAGCCAAGTGAGGACAAAGTTACATTACTATCCCGTTATTTTCTTATCTAAATATCAAGCCACCATTGGCGTTATCTTTATCACCAATATATTGCTTGTAAAGTGTAAAACACCTATATTTGCAATAAAACCATCTATAGAAAAGCAGATATAGCCAGTATAAATACAATATAAGAATGAAGCAGGAAGAGAAAAAAACTCGAAACAGACGGACTAATGAACAATTAGACAGGGATGTAATGTCCGAACTCGAAAAACTCGTGGCGGAACAGGGTTTCGGCAATGTCAATCTAAGCACCTTGACGAAAGCCGCAGGGGTGGAAGCCAACGTATTCTATAGAAGATACGGTTCGATGGATAATCTCTATGACAAACTTGCCAAGCAATATGACTTCTGGATAAACAATGCCATCGATATTTCCAACTTGAATGTATTGGGACCTAAAAGGTTCTTCGCTGAAACATTCAAGATACTCTTCAAGAACTTGTCTGATAATCCCGTTATGCAAAAGCTGTTGCTTTACGAAATGTCAGTTGTCAATGATACCACAAAAAGAACGGCGGAAACGCGAGATGTCATGAACCTTAATTTGATTACATATTACGAAACGCTGTTTAAACCTGCAAAAGTCAATATTAAAAGTATCGCTGCAATCCTAATCGGAGGAATTTACTATTTGATACTTCATAAGGAGTGTGCCAAAATCTGCACGATAGACTTTAATACCCGGAAGGAGAAAAGCCTTTTCAGAGGGAATAGACTTTTGACTGATACCATTTTCAATAGATTGGAAGCGTATGAAAGAGACAGAAACGCAGTCCGGCAAATGCTGGCTGACGGCATAAGCGAGTTAAAGGTATGCAAATACATGGGCATCAGCAAGAATGACTTGAAAATGTTGCTCTCAAAGTAACCACGGTACAACTTTTTATATAGCCATATCAAATATGGCTATATTTCTTTTTTTCGTACAATGCGATTGGGATAATCATGTTTCCATTTTTAAAAGGATTCGGATGAAATAATATTCAGCTATAAATCAATAGATTGAGGGCAGTTTAGTTATGTGCTCAGCCGAATCACAGGCATATTAATTTAGCTCAAATCCTATAATAATTAAAATGTATATTATATTTATAAGCAAAATACTTTTCTTATATTTTATTTGTATTACTTTTGTCGGTTGAGTATTAGCCCGTCATAGCAACCAAGAATTGCAGGTTGCCTGGACGGGCAAAAGGACTATACACTAATTAAATGAAACTCAAGTAATACAATAAAAAAATATGAAAAAATTATGTTACTGCTCCTTTTCGGAGTAATGGTACTCACGAGTACGGCACAGGAAAAAGTTTACCAAATAGAAGAAATCACTGTTATCAACTATGGGGATGGTCGGATGCTCTTTCGCTTGAATAATGAAGAAAAGACCCCGCTCAACGGCTCTCACCGCCTGATTGACGGCTACCACTCGGAGTACATTCTCGCTGACTTTAAGGATGGCATGTATCATGGTAATTACCGACATTTCAAAGAGAACAAACTACTTGAAGAGTGCCGTTACAAAGAGGGAAACAGGGATGGATTATACAAGCGCTATTATGGTGACGGACAGACCGTGCAAAGTGAGCGAACGTTTATAGACGGCAAAGTGGATGGCGTGAGCAGGACATATCACTCGAACGGCAAAGTTGAAACAGAAAAAGTATATAAGTTAGGGATTGAAGATGGTTATGACCGCCGATACGACAGCGACGGCACTCTGACGCTCGACGAATGTTATAAAGACGGTAAACGCGATGGCAAATGGACTGAACATTTGTCGGGCAACGTAGGTGATGTGACTCGCATCAGTTTCTATAAGAACGGCTTGCCCGATGGTCAGTGGAGCGAAACGTGGAAAGACGGCAAGCCCCGTAGCAAAAGTAGCTATAAAGACGGCAAAAAAAAGAGGGTGTCTGGATTAGATATGGTAAAGGCGGCAAGCCCGAAAAGTCCACCACTTACAGAAACGATGAAAAGAATGGAGAAGAGATTACTTATTTCACTGACGGCACTCCTGAAAAGTCGTCAAACTACCTCAATGGCAAATTGAACGGAGTAACAAAGGAATTTTATTTTGGATCAGGCCAATGTAAATCGGAATATACTTTCAAGAACGGTAAGCGTGAAGGAGCATATAAACGTTACTTTGATACCGGAAAGTTGCGGGAAGAGGGCCGTTGTGAAGCTGATAGCGAGGTCTATCGCAAAGGAGTATTACGCTAACGGCAAGCTCAAATCGGTTGCCGAGCGCAAGGGCGGAGGCTGGAATACCATTGAAAGATATGATTCGGAGGGTAACAAAGAGTAAATATTATAATATCCCTATTCCAAGCAGGTAATATTTTGGCAATTTTACCATTTTTGATAAATATCAAATTGAATAATTGGTTGGCTTTAGCTGTATATATATGACAAGAAAACAGATGAAATGAAGCAACGGAAAAAAAAAGAGCAACAAGCAATCGAGGCGTGAAATCATAGCCGATGTCAAGCGTAGAGAGGCTGAGTGGAGAAAGAAAAAGAGAAAGGAAAGGTGGCGTATATGCAAATCCCATATCATGTTGTGGGGCACATTTATATCTTTCTTCCCATTACTTACATTCGTCACGCTGTCAGATATACGTAATACCTTCACCAATGTCATGCTTGGATTGATAGCCATTAACGGTGGGATTTACCTGTTTATGTACATCCTGTCTAAAGAAGCCCGGAATCTGGCTATCCGGATACCTCTGAAAAATGGCGAAAGTACGGGAAATACGCAATGTTTGCCGGATTCTTCGGAAACTTTGGTAGAGCCTGAATATTTAAGCCGGTGTGATGACAAACAGATTGTCATTGATAATGATGACGTATTGGCGAGGATTTTTCTGTTTTTGCTCCTTTTTATTATCTTTTTAGCCCTGGTCTATTTTGCAGATGCCACTCCTTCAAAACTTACAACTGAAGATTATGGAAGTACATTACTGCTTCTTGAGTTGTACTTGCTCATCCTGACACCAGGAATAAGTGCCATTCTACAGCCTTGGCGGCGGATTGTTTTTGATCGTGTTTCCAGGACCGTAACTATACCAGGACGACTTCTGCTGCATAAAAAAGAAACGATACCTTATAGTCAGGCTGAACTCACGATTCGTTATTACATGGGGCTTGGTTCGCTGGTGTGTGTGTCAAGTATAATAATTTCCAATTCCAATTCACCCAGTCTGTTAAGTGGAGTTTCCTTGATGGACGGTGATATGGATAAAGCCAGACGTTTTGCCCGCTTCATACAACTATACATGGAGGAAGAGGAATTGCCGGATATGCCGGAATTTGAGAAATACAGAAATAAGAAGGAGCAGGAACATACTGAAATTGAGAGAAATCCCTATATGGAAGAGATGAATGTACCTTTAGATGCAAGAAGGCTTCTTTATCACGAAGCAAAGACTGTATTAGAACAAGTATTTATATCTCCGGACAGTAAAGATGTGTGGGATTTTTTGAAAAAAATAGAAACAGGTATGGAAATGGAAACAGATAGAAACCGTCCCTCTACAATCAGAATAATATTTGGCATCATTGTATTGCTATGCGGAATTCCGGTATTTTTGGTTTGTTGTAATGGAATGTGGCGCTTTACCAATTGGCCTTATGAGGAGCTATGGATTTTTGAGTATGTATGGGGTAAGCTATTAATACTTTTTCGTATCCGGAATGATATTTTTGATGTCAATAGGACTGATTTTGGTAGGTGTATTAATCGCAACAAAGATATGGATGGGGAAAAGCAGAATGATGGAGCATATTATATATCCCTTTCCAACTGTATTAACGGCTGAGCTTGCCGATAGCATGAATGTAGAAAGAGCTGATGATAAATTTTTCGTCTTCAATCCGAGTTCCTTAATCCGGAGTACTTTTGATAGTCATCGGGGGATTCTTTCATGCGTAGGAATAATCGTCATTTATCGAGAAATAAATGATCCATCTAGTGATCTTTATTCACCTCCCATAAGTGGAGGAATAGTAGCCTCTTTTTTTTCTGCTTTTAAACGGATTACTTGCTCCTTCCCGTCGTTTTGTACTAGACAGAATGAAGGGTACTGTGACTTTTCCCCGCCATTTGTTTTTTCCACGTTGTACCATTCCCTTTTCAAAAAGTAATTCCGGGGTATTCTAACGGAAACTTAGGTTTTGCACATCCTTACAGTGGAATTGTCATTCCTGTCCTTGGTGCGTATGATTCCGGCTGGTGGTCATTTTATGTCCTCTATATGGATAAAAATCGTCCGTTACCTCAAGGGGACACTTTCGATCCTTACAGGGAGAAAGACTTTTTACGCCGGAAGGCAGAAGGATTCCCTAAACCGATATATCCTAATACCATACTTGTTACAGATGCTTATATGGGTTATATATATGGTACGGATGAGTTTAAGCAGAGATTATCTAAAATAAAACACAGAATAGTATATTATTATGACAGAGTGTCATGGTATTGTCAGAAGCATGAAATAGAAATACCGAATGATAACGATTTGGTCTTAATCGGCATCTGGAAAAAACAATTTGTATTTAAGTTGTTCGCTCCTGAAAATGTGGAATATATCATACTTCCCGACGACACCGTATTGACCGACTGTTTTCTTTGTGATAGTAACACAGCGGAGGTAAAATATATCAAATAACCTGATATCTTTATGATAGCGTTAGATTATTATCAAGGATACAATAATTGGAGATGGAAATTTTAATTAAGTGCAAACATTATCAGGGAGATGAATATTAATACGGAATTTTAATTTGACATATCAGTTATGAGACTAAAGACAGTTATAATCACGGGAGTAACAAGTCTTTTCGGCTTGGTTGGTTGCACAAAGGCACAGGTAGGGGAAACCGGTTTTCAACTTAGACAATCCGGACTACGGCCTAAACGTAGCCGCTATGATGTCTTCCCTCTTAGATACCACACAGCAGAAGATTGAAGTGCGGTACAAAGTAGATACCCTTAAATTTTACAACACGGAAACGGATGAACTGTTTCCGCCTTTGGTGGCTTACAGAAACAAGGGAGGCAGTAAAAGAACGGAAGCCACTTTCCGGGGATTTGACTTTACAGACCTCGGCATGGTAACAACAGAACAAGGCGAATTAGTGCAGGTAAAAGGCAAGAGGGAAACAGACGAAGAAGGTTTCGCCAAGTTGGTGAAAGCAGCCACAAAGAAATATGGAAAACCACATTTTGGGAGGGAACCGATTTTGAAGGACGACCCAGGAAACTGTACCGCTGGGAAACAAAGAAAGAATATATCCAGTTATATGCCAAAAAGTAACAGCAGTAAAGACACACTTGCCATTGCGGCGGCAGGCAATGAAAACGGGCTTGTCAACATGGAAAACGACAAGCCGCGTCTGGACGTAACACTATGGCGATGGAAAAAGAATATCACGATTGGCTCGTCTTCGAACTGGACTATTGCGTGCTTGGAGAGGAAGCGTCAAAACTATCCAGCTTGTCTAATATTCAAAGTGCAGAGAAGTATACACCGGAATGGGTGAAACCGTTCCTTATTACTGCACATAATCTGGATGCTTTGGAAAACTCGGGTGATGTATGGGGTAAAATCGAAGCCAGTTTCTATTATCGTATTCCGAACGGTAAAGTAATCGATGAAACCGGTATAACAGATTCTGTAGAAATCAACCGGGAGGCTTGCCTTCCTTGCTGGGACTTTGAAGAGTTTAAGAGCAATTTCAAAGACGGACTTAGCACCACAGCATATATGGCTCGCCAAATGGAAAAAGGCGTGAAGTTTACGGAACTGATGGAAGACAAAGAGCTGTGCCCCAATATTACGTATTATGGTGAAGCGAGATGGAGGGAAAAAGTGACAAAATCCGTTATTGTGACGTTTCATTCGAATGGGAATATAGAATGGGAGGAGAGATACCTGACGGAAGATGAAGAACAGCTCCCCCTTGTTGCCGGTGAAACGAGATTGCGGAGAACAAAAAGACTATCCGGTATTGTGAAGTTTGAACGGAATGAAAAAGGGGATATGACACTGAGAAGTCCTGATGCAGATGAATATGACATATGCGATATGTGCCTTATTATTGATGACAATGTACAAGAACGACTGCATGGAAGGTGGTATATTATGGAGGATAAAATAGCATACATGATAGAAATACAAGAAGAATTGCGGAAAAGCGGTTTGGATTTGGAGCATACAACAGCACGTCTGGTGAGAATGCCGCCAATTCCTTTCGCTTTTTTCACTGACGGGAAAAAGGATATGTTTATGAATATCGACAAACAAGGCTCCAGTATCTATACTCCTAATGGCCGTGAATGGAAAGCAGGCAAAGTTTACCGGCTTTATGATTATCTGATAAGTTGGTGATTAATCATGGAATCGCATTATATGAAGTGAGGGATTAATGTCAAATGAAAAGATAAGCAAAAGCAGTTTTTGTATTTGTGTTATCCCTGTTTGTTTGCGTGCAAATGGGATGTACACATCATCGTTGTGTTCCATTCAACCGGAAAGGTTGGGACGAATGGGGCGGTCATTATTATTCCAGAAAGTTTATGATTGACGATTTGATAAATAACCGTTTGAAGACAGGGATGACCTACCGGGAAATACTGGACCTATTGGGAGAATCCTATTTTGTGAATGAAGAGGATTCAATGCCCGGCATCCGTTACGAAATAGACGTTGAGTATCAATTCCTCGACATCGACTTCTACAAAGGAAAAGACCTATTCATAAAATTTGATAAAGACTCCTTAGTGGTCAGCTATAAACTTATTGATAGTAAAAGAGTGTATTGGGATTATTATGGCGATGGATCGTATAGTATAAACGGAATAGATAATATATTTACTTCAGCACCTAATAATTACAAATATGTTTATTCTGAATAATATCATTTAATTAACCGATATGTATAACTGTAAAAATTGATAAGATGAATAGAAATTATTTCGCATTAATAACTTTCGTGTTATTATTAAGTTGTTCTGGAGCAGCAAACAGAAAATCCACTTTAACACCCACAAACGATACTATTGTTACAAACATAGCGTCTGATACACTGAATAGTATGAATAATGTCTCAATAGATAAGAAAACCGCTCTTGATAGTGTTAAGATGTTACTTCCGGGAGGAAGATATACGATAGGTAAAGAATCCCAAATTATAAATAACAGTTGGAAAGAATTTTATCGTGATACTATTACTGGGAATTATTGTATAGATAGAGCAAAATATACAGTAAGCACTTATACAGACGAATGCCTTGGGATGGAGTGTGAATACATTAAAAGCGGTAGAAACAGTCTGTTCTTTATTAATATGCCTACTTTAAAGAATGGTATTGTAGATAGTATCCCTATAGGAACGGGATATATTGCACCTAAAACGCCTATGGTTATAAACTTTAATTCTTCTAAGTATACTATCAGTGTTTTTGCAGAACTTTCGGATGAAAATAAAGAAGAATACGAACCTAATAAAGAGTATTCATATTGGTGTAATTATAAAATGACTCTCTGTAAAGACAATTCACAAGAAGTGGAGTTATTTAATATCGATAAGTTTTATGATTCAGTACTGCGTCTTTTATTTGCCGGTGACATAGATGGAGATGGGAAACTGGATTTAATATTTGACTCACATATAAACTACGAAGAAGAATCAATCACATTGTTTTTATCATCTTTAGCCGGTAATGGTATAATTACTCGTGTCGCAAAGGCTTCTATTTCCTATGATTGTTAATAAACGTCTATAGGAAAGTCCTGCGTGGAGTAACTCCCAGACCTATCTGCTCTACCCGATACAGAGATTATTTTGACAAAACCTTTAAATGGGAGATACAATGAATGATTTTCATTTTAACGATTATTTCCCGGAAGAAGGAGATGAAATATCCGGTTTCATAAAAGGTCTGTTCATGAGAAAAAAACAAGAATATAAACGATTAACGATGCGGGATTTGCAAGAGGGAATTATTAAAGAAAAAATCTATTGATTTGCCGACGCTATCCTGCCCTAAAATTAAGTATATGAAAATAAAATTATTGCTTTTGGTCGCCGTTTTGTATGCTTGTGGAACTAAAACTGTTTCGGAAGAGGAAACTTATGACCGCATAACCGTGACGACTTATGAAAACAAGTACGATGAAAAGAATCGTTTGTCAGAGGTGCAATGGACCAGAACATCTCGTATGTATGAAAAAGATGCTGAAACAATGGAGGTGACTGAAAATAAGAGTACGGATTATTATACGTATACGAACAATGAAAAAATTTACCGTAGAAAGAAAATCGAAGACGTCGGGCAATATTGAGATGATGAGATACGCTCCCCAAAGTGAGGAATCGTTAACATTGAATGCCCAAGGGGATACCGTTGATTATTCGTTGCGGAAATATTACGACAAACGCAAGCGCAAACCGGTATACGTCAGAAACATAAACAATGACTACGTATTGCTTGAAGACAACGACTATGAGGAAAAGAATGAATACGACGGAGGTGGTAATCTGAGAAAAAAGTGTGCAATGCTATTTTGACACGGGGAAAAAAAGAGAACCACTTACTTCTTTTCGGGGACTATCTTATGAAGAGGCCGAAAAAAAGGATTCCCCGTACAGACGGGGACTATGACATCGTGTGCAATATAGAGAAAATATCAGGAGACACTCTTATCGGAGAAAGTATAAAGAATGGTATTGTCAGTCATATCGAAAAAGACGATTGTCGAAAAAAACGGAAAGAAGGAATTTAGATTCGATGCTGACATGAAGCTCACAGGCAGTTTCACGGAACTTAAGTCGGATGGTTTTGATATTCACGTTGATTGTATCGGGAGCGATTTCATTGATAGCACTTATTATAAGAATGGGAAAGAGGTAAGATGTGTTTATCTTTCGGATACATCCAAAGATATTGTACTTTTTAAATATGACAAACAGGGAAATATTGTAGAAAGGGTGGAAAAGACAAAGTATTTTGATACACGCAATGAAGAGGATTTAATCAATGAAATGCTGCAGGTAGTGAAAGAGAATGAGAAGAAGAAAGAAAATAGAAAGCGATTGAAAATAAAATAGGTTATGGGAAGTAAATATTTAATCGGGATATGAAGGGATTTGACAAGTTCTTAGACAGAATGACCATTATTGTTACGATAATCTTCACGATATTCGTGATTATCAAAATCGGAAACTTGTGGATCGGGCTCCATAGCCTCATCATCTCACCCATGACTGGGCTTTTTGTGCTTGCCACCTATGAGAACTGTGCCGCCGGATACAGGAGATCGATGGAACAATACAGGAAGGTGCTGGAATCCGACAGGAAGATGCTGGAACGAGCGAGAAGACAGAAATTGAAAAAATCATATCATGATTTTAAAAAAAGAGTTGAGAAAATCCGTTCAAAAGAGTTAAGAGAAATCCGTTGGAAATATATATATTGTGTCATCATGGTAATAATGTGGAATATAACCGAATTCATAATAATGGCACTCCTTATGGACGAACCTCGGTATTCTTTTTTTTTTGAGGCATTCCGGGAATTTTAAAAGAAAATATGGATTTGCCATTTAAATAAAATTATAATATGACAAGGAAACAGATGAAATGAAGGAACAGAAAAAAAGAGTAACAAGCAATGGCGTCGTGAAATCATAGCTGATGTCAATCGGAGAGAAGCCGAAAGGAAAAAGAGAAAAGTGGCATGTAAGGATATGTTGGATATCAATATTTGCAGTGGGTTTGGTTCCGAGGTTCGGTTACGGCTTTAATTGGAGTATTAAATTTGGACAATAATACAGTAACCTTCACAAATATTTCACTAGGCTTAATTACGATTACGGGTAGCACTTGTCTAGCTGGAATAATTGGATTGTATGCTATCTGGAAATTATTTCCCAATATATCATTGAAGAATGATGGCAGTTTAAAAGACGTACCATTGCCGGAATATTTAATACCTCCTACTGGAGAACATTCATTCAAGAGGATTGATGATAAGCAGATTATTATCGTCAATGATGGTATTCCTGTTAGAATTATTGGATTCTTTATTTTCTTTATCCTATTCATTGTTTTGGTTACATATGTAGGCATTACTCCTCAGAATGTTGTGTCAGAAGGCTACTCAAGAGCCTTGATTCTTCTTCAACTTGATGTTGCTATGTTATTAGGTGTGATAGGTATTTGCCTCAAACCATGGCGTCGAGTCGTTTTTGACCGTACTACTAAAACGATAACTATTCCTGCCCGATTTCGCTTTCAGAGGAAAGAGACTATTCCTTATGAACAAGCGGTGGTTACCATGTCTTTTAATTCAGAAGCGAAGTCATTTAGTGGTAAGGGTGAAGAGCAGATTGTAATAGCCAATCCGTCCCGTTTTTTGGGTGGAATCACTTTAAATATATATGGGGGTATGGATGCTGCATTACGCTTTGCCCGCTTCATACAAGTATACATGGAGGAAGAGGAATTACCGGACATGCCGGAATTTGAGAAATACAGGAATAAGGAGGAGCAGGAACACACTGAAATTGAGAAAGAAATCCCTATTTGGAAGAGATGAATGTACCTTTAGATTCAAGAAGGCTTCTTTATCACGAAGCAAAGACTGTATTAGAACAAGTATTTGTATCTCCAAACAGTAAAGATGTGTGGAATTTTTAAAAATAGAAACAGTTATGGAAATGGAAACAGATAGAAATCGCCCCTCTACAATCAGAATTATAGCCGGAATCATGGCATTGCTATGTGGATTTCCGGTATTTGGGGTTTGTTGTTATGGAATGTGGCATTTTATAAATTGGCGTTATGAGGAGCTATGGTTTTTGAGTATATATGGGGCAAGCTATTGATACTTTTTGTATCCGGAATGATATTTTTGATGTCGATAGGACTGATTTTGGTAGGTGTATTAATTGCAACAAAAATATGGATGGGGAAAAGCAGAATGATGGAGCATATTATACATCCCTTTCCAATTGTATTAACGACTGAGCTTGCCGATAGCATGAATGTAGAAAGAGCTGATGATGAATTTCTTATTTTCAATCCGAGTTCCTTAATCCGGAGTACTTTGATAGTCATCGGGGGTATTCTTTCATGCGTAGGAATAATCCTCATTTGTATAGAAATAAATATTCCGTTTAGTAAACTTTATTGGCCTCCCATGAGCGGAGGAATATTGGCTTCTTTTTTTATGCTTTTAAACGGATTACTTACTCCTTCCCACCGTTTTGTACTAGACAGAATGAAGGGTACTGTAACTTTTCCCCACCATTTTTGTTTTTTTCCCGTTATACCATTCCTTTTTCAAAAGTAATTCCGGGGTATTCTAACGGCAACTTAGGTTTTGCCCATCCGTACAGTGGAATTGTCATTCCTGTCCTTGGGGCGTATGATTCCGGGTGGTGGTCATTTTATGTCCTCTATATGGATAAGAATCGTCCGTTACCTCAAGGGGATGCTTTCCATCCTTACAGGGAGAAAGACTTTCTGCGCCGAAAGGCAGAAGGATTCCCTAAACCAATATATCCCAGTACATCGCTTGTAACTGACGCTTATATGGGTTATATATATGGTACGGATGAATTTAAGCAGAGATTATCCAAGATGAAACTCGGAATAATACATTGTTATACAAGAGTTTCATGGTTTTGTCAGAAGAAAGAGATAAAATATGGCAACCCTAACGATTTGGTCTTAATCGGCATCTGGAAAAAACAATTTGTATTTAAGTTGTTCGCTCCTGAAAATGTGGAATATATCATACTTCACGACGACACCGTATTGACCGACTGTTTTCTTTGCGATGGCAACACAGCGGAGATAAAATATATCAAATAACCTGATATCTTTATAATAGCGTTAGATCATTATCAAGGATATAATAATTGGAGATGGGAATTTCAATTATTTATACAAACAGAAAAAGATGAAGTCTATAATAATATTGTTCGGCATTGGTTGTATATTCATGCTGTCTTCGTGCAACAGTTGTGCTTCTACCAATGATAAGTTATTGAATGGAATTGATAACCTGATAGGTAAAGTCGACCGGTTTTTAGAAGAAAACAAAGCCGTTGCTAAACCCCAACCGCCTATTGATTACGAGAAGGAAGGGGTAAACACCAAGCACTTGTTTATTTTTACGGATACCACCATGACCTACAATGGCAAATCGTTTATGCCGGGAATGACAATCGGTGAGCTGTGCGAGATATTTGGACAATACGAACGCCTTGCAGAGCCCGGAATTTATATTTGGGACTCTATAGGGCTTCGGATGACTTCATTGGATAAAAGTGGAAAAAACAGTGCTCCTATTAACGGGATACTTATCAATTGGAATATAGATTTGCGTGGAGTTATCAGTGAAGACAATATAAAATGGCTAAGAAACCGTGGTCCTCGTCACTATTTCACAGGTAAAATCATTGTAGGTGGTGCTGTTTTGGGTAGAGGGATGCATATTGATGAGTTCTTAAAAAAACGAGTTTGGAGTTCGATAATGATCCGTTCCCGCTACTTTATTTTTGTCATCTTGATAAGTGGGACTATACGAAAGCTCCTATTCACCGCAAAGAAGAATACTATACTTATGAGATTGGAAAATCGGATGATGGTACTGATATTAAACATTTTTATATTGGAACCAACTCTCGTGTCATTGGCTCTCCCGTTCCTCCCTATGATGGTCCTGAATATGAAAAGTATGTGAATGTAGAATGATACAGCAAGAGATATGGGAATACAGAACTATAAATCAAAGTGATATGAAACCAGAAACAGCATACAAGTTGGTAAAGATGGTAAATTATATACATCTCCTAAAGCAAAAAAAAGAAGAATTGAAAATTTATGAAATAAAGAAAGAAATACAATGAAAAGCCATAAACAATATAAAAATGAAAATCAACGTTGGACTGAGGAGATTCAAGCGTTAAATGAAGCAGTACAACGTGATACGAAGAAATGGAAAATTATTGGATGCTTCTTTGCCTTGTTTGCAAGTCTATCATTTTGTGGCTCATTTTTTGCGGCTTGCTTTATCTGTGAGATAGCAACAATAACTAACTTGACTTTATCAGTATGTATTGCAATATTGGGATTTTGTTTTTGGTTAGTTCTGATATTTTACAAAGTAACTCCTAAAGTTTTTCCTAAAATTCCCTCACAAATAATGATAAACTTTGGAGGTATAGTTATTTTGATTTCGAGACAAATGGGTGTATAAATACATTGATGTATTTATACAGTTCGACGAAAAGAGAATCGTAATAGATGCCACCGATTCTACAAGGAGAGGAGCACCAATATTTTCCCTTCTTATCGTGATTATATTGCCTTTATTAGGCATATATCCTTTTCAAGGAGGAAATAATAGTTTTGCTGAAAACTACACGATTATTTTGATTAATTGCGTTTTAATATTGTCGGGAATATTTAAATTCTTATCCCCCGAAGAACAATTGTCTTTGACCGGGAAAAGAAGACAATCACTATTCCTCGCCGTTGGCTAATCCATAAAGAAGAAACGATACCATTTCAAAAAGCGGTGATTTCCTTTGGGCAGGATGCTCTCCGAGGAATTGATGGCGTAGTCATAGCCAATTACCAGCATCTTGTTGGTGAAGTTTCTTTGCAGTTTGCCGTGCCGCACAAACGGGTATTGTTTTGCTCGTTTGATTCAAGCTTATATGACTGAAGACGATTTATCAAATCATCCTGAATTTGAAACTTTCAAGCAGATACAAAAGGAAATAAGAATAAACAAACTACGGAAAGAGACTGAAAAGTAATGAGAGAACAAACATTTCAAATTATAAAATCATGTCTACAGAATAGAATAAGTAGATTTATTTTTCATAATAACATGCCTAAAAGTGATGATGTGATAAAACTGAAAATAGTTAACTTAAAAACAAAAGTCGAAATATGAATTCATTCTTCCAAACCCTCGCCTTCACCTACCTGCCCTACCCGATATTGGGATTGATACCGGTAGGATTAGGCGTTTTCATAGCCAAGAAGAATGCCTTGCTGGGTAACAAACGGCTGGTAGGCTATACCATCGGTGCAATCGTAATCCTGACGATCCCTGCTTTGCTGGGATTCCTTGATTACGGTTTCATGCCTTACGGCTACGTCTTCCTTGCTATGCTGTATCTCCTTTTGGGCAGTTATAACATTCGCCTGATTGCGTGGGTTTTTAAAACGACTACAAGTACCGCCACGAAATCATACTCACCAGTTTCGGACAGCAACAAGAAGGCTTAGCTGTTCGGTTTACAGTCACCAATCCCCCATGGACAATAGATTATTTGATGAGCGGAATTCAATAAAAGCAGAATTGGAAAAATGGGTAGAATAGTGGAACAGAAAAAAAAGAGTAACAAGCAATGGCGTCGTGAAATCATAGCTGATGTCAATCGTAGAGAAGCCGAGAAGAAAAAGGAAAAGTGGCGTGTAAGGAAGTGTTGGGCAGTAATATATGGAATAGGTTTTTTGTGCCCTATGATCATATTATTAATAGTATTGCTCAATATACATAATGATAAAGTCACCTTCACTAATATTATGCTTGGATTGATAACTATTAATGGTGGATTTTTCTTGTGTGTATACATTGGGTTAAAAGCTGTTTGGAACATGTACCCCAAAATACCTCTGAAAAATGACGGAAAATTAAAATTGATAGCTTTGCCGGATCATTGGAAATCCTCAACTGGTGAAAAATATGAATTTAACCGGATTGATGACAAACAGATTGTCATTGATAATGATTACGTATTGGCGAGGATTTTTCTATTTTTGCTCCTTTTTATTATCTTTTTAGCCCCGGTCTATTTTGCAGATGCCACTCCTTCAAAACTTTCGACCGAAGGTTTTGTAAATGCGTTATTATTCCTTGAAGCTGATGTAGCTATGTTATGGATGGCAATCTGTCAAATTCTTAACCCTTGGCGGCGGATCGTTTTTGATCGCGTTTCCAAAACTATAACTATACCTGCCCGATTTATATTTCAGAAAAAAGGAGACAATACCTTATGACCAGGCAGTGATCACACTTTTTGGCAATTATCATGCGAAGACTCTCAGCGGCAAGGGTGAAGAGGAAATAGTAATCGCCAATCCACGCCGTTCACTGGGCGGAATCCCCTTGGGCATTGCTGGCGGTATAGATGCTGCTAAGCGCTTTGCCCGCTTCATACAAGTATACATGGAGGAAGAGGAATTGCCGGACATGCCGGAATTTGAGAAATACAGGAATAAGAAGGAGCAGGAACATGTTGAAATTGAGAAAGAAATCCCTATATGGAAGAGATGAATGTACCTTTAGATTCAAGAAGGCTTCTTTATAACGAAGCAAAGACTAAATTAGAACAAGTATTTATATCTCCGGATAGTAAAAGCGTTTGGAATTTCTAATTATAATAATGAATATGGAAATAGATAGAAACCGCCTGTCCACAATGAGGATAATTGCAGGAATAATTATGATTATAAGCGGCATAGCAATAGGAGCATTAGGATTTTATAGCATGGCGTATCTTAAGGAGTTATCCTATGGCAAATTATGGATCTTCAATTTTTTATGGGGCAAGTTATTGTTACTTCTTGCATTCGGAATGACATTCATCCTAATAATAGGATTAATAGTTATTTGCACATTGATAGCACTAGCCATTCTTCAAGGTAAGCAGCGTCTAATGGAGCATATCATATACCCATTTCCCACTGTATTAACCAACGAAATTGTCCGAGATATGAAAATAGAAAGGGTAGATGATGAATTTTTGATTTTCGACTTGGGATTTCTAATAAGGAAAACTTTAATAATTGTTGGAGGAGTTCCGGCCTTTGCCCTTGCATGGGCTATTTATGCAGACATGGATAACCTTTACGGTGATACATATTTCTCCCCTATACCCGGAATGACAATTGTAATGTTCGTCATGTTTCTATATGGGTTATTTCCTCCTTCTCGACGTTTTGTATTGGATAGGATGAACGGAACTATCACTTTCCCCCGACATTTGTTTTTTCCACCGTTGTACCACTCCTTTTTCAAAAAGTAGTGCCGGGTTATTCTGTAGGCATGTTGGGATTCGCACATCCCTATACTGGAATCGTTTTATCTGTCCTAGGACAATATGATTCCGGCTGGTGGTCGTTTTATGTTCTCTACATGGATAAAAATCGTCCGTTACCACAAGGGGATGCTTTCGACCCTTACAGAGAGAAAGACTTTTTACGCCGGAAGGCAGAAGGATTCCCTAAACCGATATATCCTAATACCATACTTGTTACAGATGCTTATATGGGTTATATATATGGTACGGATGAGTTTAAACAGAGATTATCCAAAATAAAACACAGAATAGTATATTATTACGACAGGGTGTCATGGTATTGTAAGAAGCATGAAATAGAAATACCGAATGATAACGATTTGGTCTTAATCGGCATCTGGAAAAAACAATTTGTATTTAAGTTGTTCGCTCCTGAAAATGTGGAATATATCATACTTCCCGACGACACCGTATTGACCGACTGTTTTCTTTGTGATAGTAACACAGCGGAGGTAAAATATATCAAATAACCTGATAGCATGAAAGTACAGAAACCTATGACTAATTTGAAAGCACTGTCTTTAATGATATTGCTTATAGCATTTGTGGGGCATAGCAATACCCAAGTGGAAACAAAAATAGGTATGAAACAGCAAATAGCAAAAATGGAAGAACTGATAAAACAAGAGTTCCAAATGGTAAAGACTTATCCCGAAAAGCCGGCTTACTATGTACAAGAGATTGGGTAAAATTACCAGTAAAACATGGAATCTGTAATTCGGGTATCTTTCTCTGTAATTTGTCTACATTCGATATACTTTTATTTCTCTACTTTTGCAAAGTGAATCGTTGATAGAAAGAATTCTGAAAATAAAAAAGTAATAAAGTAAAGTTATGGCTAAAAAAGGTTTTGATAATTTCATCCAGTCCACGTAAAGGTGGTAATTCTGATTTATTATGTGATGAGTTTATGAAAGGTGCTCTTGAAGAGGGTAATGAAGTGGAAAAGATTTTTCTGAAAAGACAAAACAGTTCATCCTTGTACGGGATGCAGTGTTTGCAGTATGTACGGTAAACCTTGTCCGCAGAAGGATGATGCAACGCAAATTGTAGAGAAGATGATTGCTGCAGATGTGATTGTGATGGCAACTCCGGTCTATTTTTTATACCATGTGCGGACAGATGAAGATTATGATCGACCGCTGCTGTGCACGCTATACGGAAATAACCAACAAGGAATTTTATTTCATTATGCGGCTGCGGAAAACGATAAAGCAATGATGGAACGTACCATTGATGGTTTCCGTGGTTTCCTCGATTGCCCGGAAGGACCGCAGGAAAAGGGAACGGTTTATGGAATTGGTGCATGGAAGGTAGGGGGGAAATTAAAGATACTCCCTATATGCAGGAAGCTTACAAGATGGGAAAAATGGTATAACCTTTTGAAGGATAAAATAAGGATTCAATCAGAAAGATTGAAAAGTCAAGAATTTTAATTGATTAGATTGCTTGTTCTGCCACAGAATTATTATAATTTTGTGGCAGAACTTTTTATTTTACATTATTTGTTTGATAACTAAATGTCATGAGCTATAAAATAACGACTCTTGTGGAGAATTGTGTCTATGGACGTAAATTGCAGGCCGAGCATGGTCTTCCTCTCTATATTGAGATCCAAGGGACTAGAATTCTTTTTCGATACGGGAGAATCTGACTTGTTTATCCGTAATGCCCGTCTGTTGCACATTGATTTACAAAAAGTTGATTATTTAATATTATCCCACGGTCACAGTGACCATACGGGGGGACTGCGTTATTTTCTGGAATTGAATACACAGGCAACCGTTGTCTGTAAACGTGAAATCTTTTCTCCTAAATTCAAGGATGAACGCGAGAATGGAATGAAGCATACGCAAAATCTTGATCTTTCCCGTTTCCGCTTTATCACAGAGCAGACCGAACTGCTTCCCGGAGTCTTTCTTTTTTCCATCTATTGATATTATCAATCAGGAGGATACCCATTTTGAACGCTTCTGGGTTCAGAAAGAAGATGGTTGCAAAATACCGGATACCTTTCAGGATGAATTGGCAATGGTGTTAGTGGAACCGGAAGGAGTTTCTGTGTTGAGCGCCTGTTCTCACCGGGGGATCACCAATATCTTGCGTACTGTTCGGGCTGCATTTCCTGAATCTCCTTGTAAGTTACTTCTGGGAGGTTTTCATATCCATAACGCGGAAAAACAAAAATATCAGGTCATTGCAGATTATTTACAGGAATATCTTCCCCGACAGATTGGCGTTTGTCATTGTACGGGAGTGGATAAATACGCCTTCTTTTTTAAAGATTTTGGTGATAGCACATTTTATAATTACACGGGAAAACTAATTCAAACTGATTTATCGGAATAAATTTATAATAATTTGATATGAAGAAACTAATAACTTCTTTAGCACTGGTATTATCAGCATTATCCAGCTATGCAATTACTCCTTTGTGGATGCGTGATGCACGTATTTCACCGGATGGGACCGAGATTGTCTTCTGTTATAAAGGAGATATTTATAAAGTTCCCGCACAAGGAGGAACTGCCGTCCAACTTACCACACAAGCCTCTTATGAAGCCAATCCGGTCTGGTCGCCCGACGGAAAACAAATCGCATTTGCCAGTGACCGGAATGGAAATTTCGACCTGTTCATCATGCCTGCCGACGGAGGTGTTGCCCGGAGACTGACTTACCATTCCGCATCGGAAATTCCCTCGGCTTTTACACCGGATGGAAAGTATGTCCTTTTCTCCGCTTCCATACAAGATCCTGCAAACAGTGCTTTGTTTCCTACGGGAGCAATGACAGAATTATACAAAGTTTCTGTAGACGGAGGACGCACCGAACAAGTATTGGCAACTCCCGCCGAACTCGTTTGTTTTGATAAAGCAGGAAAGAACTTTCTTTATCAGGACCGTAAAGGGTTTGAAGACGAATGGAGAAAACATCACACTTCATCCATTACGAGAGATATTTGGTTATACAATACCCAAACCGGAAAACATACGAACCTGACAAACCGGGGAGGGGGGAGGACCGTAGTCCTGTATATGCACCTGATGGTAATACAGTCTATTTTTTGAGTGAACGTAATGGAGGTTCTTTTAATGTGTATACTTTCCCATTGAATACTCCACAAGAAGTAAAGGCTGTCACTACTTTTAAGACTCATCCGGTACGTTTCTTGTCTGTCAGCGATAAAGGAACTTTGTGTTACGCCTATGACGGTGAGCTTTACACCCAGAAACCCGGTGCCCGTCCGGAAAAAGTAAAAGTAGAGCTTGTCCGTGATGATGAAGAGCAGGTTGCTGCATTTAAATTCTCACAGGGAGCCACTTCCGCTTCCGTATCTCCGGATGGCAAACAGGTTGCTTTTATTGTGCGTGGTGACGTTTTTGTAACTTCAACTGACTATGCTACAACCAAGCAAATTACAAATACTCCCGCGAAAGAAGCTTCCGTCTCTTTTGCTCCGGACAACCGGACGCTGGTTTATGCCAGTGAACGCACCGGTAATTGGCAACTTTACACAGCAAAAATAAGCCGTAAGGAAGACCCGAATTTCCCTAATGCCACTCTTATTGAAGAGGAAGTATTGCTCCCCTCTAAAACCGTAGAACGTACTTACCCGCAATACTCACCGGACGGTAAGGAATTGGCTTTTATCGAAGACCGTAATCGTTTGATGGTACTCAATTTGAAAACAAAAAAGGTACGTCAGGTAACGGACGGTTCTACATGGTATAACACCGGAGGTGGATTTGACTACGAATGGTCACCGGATGGCAAATGGTTTACTCTTGAATTTATCGGCAATCGTCATGATCCCTATTCGGATATCGGCATTGTCAGTGCGCAGGGAGGTACTATCACTAATCTGACTAACAGTGGTTATATTAGCGGCTCTCCACGTTGGGTACTGGATGGAAATGCCATTCTGTTCCAGACCGAACGTTATGGTATGCGTGCCCATGCTTCCTGGGGATCACAACAGGATGTGATGCTGGTATTCTTGAATCAGGATGCTTATGATCGTTACCGTTTGAGCAAGGAAGATTTCGAATTGCTCAAGGAATTTGAAAAGGAGCAAGAAGAAAGCAAAGGAGAAAGATGATAACAAGAAGAAAGACGGTGATAAGGAGAAGGCGGATGAGGAAAAAGTAGAACAGAAAGATCTAGTAGTCGAGCTTAACGGTATTGAAGACCGTATCGTACGTCTGACTCCAAACTCTTCTGACTTGGGCAGTGCCATACTATCCAAAGATGGAGAGGATCTCTACTATTTCTCTGCTTTCGAAGGTGGATATGACCTTTGGAAAATGAATCTCCGTGAAAAGAGACAAAACGTCTGCATAAACTCAATACCGGATGGGCATCGCTGATGCTGGATAAAAAGGAGATATCTTCTTATTGGGAAGCCGTAATATGCAAAAGATGGATGCAAAATCGGATGCTTTGAAATCTATTAATTATCAGGCTTAGATGAGGATGGACTTGGCAGCTGAACGTGAAGCGATGTTTGACCATGTGTACAAACAACATCAGAAACGTTTTTATAATGTCAATATGCACGGGGTAAACTGGGATGCCATGACTAATGCTTATCGCAAGTTCCTGCCTCACATTGATAACAATTATGACTTTGCAGAACTGTTGAGTGAATGGTTGGGCGAGTTGAATGTTTCACATACCGGAGGACGCTATTCTCCCAAAGGTAAAGGTGATGTTACTTCCAATCTGGGACTTCTGTTCGACTGGGATTATCAGGGAAAAGGGATGCAGATTGCCGAAATTATCGAGAAAGGTCCGTTCGACCATTCACGTACCAAAGTAAAAAGCAGGATGTATCATTGAAAAGATTAACGGTGAGGAGATAACTCCCGATCATGACATCACTTGTCTGTTGAATAATAAAGCAGGGAAGAAGACCTTGATTTCAATCTACAACCCGCAGAATAAGGAACGTTGGGAAGAAGTTGTGATGCCGGTTACGAGCGGCCAGCTGAATGGGTTGTTATACAAACGTTGGGTGAAACAGCGGGCGGCAGATGTTGAGAAATGGTCGAAAGGACGTTTGGGATATGTTCATATCGAATCAATGGGCGATGACAGTTTCCGTTCCGTCTACTCGGACATTTTGGGCAAATACAATAACTGTGACGGAATTGTGATCGATACCCGTTTTAACGGAGGCGGTCGTCTGCATGAAGATATTGAAATTCTTTTCAGCGGTCAGAAATATTTCACTCAGGTGGTACGCGGACGTGAAGCCTGTGATATGCCAAGCCGTCGCTGGAACAAGCCTTCTATTATGTTGCAGTGTGAAGCCAATTATTCGAATGCGCATGGCACCCCGTGGGTGTACAAGCATCAGAACATTGGAAAACTGGTAGGTATGCCTGTTCCGGGAACTATGACAAGTGTATCTTGGGAAACTTTACAAGATCCTTCACTCGTCTTTGGTATTCCTATTGTCGGCTATCGTTTGCCTGATGGCAGTTATTTGGAAAACACCCAGTTGGAACCGGATGTGAAGGTTGCTAATGATCCGGAGACGGTTGTTAAGGGAGAGGATACCCAATTAAAAGTGGCTGTCGATGAACTTCTGAAAGAAATAGATAAGCAGAAGAAGTAAATACAAAGTATAATTATATCTGAAATAAAAAGTCGCTTCTTTGAAAGAATCAATATCTTTTCAAAGAAGCGACCTTTATAAGGTGTTTATTTAAAACTGACGCAGGATTTACTTCCAGACTGGTAATAATTTATGGAGGGTCTTTCTCGTCATTATCTTTTGATTCAGGAAACTCACGATATATCCGGTTATGCAGGCTGCAATGAGTGACCCCTCACGTACTCCTTGAATACCTTGTGTCAGTAAGAGGGAGAGAATTACGGCCATTGTAACCAAAGTAATATCAAAATAGACTTTGAACTTTCCGAACTCCTTGTTATAATGGCGGGACGCATATTTCACGAATGCTTCTGCACTCATCATGGCTACTCTCGGTTTAAGTTCGAGAACTACTCCGATAGATTGCACCATGCATCCTGTAAGTAATAAAGCGATTGACATGCCATAATTGGCGGGATGCAGTTCACTTGTCAGCATCATATTAAAATCAATGAATGCCGAAAAGATAAAAGAGAACGGCATTTGAAGAAGAATTTCAATAATATCCTGCCGGGTTCTGTTTTTTCGGATTAACCAGAATTGTCCCAGGATAAGAACCATGTTGATGATAAAGGTGCAAGTACCCAATGACAAAGGACTATTCAAGCTTAATACATAATTGATGCTCGATATGGGAGTAGTCCCTAGTGACGAGCGTATAATCAATACAATGCCTGCCGCTAAAAAATAAAGTCCGATAACAAATACTAAATACCTCTTGAAAACATCTTTCATTTCCATACCTTTTTGACCTCCTTTATTTATTTTCCTTTCATGCATTGAAAAGGATATGCAAAGGTCCCGTTTTTTACTCTGAAACAGATTATCTAATTCCGTACACTTTTTTGTCATATCCGAAACAAATTGTACTTTTACGTCGAAAAGAAGGAGGTATAAATGGTAAAATCTCGTATTTTTGATAATAGGCAGTTGTTAAAGGAACATCCGGAAATTCCTCATTATAAAGAGGAGGTAGTCTGTTTTAGGAGTGAATATAAAGACAGAAGTTATCCGGCAAATGAATGTTATTTCAATCGTGAACTTTATATGATACTCGTTCTTGAAGGTCGTTCCGAGATTTTGCTGAATGGGGAATTTATTGTGATAGAGCCTGATATGTTGCTTATTCATGGAGCAAATTATCTCACGGAGCATCTTTACTCAAGCCGTGATATTCAGTTTATTACTCTTGCCCTTTCCGAATCCATGCGGACAGACGACTCTTATTTGACACAAATAACGGCTATCTTATTGGCGACAATGAGGCAGAATAAACAATATACGATACAGTTGACAGAGTACGAAGCCCAAATCATTCGTAATGAACTGGAAGTGTTGATGCGTTTGCTGAATATAAAACATCAGTTTCTTTTCCGGCGAATACAGGCGGCTTGCAATGCCTTATTTTTGGATATAGCCGATTTTCTTTCCCGAAAGACTATCATAAAAAAGGAGGTCAGTCGTAAAGACCATGTTTTACAGGAATTTCATGCGCTTGTTACCCGAAATTTCAGAGAAGAGCATTTCGTTAGTTTTATGCGGATAAACTGGCTATCAGTGAGCAGTACCTGGCCCGTATTGTACGTGCTGGAACAGGTAAGACTATCAATAGTATTATAAACGAACTGTTGGTTATGGAAGCACGTACCTTGTTGAGTTCTACAAAATCTACGGTTGGGGAGATTGCTTCCAAGTTAGGGTTTAGTGATGCGGCAGCTTTTTGTAAGTTCTTCAAAAGGAATGCATTACAAACTCCATTGAATTATCGGAAAGGATTGTTACTTCATATCGAAATGAAATAGGTTGATGTAATTGTCTTAACCGACAATATACATCAACCTGTTGAATATATAGTGAATGGGTTTGATTTTAACCGATAAGTGCTGTGATATCTTCTACAATCTGCTCATCTGTCAAGTGATTGGCACGGAGAAACTCCTGTAAATCAAAACGATCTACAAATTCCTTTTTAGCTCCATAGTTCAGGACTTTCATGTCTGTAGCACCATAGTAGCGGGTAATTTTTTCGCCGAAGCCATCCAATACACCGTCTTCCAATGTTATCACTAACTCGTGATCTGCTTTCAGTTCATCCATCAGTCTGTTGTCTACACCGGTGATGTAACGCGGATTGATGAGTGTTGCGTCAATATTGGCTTTTTCTTTCAGAAGTGATGCAACCGACTGTCCCAATCCATAGAACGAACCTAAAGCAAGAATGGCCACTTTCGAACCGCGATGAGTAACTTTGTAACGATTGAGAATGCTGTAATCGGAATCTACCGGTTCTCCGCTACTGATTACATCTGTTGCCGGCACGCGGATAGCAACCGGGTATTCATTTTGGCGGATACTCCATTCTAGCATAGCAAGATATTCCTCCTTTGCAAGTCGGTGCCAGATAAACCATATTCGGAATATTGCTGATGAGCGGAATATCGAAGAAACCCAGATGAGTCACATCGTTCATTCCGGATAACGTACCCCAGAAGACCAACAAAACAGCCGGATTGTTATTGATACAAAGGTCTTGTGAAAGTTGATCGTAGGAGCGTTGGATGAATGTACTATATACTCCGTAAACGGGTTTCCCACCATTGGCTGCGATACCCGAAGCAAGAGCAACTGCGTGTTCCTCGGCAATGCCTACATCTACGAATTGCTTGCCTGCTTCCTGACGGTGGTCCGGAGTAAATCCCAGAACGGTGGGAGTACCAGAAGTGATTGTTACCACACGCGGGTCCTCTTTCATCTTTTTCAGCAGGTATTGGGCGGTTACCTCGCTGTAATCTTCTTCTTCATCACTCACTTTTGCTTCTCCGGTTTCTACATTGAATGGAGTACGCCAGTGGTAAGTCTCTTTATCTTGCTCGGCACGTGCATAACCCTTACCTTTTAATGTATTGATGTGTACTACTATCGGATGCTGAATATCTTTCACTTTAGAGAAAGCTTCAATCAATGCCTGTACGTTATTACCATCATTTACATACATATAATCCAGTCCCATTGCCTTGAAGAAGTTACACTCACATTGACCGTTGCTGTCACGTAATTCTTTTAGATTCTTGTACAATCCGCCATGATTCTCGGCAATAGACATCTGGTTGTCATTGACGATAATAATCATGTTAGTACCAAGTTCTGCTACATAATCCAATCCTTCGAAAGCTTCACCTCCGCTTAAAGAACCATCCCCTATGACGGCTATGATATTTTCATTGCCGCCTGTAAGGTCACGTCCCTTTGCCAATCCGCTGGCCAGACTGACAGAAGTGGAAGTATGTCCAATGATGAAGAAGTCATGTTCACTTTCTTGCGGTTCGGTATACCCTGATACATTGTCGTATTTGGTCGGATTGAGGAAAGCATCTTTACGACCGGTCAACATCTTGTGTACATAACTCTGGTGCGATACGTCAAATACAATTTTATCTTTCGGTGAATTGAAAACATAGTGCAGGGCAATGGTCGCTTCTACCATTCCGAAGTTAGGGCCGAAGTGCCCGCCATGTTCACTTAATTTTTGCAGGAGTGCTGCACGGATTTCTCCACCTAACTCGTTTAGCTCTTTTTCCGACAGTTTCTTAACATCTGCAGGAGAATAAATATTTTCTAAATACATATCAAACAGTTTTTCTAAATAATGTTTTTACTTATTTCTTTATGACACCGCAAAGATACTGCCGGATTTGAAATCTGTTTGTATATGAATTACGGATTCTTTTACCTATATTACAGTTCCCCTTCAATAAGGGTACTAATCTTTAAGCTAAAGCCTGACTTCTGTATTCATTGGGCGTGCAACCGACACGCTTTTTGAATAGTCTGCAAAGGTGTTGCGGATATTGGAATCCCAGGCTATAGGCTATCTGGCTCACAGTTTCCTCTGTATCAGCAATGCGCTCTTTGGCCAATTCGATCACCTTAGACTGAATATGTTCTTGTGGAGTTTTCCCTGTTTCCTTTTTCACCATATCACCGAAATAATTGGGAGAGAGATAGACTTTATCAGCAAAATATTTCACCGATGGTAAGCCCTCCTGTATAGGTAATTTACTTTGGAAATACTCATCCAACAATTGTTCGAATTTTGTAAGCGCATCTTTGTTGGCACTGTTCCGGGTGATAAATTGTCGTTCATAAAAACGCATACAATAGTTCAGTAACAGTTCGATATTCATAGCGATTAATGCTTTGCTATGTTTATCAATGCCATGTTCAAGCTCGATGCTGATTTTCTTCAGACAATCCTTCACTATTTCCTTTTCCTGCTCCGAAAGATGCAAGGCCTCATTTACGGCATAAGAGAAGAAGGTATATTTCTTTATTGCTTTTCCCAGTGAGGTACCACGTATCAGGTCCGGGTGGAAAATGATGCCATAGACCGCCGGACTGATTTCATCTTCAAAAGTGCTGACACTGGCTGTCTGACCGGGGCCGAAACAGACGATAGTTCCCTCCTGGTAATCATAATACTGGCGACCGTATTTTTATGTCACAGCTTTTCTCTTCTTTAAGAAAAAGCGCATAAAGACCATAATTCATTTGGATATGATTGACTGATTGGGTTGCTTTGGTCAAATCGACGACACTGACCAAGGGATGCAGTGTTTCCAGTCCGTACAATTCGTTATACTGATTGACATTCTCTAGTTTTATAACTTTATCCATGGCTTTTGGTGTTTTGAATCGGTAACAAAGATACAGATAAATGTCTGATTTTCATACGAGGGGAATGATGAATCTGTAATTGGGGTCATGAATTCTGTAATTTGTATACTGAATTTGTATGATGTATTTATGGTTTATGAGATGGCGTCCGGATGCCACATATAATGAGTAGCTCTCAATAAAAGAATCAGTAATTGGGGTTGTCATACCCGTAATATGTCTACAGGGATTCTTCTCCTTTTTCCAGAACTTTGCAGTATGCAAATAAATGAATTGTTTTATGGAATATGCAACATTAAACAATGGAGAAAGAATACCTCTTCTGGGATTTGGTGTTTTTCAGGTGGAAGACCCTGCTGAATGGCCGGAAAATATAATAAGACTGTTGCTCAAGTTGTGTTACGCTGGTTGACACAACGAGGGATTATCGTTATTCCTAAATCAGTACATAAAAACCGAATAGAAGAAAATTTCAATTCGTTGGATTTTAGATTGTCGGATGAAGATATGGAGTTACTCGCTGCTTGTGATACAGGAAAACCTGTTGTCGGTGACTTTGATAACCCGGATTTTGTGTATGATTTGTGTACACGGAAATATGACTTTTAAACTTCAGAGTAATGGTTGTGTAATCAAGTAAATAAATAAGAGCATGAATGTAAATAGAAAGATTTGGCTATTAATAATCAGCTTGAAACGATTTTCGATATATTCTTTTGTCATTTTGCTGGCTTCCGTTTGGATAGCATGTAGCGAGCATCCTGATAATACAGAGTATCCGGAGACAGGAAGAACAGAGATAAATAATAGAGATGAAGAACCTAATACAGAAAGTATGAAAATAAAAATAACAGTAGGGCAGCGTGTTGTAACTGCAACCATGGCTGATAATGCGGCAGCACAGGATTTTGTTTCCCGTTTGCCGTTGGAAGTGACACTCAACGATTATAATAATACCGAGAAAATATTTTATCCATTACCTAAACTGTCAATAGAAGGAGTGAAACGGGGATGTGCGCCTGCTCCCGGGGATATTACGATTTATGTGCCTTGGGGAAATGTGGCCATTTTTTATAAAAAATGGTCGCAAAGCAGTGATTTGATTCTGATTGGTAGCATTGATGGAGATGGTATCAGGGCTTTAAAGGTGGCGGGAGATCTGGCGGTGAGGTTTGAAAGGGAATAGAGAAAAGCTATGCTATTTTTTTATTGCAAAGAAAATATTCGCAAATATGTGAGTATGTATTGAGGCGAAAATATTATCTTTACAGTAGCAGAAATACAAGGTGATATTGTAACTACCATTTGTAATATAATTGAATTGTCTAACCATTATAAATAATAAGTTATGATTAAAATAGATGGCATAGACCCTAAAATGATAGCTAATAACTTAACCTCTTTTTGAGCCAATGCATCCAGGAGAAATACTAAAGGATGAAATAGGATTTAGAGGAGTCTCTCAAAAGAAACTGGCTAAAGAAATGGGAGTATCTTATACAGTATTAAATGAGATATTGAATGCAAAGCGTCCGTTAAGTACAGAGTATGCTATGCTCATAGAGGTCGTATTAGATTTAGATGCTGAACCATTGCTTTGGATGCAAACATGCTATAATTTGCAGATGGCAAAGCGAGATAACAAGTTTATGGAAAAGCTTAACAAAGTACGAAAAATAGCAGCGATATTGTGATAGGTTTTTAGGAACTAAATAATTTTTAATTATATACTAAAACTTGGGCAACGCATAGCAGGAAATTATTAATAGAATAAATAGAGTCTGATGGCACATCTGTTTTGACGTGCCATCAGAATTTCAAGTATTGACTTTTCTCTATCGAGAAAAACGAGAAATCTTACTAAGCATTTTCTTTCGTAATCTACCTCCATCTCTGAAATGCTCTCATCAAGCTTTCCTCTTCTACTAACTCCATCATATTATAATGTATAACGAATAACTCCATCGATCTTTTATACATAATCCCATTCTTGAATTTATTTTCCAGTAAAAACGAATGAAGCGCTGCTCTCATTCCCACTTCGATCTCCTTTTCTATAATATAGATGCTGTCTTGTCCAAAGTAGTTATATACTTCCGGCTTGTAACAATGAGAATGTCTTTTTAATGTTTAAATTTATGATATACCGAATGCAGCCTTTAACAGCACTTTCCGTCTCGTTTGTTGAATAAAATCCCATGGTTTACGGGGACGGAAATATAATTTTGTAAGAAGTTGAAATTCAGCTGGTTACATCTGTAGGCTTTGGTTTAGGCCCAACGAGCCGTTCCTTTAAAAGAAACGACCCATTCGACACCGAGGAACGCCCTCTTCCTTTTAAAGGAACGGGTGGCTCCTTAAAATCCACGTAGCAAAGCTATGCTTAATGTTAGAAAATATCAAAGTGGTATCTTTGGCTCATAATATGAATATGTAATTAAAAATAACGCCAACACCGACATACGGAATATAATCTGTAATTGGGGTTATTATGTCAGTAATTCGTCTACAAATGGTCTCTTTCTTTCATCGTACTTTTGCAATGTCGAAAATAGGTAATCAATTTATTAATTATTAAAAGCGCAAGAGATATGAAACGGATTTTATTATTAACAACTGTATTTATGATGATGCTCGGAACCAGTTTTCTTCAGCACAGACAAATGCTGATAATTTTTATAAAAGTGATCGGGTGGATGTAGAAAAAGTATCTTTTTCTAACCAATATAAGATGAAAGTAGTGGGTAATCTTTTTCTGCCCAAGAGTATGAAAGAAGGGGGAAAATATCCTGCAATCATTGTAGGGTATCCGATGGGAGCTGTTAAGGAGCAGAGTGCGAATCTCTATGCAACGAAAATGGCCGAACGGGGATTTGTAACACTCTCCATAGACCTGTCTTTTTGGGGTGGGAGTGAAGGCGAGCCGCGCAATGCTGTTCTGCCGGAAGTTTATGCGGAAGACTTTAGCGCTGCGGTTGATTTTTTAGGTACGCGTCCGTTCGTTGACCGGAATCTTATTGGTGTAATTGGAATTTGTGGGAGCGGAAGTTTTGCTATCAGTGCAGCGAAAATAGATCCTCGTCTCAAGGCCATTGCAACAATCAGTATGTATAATATGGGAGCAGCCAACCGTAATGGATTAAATCACTCATTAACGTTGGAACAGAGAAAGCAAATAATGGCTGAAGCGGCAGAACAGCGTTATGCTGAATTTTTAGGTGGAGAAACTAAATATACAGGTGGTACTGTACATCAACTGACAGAAAAGTCCAGTCCGATTGAACGGGAGTTTTATGAGTTCTACCGTACGCACGCAGAGGAGAATTTACTCCTGACGGAGCAACTCCTATGACCACTACACACCCTACGCTCTCAAGCAATGTGAAATTTATGAATTTCTATCCTTTCGAAGATATTGAAACTATTTCACCCCGCCCCATGCTTTTCATTACCGGTGAAAATGCCCACTCACGTTAATTTAGTGAAGACGCCTACCGATTGGCTGCCGAACCTAAAGAATTGTATATAGTACCCGGTGCCGGACACGTAGATCTTTACGACCGTGTGGGTCTTATCCCGTTTAGTAAGCTGGAATCTTTCTTTTAAGGAGTATCTAAAGAAATAAGTTTTAATACTATAAATATGAGATACTATATAATAGCAATTCTTACTATGCTGACATTATCGATCGGTTCCGCATCATGTAGCGAAGATGAACCCATACAGGAACAGGGCAACAGGTAATTCCGGGTAATGGCTCTAGTGATAATGGCAGTAATAATAGTGGTAATAACACTGGTGATAACGACGATAACAATGATGATAATCCTGTGAGCAATAATCTTAAAATAACAATCGGACCTGTTTCATTCAATGCCACATTGGAAAATAATGAGACTGCGAAAGCATTTAAGAGACTACTCCCTATGACAGTGAATATGTCCGAATTGAACAATAATGAAAAGTATTATTATCTACAAAACGGTTTACCAACAACCCCATCCAGCCCGGTACGATTCGGACAGGTGATTTGATGCTTTACGGATCCACTTGTGTGGTACTTTTTTATGAAACTTTTTCCACTTCATACAGCTATACCCGTTTAGGGCGTATAACTAATCCTTCAGGGCTGCTTTCTGCCCTTGGAGCGGGAAGTGTAAATGTGATTTTTGAAATAACAGATTGAAAAAATAAAATGATGCAACAAATAAGAAATAAAGAATATGGAGGCGAACGCCCTCTATTTGCAACCCATGACATTCAGTTAGAAGAAGTAACCATTCATGCCGGTGAATCGGCACTGAAAGAATGTAGTAATATCATAGCGATAAACTGCCGTTTTGAAGGGAAATATCCTTTCTGGCACACCAATGGATTCATTGTGAAGAATTGTCTTTTTTTACAGAAGGAGCTCGTGCTGCCCTATGGTATTCTCAAAGTCTGCAAATGGCGGATACCTTGGTGGAAGCACCGAAGATGTTCCGTGAAATGGATGGGGTAAAACTCGAAAATGTGCAGTTGCCCAATGCCTTGGAAACGTTTTGGTATTGTCGTAATATAGAACTGAAGAACGTACAGATTGATAAAGCAGATTATCTTTTTTATACATAGCGAGAATATTCATATACAAAATTACGCTCAAAATGGAAACTATTCGTTTCAATATTGCAAGAATGTAGAAATCCATAATGCAGTCATCAACTCCAAAGATGCTTTTTGGAATACGGAGAATGTGACTGTATATGATTCTGTATTGGACGGTGAATATTTGGGCTGGCATTCTAAAAACCTGCGTTTGGTAAATTGTAAGATTTCGGGCACTCAACCTCTTTGTTACGCACATGATCTGGTGATGGAAAATTGTACGATGGCGGAGGATGCTGACCTTGCTTTTTGAGCACAGTAGCGTGAAAGCAACGATTAAAAGTCCGGTTCATAGTGTGAAAAATCCTCGTACAGGGAGTATTGTTGCCGAAAGCTTCGGCACAATTATTCTGGATGAAAATCTGAAAGCACCGGGAAATTGTGAATTGAAACTCTGGGACGACCTAACCTGTTTTGATTGAAATATGAAGTATAATTTCGATGAAATTATTCCACGCAGAGGTACGAATTCTTATAAATGGGACTCGTCCGCAGATGCGGATGTCTTGCCGATGTGGGTGGCTGATATGGATTTCCGTACGGCTCCCCCCGTCGTGGAGGCATTGAAGAAGCGGGTGGAACATGGGATTTTCGGATATGTACGCGTGCCTGACGCATACTACGAGGCGATAACCAACTGGTTTGCACGACGACATGCCTGGCGGATAGAAAAAGAATGGATTATCTATACTACCGGAGTTGTGCCGGCAATATCTGCTGCAATTAAAGCACTGACAGTACCCGGCGATAAAGTGATGGTGCAGACGCCTGTATACAATTGTTTTTTCTCCTCTATCCGTAATAACGGGTGCGAGATGATTGCCAATCCTTTAGTATATAGAAACAAAGGGTATCAGATTGACTTTGATGATTTGGAGAGGAAAGCTTCCGATCCGAAGATAAAACTCATGTTGTTATGTAATCCGCATAATCCTGTCGGAAGAGTATGGAGTAAGCAGGAATTAAGGCAGATAGGTGAGATTTGTATTCGGAATAATGTGTTTGTGATCGCTGATGAAATTCATTGTGAATTGGTTTTTCTGGGGCATGAATATACTCCTTTCGCTTCTATATCAGAAGAGTTTCTTGTGAATTCGGTAACCTTTGTTTCGCCTAGCAAGGCTTTCAATCTGGCAGGGCTTCAGATAGCCAATATTATTTCTGCAGATGCAAATGTACGGGTGAGGATAGATAAAGCGATTAATATAAATGAAGTATGTGATGTAAATTCTTTCGGAGTGGAGGCGTTGATGGCTGCTTACAATGAGGGTGAAGAATGGCTGGAAGAACTTAAAATCTATTTGTTTGCGAATTACATCTATTTAAAAGGTTATTTTGATGAATATCTTCCGGAATTTCCCGTAATGATGTTGGAAGGTACGTATCTGGTTTGGGTAGATTGCTCGGTCTTGAATCAAACGTCAGCAGAAATAGTAAAAGACTTGTTGAAGAAAGAAAAAGCTTTGGGTGAACGAAGGCAGTCTGTATGGAGAGGCTGGCGAAAGGTTTATCCGTATTAACATCGCGTGTCCGCGACAGCGGTTGATAGAAGGATTAAACAGATTGAGGCGGGTACTGAAATCATAAATACGAATGAAAAGCTAATTGTTCCATTTCTGCAGGTGAAGCATCACCCCCATGAAACAGACACAGGTAATCGCTTTTCCATATTTACCAAGCAGGATAGAAAACCTTCTTCATATTTTAGATTTTCCGAAAGCATAATAGATGTTAATAGGGCTCATAGCTTGCGAACTAATTTTTGGTATGATATGTTGTCTAAAGTGAATAACGAATTAAAAAATAAACTAGAAAGTTAGACATGAACAAACAATACATTTCTAATGATTTAGCAGATAAAACATTACATTTAAAAACTTATGAATATGAGAAAATCTATTATTTTATTAGCTTTTATATTGGGTGGCTTTACAGTAGGAAATGCCCAATCAGTTGTAGAAGGTACCAAACTTACAGATAATTGGTCTGTCGGAGTAAATGCCGGTGGAGTTACTCCCCTTACTCACAGTGCTTTCTTTAAAGGTATGCGTCCCGCTTTTTTGAGTGGGAGTCTCAAAGCAATTAACTCCTGTTTTCGGTTTGGGATTTCAGGGAATGGGATATATCAATACCACTCCAAGTAAAACAGCTTTTGATGCTTCGGATGTCAGCCTATTGGGTAAAGTCAATTTGATGAATCTATTTGCAAGTTACACGGGCGAACCTCGTTTGTTTGAAGTGGAAGCAGTGGCCGGAATGGGGTGGTTACATTATTATGTGAATGGTGATGGCGATGAGAATTCATGGTCTACCCGTTTCGGATTGAATCTCAATTTCAACTTGGGTGAAAGTAAAGCATGGACATTGGGAATCAAACCTGCCATTGTGTATGATATGCAAGGTACTTATCCTGAAACAAAGAGCCGTTTCAATGCTAATAACGCAGGTTTTGAGTTGACAGCCGGATTGACATACCACTTTAAGACAAGTAACGGAACACATCATTTTGCCAAAGTGAGAGTATATAATCAAGCCGAAATTGACGGACTGAACTCTTCAATCAATGCACTTCGTGCAGATGTAAACAACAAAGATGGTGAGATCAGCAATGCAAACCGACGTATCAACGGATTGCAGGAAGAACTTGAAGCATGCCGCACAAAAGTGGTTCCGGTGGAGACTGTAGTAAAAACCGCCCGTGTACCCGAATCTATCATTACTTTCAGACAAGGTAAATCGTCAGTTGACGCTTCACAACTTCCTAATGTGGAACGTGTAGCTGCTTACCTGAAGAAATATGCTGATTCTAAAGTGGTTATTAAGGGATACGCTTCTCCGGAAGGTAGTGTTGAAGTGAATGCCAGAATTGCCGCAGCACGTGCAGAAGCTGTAAAAACGATCTTGGTCAACAAGTATAAAATCAGTGCATCTCGTATCACTGCCGAAGGTCAGGGTGTAGGCGATATGTTTACTGAACCGGATTGGAACCGTGTAAGTATATGTACTATTGAAGATTAAACTGATGTATTACAGAAATAGAATAATGAAGGCTGCCCCCAAAGGCAGCCTTTGTTGTATATCTTGGGTTGTATTTTTGAATACTCTGAAAGTTTAGTAAACAGATTTCTTTGTACATTACATAAAATGGTTATTTTTGCAGGTATTGTTCATGCACGTTCTGTGTTGAGTGTGCAAATATCAACCATTAAAACTGTATTATGAAGAGAGTATTCGTTTTTCAAGATTTTAAATCGCAGAAATTCTGGAGTATAGATGTAGTCGGAACAGATGTTACTGTAAATTATGGTAAGTTGGGGACCGACGGACAAACACAAGTGAAAAACTACGCAACGACTGAAGAGGCTGAAAAAGCAGCCGGCAAACTGATTGCGGAAAAGACCAAAAAAGGGTATGTAGAAACTGCTGAAGAAACTGCACGTGAAATGAAAGTGGAAGCCAAGAAATATACTTTGAGTTATGATGAGTATGAAAACAATGTGAATCTTCTGGATAAGATATTGAAAGATAAACATCTCTCTGAATATAAACAAATAACAATCGGTTGTTGGGATTATGAGGGTGGCGACTGTTCTGCCTTATTACAGGGAATGATTGAAAATAAGGAGAAGTTCGCACAAATAGAAGGCTTGTTCTGGGGAGATATTGAGCAGGAAGAACAGGAGATTTCATGGATTGAACAAGCTGATATTAGTCCGCTGCTCGATGCCATGCCTAAATTGAAAGATCTGAAAATCAAAGGAACCAATAATCTGCGTTTGGGAAAGACTTCACGGCCGGAGTTGCGGTCACTCGAAATTATCAGTGGTGGCCTGCCTACTGAAGTGGTAGAAGATATTCTTGGTTCTGATTTCCCCAATCTGGAAAAACTGATTCTATATGTTGGTGTGGAAGATTATGGATTTGAAGCTGATATTGAGATATTCCGTCCGTTGTTCTCTAAAGAGCGTTTCCCGAAGCTGACTTATCTGGGGATTGTCAACTCTGAAGAACAGGACAAGATTGTAGAAATGTTCCTGGAGTCGGATATTCTTCCCCAACTTGAAACAATGGATGTTTCGGCCGGTACTCTCAAAGATGAAGGTGCCCAATTATTGCTGGATAATATGGATAAGATCGCTCATTTGAAGTTTATCAATATGCGCTACAATTATTTGAGCAAGGAGATGAAGAAACAGTTGCAGAGTCTCCCTATGAAAATAGATATTGCTGAAACTGAAGAGGCAGATGAATATGATGGTGAATTGTGGTATTACCCGATGATTACAGAATAGGAGATGCAGATAATCGTTGTCAGCAACTTTTTGTCCAAACGTATAGAATACTTTATTGAAGCAGGCAAACACTTGCAGGTGGAAGTTCGTTTTATGACTTACGGGGAACTTTTTAACTGCTTGCCGCAACTACGGCAGGCAGTTATCAAGCTGGAACCTTGTGTAAGCAATGAAACGGATTTCCTGAAATATGCGCTGTTGAATCAGGCATATAAGGAAACACTGCAACGTTTAGGCGAGATGAGGCTATCTGATGACGTGCACTTTTTGAACACTCCCCATGCTTTGTTGCGTGCTCTTGACAAAAAGGAAACTAAACAAGTGTTGATGGACAGAGGGTTGAAAGTGACTCCGATGTTACCTTCTCCCCGTTCTTTTGATGAGTTGAGAGAGCTTCTTACCGGTTGCGGGAGAGGATTTTTAAAACCCCGTTACGGTTCGGGGGCGGGAGGCGTTATGGCTATTCGCTATCAACCCAACCGGAATAAATGGGTAGTCTATACTACCTTGCAACAAGTGGATGGAGTCATTCATAACACTAAACGTATCAACCGTTTGAGTACGGAAAAAGAGATGATCCCGTTGGCGGAAGCGGTGATGCAAACAGAAGCTATTTTAGAAGAATGGATTCCTAAAGAGCAGTTGCAGGGAGAGAATTATGATCTCCGGGTAGTGTGCCGGGAATCTGAAATCGATTATATCGTTGTGAGATGCAGTAAAGGAAGCATAACCAATCTGCATCTGAACAATAAGGCACATTGGTGGAACGAGTTGTCTTTGCCGGAAGTAGTGCGGCAACAAATCTATTTTCAGTGTCAGGAAGCGGTTCAATCCTTGGATTTGCAATATGCCGGAGTGGATGTACTGATAGAGAGAGGAACAGATATACCTTATATAATAGAAGTCAACGGACAGGGAGATCATGTGTATCAGGATATGTTTGCTCATAATTCTATTTATATTCAACAGATAAAAAACATAAAAAAGAGATATAACCATGCAAATAGATGAACTGCCGGCTGGCGAACAGACCCAAAAACCGGATCTGGATATGAATCAGGTGGTGGGTACTCATGATATATTGATGCTTTGCTTTGATACCTTGCGTTATGATGTCAGCAAGGAGGAAGAAGAGGCGGGAAGAACACCGGTACTGAACAGTCACGGAGGAGAATGGGAAAAAAGACATGCACCGGGAAATTTTACTTGCCCGTCTCATTTTGCCATCTTTGCAGGATTTCTGCCTTCTCCGGCGGAACCTCATTCGCTACGCAGCCGTAAGTGGTTGTTTTTCCCTGTGCAAGCTGGTACGGGACGTATTCCGCCTGCGGGAAGTTATCCGTTTACGGAAGCGACTTTTGTGCAAAGCCTTGCCAATGTAGGTTATGAAACGATTTGTATAGGAGGGGTGAACTTCTTCAGCAAGCGTAATGAACTGGGGCGTGTGTTTCCCGGTTACTTTACTAAAAGTTATTGGCTGCCGACTTTTGGATGCACGGCACCCGATAGTGCTGAAAAACAAATTGATTTTGCGTTGAAGAAACTCGAAAACTACCCGGAGGACAAACGGATTTTTATGTATATCAATTTTTCTGCTATTCATTATCCGAACTGTCATTATGTGGAAGGCAAAATGAAGGATGATAAGGAATCACACGCTGCCGCGCTGCAATATGTCGACAGTCAGTTACCCCGTTTATTTCAGGCCTTTCAGAAACGGGGAAATACGCTGGTGATTGCTCTTTCCGATCATGGCACTTGCTATGGAGAGGATGGATATGAATATCATTGCATATCTCACGAAACGGTTTATACAGTCCCTTACAAACACTTTATTTTAACGAAAAAATGAATCAACCGCTACCACGATATGTAGACTATATGTATAGTTATCCACATAAAACTGCTTATCGTTCTTTTCCGTCCCCGGTTTCGCTGGTTCCTTACCTGAAACAGGTGGAAGGACAGAAAGCATCGCTTTATTTCCATATTCCTTTTTGTAGTCATAAATGTGGATATTGCAACCTGTTTTCTCTGCAAACAAATCGTGCGGATTATATCGCAACTTACTTGGAAACTCTTCACAAGCAGGCGCAACAGTTGTCTCCACTCACCACCGGGCTGGCATTTGATAGTTTCGCCATTGGAGGAGGCACACCGTTGCTCCTCACTGTTCCTCAACTGGAATACCTATTGGATACAGCTGCCTTATTCGGAGTGCATCCTTCACATACCTTTACTTCCGTAGAAACATCGCCGGAATATGCCGATCCTGCCCGTTTGGACTTGTTGAAGCAAGCAGGAGTGGCTCGTGTGAGTATTGGCGTACAGAGTTTCCTTGACGAAGAATTAACTGCTTTGAAAAGACGTCCCCGGCGAGACATGATTAATCAGGCGCTGGAGGCTATTCGGAAGAGACAATTCCCGTTTTTAATATTGATTTGATTTACGGAATCAAAGGACAAACTGTAGCCAGTTTTCTTTATTCATTGGAACAGGCTCTTCTGTTTCAGCCTAACGAACTCTTTATCTATCCGCTATATGTACGACCGGGAACGGCTATCACGGAGCGGGAATCCGACGATGTCTGTTTTCAGATGTATTGTGCCGCTTGTGATTTGTTGAAAGACAGAGGTTTTCTACAAACTTCGATGCGACGTTTTATTCATCATCCGTCTACTGATGCGGAAATCTCATGTGGGGATGAGGTGATGCTGTCGTGTGGCTCCGGCGGACGCAGTTACCTGGGTAATTTGCATTATGCCACCCGGTATACTGTTTGCCAACGTTGTATTGCCGGAGAGATAGATGATTATATGGGCACTACTGATTTTACAGTGGCTCGTAATGGATTTATTCTTTCTCAGGAAGAACGGCGGCAACGTTTTATCATTAAAAATCTGATGTATTATATGGGGCTTGATAAGGCCGAATATGAGCGTCGCTTTGGAGAATCACCGGATAATGTGCTGTTGTTTCGACAGTTAGCTGAACGGCAATGGATAGAAAATACGGATAACGGTCGTATTTGTCTGACTTCCGACGGAATGGCATACTCCGATTATATTGGTCAGTTGTTCATTACTCCTGAAATAAGAGAACTGATGGAAACTTATTCTTATTGAACGAAATAGAAATGGAAAACGAAGGCTCTTTACTTTCCTTCAGGCGTATATATTATCGCGGCAAATTGAATAGCTGCAACTATACCTGTTCTTATTGTCCTTTCGGCAAGAAGTCGCATCTGGCAGATACGACCCGGGATGAACAGGCATGGAATCGTTTTATAGCAGCTATTGAACAATGGAAAGGGGAGCCGTTGCAGTTATTTATTATTCCTTACGGTGAAGTATTGATCCATCGTTATTATCGGAAAGGAATGGTGCATTTGGCAGCATTGCCACAGGTGTCCGGAATTTCCTGTCAGACTAACCTTTCTTTTCCGGCTAAACACTGGCTTGATGAGATTCGTGTGACTCCCACTGTGATAAGTAAGATAAGGCTCTGGGCCAGTTTTCATCCTGAGATGACTTCGGTAGAGAAATTTGCGCATCAGATTCATATACTCCATCATGCGGGAATACAGGTATGTGCCGGAGCGGTAGGAAATCCCTCTGCAAAGGCCGTACTCAATGATTTACGGAATGCTCTTTTGCCGGATATTTATTTATTCATTAATGCTATGCAAGGGTTAAGGGCACCATTAAGTCAGGAAGATATTCAGTTTTTCAGTCAACTGGATAATCTTTTTGAGTATGACTTGAAAATGCTCCGGCACAATGGGAAGTTTGTGCAGGAGGAAGGAGATAATTGTTTTATCGATTGGAAAGGGGATATGTATGCTTGTCCCCGAAGCCGGGTGAAGATTGGTAATTTTTATCAAGGTGATGGAGCTGTTGTGCCGCTATCTTGCGAGAGGAAAGTTTGTGATTGCTATCTTGCGTTCAGTAACCTGAACAATCACCCTTTACATCGAATCATGGGAGAAGGGGCGTTCTGGCGAATACCTGACAAGCCACTTATTACGACTGTTTTCTTCGATGTGGATGGAACACTGACTGATTCACAGGAAAAGTTCCTGAAAGTTATGCTAACGCTTTGCGATATATGGCACAGTCCGTTTCCTTATATCTTGCGACTTCTCTGTCAATGGAGCAGGCGAAGAAAAAGCTGGGAAAGGCTCTTTTCGATTTATTCAGCGGAGGAGTGTTTGCAGATGGAGGTTTATTATCTTATTCCGGCCAGATCAGGTGTTTGCCGGTGAAAGTATATCCGGAGGTATATGGAGAATCGGCAAAAGTCACTATTCATAGTTATGAAGGAGTGGTTTACAAGTATAGCATATTGGTACGTGATAAAGAGCAGAGAGAAGCTATTCTTACCCGGTTGAAAGAGAATCCCTGCCAGGTCTTTCATAAAGCTCCGTTGATAACAGTCATTCATCCTGAAGCAAGTAAAAAAAGAGGGGGTGCTTCAGTTATGTAAGGCTTTGACTTTATCTTTTGAACATACTTTAGTTGTAGGAAATTCGTTAAAGGACTGGCCGATGATGTCCGTGGTTTCTCATTCTTGTGCCGTAATGAATGCGGAACCCTTATTAAAAGAACGCGCACGTTATACGCTGAATCCGGATCGGTTGGCAGCTTTCTTTCGTTTTTCTAACGGAGATTCCTATAGACCAAACCTCGTCTGATAATAGTTGATATATAGCTAGTTACACCTTCATAAGAAAATAAAAGCTGGTTAAAATTTGGTAATTATGAAAACAAAGCCCATATTTGCAGCCCTGAAATAGGGACAGGCATAAAAATCCTCATCGGAGAGTGCTATAATAATAATTATAGTGCTGGATAAGATGAATGGTGCAAATCATTCGCTTGTCCGGCACTTTTTTTATGTTGTAACAAAATAAGATAAAGAGGAAAAGTATCGAAGAAACTATGAAAGAGTTAGATTTGACACAAGGAAGCGTACCGAAGGTATTGTTGCTGTTTGCAGTACCTTTTTGATTGCCAATGTGCTCCAGGCACTTTATGGCGGAGCCGACCTTTTTGTGGTGGGACAATATGATGATTCGGCAAGTGTGGCAGCCGTAGCTATTGGTAGTCAGGTGATGCAGACAATTACAGGTATTATTCTGGGTATTACTACCGGGACAACAGTGCTGATTGCTATTGCTACCGGAGCTAAAGACAATCGGAAAGTAGCTTTTACAATCGGGTCTTCCGTATGGTTGTTTTCAATAACCGGCGTAGTGCTAACTTTGGTCATGGTGCTTTTTCCATAGTCGGATAGCAGAACTGATGCATACTCCTGTCGAAGCGATGGTAGATACGAAAAACTATATTTTGGTATGCTCTCTGGGTATTCTGTTTATAGTGGGATATAATGTTGTATGTGGTATTTTGCGTGGATTGGGTGATTCTAAAACACCACTTTATTTTGTTGGGCTGGCATGTGTGATAAATATAGTGCTCGATTTTATATTGGTCGGTTATTTCCATTGGGGGGCTACGGGAGCGGCTATGCTACTGTAACTGCACAAGGAGTCAGCTTTGGAATAGCGCTCTGGTTCTTATACCGGCACGGATTTTCTTTTGACTTTTCACGGAAAGATATTCGATTGAACCGGAATCTGTCTAAAAAGATCTTGGTGTTAGGAGCACCTATTGCTTTGCAGGATGCTTTAATCAATGTTTCTTTTCTGATTATCACGGTCATTGTCAATCAGATGGGAGTCATTGCATCTGCTTCCCTGGGTGTTGTTGAGAAAATCATCGTGTTTGCTATGCTGCCTCCGATGGCTATATCATCGGCTGTGGCAACCATGACTGCACAGAACTATGGAGCGGGGCTTATCAAGAGAATGAATAAATGTCTGGCTTCGGGGATAGGAATTGCATTTGTTTTCGGTGTATCGGTTTGTGTGTATTCACAATTCCTGCCGGAAACGCTTACCGCGTTCTTTACCAAAGATGCGGCGGTGGTATCAATGGCGGCAGATTATTTGCGGGGATATAGCATCGACTGTATCGTGGTTAGTTTCGTGTTCTGCATTAATTCTTATTTCAGCGGACAAGGAAACTCGTTATTCCCGATGATTCACAGTCTGATAGCCACTTTCCTGTTCCGTATACCATTGTCATACTGGTTCAGCCAGATAGATAGCTCGTCGCTGTTTATCATGGGCTTTGCACCACCTCTTTCAACAGTGGTTTCATTGTTGATCTGTATCTGGTATTTAAGATATACCCGGAAGAAAGTTTATTTGAAAGGCACCATGATGCCTG